>ENA-OVGB01001269-OVGB01001269.1-human-gut-metagenome-genome-assembly--contig:-NODE-1269-length-22860-cov-17.975400_pt1 | contig 22860 bp, 19 predicted proteins | sample MGYA00237767_ERZ505413 | MGnify/ENA primary metagenome ERZ505413 (study PRJEB26158, sample SAMN06016410) | human gut metagenome | biome: human gut; feature: ankylosing spondylitis patient; material...
TCCTCCTTTGGTGGGTTACTATAATGTTGCCGAAGGTCAAATCACACCAGATACAAAGAAAGGGCGACCACTTGCGTGATCGCCCTGAATTTATGTCAAAATGCCATTATGTGTCCCTTGTTCCTACACTTTCAAAAAAATTTTGCTTGGAACATTCCCATTTTCCTGGTATTAGGGAACATTTAACGCTGAATTTTTTTCAGAAGTGTAGGATTGCGTCCCAAACTTTCTCTTTTTAGTACATATCTTTTGAACTAATCCTCAACGATTTCTTTTTAAAAATTGAATAATTGCATAGTTCAAATAGTAGTTTTCCTCCTCCCTGAACTTGTTATCTTTCGGCATAATTTCATCGATTTCTTTTATCGTTACCGGAATCGACATTCTATCCTTTTCTTGCATCGCACTCAGTATATAGTTTGATATTACTTTCTTTGTAATTGAGCTTTTCTTAGCTTTCTCCAAAAGACTATCGTCTATCACCATTGTATCCATTTTGAGGTCTTTTTTATTAATGTATTCAGCCAATTTCATGTACATTATTTGCATTGCCTTTTCGTCATCTTCTTTTGATGTCATTTGTTGCTTTCTAATATTTTCATTCAGTACAACACAAAAACAAGACATAAATAATGGAAAGATCCAATTCGACCAACTATCCATTTCTTCTTCATATACTTTTTTCCATTGCTCAAAAAAAGATATCTTTTTTTCTTCTTCGAGACCGACCATTCTACCTTCCAGTTCATTTCTAACATCATATTCCCAAGTATCCATCGAAAAAGAATCGGGATCTCTTAATAATGTTGACGAATTCTGTAATCCCTGAAAAGTTAGATTTAAAACTTCCGTCCTATTGTATATATTTCCCAATTCAAAACAACGGCTAAAGAGCCTTATAGATGCTGGATCTGCAAACATTACAATGGTTTGTTCATCTGAAAATTCCTGAAAATTCTTCAGCAGATTTGCTAGCATAGTGCAATTCATGGTTCGTTCAAGTTCCATTTGAATGTACAGATTATCCGCGGCCGTCAGATGTTCAAGTTTGACTGTTGTCATGTATTTTTCTTTTTCTTTATATCGCTGCTCATAGAGACTAGTTAACTCCTCGTGCAAAATCCGCAGATTTTGTATTTGCCGTATGCTCAACACGGTATGGTTTTCCCTGGCTTTCTGAATATCCTCCAAGATACCCAATTTTTTAGCAGAGCGTTTCAGAATTACCATTAAATCCAGATCGCTACTTTTTAAAATAGTTTTCTGATTTTGGGAAGAGATAGAACTGTCGTTTTTTTCTTTGTTTTCTTCCTGAAAGAAACTTCGATAGCCGGGCAAGAAGGCAGTAAGTTTTGCATCCACATTATTTGTGGTTGTTTTCAATGATTGATTTCGACTACTTAGTTTTTCTCCCAAAATTTCGGTTTTCAGCTTCTCTTTTTCAAATGTAAGCGGTTGAGTATTATCAAACCGGTAGATTTTTCGGTTGATAAGGTCGTCCATGCCTGTAGCAAAGTTACTCAAAATGTCAACCTTTTCTGTGCCGAAAGCCTTTGGGTCAAAAAATGCATACTCGCTTGCGGCATACGTAGTCAAGAGGTTTTCCTCGCCGATAATTTTACGAATTATGCAGTACAGTTCAGCCACTGCAGCATCGCAAAGAATCTTCTCTCCCTCTTCTTTGAAACTTTTCTTTCTTTCTTCTTGTTTGGCCTGCTGGTCGCTATTCAGTTTAGCCTCCGAGCCACTCTCTGATTTGACTTGTTGGTTGCTTTCCTGCTTGAACTCTGGGTTTATTAAAAATGGGTGATTTTTCCATCGATCCAAAAAAAGTGGTTTTGCCATTCTATAAGCCTGATCCAGGGAACACGCAACAAGATTATCTTGGAGATCTTGTTCCTCTTTAGGAATCTCCATCCGGAAGGTATATTTGATTATCTTTGCCGACTCTGCTAAGCGCTCCGCAAATTCTGCTGCGCTCATATTTGTTGTCTCTAGCATAAAACTTTTTATTGTCCTTTCTTACTACTTTTTGTTCGTTAAATTTTAATCTCTCAAGTTCACTATCGTAAGTGTATTTTTTCCTTCATTATATTTCATATTTTCATCAATTACAATACTATTCAAGCAGCTAGATTCAAAAAATATTCCTGATTCCTATTGTAATAAGGTTGTTGTACAATATGGTCACCGGAAGCGATCCGGGGACTGAGCCAAGCAAAACAAGGCTCACTCGATGCCTAACACACATAACCGGCAGGAGGTATAACGATGATCTAAAATACAGCATAGCCCTTGAGGCACCGGCACCTTGCTACGAAGGAAACGTAGCAGTTGATCCTTGAAAACTAAATATAGAAAAAGGGAGATGTATGGCATGAGTATCTATCAAGCGCCGCAAGTTCCGCAGCCAGCTTTCACATTTGGAGGTGGCAATTATGTAGATTTATCGACAGTAAACATGCTGCAGGCGCAAAACGCTGCTCTGCAGCAGGAAAACGTTGCTCTGAAAAGTGCGAACCAGTCTCTACAGCAGCAAAGGGAGAATCCGCTTTGTAAAGCAGCTAATCGCGCTTACCTGCGAGAATTCACCGCATATAAAACAGAGAATCTCGCAAAATTCCCCGATGAAAAGTATTACCTCATTAAGGAAAACAATCTTGGAGAATTCTACAAGGTTGTCAAGCCCGTGTCAGACTGTACAGAGTTCTCTGCTCGATATGTGATCGATCCACGGGACGGCTCTAAGAGCATTGAAGTCCGGTACAGACTTCCTAACGGAACACTTTCAGGCTTCCGTGTTGCCGATGACAAATTTCAGCAGAACGCTTTGATTCAAGGATTTTACAAAAGCGGCGGCACACTCCGCTGTGGAAAAGATGGTCCCCGGTTGTTTTATATGCTCGTTGCGCAGCTTTTGAGTAAGCACGAGATCTATTTTCAACCTATACCCGGGTGGAATATCAACGCCTCAAGATGGTTTTTCAAAGAGTCGGCAGGATGTGAGGCGCCGCTGGATAGTCCGATTCTTCGTCCTGATGCTCTGACATCCGAAGACCAGATGATGATGGCCGCGGTCATCGGATTATCCTTCTTGAAGACACGTCTTCCTGAAGACATGCAGCCGACTAAGCCGTTTGCTGTGATCTCTGAGAGTTTTTCGATCACAACAGAGATCACTCTCAATTGCAAGCTCGCCGAGCTTAAAAAGCAGCTGAACCATCATCGAGACGACTTGCTCATCCATGTCCGTGGTGGATTTGCGTCCAACCGGTATCAGAAAGCTACGAATTATGATTACCTCTCCGATGAAGCCGAGAAGGGAAGCACGAGTCGTTCGATCTACATTGTTCAGGCAAAAGAATTGACGCCGGAGATTCGTGAGCATTGCATTCCGATCCAGTTAAATCCGGCAGAGGCTTGCTCCGCTACTACCGGTGTAGATTCTGTAACATGGGGTGATTTGATTTCCTTGGTAGAGGGCAATCCAAACGAATTTGATTCCCGCGTGTATCGCGCATATAAGGAGGAACGTGACAGAATGGAAGGATCAAGTTTTTGTCAGGAAATTGCCGTTTTACGTGCTGTAAGCGAAATTATTTGCTGGACGTTTTCTCAAAAAGCGTTTTTATCCGAAGAGAAGGTTCGAGATGCTTATAAAACCGCCTTCGATCACTATCCTTCCCGGTGGGATTCTATGCTAAACACAACCGCATCGGATTGCTTCCGCAATGCCCTTTATGCAGCCGCACGCGAACAGACCATCCGATTCCGGGACATTGGTGACTTAGACGAGACTTATTGCAAAGAAAAGGAGGTACTATATGATGAGTATAAGCTCTATCTCACCCTTGATCTTGTGAAACGTTTGGTCGCAAAGCGCATGCCGGAATTTCTTACATCTGACGTTCTGGCTCAGTTGACTGAAGCTGGCATTCTTTCGAGCTCTATCGTAAAGACGTTCACGCTCTCTACCGGGCATTCCAAAAATGTCAGGCTTCGATCAATTAATCGCAGCTTTGTGAATGGATATGGTCGTCGTGACATTACAACTATTTCAACCTAAAGGAGGTTTTCTTATGATTTCAAGACCTGAAGTTCAAGCATTCCTAGGCACGTATCAGGAAGGTGTTGAAAAATTCCCGGTCCACCTTCAGCTTCACCCCGGAGTTGATCCTTCCAGTATATTTCTCACTGGATCAAGCGGCAGCGGAAAATCCACAGCGGGGCAATGCATGGCAATTCAGTTCGCTAAGCAAAGAATTCCCGTGCTCGCATTGGACCTTGGACACACTTTGTCGCCTGATCACATTTGCCCACCGCTGTCCTCTGAATTTGAGGCACTGGCAATCCGGCATGATCTCTACGCTGAATCTGTGGCCACCGACATTCTCAATCCTAAACCTTGTGGAAGCAATACAGAGTCTCCCTATGACACGGCCTATGGTCTTTGCCAGATCATTGGACAAAATAATCGTTTTGGCCCTGCTCAAATCGCATCGCTCACAGCCGAGGTCAAAACGATTGTGGAGTGCCGGGAAATTTGTCCCCATATCTTCCCAAGCATTCTTGAGACATTGAAAAGTTCCACTTCTGCAAATGTCCGCATGTTGGGAAATCGACTGGAGCCGCTTCTCCAGCATGATGTGTTTGAACGCCGCCAAAACGGAAGCTCTTCCCTTCCGATTTCGCCTCATATACATATTTTTGATGTGAGCAGCTATCCTGATACAATCAGGACTACCTTGGCAGAACTTCTGTTATACGATTGGTTTTGCTCCGCTCGTGCGCTGCAGATTCCCATCGTTATCATGGTCGATGAAGTGCAGAATCTTAGGCTTGGTCGCGGCACGATTCTGAACCGAATTATCACAGAAGGCCGCAAGTTTTCAATCGGTTCTATGCTAATCTCACAATCCCTGAAGGGCTTTGCTCCAGATGAGCAGTTGGCGTTGAGTCAGACTGGAACCAAGCTTTTCTTCAAACCGCCGCTCACGGAAATTCGAGCCTGTTCCGAGATGCTAGCCGAACCAGTTCGGCGTTCCGGAACGGTCGAGCTTCTTAAAAAGCTGAAGGTCGGTCAGTGCCTTCTGTTATCCGATTTCACGTACATCGGAGACTCGCTCCAACCCAGCTCCGACTGTATTCAGGTAAGCATCAACTTTCCGACATCTATTATTGAATAAACAAGTAGGAGGATTTGTCATGAACATCCCGGATGGATTTTTTGAAAACCCTGTTTCTCCCGAGTACACTGATCTGCTATCAACTATGAGGCCCGCCATCTATTTTACAGAGCCTCCATGTCACACTTCCGGCGATTGTGAATACATCGATTGTGGTGCTATCACGCTGCGTGACCAGAGTCTATTTTTTAACTGTGGCTATGTCAGCCCCCCTTTAAACGCCCAATATGAGGTGGTACAACCTGATTTACATTCTTTGGAGCGTTATGACTTCTCAAAGGAGCCAGATCTTCCTTGGTACCCTTAATCCCTCTTTAAGAGTCCCATATCTCAAAAAGATATGCTTATTATGAAAAGCCATCCGTGCTTTCCATCATTTTACGAAAGGAGAGAAAAATCATGGTTAATAAGCCGCAGGATTTTCTTACATTAACAGGTGCCGCACGTCGTGCACGGAGCGAAGGTTATGATATAACATACCACAGTCTCCGCAACCTCGTAGCCGCCGGTTACATAAGTCACGTACCGAACGGATCACGTATCTACATCTTTTACCCGAATTTGGTACATTTTATCCAGAAGGGGCTCACGGCTGAGCAGAGCCTGGACTACCAGCTCTCCCGCACCCGCAACTAATTCGACCATCCGCCCTCGGCATCCTCCAGATGCCGGGGGCATTTTTGAAGGAAGTTTAAATCAATAGGAGGTTCAGATTTATGTTCTGTGAAAATTGCGGTCATCAAATCTCAGATACCGCTAAATTCTGCTCTGCCTGCGGTCATCCCGTTGGCACAGCGCCATCCCCCGGTGCAGTAGCTCCACCTGCCGTTCCAGCCAAACGAGAATCGCCCCGGCTGAAAGCCTCATCTGGCAATGGCAGCATCACACGAATGTCCGGAACACGCCGGAAACCATGGCTGCTCCGAATGCCAATCCCTGATCCTCACACCGGAATTACAGTCATGAAGGCTGTTGGCACCTACGTCACCCGTGAAGAAGCAGAAGCTGTCCGCGCAGAGATGATGAAGCGTCCGGCCACACCCTATCAGGACTCTACCCTGCAGGACTGCTTCCGGATGTTCAAAGAGTCCCGTGAATATAAGGGCCGGTCCGATAAGGCTCGCGAGCTCTATGACATTGCGTGGAAATATCTCCGTCCGCTGTGGCACTTCAAAATTGCCGCCCTCTATGCGCAAGACTTTCAAAACATCTTAGACAAGATGGCCGATAACGGACTGTCTCAAAGTATGTTGGAAAAAGAGCGTACTCTTATCAGTAAGCTGTATCGCACAGCCATTGGCTGGCGTGTCGTGGATGCCAACCTTGCATCTGTCCTGAAAGTCGAAGGACGCAAATCTCCGGAACGCGAGATTTTCACGGACGAACAGGTGACGCTGATCCTGAGCCAGAAGAACACGCCCACCGGGCAGATGGTAATTGCTCTTCTGGCCTGCGGAGTGCGTATCTATGAGCTGCTGCACTTCAAACACGAAGATTTTCACCGCACGGAATCCGGTGCTTATCTGATCGGCGGCTGCAAGACCGAAGCCGGACGCAACCGCATCATTCCCATTCTCGACTTTGGCATCCCGGTTTTTGAACATGCGTATGCCACCTCTGTGGAAAACGGTCCGCTCTTTCCCAATGGAAAAGGCGGTTTCTGGAATGAAAAGAACTGGCGTAACCGCAAGTTCTATCCTTTCCTGGAGGAAATCGGCATCCAGCCGAATCCTTACGACGAAAATGGTAAGCGCAAGCCGGAGTTTGCCGGGAAGCTTGCCACTTATACGCCCTACACCACCCGCCATACCTACGCCAGCCTTTGTGACCGCGCAGGCGTCAACAAGGATATCCTGAAACGCGCTGTCGGGCACACGCCCAAATCCAAAACGCTGGATGAAGTCTATCTCCATCCGAAAGCGACCCAGATGATCGAAGCCTTTGATAAGGCCAATCAGCTGGTCAATGATGAAGTTCTGACCACAACGAAGGCATAACAACTTCAAAGAGAAAAGCTGCCGATCCGTGAGAATCTTTCTCTCATGGATGGCAGCTTTCTTTTTTGTTTGCACAATCTGTGTCAGGTCTCATCGCTTCATTCTTATTTAAAATTCAGCGGTGGAACTTTCTCCATCAGATCCTCCACGTTGCAATTCAGCGCACGCGCAAGGCGAAGCAGCGTTTCTGCTTGTGCTTTGTTGATGTCCTTCTGTCGCTGTTCGTACTGCTGGATGGTACGCACAGGCACATCAGCCTGTCCTGCCAGTTCCGATTGGCTCAATCCGGCCAATGTGCGCATGGCTTTCAGGTTTGTTTCCGGCTTTGCCGCACGGTACAACTCGTTCATCTTGTCTGCAAACTGCCGTACATCCATCTCATGGTAGGGCGTATACAGCAGCCGCACTTTCGTGATAGACACTGCCTGTTCAATCTCCGCAAAGCACAAACTGGTCAGCCACTGGTAATAGGCAAGAGCCCAACCTGTCCAGTATTCCGGGCTGCGGTCGTAGGCATACGAGGGTTTCTGCATAGGTACGACTTCGCCCGCCTGCTCCAGTACAGCGCGGGCAAGTTCTACACCGGACAAGCCCACCAACACAGAACAATCCCCCTGCTCGAACCGGGCAGACAGTTCACTGGTCAGAAACCACTGCCACGCGGTTTCCAGCGGGTGATGCAGATCGTTGACAAGATAATCCAACATCCGGGCAAGATTTTTCTGTGCAGCAGAAAGATAGCTTTTATCGTAAGCGTGGATCATTGGGCTTCATCTCCTCGTCGAGAATCGTGGTAATATAAAGGTCTCCCCTCTGACGGCGGTTGCGCTCCACGTCAAAATATTGGCGGCGGGCTGTCTGGTCACGGAAGGCCTTTTTCTTATACCATTCTTTAGAGTCTGCGGTCTCATAGCCGAAAAATTCCAGCTGTTCAAAGGCCGCTTTACTTTTCAGCACGAACTGCTGCCCCAGCTTGCCCAAGCGCATGGCATTGCACAACTGGCGGTAAGAGATTGCACCGTTGATAAAATCGGATGCAAAGGAAAAATAGCTGTCATCCGCCCTGTAGCCAATGATGATATCTGCAGACTTATAGTCGAGGTGAAAAGTGTTCATCAGGTATTCTTTGGCTTCTGCGGCCAGCGGGGCAGAAGTATCGAATTCGCGGTTCTCCAAAAGAATCGTCAGCCAATGCAGCATCGTGTAACCGGGATCGTTCAAATCCAGAATGGTCAAACCGTCGCATTCGATTTTATACCGGTTAGCGTAGCCATTGTGGTCGATGCCAACGCCCCACTCTTTGGCCATGTTGGGGTTCTGAGTGCAGTAAAAGCCGATGCCATAGTCATTGTAGGGCTTGCCATAGCCGAACTTTGGCTTTTCAATAATATGATCCGAACCGTGATAAATTATTTTTTCCACAGAACCACCTCCTCGCTCTAATTATACTCCCACAGGAGTATATTCTCAAGAGCTTTATATGAGAATTACGCTATGCACAACACAAGATGTTTTCTGTTTTTATATTATCGATTGGTTTCCCGCAAAAAATCTTCCATCTGGATGACATTGCTGCGGAAAGTTTCATCAAAAACGTCCAGAGCTTTTTTTCTTTGCTGCACAGTAGCCGCTGTTTCCAGCAGCAAAAACGGAAGCTTGCAGAAATCATCGACGGCAAGGCCATATCCCTTAGTTGCATCCTCACAGGCCCGGGCGCAAAAAATGTACAGATTTTCCCACCAAGCAGAGCTGTTTTCTTTTCTGGATTCCAGAAAAAAGCGGATCAAAGCGTACTCAGCCCGGTTTGCACACCGTTCCACAAAAACCTGTAAAATGTCCGGATCGTGAGGCCCAGGCTCCCGGCAATACTGCCATACGATATGCTGCGGGATCTCCTGGCAATTTTGCAGTGTATAAAGCAGCAACTGCTTGGCAGCGGTGTTCTTAGGCTCCTGTTTTAGGTCGTCGAAACACTGATCCAAAATTCCATAGGCCTGTTCTGGCATATACTGCCTTTGGAAAAGGTAGGCATGGACATCGGGATCTCCTTTGATGCACATCTCAGCCAGAATACGGGCAGCATTCCGAACAAGATCCTGCTCCGTTTCGCTCTGCTCAAATGCCCAGATCAGACAGGCACGGCATTCTTCCGGATGGACTGGGTAAAGCTGCATGATAAACCATCCGGATGTATAGTGTAAAATGCAGCGCGAATCTTGCTGCAAAACTTTCCAATAGCCTTCGCAGGCAAAAGGCTTGTCTACTCTACTGACTGCTGCAAGTGCATCTATCACGGCATAGCGAACCGAAGGATGCGGATCCTGAAGACCATGCTCGAGGACGGTCTTCCAATCCGCTACTTTTTCCGGGCACTTCCATAAAGTTTCTGCGATCGTTCGGAACGCATACCCCCGGATGCTGTTCAGTACGTTGTCCCGGAGACACTGGCAGGATTTGTTCTGTGGGTCGTTACACGATGTTATATTGTATGTGTTTTCCTGCGGATTTTTATGCTCAACTGCCAGAAAGCGCAGACGCTGATAGCTTTCAGCAGACCAAGGGGCTTCCGGGTGGTTGATCAGTAAACCGCAAAATCCTGAAGCCAGCTCATAATCCATCTCCGCTGTCATGCAGCGTGTGAATTTTTCAGCGACAGCTTCAACAGTTTCAAACCCGACCTCATCAAATACTTCTTTTTTTGCGAATACATTCAGGATTACCGCCGAATAATTCGCATCAATCTGCTCGGGTAGTTTTTCTGCAATACCAGCCAGCCGCAAAGGCTCTGTGACGAAAAAATTTTCCAGTGTCCGGGCAAACTCTCTGGGAGAGGATTCCAGTCCCGGCCGATGGAAGTGCTGCTGAATGGTATCACGAGGTGATAGATGCGGCATGTCCGAAGTGAGCAATCGGATCCATGCCGCATCGCTCAGCTTTTCTGCATGATCTGCAATGGACGAACGAACGGTATAGCTCTCTATGAGCCTTCCTTTTTTATACCATACATCTCCAAAGCCCTGCTCTTTCCGGCGCTGCAGCACAGCTTGCAGTGCTTTGCTTTTGCTTCTGGCTGGATCCATCGCGGGCAAAAGCGTCTCCTGCAAGCCGCCCCAGTAGGGCCAATATCCTTTTTGTTTAAACCGCTCTCGCGCGATTTCCAGCATATTGGGAGAGCGATTGGAAACAATGCGCTGCTCCATTTGGTCAAATTGATCATCGGACCAGAAGGGAGAGAACTTTTTCAGAACCTCTGCCGCATAGGTCGTCATCCGCTCTTCCGGGCTCGTTATGTCTAGAAAGTGTTCCGGGAACTTCTCCATCAGCCATTGATAGGCCAGCATGGCGTCTTGCTCCGGTAAAAGTAGGAGCGTTTTTAAAATCCATTCATGTTCCAACCAAGATTCTGTATGCAGATGATTTGCTATAAATTTTTCTACATACGGAAGATCCTGCTGCACCAGCTGCTGCAGCGAATCCTGTATCAGCTTTACATAGCAGCGTACACCATCGTAATGTCTATTATATGCTCGCCATTGCATCCAAACCTCCTCCCCTTTGGATGCCTCAATTATCAACGGACACAGAGTTTCCAGTACACCCTTGGGGAGTTTCTGGGAAAGTTCCATGAATTTTGGTGCGATATATTCCTGATGTGACGATACCTGTCCAAAGGCAAGGGCCAGATATTCCACCGCCTTATCAGGGCATGTTTCCACCCAGGCTTCGTACTCACTGGTATTCAGCCCCAGGGCTGGCTGTGTTTTCAGGATCTGCAGGCATAGTTCAACCGTTTGACGTTCCAGATTTTTGTGCATCCAGAACAGCCTTAAAATATTCCGGTCATTTTCCGGCGTTTTTCCAATATAGGGCAGCACCACTTCTCTTACAAAAGCCTGGTCGCTCGTTACAAGCGGGCGCAGCAACCACAACGCCGTGGGGTCGGCCCAGGATGCGGCAAACCCGGCCGTTACATACTGCCGAATAAATGCACTGTGCCCCCAGAAAACACGGTGCAGGATTGTTTCTCTCCAGACATCTTCATTCCAGTGCGCCTGAATGAACGCTATGATTTTTTCTCCGGGAGCCTCTATCTGCCCGAGCGCTTCCCAAACGGTACACTTGTAATAATAACGGATGTTTTTGCTGGTCAGAAAACTTTCGGCTCTGTCTAAAAACAATGTTGTGCCAGCGCGCAGCAGCACTTGCCAGAGCATCTGCAGCCGCACCCGATATTCCGGCCCCTGGGCATTGTAAGAAGGCAGAAGTTCTTCCACCTTTTTCCTGTGCAGAATATCTTGCAGCCAGCACTCTACATTCAGGTAATCGGCCATGCTTTGATGAACAAATGCCAAACAGCCTTCATTTTTGTATAATACGTTTTCTGAAATCAGGAATTCTTGCACCTGCTGGTTGCCCGGGAGAGCCATTTCCGGGACACAAGGAGTTTCCTGCATCAAGCTCAGTAAAGCGTTTAGAAATGACTCGATGGCATCTGCGTAGATGTTTTTTTGCTCTCCATGCTGAATGATCTGCGTTTTCCATTCTTGCATCAGGTCAACCGGAGTAGTAAACGCATTATCTTTTCGTGCATCCTCCAGGAACTGCCAGATGTATAAGTAACAGGGGGTTCGCAAAATGCGCTTCATGGCTGGCAGCATACGGGCATAACGTTCTTTGCCTACAAAAAATTCCACTCGTTCCTCGTCCCATGCATGCAGTTTGATCTGTTCCCAGGGATCGGACTGCTCAGGGATTGCCAGAGTGCAAAGCCTGCGCAGTGCCAGATCGTTCTCGTAGTCAAACTTGCGGCTGACTAAAACGACCCGGACAACCCGGTCTCCACTGCAGCTCAAAGCCTGCACCTGCCGCAGCATCTCTCCGCAGACATCCAGTGCTTCTTCGCAGGAACGGGTCGCCCAGCGAAGGGAGTCCAACTGGTCTAAGATGAGAACGCCCATCTGACCACTGGCCAACTGGCTTTCTAGGCAAAGCACTGGCGAAGCCCTGAATCCCAAAGCTTCGCCGTAGTATTCCGGTGTGCCTTGGGGAACCTTTTGGTCAACTGAAAGCGCCAAGTACGGAATATGCTCATTATCCAGCTCATCCAACAATGCTTGCACACAACCACTTTTGCCGATGCCTGCACCGCCAAGGAGCAAAACATTTTTGCCTGCCAGAATGGTCTGCAACACCGTGTGAGCTTCCTGTATGGGGAAAGGATGATCACCGATGGGGTGGAAGTGGGACTTGAACCGATGATTCAGACGCTCAATCTGCAGTGGGATATTGGTATCGGAGGCCAGAAGCCGGCGCTGGTATCCCCGCTGTTCCAGATATTGCTGCAATATCCCCGCCGTGAGCGTTTTGCCATAATTATCGTTCTCCGTCAGGTTCAAAAGGACATCATAGACATCATCCGGGTTCCCGGTGAACATACTGCCGAGCACGTATTTCCACTGATCTCCCTCTACCGAATCATCACTGAGCGTACATATTTCAAACTGCCGCAGATAGAATGCAGCCTGTTCCTGATCCGCTGCTGTCTCTCCCAGTCCAAGATTTTTTCGCCACTGATCGAATAGATTTTTTCGGCCATACGTCGTCAGCTGATCCGTTACAAAGCGCTGACAGGAGTCCGAATTTCTGGCCGCCAGACACAAATCATTCAGCGCCACAAAGGGAAGTGCAGTCACAAACACAAAGCGATTCTGCTCCGTCTTTACATGATCCTTGATATGCTGAAACACCTTATGCCGTGCTAACGCAGACATCGTCCAGTGCTCATTGCTGCCGTTGCGTGCCTTACACTGGTGAAAATCCTTCCTTCCGCCTTGGTATTCTACGATAATATCCGTGCCGCTTTCATCGTCACCTGTGGGCTCACTCTGTACACTCAGCAAGCCGCCCTGCAAAACCTTTGCCATGAGAGACACGAAATATCTTCGTTCGTATCGATTGCCAAACTTATCAGCGCGTCCGCCTAATTCAAATGCCATCGTCCGCTCCTTATTTTTAGAGGTCAATGTTTCTGCTTATTTTTAAGGATATTTTGCAAATAGCTTTCTGTCAAGAGCTTTTGTTTCAAATTATGATAGCTTTACGTCTGCTGACTATTGTTTTTCTGTTTTCTTTTCGTGCAAAGATATCCTGAAACGTGCTGTCGGGCACACGCCCAAATCCAAAACGCTGGATGAAGTCTATCTCCATCCGAAAAGCCCACCAGATGATCGAAGTCTTTGACAAGGCCAATCAGCTGGTCAATAATGAGGTTCTGACCACAACGAAGGTATAACAGCTTCAAAGAGAAAAGCTGCCGATCCATGAGAATTTTTCTCTCATGGATGGCAGCTTTCTTTTTTGTTTGCATAATTCACTTTCTGGTACTCAACTACATTCTTGCTTACCTTTGCGCCCGATTCAAAACAGAAATCACCGTTTACAGGCACCATTTGCAGGTAACCTAGAAAACAGAATAATAGCACTCCGGTGCCGACAAATCTGTTTTCAACACTATATTCGACGATTGATCCGTTGCAATCACAGGTCACCCGCGGTATCATTGGTTCGTAGGATTTAATGCAATGGAAGGTCGGCGTTCAAATGATTGTTTTAAGCCTTAACCTGTGCCGTGGTGGTTTACATAACACTATGCGGAAGTTCTTTAATTGTGAAACTTATTGGAGAAGATTCCTCTGTTGAGTTATTATGACAAAACTATGTACAATATGGATGTGATCGGTTTTCCGTTTGCCTGATTCACGATCGGTCAAATGGAAACAAAGATGTAAGACGTTCAGTCAACGAAGGTCAAAAATTCAAGAAAGAGGAGACAAAACATGAGCAAATTCACTGACAACGCCAGTGAGAAGCTGCTTGTGGTGGCTGGAAAAATCAGCAACCAAAAGCACATGGCATCCATCAAGAATGCATTCTATACCTTAATGCCTGTCATTCTGACCGGCGCGTTCTGCACACTGATCTCCAATGTTGTGTGCTCTACCACTACCACTGGTATCAGCTTGGCTAAGCTGCCCGGTATGTCCTGGCTTGGGATGTTCACTGATCTGTTCACCGCCGCCAACTACGCGACACTGAACTTCTTTACGGTGGCTGCTGTATTTCTGATCGGTATGGAACTTGCCAAGCAGAACGGCTTAGGCGATAGTCCGGACTCCGGCGTTGTGGCTATATGTTCCTTTATTTCGGTCCTGCCTACTTATGTTGTGACCACTGTAAATGACGTTCAGGTCACCGTTCCCAATGTGCTGGGCAAGGATTACACCGCAGCACGCGGCCTGTTCCTTGGTATGGTCATTGCACTGGTCTCGGTGGAAATCTACAGCAAGTTTGTAAAATCTCACGTATTCGACTTTAAGATGCCGGACACCGTGCCCGCCAACGTGACCAAGAGCTTCAGTTCTCTGTGCCCGTTTGCATTCACCGTTCTTATTTGCGCAGCTGTCAACTTTGCGCTGGTCAAGCTGTGCAATAAGAGCCTTTACGAGCTGATTTATACCTTCCTGCAGAAGCCGCTGGAAAGCGTCATGCAGGGTCTGCCCGGTCTGCTGATCCTCATGCTGGTGGCACAGCTGTTCTGGTGCATCGGTATCCACGGCAACCAGATCATCAAGGCCGTCCGTGACCCGCTGCTGAACGCAGCCATTCTGGCAAACACCGACCTGATTGCACAGGGCGTTACCGACATGAGCAAGTACAACATCATCAACATGAGCTTCTGGGACACCTATATGTCTCTGGGTGGCTCCGGTTGTACTCTGGGTCTGATCATTGCGATCTTCCTGTTCTCCAAGCGTGCAGATTATCGTGCCATCGCCAAACTGAGCGTCGGCCCCGGCATCTTTGAGATCAACGAGTGCATGACCTTTGGTCTGCCCATCGTGCTGAATCCCTATCTGGTTCTGCCCTTCATCATCACCCCGCTGATCAACGGCACCATTGGCTACTTTGCTACCAAGATCGGCTTTGCAGGTGTAGCACTGTATGCTATGCCTTGGACTACGCCCCCGATCATCAGTGCATGGCTGTCCACCGGCGGTAGCATCGGCGCAGTGATTACACAGCTGATCTGCATTGTGGTTTCCGTGGTGATCTACGCCCCGTTTGTTATTCTGGCAAACAAGGAACCCGTTGCAGAGGAAGCCTGATTCGCACACGATTCCTTTTCAACTTGACTGAACTGCTTAACTTCTATCTGAAAGTGCTGCCCGCGTCGGGACCGTCCATGTGGCTCGGCCCGGGCTGCAGGGCAGCACTTTTATTTTTTGAACGGAACGAAAGGAAAAATTATGCTCAGACACGTTACTTTGCCGCAGGGGTTCTTTCTGGGTGCGGCCTCCAGCGCATGGCAAACGGAAGGCTGGAACGGCAAAAAGGATACGCAGGATTCTTACATGGATCTGTGGTACAAAAACCATAAAAGTGCATGGCACAACGGCTACGGCCCGGCTGTAGCAACCAACTTCCACGACCGTTATCAGGAAGATGTGGATCTGATGAAGCAGATTGGTCTGCAATGCTACCGCACCTCCTTGAACTGGGCACGGTTCCTGACCGACTACGAAAACGTGGTTGTGGACGAGGAATATGCTGCTTACTTTGAAAAGATGCTCGATGCCTGCCGCGCGGCAGGCGTGGAGCCTATGATTTGTCTGGAGCACTACGAGCTGCCCGGCGAGCTGTTCATCAAATATGGCGGCTGGGGTTCCAAACACGTCGTTGATCTGTTCGTCCGCTATGCCGAGGCTGCTTTCCAGCGGTTTGGCCGTAAGGTAAGATACTGGTTTGCCTTCAACGAGCCGGTGGTGGTGCAAACCCGCGTTTATCTGGACTCTGAGCGCTGGCCTTTTGAGCAGAACAGCCAGAAGTGGATGGACTGGAACTATAATAAAGCGCTGGCTACCAACCGCGTGATGAAGCTGTTCAAGGAAGGCGGTTATCGTCAGCCCGGCGGCAAATTTGGCACCATCATCAATGTGGAGATGGCCTACCCCCGCTCCAATTCTGCCTACGACCGCGAAGCTGCGGAAATGTACGATCTGTTCTACAACAAGGTTTTTTTGGATCCCGCCATCAAGGGTGAGTTCCAGCCGGGGTTCTTTGATCTGCTGGAAAGCCACGGTATCCATGTGGACGCAACCCCCGAGGAGCTGAAGGATATCAAGGAAAACACTATGGACTGGGTGGGCTTGAACCTGTATCACCCTAACCGTGTCAAGGGGCGCACCACTGCAGTGAACCCCAAAGCCCCCTTCCACCCCAACTTCTACTATGAAGAGTGGGATATGCCGGGACGCCGTATGAATCCCTTCCGCGGCTGGGAGATTGGTCCCGAGATCATGTATGATATGGGCATTCGGATGCGCGATGAATACGGCAATATGCCTTGGTTCATCTCCGAAAGCGGCATGGGCGTAGAAAACGAGCAACGTTATCGGAGCGAGAGCGGCATCATTCAGGATGATTATCGTATCGATTTCATCAAGGAACATTTGGACTGTGCGATCCGCGCCGCTAAAGAGGGCTGTAACTGCCAGGGTTATATGCTGTGGGCATTTACCGATAACGTAAGCCCCCGCAACGCATTCAAGAACCGCTATGGGTTGGTGGAGATCGATCTGGAGCACAACCGGGATCGTCACCTGAAAAAGAGCGCGTTCTTCTACAAACAGACTATTGAGCAGCAGTCTTTTGATCTGGAGGACGACAGCGCCGAATACCGGTAAACAGTGGCGCCGCAATGCTTTCTACACTGCGGAAGGCAGGAAAGGATGGACGTAAACATGGCAGCACAGAAAAAGAAAAAGCAAAAGACCACCTATTATCAGGTGACCCCGCAGGCTACCACAGAACAGCAGCTGCGCATCCAGAAAATGCGCGACGAGCTGAACGCGCCGGATCCCAACGATCCTCACGTTTTTACCCGGTACAAAAAAATCACCTATCCCTTTGTGGTGCTGTTTCCGCCCTATGCACTATACCGTATCTGGTGCAAAAAATCAGAATTCAGCCAGCGGGAAAAATACGTGCAAACGGCGGTCTGTGTACTCATCCTGTTCTACTTTATTGCGTTCCGTCTGAACTGGCTCTGAAAAAACATTTTTCAAACTTTACTCAATAAGCAAGGAGAATCTAATTATGGTTATCGTAAATGCTCCGCTGCGTGCGGATCTCTTCCGTGAAAAAGCAGAGAGTCTGGGTCTTGTGTACGTTTCCAAAGTGGGGATGAAGCTCAGCTTCAATGCTCCCAACGGCGATGACAAGGAGAAGGCTGCTGAGCTGAAGAAGCTGTGCAAGGCAGACCCGCAGTTGAACACAGTTTATTTCCAGTGTACTACCGCCTGATAAAGGCACCGAATGGAGGGAAGTGTGCGAATGTTAGGAGCGAAGGAGCGGGCACTGTTGCTGGCCCTTTCTGAGACAGAATATTGCACTTCCGGCACATTGGCAAAAGCGCTGGGAGTGAGCTCCAAGACAGCGCAGGGCATGGTAAAGGATTTGCGCGAAAAGCTGCAGGAAAATGGTGCGGACATTCTGGCTCGCACCCGCCATGGCTATCTTCTGCAGGTGAATGACCGTGCTCTGTTTGAGACCCTGAGCAGCGGAGAAAATGCTGCCGCGCACTTTATTCCTTCCGGCAGCGAGGAACGGGTACGTTACCTGCTGGTGCTGTTGCTCGGTCAAGTAGACTATGTAAAGCTGGATGATGTAAGCGAGGAGTTATACGTCAGCAAGTATACCATTTCCGGTGACCTGCATCAGGTAGAGGAAGAACTGGCCAAGTATCATCTGTCGATCCTGCGGCGTCCGAATTATGGCATTCGCGTTACTGGCAGAGAGATCGATATCCGCAACTGCACGGCACACGTGTTGGCCAATTACAACAATATGATGCCGGACGGCGGTGCAGGCTATCGCAATATGGCACAGCGCATATCGCAGTGTCTGATGAGTGCTATGCACAAACACGCACTGCATTTTTCCGAGATCAACTTCCGCAATCTGGTCAACACCATTTTTGCAACCATTCACCGCGCATTACAGCACGCATTTATTCCACTGCTGGAAGAGGACAGCGCACCGGACATCAACGAGAATGTGTATGCTGCCGCCCACTATCTGGCTGAGTTGCTGGAAGCACAGTTCGATATTCGTCTTCCGGAGCCGGAGGTGCTGTTTCTGGCCTTGAATATTGCCGGCAAATGCAACTACAGCAGCGCAGACCGCGAAGATGAAAACGTGGTCATCGCTCCGGAGATCATGGCGCTGGTGGACGATATGCTGGAATCCATCTACGAAAGCTTCAAGCTGGATTACGGCACAAACTTTCTGCTGCGCATGAATCTGGGACAGCATCTGGTCGCAATGGATATTCGTCTGCGCTATGGAATGCCCATTGAAAACCCACTGCTATGCGAGGTGCAAAAGCATTATTCACTGGCGTATGCACTGGCCGAACAGGCAGCAATCCCATTGCATCGGCACTATGGACGGAACGTCTCGGAGGATGAAATCGGGTTTCTGGCCTATATTTTCCAACTCACACTGGAGCAGGAACGGAAGGGCTTTGAAAAAAAGAACGTTCTGGTAGTGTGCTCTTCCGGTGGGGCAAGCTCCCGCTTGATTGCCTATCGGTTCGAGGAAGAGTTTTCCAAGTATCTGGACAACATCGAAGTATGCGACGTTTTTCATCTGGAACAATATGATTTTTCCAAGATCGATTACATCTTTTCCACAGTGCCCATCCACCAGAAGGTGAATGTTCCCATTATCCGGGTAGAGGATTTTCTCAACCAGTCCAGTATGCGGGTCGTACAGAGCATTCTGGAAGGCAGCTCAGCAGATTTTCTGTCCGCATATTATCGGCCGGAGCTGTTTTTCCCCCATGTGGAAGGCCGTACTAAGGAAGAAGCCATCTTTAATCTATGTACGCAGATCGACCGGGTAATGCCGCTGCCGCAGGGTTTCTATTCGGCGGTACTTAAGCGCGAAGAACTTGCCCGCACGGATTTCTGCCCGCTTGTGGCATTCCCGCACGCGTACAAGGTATTAAGTGAAAATACCTTTGTGGCTGTAGGCATTCTGGACGAACCCATTCGCTGGGTAGAAAACGATGTACAGGTGCTGCTGCTTATCTCTATCGCAGATGGGGAGCACCCTGAGCTTCAGAAGTTCTATCTGTCCATTACCTCCTTCATGCAGGATACCGCCCGTGTGAAAAGCCTGATCCAATGCCGGGATTACCCTTGGTTCATGCGGCTTCTGTGTGGGGAAAACGGTGGAAGCAGAGAGAATAAAACTCAAAAACAAAACAGCAAGACTCAAAAGGAGTATGAATCGTTATGAGCGAAGATATGGAAGCACTATACGAGGCATCCTTTACCCTGATTGGCATTGCAGGCGATTCCAAGGCGGAAAGTATGCAGGCCATTGATTGCTGCAAGCAGGGAGATTTTGAAGGTGCCCGCAAGCATCTGGCTGCCGCCGATGAGACCATGGTAAAAGCCCACGATGCCCAGACCGAAATGCTGCAGCAGGAGGCCGAAGGCAATCCTGTGCCCGTAAACATCATTCTGGTGCACGCACAGGACCATTTGACCATGGCACAGGTGATGCGCGATATGGCCGAGCAGTTTATGGATCTGTACCAGACGGTGCAGACCCTGAAAGAAATCAAGTAAAATCATGATTCAGAAAGGGAGTAAGTAGTATGAAGATTCTGTTAGCTTGTTCCGCAGGCATGTCCACCAGTCTGCTGGTCAATAATATGAAAAAGTTTGCCGATGCGTCCGATGTCATCGAGGCACGCCCTGTGCGTACCGTGCCGGATATTTTGGATGACTGGGATGTGCTGCTGCTGGGTCCGCAGGTGCGATATCTGGAAAAGGAATATAAGCCTCTGTGTGAGCAGAAGGGTAAGGGCTTTGGTGTGATCCCTATGCAGACCTATGGTCGCATGGATGGCAAGGGCTGCATGGAACTGGCACGCACGGCCGCTGCCAACAAGTGATTTTTGTATAAGAGGAACCGGAACAATGAAAGAGTTTGAGTATACTGTGCAGGATCAGCTGGGCATCCATGCCAGACCAGCTGGTCAGATTGCAAAGCTTGCCAAGGCACATCCGGATTGCGAGATCAGTTTTGCTAAGATTGGCGGCTCCAAAACAGCAAACGCTGCCCGTGTGATGGCACTGATGAGCCTTGGTGCAAAGCCCGGGGATGTACTGCACATCACGGTAGAAGGTGCCAATGAAGAGTCTGTGACCACGGCAATGCAGGAACTGCTGAACAGCGAAAAATTGTAATTATCTTACGCTGCGGGATGCAGCAGAACAGATTCCTCCTTGAAAAGCAGCCCGGAACGAAGGATCCGGGCTGCTTTTTTGCATTTTTTGCAAAAAATATAACGTTAATTCGTAAGTTGATATGAGCGATTTTCTCATGTCGTCTTCATCTTAAACCATTGGAGCATCATAAAAATACAACCTGCTATAACAAAACAGAAAGGATGCCAGACTATGGCTATACTGAAATTACAGCCCGCCTGTCGCGAAACGATCTGGGGCGGACAGCGTCTGCGAAAAGATTATCATATGCAGTACGAAGGTGCTAACATTGCGGAGGCGTGGATGTTATCCTGTCATCCGTCTGCTCCCAGCATGATTGAAAACGGAACCTATTCCGGCAAAACGCTGCAGCAGTATCTGGATGCGGAAGGTCCGCAGGTACTGGGCAGCTTTGGAATGCTTTTTCATCCTTTCCCGATTCTGATTAAACTGATTGATGCAGCACAGCCGCTGTCCATTCAGGTACATCCCTCCAACTTCTATGCTATAAACCGCGAACATCAGTATGGTAAAACAGAGATGTGGTATGTTGTGGATGCCGAGCCGGGAGCATTTTTATACTATGGATTCCGGCAGCAAATCACCCGGGAGGAATTTGCCAGGCGAATCGAAGATAATACGCTGCCTGAGGTGCTGAATGCAGTACCTGTATGCAAAGGAGATTGCTTCTATATCCCATCCGGCACAGTCCATGCTATCGGAAAAGGGATCCTGATTGCCGAAGTCCAGCAGAATTCGGATGTGACCTACCGCGTTTACGATTATGATCGCAGGGATGCCACCGGCAAACCGCGTCAGCTGCACACAGAACAAGCGGAGGATGTTGCAAAGCGGACACCGCCGCGTGACGATTATAATTTTGGTGGGCATCTGATCCGGTGCGAGTACTTTACGGTAGACCGCATGACCGGTAGTTTTACTGATGTATGTGATGACGAGTCGTTCACCTCACTGGTGATACTGGACGGAAATGGTACTCTGATCGGAGAAAACGAGAAGATGCCGCTGCAAAAAGGGGATAGCTTTTTTCTGCCCGCAAACAGTGGTTCCTATCGCGTGGAGGGAAACACCGTGATTCTAAAGACCCGCGTTGGTACTATCTGAAGGAAATTGGTATAAATAGGTTTTGTTGGACTACTTATAATGGCATCAGATATTTTTTGATGTTTTTTCAGAATAGTGAAAGGCCACTCAAACTAACGCCGTTAAGTCAGTGATGGTCACCACAAGTCGATGCATTGAACACTTTCTCTGGCTCAAACTTTACCAAAATCAGTGTCTTTACACCACCAGACAAAGCAGTCGGTGGAATTTTGCCTAAGACCGGGCTGTCGATGATACCACTGTCAATCACAGTGGAGCTATCTACATCCTGAATCATTTCCTTTACAAATGGATCTATAATCCATTCATCTTCATAATCATATTTAAAATAAGAAGCTGTATTATACACAGCATCTGACATATCACCAAAGAAAATCTTTAACATATCGTCCACGTTCCTCCAAGCAAATACTCTTTTTTAATAATTAGATGGTCATATCCTCAGCGACTTTAAACGAGATAATATTACTTTCTCAAAACTTTGTGTATAAGTCACACGCTTCTCTTCCCTCATATTCTTTACTCCACCATGCATTATATCCTCTTCCTCCAGTCACTACGTCAGAATTATTGAATCTGATTTGCACATCATCCGGAATATCAACAAGTGTAGGTCTTGACATATAAATCTTTATATTTTCCATAGCAAAAATGATCCTTAACACATTCGGACCACATTCCTCGACATTTACCACCTTATCAGGGTGTTTTACAATATTTATCAGTGTCTTGCAGCCTGATGATAAATTACGTATTGTGCCCAATCCATATTTTGTTTCTATATGCTTGTCTGGCGTCATCTTAGCCGCATCCACTTGTTGAATCAAATCAATTTCTTTTTGTGACATTTCTTCATTACCTGTATTCAGATTAAAGTATAGGTCGTTTTGAAGTATCCAGTCTTTTGAATTAATCTTATTTGTATATATATCTATCATTTAATGTTACTCCTTTTCATTGTCGATCACCGACTTTTGAGAATCGTTAGACCACTATAATACTCACGTTTTCACCCTGCATTATAAATCAAAATCTACTTGTATATCATATCACATTTTCAATGCTATAAATATCATTTTTTGTTGTCTATTTATATAATAGTTAAATGTATCGATAATGGACCAATGGAAGGTTTTGGGGGTTTTGGGGGAATTTTGAAGAGAGAACAGTACTATGGAAAGCGATTCACCGATAGAGAAACTCTCGTAA
>ENA-OVGB01001321-OVGB01001321.1-human-gut-metagenome-genome-assembly--contig:-NODE-1321-length-22265-cov-3.154525_pt1 | contig 22265 bp, 18 predicted proteins | sample MGYA00237767_ERZ505413 | MGnify/ENA primary metagenome ERZ505413 (study PRJEB26158, sample SAMN06016410) | human gut metagenome | biome: human gut; feature: ankylosing spondylitis patient; material...
TATTTTTTATGTACGAAGTACCGCACAATGTCATTTTAAATTTAATATAATCAAGAAAGAGTTTTCATATAACCATGCTTAAAGAAAAAATAATATTTTTATGGTACATTTCTTGCATTTTTCCTTGTGACAGCACGGCAGACCAGGCTCTGCCCCCCCTTCACCGCTTTCCAAGGAGTTGACATGAATCTTTCCAGAACGCTCTCCTTCACCTGTGCGGCGCTGCTTCTTGCGGCCGGCATGGCTCAGGCAAAACCCCAGGTCATCGTCACGGGCACCGTCAAGTATGATCCTGCCAAGACCTTCAACTCCTACGTCATCATGGCCACGAAGGGCACGACGAAGCTCATCGACCGCAACGGCAACCTGATAAAGGAATGGGATTCCAAGAGCACGGAATACAGCATGCCCGCCAAGGCACTGCCCGGCGGATACGTGGCCATGACGCTCTACCCCTCCCTGCCCACCGGCGGTCAGGACGCGAACACGCTCGCCATCCTCGACTTCGACGGCAACGTCGTGCGCAAGTTCAACCATCATGAAAAGGTCGACGACATTCCCGGAACGCCAAAGGATGCCAAGGGAGAAACCTGGGTCGCCCGTCAGCATCACGATTTTCAGATAGAAGGCATGAGCACGGGCTACTACGCTCCCGGTCAGACGCCCAAGCTGGACGGCAAGATGCTGGTCCTCTCCCATGAAAACTCCAGGCACCCCGGCATCAATCCCAACGTTCTGACTGATGACGTGATCCTCATCGTGGACAAGGATGAAAACATTCTCTGGAAGTGGGCTGCCGCCGATCACTTTGAAGAACTCGGCTACACGGAAGACGCCATTGCCCGCACGCAGGCCATGAAGCTGCCCAAGAAGGCCCTCAAGCATCAGGGCGTGGACTGGCTGCACATCAACTGCGCCTCCTGGCTCGGTCCGAACAAGTGGTATGATGCCGGAGACAAGCGCTTCCATCCCGACAACATCATCTGCGACAGCCGCAACACCTCTCACATGTTCATCATCGACCATGAGACCGGAAAAATAGTCTGGCAGGTCGCTCCTCCCTTCGTGGGGGAAAACGCCAGACTCGGCAAGTTCGCAGGCATACATCATACCCACATGATCCCGAAAGGGCTGCCCGGTGAAGGCAACATCATGGTGTTCGACAACGGCGGCACCATGGCCAACAACAAGTATATCGATCAGAACCATGCCTACAGCCGCGTGGTGGAATTCAATCCCGTAACTAAAAGAAAGGTATGGGAATACTCGGCCATTTCCGTGGGCGTGGGGGAGAATCTGGCCGACAATCTGTTCTACAGCCCCTTCATTTCCGATGCCCAGCGCCTGCCCAACGGCAACACCCTCATCAATGAAGGCTCGAGCTCCCGCATCTTCGAAGTGACTCCCAAGAAGGAAATCGTGTGGGACTACGTGAGCCCCTACAACGCCACGGAAAAAGGCGCGTACATAGCCGGCTATACCTACCGCTCCTACGCCGTTCCCTACGAGTTCTTCCCGCAGCTCACAAAGCCCGTGGAAACCGCCGTCATTCCTCCCAAGCACGGCGCCATCGTTCTGCCCGACGTGAACGGCAAGCTGCCCGACATCCAGCCCGTCGTGGACAAGAGAACGCCCGTGCAGTTCGGCACGCTCACACCCGTGGCAACTCCCGCCTGGACGGCCGCCCAGAAAACCGGCAAGTAGGCTCGCTGGGAAGCAGCCTTAAAAAGCGTGAGGCGCCCCTTCAGCCTCAGTCGTAACATTCCATCATCGAAAGAGCGGGTCCGTCAGGCCCGCTCTTTCTCTTTGTGCGTCGTCGAATGACGGGGCTTTCGCCCCCCTCTCTCCCATGCCCCGCGCGCCTGCACGGAAAGATTCCCGAAACTTCCCGAACCGAATGCCTGTTCACTCCCGGCCCCTTTGCAGCCCCTGGCGTGCGTGCGGTATTTCGTACACGTCGTCCCTTCTTTCACGAAAGATTCGAGACATATTCATGTAATATATTGAAAGAAAAACTTTTACCGGCCATGGCATGATTCTTGCATAAAAATTGTCGACAACGAGAGTCCTCAAAAGCGCAGACCTCTGTCGTTTTCTCTGGAAGATTTCCTTTTTCCGGGAGATTTTCCTCTGAAATGAATACCCGTTCTGCACAATATTGCACAAAAAACGCCATTTTTCATATTTCTGTTGCATTAATTTCAGAAACATGGAAACGACAAACAACCAACGCGGGAGAGTTGCACAGGACATAAAGAAAAACAATTTTTTTCACTATAAGAGCGTATCACTGAAAAGTTCGGCCAAATTAAAAAGGGTACAGACCTCATCTGTACAAAGGAATGAACATGAACAAACTGTTCGGCACCATGGCTGCGGTTCTTCTCGGTTCCCTCGCGCTGGCTCCCGCCGCGTGGGCGTATGAAGGCTTCAACGGACCTCTCGGCGTTCTCACCAACGAAAGTCAGGCTCTTCAGGGCTATACGCTCATTGCTCCCCAGAAGGCGAAGACGACCTTCCTCATGGACATGACCGGCAACGTGGTCAAGGAATGGAAGAGCGAATATCCCTGCTTCTTCGCCATGCTCGACCCCAAAAACGGCAACCTGCTCCGCCACGCCGTGGCCCCTTCAGGTCTCGTGCCCTTCGGCGGTCAGGCCGGCATCATCGAAGAATTCGACTGGACCGGAAAAAAGATCTGGGAATTCAACACGGTCAAGCCCGGCAAGGAACTCGCCCATCACACCTTCAACGTCATGCCCAACGGCAACCTGCTGATCCTCGTATGGAAATATCACAGCTATGAAGATGCCATAGCCAAGGGTCTCGATCCCGACAAGCCCGGCCGCACGCTCTTCCCCAACGGCCTCAAGGTCGGCGCCAAGAAGGAAGTGGTCAAGGGCATCTGGGTCGACGTGATCCGTGAAATCGAGCGCGGCACGGGCAAGACCATCTGGGAATGGGACGTATGGGATCACATCGGCACCAATCCCGATCAGCTCGACATCAACGTGTTCTGCTCTCCCAAGATCAGACGCGACTTCGCCGGTCCCGACTGGACGCATTTCAACGGCGTTTCCTACAATCCCGCCAACAATGAAATCTGCTTCACCTCCCGCCAGCTCTCCGAAGTGTACTTCATCGACTACGGCAAGAACGGCGGCATAAAGTTCCGCTGGGGCAACCCCGCCAACTACGGCAAGGGCAAGGCTCCCGCCGGATACGGTGATGACGGCAGCCAGAAGCTCTTCGGACCTCACGCCTGCATGTGGACCAGCGACGGCACCGTGACCATCTTCGACAACGGCAACAACCGTCCTTCCGGCAACTACAGCCGCGCCGTGGAAATCGACCGCGAAGGCAAGCTGCTGCGTCAGTGGAAGGCCTCCATGTCCGGTTCCTCCGACTGGAACTTCTACACCGCCTATCAGGGCGGTCTGCAGAAGCTCTCCAACGGCAACTATCTGCTTACCTCCACCAATACCGGCCACGTCGTGGAAGTGACCCCCGACAACCACATCGTCTGGGAATTCTGCAACCCCATGGGCGCGGGCGACAAGGTGTACTCCAGCGCCAGCAACGAAGGCTTCACGCAGGGCTTCGCCGTGCACAAGGCATGGCGCTTCACGGCCGACTCCCCCGAACTCAAGGGCAAGGATCTTTCCGTCAAGCATCCTCTCATGCCCGCGGGCACGCCGAACTGGCTTGAACTGCTGAAGGCCGGAAACGACGGCCCCGTCAGCCCCGCTCTCGCCAAGAAGAACAAGTAAAGAAGTCTCCTCCACGTCCCCGGGGTGAGGTCACGCCCCGGGGACACGTTGCCGCTCAGGGAACGTTCCCGTCCTGTGAATGTTCCTTTCCCACAGATTTTCCTGCGGCCGACAGGCGGCTGCAAGCACCCTAAACCTACATACAGGATGGCCTCATGAACAGACTCATTGCCTCCGCACTGATCGCCTTGTCCATGGTCGGCGCCGGGAGTATGACCGCTCCCAGGCAGGCAGATGCCGTAGAAACCATGTCCACGCCCACCGGCGTACTGAGGTACGACAAGGACAGGGCCCAGAACGGCTATACGCTGATCTCGCCCATGCTTGCCACGTCCACCTATCTTCTGGACATGGAGGGCAATATCGTCCATGAATGGAAAACTGCCGGCAGACCGGGCCTCTATGCGGAGCTTCTGCCCAACGGCAATCTGCTGCGCGGTCTGCGTTACGAGAACAAGGTGCCCTTCGGCGGAATGTCGGGGTGCCTTCAGGAAATCGACTGGGACGGCAACGTGATATGGGAACACAAGATCTACGACGATGCCAGGCTGAGCCATCATGCCTTCGACCGCATGCCCAACGGCAATACGCTCATCGTGGCCTGGGAGCACAAGAGCTACGATGAAGCCGTGGCCAAAGGCCGCAAGCCCGGGACCCTGCCCAAACCCGGCACCGATACCGGCCACAAGCCCAACTACGACGGCCTGTGGGCCGACTACATCGTGGAAGTGGACAGAAACGGCAACGAGGTATGGTCGTGGCACGCCTGGGATCACATCGGCACGGGAAAAGATGCCTTCGACATCAACTACCGTCTGCCCATCAAGAACTACTACGGCGATTCCGACTGGATGCACATCAACAGCGTGCGCTATAATGCCGCGACGAACCAGGTCCTCATAAGTTCCCGGAACTTCTGCGAGGTCTTCATCGTGAACCACGATGCGGAAGGCAGGGTGGTCTGGCGGTTCGGCAATCCCGGAAGCCACGGCGAAGGAGCCCTTCCCTCCTTCTGCGACGACGGCAGCCAGGTGCTTTTCGGCAATCACGACGCCACATGGCTCGGCAACGACAGGATATCCCTGTTCGACAACGGCTGGCAGCGCCCGCAGGCCAACCGTTCCCGCGCCGTCGTCGTGGACATCAAGACCGGCAGCATAGACTGGGAATACGCTGCCAAGAATCCCAATGCCTTCTACAGCGCCTATCAGGGCTCCACGCAGCATCTTCCAAACGGCAACGTGCTCATCACCTCCACGGCCACGGGGCATATTTTCGAGGTGACGCAGGACAGGCGCGTGGTCTGGGAATACGTGAGCCCCTTCATGAGCGGAGGCAGGGCCAAGGCCATGCTCACGGAAGAAGACGCCACGGCCGACCCCATGGGCGTGAAGGACATCAACCTCGCCGCCAACGTGGTGCACCGCGCCTTCCGCTACTCCCCTGACCATCCCGGCCTTGCGGGCAGGGATCTTTCATGCAAAACGGCGGTCTTTCCCGGCGCGCCCCGCTGGCATGAGCTCTTCGCTCTGGCCGCGGGACTCGATTCTCCTCTGAACGGGAAATAGCGCGCACTGACGCTCTTTTCACGGGCTCCCGGCCACTGTCCGGGGGCCCTTTTCTTATCCCTTTTTGTCCATGAGGCCGAACTGCTCGAGCTTGTCGTAGAGCGTCCTTCGGCCTATGCCGAGAAGCTCGGCCGCCTGCGTCTTGTTGCCGTTGCACAGGGAAAGGGCCTGCTGCAGCGCCTGGATCTCGGCGTTGCGCACCGCGTCGGAAAGCGAAAGCGGCGTGTCCGGCAGCGGGGCCTCCCCGGAAGAAGGCACGGAACAGGCCGCAAGCTCCGCCATGGTGCCCAGGGACTCCGGCATGAGCCTGTCGCCCTCGGTGAGCAGAAAGGCGCGCTCGAGCACGTTTTCCAGCTCCCGGATGTTTCCCTTCCAGGGCTGATGATAGAGGATGTTCATGGCCGCCGGGCTTATCTGCGTGACGTTGCATCCGTAGCGCTCGTTGAAGCGGTTGATGAAAAAGCCTATGAGCGCGGCAAGATCCTCCCGGCGCTCCCGAAGCGGCGGCAGATACAGCGGGATGACGGAAAGACGGTAGAAAAGATCCTCGCGAAAGCGCCCGGTCTTCACGTCCTCTTCCAGATTGCGGTGCGTGGCGGCGATGAAGCGCACGTTGATGCTCACGCTTCTGTTGCTGCCCACGGGACGGATCTCGTGCTCCTGGATGGCGCGCAGCAGCTTGGCCTGCGTGGAAGGCGAAAGCTCGCCGATCTCGTCCAGAAAGACCGTGCCGCCCTGCGCCTCTTCCAGAAGACCGCGTCTTGTGCTCACCGCGCCGGTGAAGGCGCCCTTCACATGGCCGAAAAGTTCGCTTTCCAGCAGAGATTCCGGCAACGCCGCGCAGTCTATGGTCAGAAAGGGCTTGTCCCTGAGCGCGCTGGCCCTGTGGATGTACTCCGCCAGACGGCTCTTGCCCGTGCCCGTCTCGCCGGTAATGAGGATGGGCACGCTTGTGCCCGCGACCTTGCCTATGGTCTTCAGGACCTGCTTCATGGACGGGCTGTTGTAGATGAGCGACACCGGCGTCTTATTCTCATTCTCGCAGGGCTTTTTTACAAGCTGACTGTGCAGCTTCGCGTGTTCGGCGGCCCTCTGCACGAGGGCGGCAAGCTCCGCGTTGTTCACGGGCTTGGTCAGATAGCTGTAGGCCCCGAGCTGCACGGCCTCCACGGCGCTTTCTATGGTGCCCACGCCCGTCATCATGATGAAGGGAAGAGAGGCGTCCATGACGCGCACGCGGCGCAGCACCTCAAGTCCGCTCATGCCCGGCATGGAAAGATCGCACACCACCACGTCGATGCCTCCCGCGGCAATGCGGGCCAGCGCCCGCTCTCCGTTCAGCGCCGTTTCGGTCTTCCAGCCCTTGCGGGAAAACAGCAGTGCCAGAATTTCATGCCATTCCGGATCGTCGTCCACCACAAGAATCTGATATCCGCTCTTTCCGTTTTCACTCATAGCGTCACCCTGAAGCATTTTTTACGAAAACACACTCTAACGGCAAGATACCATCTCGTAAAGACGGCACGCTCCGACCGTGCGCGACAGGCGGCACACCAGGGCCCCCGTGTGCAGCTCTCCGCACATGCCGGGGGCAAAGACAGCTCACGCCTTCCGGATACCGGCATATAATATGCCGCAATCATTGCATATGCCGTTTTTGGAACGATTCGTGCATATCCCCCTCATATCGGAATTCTCCTGTTCCGTCCTCCGCACGCCCGGCCCGGACGAAACAGGTCTTCCTTCGACCGGACCATTCTAACCACAAGGAAGTTTTGATGAACAAACTTCTCGCTTCCGGCGCCGCCGCAGTTCTGCTCTGCCTTCTTTGTTCCGGCGCCCCGGCCGCGGAAAGTCCGCATGGCCTTGCTCCGGCTGGCGACATGCCCTTCATTCCCGACCTCGGAGGTCTGCGGCACAAAGCCTTCAAAAACCAGTACGGCCAGACGCGCGAACTTTCCGAGGCCGTTCTCGTCCGCAAAAGTTCCGTGAAGGACGGCAAGGCCGTCGTTCCTGCGGGAGGACTGTGCTACATCTCCGAGACCGACGAAGACGCCGCTCCCTTCCGGCGCGATCCGTTCCTGCTGCTCGGGGAGCATGCCTATCTCGTCGACAGCAGAACAAGCGTGCGCACCGTAAAGAACGTCAGTCTGAAAAAGGGTGAGAAGGTGCTGGTGGACGAGTCCGGATACCGGCTCTGGTTCGACTACGCCACCGACCACTACGACCTGCCCTACATCCAGATGGCGCTCATCGCGCCTTCGGGCCACTGGCCCATGGAATTTTCCGTGTCGTCGAAATTTCCCGCCATCAGGAATCTGCCCGACCGCAGCCACATGGAAGGCGACGTGGAGCAGCTCGACGAGTTCTTCCTCGACCCTGTGTTCGAATACGGGGCAAGCCGCTTCGAAGTGAAGGACCACGACTTTCAGAAGGCCACCTTCGCCTCGCTCTCCTATCCCGTCATTGAGGAGGCCACGTTCTCGCTCTCCCGTCCCGTGGTGCTGGACCTTCGTCAGGAGGAATACCGCCTGTACGGGACAAAACGCATCTACGCCTTCCGCGAGGACAGCGGATTTCGCGTGCGCGTGACGAATCTCGGCGGCGACAAGGTGCTGGCCGAAAAGCTGATCCGTCCCATAAGCTCCCAGGGCTACAAGGATGCCGAAGACGAAAAGGACGCCTATTTTCTCACCGTGCCCGGCGAGGACATGCGCATAGAAATCGCCGTTCAGCCGAAGTGGCTGCGTCATTCCGACTTCGTGCCGTGGTCCGACGACGTGCCCCACGACTGGCAGGACGGCATGCTGAGTCTTGTCGTCTACCGCGACCTCGTCACCGTGAAGAACGGCGACAAATGGCCGCTCGATCCCCGCTACACCGTGGGACTCGAAGCCAGCCTGCTCACGGGCAAGCTTCAGCGCCTCACGCTGGAGAACGCCGAAGCCTTCACCCTCGACAGCAAAAACGACGGCTACGACGGCCCCGTCAAGTATTCCGACGTGTGGAACCGTCCGGCCTTCCGTCTGGTGGCCGACGAGATCGACGGCGACAGGGTGAAGAGCTGCTACGTGCGCGACGCCTTCTTCCAGCGCACCGACAATCTGGTCTTCTCGGACAAGGGCCGCAAGGACATCGACTGCTTCATCGGCCGCGCGCCCACCTTCATCTCCCTTCTGGAAGAGAGCTTCCTCAACCGTCTCGCCATGCCTTCCTTCGGCACCGAGGTGCAGGGCTCTCATTTCACGTCCTTCCCGAGCGTCATGCCGAACATGGCCTTCCATTCGCCCGATCCCACGGCGCCCTTCGGCGGGCTCATGCGCGGCTTCGGACGCGAACAGGTGACCAACCGCAGAGGCGAGAAACTCACCTCTTCCGAAGGTCTCGTCATCCGCGGCAGCTACGTGGACTGGAAGAACAACCGCATCGTCATTCCGCCCTCCGGCCTGTTCTACACCTCGCGCAACGCCCGCAACGTGCGCGCCCTGAACGGCGAAACCTTCTACATGCTCGGCCGCCGCGCCTACATAGCCACCTTCGAATCCACCACCTTCACGCGCCGCAACTTCGACATAGACTTCTGGCGCGTGCAGCCCGACGCCAGTCTGCACCCCATCTACTGGCAGGACCAGCCCCTCGGCGTGAACAACAAGGTGCTGCGCTTCACCGAAAAGCACCTGCTCGACGACAGACCCATGGCGCAGATCAACGTGGTGAAGTACTCGGGCAACAACTTCGGCGCGCCCTTTGAACTCGCTCAGGGACTCAGCCGCGAACAGGGCGACCGCTACTACCTGCACGACCGCTTTGCCGAAGGCGCCACCTGGATCGAACCGGAATTCGTGGGCGAAGACTACGTGCGCGTGAAGAGCTTCGGCACTCCCGCCATCAAGTGCGTGGAATACACCTACGACAAGCCCGTGCGCGCCCTGCTCGCTCCCGGCGAGGAAAAGGCCCTCGGCAAGAACCATACGCTCAGACTCGTCTCATTCGACGAGGCCGCCGGCACAGCCACGGTGGAGATCCGCAGAAACGACGGTTCTCTCAAGGAAACCAGAACGCTCGGTCCCCTCAACGCCGAGACCCGCGCCTTCCTGCCCCAGCATCAGCGCGTGGTGAACTCCCTTCAGTTCACCTTCGACGAGGGCAAAAGCAAGGTCCTTGCCGAAATGGACGTGAAGACCCCCTTTGAAAAGGGCAAGGCCGCCTTCTACACCTACGTAAACCTGAAAAAGCTCGAAAGCGACACCCCCTTCGAAGGCGATCCGCGCTTCATGGTGCGGCCCGACGTGTGCGGTCACTGCTATCAGCTCAACGAAGTGCTGCTGGACAATCCCGAGCCCATCATCCTGGACAAGGACCATCCCCGCTTCGACGGTCCCCGCATGGCCGACGGCAAGCCGCAGTTCAGCATCGTCATCGACAGCTTCGACGGCGAGATGATCCATGCCTGGCACATCGAGACCAACTACCGCAAGCGTGTGTTCAAGAGCGCCAACCTGGCCTTCCAGCCGCGCAACAACATCGACGTGCTCATGGGCGTCAACGGCACCATTGAAGGCTTCCTGCGCGCGTCCCTCATGGAACGCTCCGCCTGGCAGGAATACTGGCGCACCGGCACGCATCCCCATCCAGAACGTGGGCTCAACGCATGGCTGGCCCACAAGTTCCAATAACAGGCAGGTACTAGCATGAATATTCCCTACGAGGAGCGCCGGCGCTCCTTCCTCAGCTGCCTCTACAGCACGCAGGAGATCCTGCCCGGTCTGCTGGCCATGTTCTTCATTGCGCTCATCTCCAACAATCTGGCGGGCAGCCCCAATCCCCTCACGCTGGAGAACCTGTTTTCCTGGCTCGATGCCGTCATCGGCCCCGTGAACCATCAGCCCCTCTTCCAGACGCTGAACTCAAACTTCGTGTGGAACCCCTTTCTGATGGGCCTCATCATCGGCAACGTCTTCGGCGTGCCGGACTCGTGGAAGCGGGGACTGTCGCTCATCCATGTGTTCATGCCGCTCGGCATCATCATGCTGGCGCCGCACTTTGTGTTCAGCCACGCGACAAAGGCGGGAATGCCGCTCATTCTCTTCGCCTTCGCCGTCATGGTGCTCACCGCCGTCGTCACCCTCGTCATCGGCAGGGCCCTTCGCATGGACGACCGCCACTATTCCACCATCGCGGGCGCGCTTTCCACGGGCGACCCCCATGTGGTGGCCATCCTCATGCCCATGCTGAAATCCAAGGGCGGACAGGTCATCAATGCCCTCGGCTGCGTCCTTCTCTTCGGACTTGCGGCCTCCTTCCTGCTGCCCCTCCTCGGACACCCCCTCAACATGGACGATGAAGCCTTCGCCGTGCTCTCCGTGCTCGGCATAGGCAACACGGGACAGATGTTCAACGCGGCCTTCGGCTTCAGCTACGAGGCGGGACACTGGGCCCACTACTTCGACAGCGTGCGCAACGCCCTCATGCCCGCAGGTTTCCTGTTCGTGTTCTTCGTCATGTTCCTGCGCGCAAGGATGTTCCCCGATGACGAAACCGTCATGGCCACGAAAGCCCACAAAAAGCTTCCTCTGTTCATCGTGGTCTTCATCATCGCCTGGATCGCGGTGCAGTTCCATGTGGTCAAGGAACCTGCCCACCTCGCCATCTTCGAGCTCGTGAAGTGGGACTTCTCCCTGGCCGCCGCAGCCCTCGGCCTTTCGCTTCCCCTGCGTGAAATAGCGCAGTGGGGACTGCGCGGCGTCGCGCTCACCTTTGCTTCCGGCATCATACGCATAGCCGTTCTCGCCGGATGCCTCATGGCCGCGGCCCATTTCAACCTCCCGCTCTTCTAAGGAGTCCAGCATGCGCCATTCCCACACCATAGACGATGAAGGCTTCGACTACATGGCCAACACCGGCGAAGAGGAACATGACCGCGACATGGTGGGCATCGTTCTTGCCGTCCTCTTCATGCTGCTCGCCGTGCTCTTCCAGCGCACGGGCCTGCTCTGACATGCCATGACTTCTGACTGGTCATCAGACCATGTCAGGAACTCCTGAACCGGCCGGGGTACCAGACCCGGCCGGACATACCGGGCCCGGCTTCCCGCCTCGATGATCCCCGGCAACCTCGTCCTTCCGCAGAGGAACAACCATGACAGGCATCACCTTCTATCTCCAGATACTGTTCGCCCTGCTGCTCTTCTGGGCCACGGCAACAGCGATCTACATGGGCATATTCCATGCCCACAGCCCCCGGTGCGGCGCGGGGCGCAGGCATCTTTGCCTTGCCGCCTCCTCGCTGCTTTCCCTTGTCATCTGCTTTTTCATGTATTCCTGGTCCTATCTCAGCTGGTAACAACGAAAAAGGAGCTTTCCATGACCCGTTCCCTCGTTTCCGCTCTTGCCCTCGCCCTCTGCCTTGCCTTTTCCTCCGTCGCTCTTGCCGAGGATGAAGGCGTCAACGTCAACACTGCCACTCAGCAGGAACTTGCCTCCGTGCCCGGTCTGAACGCCGATCTGGCCAAGGCCATCGTGCAGTACCGCGAAGAAATGGGCGACTTCATGTCCATCGACGAGCTTGCCGACGTGCCCGGCATGAACAAGGACGCCCTTGAACAGGCCAAGCAGACCCTGCGCGTGGACGCCATTTCCGGCGCCGAGTGCAACTGCTGATCCTTTTTCTTCACATCCTTCCCTCTCACTCGCCGCGCCCGACGGGCGAAGCCTTGAGAGAATGCTTGAGGGCCCTGTCTATCTTCACGTCCACGAACTCGCCGGGACGGCCCGCGCCTTCGGGCATGGTCACGTTGACCATGTCGCCCCACGGATCGCGGCCCTGCCATTCGTTGTTCTCCTCCGTCCTTCTCTGGCTCGGTCCCTCAAGAAGCACGTCGGTCACAAGGCCCACTCGGCTTTTGAGCCACGCTTCGGCCCTGTCGTTCTGAAGGCTCTGGAGCCTCTCCAGCCTCTCAAGCTGCACTTCGTGGGGGATCTTGAACGGCATGGCCGAGGCGCGCGTGCCCGGCCTGTCGGAATAGCAGAAGGAAAAGCTCGACATGAAGCCGCAGCTGTCTATGGCCTTCAGCGTGTCCTCGAATTCCTCTTCCGTTTCCGACGGGAAGCCCACGATGAGATCCGTGGAAAGCGCGATGTCGGGCCTGGCCTTCCTGAGTCCCTCCACCACGGAAAGATAGCGCTCCATGTCGTAGCCGCGCCCCATCTTCTTCAGCATGGAATCCGAGCCGGACTGAAGCGGCAGATGCAGGCGCGGGCAGAGCTGCGGAAGCTCGGCGAACATGTCGATGGTCTCCTGCGAGAAATCGCGGGGATGCGCGGACACGAAACGGATACGCCGAAGTCCCGGAATGGCCGCCACCTGACGCAGAAGCTCGGGGAACGTGGTGCCGTCGCCGCTCTTGTCGTTGCCGAACACGTTGACGTTCTGCCCGAGAAGCGTGATGTCGCCCGCGCCCCGCGCCACCCAGGCGCGGCACTCGTCGAGCACGGCCTTTGTGGAGCGCGACTTGCGCGGCCCGCGCGTGTAGGGAACGATGCAGTAGGCGCAGAAGTTGTCGCAGCCCTGCATGATGTTCACGTAGGCCACGGGGGTCACGCCTTCCTGCTCCGGCATTCCCGCGCCGTCCACAAGGCAGGGATCGCGGTCGGGGAAAATGTCGGTGAAGTCAAGATAGGAGAGCTTCAGCTTCGGCTCGTTCAAAAGACGCACGAAGGCTTCGGGCACGGAGGAGACGCCGTCGGTGCCCGCCACGAGACGCACCTGCGGATGACGGCGCATGAGCTCCTCTCCGAGCTGCTGGGCCACGCATCCCGCCACGCCCACCACGGCGCGCGGATTGGAGCGCTGCACGCGGCCGAGAGTGCTGTACACCTTCTGTTCCGGCTTCTCGCGCACGGAGCAGGTATTGATGAACACCACGTCGGCCTCTTCCAGAGGCTTCTCCTCGAAGCCCAGACGCATGAGCGCACGCTCCACCCACTGGGAGTCGTTGACGTTCATCTGACAGCCGAAGGTGATGCAGTGAAATCCGCTCTTGCCCATTCTTGTCTCCTGAAAAAATATCGCTCCCAGGGAGCGTCGTGTCTCATGCGCGGCACTTTCCGCACGCGCTCAAAAAAACGTTGTCCGGGATTCTTCGACCCGCCTCAGCTTTCCGCGGAGTCCGCGCCCGGCATGCCGAAAAAGCGCCTCGTGTTCTCTCCCGTGAGCGTCCAGAGCTCTTCCGTGCTCATGGAAAGCTCCGCGGCCAGGCGCTCGGCCGTGAACACGGCAAGCGCCGGTTCGTTGGTCCTGCCGCGCCAGGGCTCAGGCGCAAGATAGGGACAGTCCGTTTCCAGCATGAGACGCTCGGGAGAAACCACGCGGAGAGCCTCGCGCACCTCGGCGTTGGCCTTGAACGTGGACGCACCGCCGAAGGCGATGTACCAGCCGCGCTCCATGATCTGCTCCGCCCTTGCAGCGTCGCCGCCGAAGCAGTGCCAGAGAAGGGGCCGTCCCGGCATGTCCTCCTCGTCCAGGATGGCGAACATTCTGTCCCAGGCCTCGCGGGAATGGATGACCACAGGCTTGTCCAGCTCCCTGGCGAGCCTGAGCTGCCTGCGGAACCACGGCTCCTGAAGCGCGGAGGGCGAATAGCCTTCCTCGTAATGGTAGTCCAGACCTATCTCCCCTATGGCGCGGATGAGAGGATCATGCTTCACCGCATCCACAAGATGCTCCCACTCCTCTTCATCGGCCGTGAGCACGTCCTCGGGATGCAGCCCGCGGGCGAAGCAGATGTCGGGAGCCTTGGGCAGCGCGGCCGCGGCGTCCAGAATGAGTCCGCGGTTCGCCGCGTATCTCTCGTGCTGGAGAAACATGTGCACGATGAGCGACACCCCGGAAGAGGCGGCACGCTCCAGCATGCCGGAAAGGTCGGGCAGAAGACGCTCGTCGTCAAGATGCGCGTGGCTGTCCGCCCCGGTGAACGGCAGGCCGAGACTCTGCGGCAGCGGCCTGTTTTTCTTCGAAGACATGGCTATTCCTGTCTGCCTGCCGCAAGCTTGCGCGAAACGTCGTTCCACACCGCGGCGGGATCTATTTTCTTCATGCAGTCAAAATGTCCCCGGGGACACGCCTTGTGTCCGTGCAGTCCGCAGGGACGGCAGGGAAGGTCCGTCTCGATGACGGTGCTCGATGCGCCCCGGGGCTCAAAGCCTAAAGAACGCACCGTGGGGCCGAACAGCGCCGTGACCGGGGTGTGCTGCGCCCAGGCAAGATGCATGGGCCCGGAGTCGTTGGTGACGTAATCGTCCAGCCTTCCGAGCAGCGCGGCCAGAGAAAGCAACGAGGTCTTTCCCGAAAGATCGAGAAAACCGGATTCGCTGCCGTCGACGCCCGCCAGAGCACGGACATGGGCGGCCGTCTCCTCCTCGCCGGGACCGGCAAGCAGAACGACGTTTACCCCGCTCTCCAGAGCACGGCGCAGGATAAAGGCAAAGCCTTCCGGAGTCCAGCGCTTGGTGGGCCATACCGAGCCCGGATGCAGTCCTATGGTCTTTCTGCCCGAAGGAAGCGGCGCAAGCAGCGCCGCGGCTTCTTCCACGGCGCGGGAAGGAAGCACGATGTCCGGCCAGCACAGCTCTCTGTCTTCCAGAAGCGCGGAAGGAACGTCCAGCGCCCTGGCCAGAAGAAGCAGACGCTCTATTTCCTGAAGCTCGTCAAAACGACGGCTCACGCGGCGCGTGAACACAAAACGGGAGAGCGCGGCCTCGGCGTAGCCCGCGCGCACCGGCGCGCGGCTTGCCCAGGCCATGTACGAGCTGCGCAGGCTGAGATGAGCGTCCACCCAGACATCGTAGCCGCGCTCCGCAATGGCGCGGCCCTCCCGGACCACGGCGGCAAGTCCCTTGTCCTTCCCGCGCTTGTCGCAGGAGAACACGCGGGAAATCTCGGGCTGCGCCTCATAAAGAGAGGCAAGTCCGCCGCGCACGTAGAAATCGAGCTCCGATTCGGGCCACGCGGCCTTGAGAACGCGGATGAGCGGAAGCGTGAGAACGGAATCTCCCAGAAACGCGGTGTTCCAGACGGCGATGCGCATGACGACCTCAGCAGATGCGGGGCAGCTGCGCGCCTTCCAGCATGGAAAGGAGCCTCGAGCCGCCCATGAAGGTACGAAGTTCCACGCGGGGCCTCTCCGACGCCGTCACTTCGCCTATGACGGCCGCCTCGGCCCCGAACTCGCAGGACTTCATGACGCAAAGCGCCGCCTCCGCCTTTTCGCGGGGAAGGATGCAGATGAGCTTGCCCTCGTTGGCAAGGTACAGAGGATCGAGGCCGAGCACGTCGCAGCCTGAACGCACGCTCTCATGCACCGGCACGGCGGCCTCCTCGATGGTGATGCCCACGCCGGACTGCTCCGCGATTTCGTTGAGCGTGGTGGCAAGACCGCCGCGCGTGGGATCGCGCAGCACATGGATGTCCCCCACTTCCGTGATGAGCCTCTCCACCATGCGGTTCAGAGGAGCGCTGTCGCTCGAGGCATCGGCGGCAAAGGTGAGGTTGTCGCGCCTCGCCATGACCGTGAGTCCGTGGTCGCCCATGGAGCCGCTCACGAGCACGGCGTCCCCGGGACGGGCCGAATGACCGGAAGGCGCAGGCTGCGCAATGACTTCACCCACGCCCGCGGTGGTGATGAAAAGTCCGTCGCACGCTCCCTTCGGCACCACCTTGGTGTCGCCCGTCACGATGGCCACGCCCGCCTTGGCCGCCGCTCGGGCCATGTCGGACACCACGCGTTCAAGCACGTCCGTGTCCAGACCTTCCTCAAGGATGAAGGCGCAGGAAAGATAGCGGGGACGCGCGCCCATCATGGACACGTCGTTCACCGTGCCGTGCACGGCAAGCGTGCCTATGCTGCCGCCGGGAAAGAACAGGGGCGTCACGGTGTAGCCGTCCGTGCTCATGGCCACGGGGCCCTGAAGGTCGAGAACGGCCGCATCGTCCATGCGGCGCAGGATACCGTTGTCGAAATGCCGGAGAAAAACGTCGGCGATGAGTCTTTGCGACGCCCTGCCGCCGCTTCCGCTGTCGAGAAGAATCTTCATGGCTGGCCTTTGAAAAACGAAGGAAAGGGCCGCGCAGGGCCCGGTACTCCCCGCCTTTTTTCAGAAGCGGAGAACGAATTGCAGGGCGCAAGACTAGCACAAAAGCGGGCAAAGGGAAACGCCCGGTCCCCGGCCCTTCTCGGACCGGAAACCGGGCGCTCCGACAGCTCTTCCGCCTTCTCAGCGCATGACGGCGGGAAGCCAGGTGGCCAGCGGGGGGAAGATGAGAATGAGCACGATGACAATGGCAAGTCCGATGACGAAGGGCACCGACGCCCGGAACATGGCTCCCAGGGGAATGGAGGCCACGGACTTCATGACGAAGAGGTTGATGCCGAAAGGCGGCGTGATGGAGGCCATGTTCATCATGATGACCATGAGCACGCCGAACCATATGAGATCCCAGTGGAACATATGGGCGATGGGCACGAAGATGGGCACGCACACCAGCATGAGCGGCATGGCGGGCACGAAGCAGCCGAGGAAGAGCAGCACCACGATGATGGCCGTCATGGTGGCCCATCCGGGCATGCCCATGGCGCCGATGCTGCTGGCCAGGATGGAGGGAATGCGGCTCAAGGTCATGAGATAGCCGAGCACGGTCGCGCCGGTGAGCACCGTGAACGACATGGTGATGAACTTCGAGGCGTCGTTCAGGCTGGCGATGAACTTTTTCAGGGTAAGGCGACGGAGACAAAGCGCGATGATGAGCGTGCCCACGGAGCCGATGGCGCCGCCTTCCGTGGCGGTGAACATGCCCGCATAGATGCCGCCGATGACCAGAATGAAGAGAAGAAGTATGGGCAGGGCCGAAACGAGGGAACGCATGCGCTCCGAAAGCGGTCTCTTTTCCACCGTGGGAGCCAGCGAGGGCTTGCGCCACACCATGAACCATATGGTTAGGCAGTACACCAGCATGCACAGAAGCCCGGGGAACACGCCCGCCATGAACAGATCGGCGATGGACTGCTCGGCAAGCACGCCGTAGAGAATGAACATGGCGCTCGGCGGAATGAGGCAGCCTATGGTGCCGGAACAGGCCAGCGTGCCCACGGCAAGCTCGTCGTCGTAGCCTGCGGAGCGCATTTCGGGAAGGGCTATGGCCGACATGGCGATGGTGCCGGAAAGAGAATCGCCCACCACGGCGCCGAAGGCCGTGCACGCGCACACGCTGCCCTGGGCAAGGCCGCCGCGCAGATGGCCGAGCCACTTTCGCGCACATTCATAGAGGTCCCGGCCGAGATCGCCGTAGAAGCAGAAGTAGCCCATGACCATGAAGAACATGAGCGGCGACCAGGTATAGCTTGCCGACGTGGAGAACATGGCCTTGCCGTAGAAGTTCAGCGTGGCCGTGAGTCCGCGAATGGACCCGGAGAACATGAAGCCCGTGGCCATGAGGGCGAGCGCCACCGGCATGCCGCTCAGAAAGAGCAGGAACATGACCACGATGCCTATGCAGCCTATGACCACGCTGCTCACGCCCATGAGCCGATGGGAACCGAGATACCAGGCAATGAGCACGGGAATGATGCCCGCCGTCCAGACGATGATGAGACGAATCGTGCCCATCTTCGACACCTTGTGCAGCGACACCAGAAAATCCCACAGGAAGGACAGCATGAGCGTGACGAAGCCGAACACCACGAACCATACGAAAGGCTCATAGGGAATACCGAGCAGGCCCGTGGTGCTCTTGACGGTGAGGGCATAGCGGACTGTGGCCCGGATGCAGAGCGCGCATACGGCAAGGCTCCAGATATTGGTCACGGCTTCCAGCGTGTTTCTGTCATCGTCCTTCAGCGCGCCTGTGACCACGTCCATGATGACGTGGCTCTTGTTCCACTGCCCGTAGGCTATGGCCGAAAACACCACGATAGACATGAGCATTTCGGTGACTTCATAGGTGCCCGGCAGAGGAGAATTGAAAAAATATCGCAGGAAAACGTCCAGAAAGGTCAGAATGACCATGCCCATGAACACGATCATGCCGCCGGCACTGAGCCACTTGCAGAACGTGCTTATGGCATTGGCCGCAGGTTCCAGAACCCGAAGCAGACTTCCGGACGCTCCGGTGCAGCTCTCATACATATCCTTCCCCCATGTCGATGAAACAAGATGGCGTGTCATGCGGCCCTTCCCTCTCACAGATTCCGGGAAGGACCGCAGCTCTCTATCTTACTGAGCGAACATCTGATGCAGACGAGACTCGTTCCACTTTGCGTTGTACTGCGCCTCGAGTTCCCGGGTCCTGGCAGCTATGGCATCGCCGGGAAGTCCCAGCTCGTTGAGCTTGTCTATCCACTCCTGCTGCACGGGCTCGACGAGCTCGGCCGCCTTGCGGTACTCGTCTTCGGAAAGGAAATGGATCTCGCCCTTCATGTCGTCGCGCCAGATCCTGGCGGACTCGTACTGATCGTCGTTCCAGAACTTTTCGAACAGATCCACGGCGTACTGACCGGACATGTCGTCGATGATCTTCTGAAGATCTTCGGGCATGTCGTCATAAATTTCCTGACTCATGGCGCAGTAGAAGGGGCCGCCCACGAGGTTGAGGGGCAGAAGATGCTTGATGAGATCGCCGAAACGGCGGCTCACCAGAAGCTGGAAGTCGCAGGTGGCGCCGTCCACTATGCCCTGCTGCAGGGCCATATACACTTCACCCGCCGGCATGGTCACGGCGGAAGCGCCGAGCGCGTTCACCTTGGCCGCGGCCACGGCGCCGCCTATGCAGGCTATCTTCATGCCGCGCAGATCCTCGATGCTCGTCACCGGCTTGATGGTGCCTATGAGCATGCCTATGGGCAGACAGTGCGTGAAAAGGAGCTTCGCGCCTTCAAGCTCCTTCATGACTACGGGAAATTCCTTCTGGATGGTCAGCAGAATCTTTGTGGGATGATCCTGGGAACGGGTCACGTCGGTGAAGTCCGCCATACGCTCATGATAGGGGAACTGACCGAAAGCCACGGTGAAACTCGATTCAGTCATGTCGGCGAGACCGTTCTTCACGGAATCGTAGGCCTCTCCCTGCTTGCTGAGGGCTTCGGCAAAATACGGTTCCACCTTGATGCGTCCGCCGGATCGGCGTTCCAGTTCCTCGACCCACGGCTTGAGGGCGTTGGTCCAGCGCTTGTGCACGGGAGGAATGGGCAGGTTGAGGCTGAGCGTATAGTCAGCGGCGAAACCTTGAACGGCGGGGAGGAGCAGGGCCGCGGCAAGCATGGATGCGATGAGCTTCTTCATGTCTTTTCCTTCACTGATTCTACGGGTCCAACGGAAAGTACGGTATGCTGCCCTCCGCATTGCGGCCCGCACGAAAACGGCTGACCACGCAGGCTTGGGAGAACAGAAAAAAGGCGACGTGCCGGGCACGGTGCGGCCGGAACTTCCGGCCGCAGAGGCGGCGCGCCGCCCGAAAAACAGGGAACGACAGGCTGAAAATCTGCCGGCAGGCTCGGGACAACATCCTGTTTCAGACTCATCCAAAGGGCGCAGCTCTGCGCTCCCCTGCCCGCCGGGGCGGACACGGACCTTGTCCGCATCCGCCGGAACATGACGAGACAGTCTAGAGTCTCGTATGCAGGGGGAACTCAAAGCTTATGGCCGACTGCGTGCAGGCCACGCGGCAGCAGCCGCAATGCCAGCACTCGTCGGGAAAGGCGACTTCCGGAGTCTCCTTGCCCATGCGCAGCACATAGCCGGGGCAGTTGGTGACGCACTTCTGACACTTCACGCACTTCTTTTCATCGAATACGGGAGGCATATCTCTACTCCTGAAACACGGTGAGAGCTTTTAGAGGGAAGATCCGAAAAACGCCGTCATTTCCAGGCGAACTCGACAGCGCCGTCCGCAGCAAGGCTGGTCGCAAGCGGACGGTTCAGCGACGGATCGAGATCGGGATAGTCTGCGCGGCGATACATGGTGCGGCCGGATTCCTTTCTCTGGAGACAGGCCTGAATGTACACGCGGCAGAGCTTGAACAGCTCGCGGCTCTCATGCACGCGCATGAGCTCACGGAAGTCGGAGGCTCCGAGGCGGGGCAGATATTCCTCAAGCACCTTCATGCTCTCAAGAGCCCTCAGCATGCTGCCCTCGGTGCGCTGGAAGCCTACATAGTAGTCCATGACCTGACGCAGGCCGTCTTCAAACGTGGTGTAGGAAACGGGACGAGCGCAGGGACGGATCAGCGGATCGTAAAGGGTGCTGAACCAGGAATCCACTTCCGCCTGATCGATGGCGGGCATGGACGTTTCTGCGGCACGGGCGGCGGCGAAGCGGCCGGCACTGTAGCCGAGGCACATGGCGCCGGAGAAGTTGCCGAGAAGGCTCGAGGTGTAGAGATTGCGCACGTCGGTTTCCTGTTCGTCGGAGCAGGCCACGAGACCGCCGATGAGCCTCTCGCCTATTTCCACTTCCAGCGGGGCCTTCGTGAAGTCGATGTTGCGGGCGCGGCAGTAGTCCAGATAGGTCTCCTTGTCGCCGGGCATGAGATCGTACTGAAGATGTCTCGCGTCCTCGGCGGAGAAGTGCGTCATGTCCATGACGAAGGGCGGGCCGGAACCCTCAAGCATTTCATTGTAGGTGCCCATGACCTGATGCACGCGAAGACCGTTTTCCCACATGGGATCGTACTTGCCCATGAAGCGCTCGCCCTTGGCGTTGAGCTCCCTGCCGCCCATGTTGTTGATGCCGTTCATGCCGGGAGCGCCCCAGCCCTTGGGCAGCATGGTGCACATGTCGGAGGTCTCCATGGCGTTCACGGAAGCGCCGGCCTCGAGCGCCAGCACCTGCTGACTGCCGGTGACATACGGGGAATACCATACGTTGAAGGGTTTGTGCGTGGAGTTGTTGGACACGCGCTCGGACACGAGACCGAAGCAGAGCACGGCAGTCTTGCAGCGAATGACCACAAAATCGCCGTTCTTCACGTTCCAGCCGAGGCATCCCGCAATGCGGTCGCCGTCCTTCAGAAGAGCCAGCACCTGAACGTTGTCCACGACCTTGACGCCCATCTTGCGGATGTACTTCGCAAGCTTGGGCTTCACGGTAAAGCCGTGGTCGATGTGGATCCACCAGGCTCCGGGCTGACCGAAGCCCACCGAGCGCATGTAGGAACCGTCGGGATTATGCTTGAACTCGAGTCCCGCCTCTTCCAGGATGCTGATGCAGGGTTTCATGGACTCGTAGAGATTGCGGACCACGCCGCGGGTCATGCCGGTGACCGGCGTGGCCCAGTAGTCGGCCAGATCCTCATAGCCGTCGTGCTCATCCACGTCCAGAACGGCCATGAAATGGTCGTTGCCTCCGCCGAGATTGCCCGAACTTTCCAGCCGGCCCTTGTCCACCATCAGCACATCCGCACCGGCCCTGCGAGCCGCAATGGCCGCACCGCAGCCCGAAGCGCCCGATCCCAGCACCAGCACGTCCGTCTCATAATACTTCTTGTCGAATTCCATGCGTCTTCTCCTGGCGTTAGAGAACATTGACAAGATGAGAAAGCCTCCGACAGCAGGCTTTCCGCCTCATTCATGCTCTGCTTACTGCCAGAATCGTGCCAATCGGTTCATTTTTATACAAACAAAATAATATCAATATATTACTAAAAAATGGCAATCAATACGGGCTGTTGATTGTGCCAAAAATGGCGTTTATCACATTGTGAAAAATGGCATAATTATAATGTAATACACTGATATCAATAAGTTTTAAAGAATAACGCATATTATGACATTTCATGCCATTTTTGACATTTTTTCATCCTTTCCCTACATTGAATTTTAACAAGCACCGATATCCGGCAGGAGGAGAACGCCCCATGACGCAGGATTCCTTTCTTGA
>ENA-OVGB01001324-OVGB01001324.1-human-gut-metagenome-genome-assembly--contig:-NODE-1324-length-22240-cov-4.746811_pt1 | contig 22240 bp, 18 predicted proteins | sample MGYA00237767_ERZ505413 | MGnify/ENA primary metagenome ERZ505413 (study PRJEB26158, sample SAMN06016410) | human gut metagenome | biome: human gut; feature: ankylosing spondylitis patient; material...
TATCTGTTTCAGCTCATGGACATCACGCCCGGCTCGCGGAACGTGGCGGAATATGTGCGCATCGTGCGCGACAAGAGCCTGCTGCGGCAGCTGGCGGACGCCGGAAGCGAAATCCAGCAGAACGCCATTTCCGGGCAGGGCGATGCCTCGGGCATTGCTGAGCTTGCCGAGCAGCGTATCTACAACATCCGGCAGGGACGCGAGATCAAGGGCCTTTCCAAGCTCGAAAACGTCATCGCGGATCTCTATACCGAGCTGAACGAGCGCATGCAGTCGGATAGCGACATCCCGGGTATGTCCACCGGCTTCCACGCGCTCGACAAGGCGCTGACCGGTCTGAACAAGTCCGACCTGATCCTGATCGCGGCCCGACCCGGCATGGGCAAGACCGCCTTCGCGCTCAATATTGCGCTGAACGCGGCCAAGGCGAGTATCCAGAACAAGCCGAAGGGCTACAAGAAGGGCACGGGCGTGTGCGAGTTCCAGCTCGAGATGGGCAAGGAACAGCTTGCAAGCCGCTTTCTGTCCAGTCAGGCGCTGCTCGAGTCGCAGAAGCTCAAGACCGGCGATCTGACGATGGACGACTGGGACAAGATCGCGCGCGGCGCGGGCGTGCTGTCGAGTCTGGATATTTATGTTGACGACAACCCGGCCATCACCGTTGCGGAGATGAACGCGAAATGCCGCCGCCTCGACAACCTCGGCCTCGTCGTCATCGACTATCTCCAGCTGATGACCGCCGCGGCCCCCGGTAAATCGGGCGAGAATCGCGTCACCGTCGTCAGCGAAATTTCCCGCGCGCTGAAGATCATGGCCAAAGAGCTGAATGTCCCGGTCATCTGCCTGAGCCAGCTGTCCCGTGCGAACGAATCGCGCACGGACAAGCGGCCCATGCTCTCCGACCTGCGCGAATCCGGCGCCATCGAGCAGGACGCCGACTCGGTCATGTTCATCTACCGCGACGACTATTACAACGAAAACTCGGAGGAGAAAAACATCGCCGAGTGCATCGTCGCGAAAAATCGCCACGGCGAGACCGGCACGGTCAAGCTGCAATGGCTCCCGCAGTTTACGACGTTCTCGAATCTGGAGTGGAAGCATGAGGGATAAGGTGCTGCGCTGGTGCCGGGAAAATGCCATGCTTTCTCCGGGCCAAACGGTGGTCTGTGCCGTATCGGGCGGGGCGGATTCCGTCGCAATGCTGCATATCCTGTGTTCGCTGCGGGAAGCACTCGGCGTGACGGTGTCCGCCGCGCACTTCAACCACCGGCTGCGCGGCGCGGAATCCGACCGGGACGAAGCCTTTGTCCGGAAGCTCTGCGACGATTGGGGCGTGCCGCTGGCCGCCGCCTCTGGCGACGCTGCCGCCCGCGCAAGGGAAACCGGCGAATCTTTGGAAGAGGCCGCGCGGAATTTGCGTTACGCTTTTTTCGCCTCCCTTGGTCAGGCCGTCGCCACCGCGCACACCGCAGACGACAATTTGGAGACGATGCTGCTGAATTTTCTGCGCGGCACGGGCCTGACCGGACTCGGCGGCATCCCGCCGAAGCGGGACTTCCTCGTCCGGCCCATCCTCTGCTGCACGCGGCAGGAGGTTCTGGCTTATCTGGACGCGCACCGCCTCCCGCACGTGGAAGACTCCACAAATGCTGCGGATGACTGCGTCCGCAACCGGCTGCGGCACAACGTTTTGCCGCTGCTGAAAGCAGAAAATCCTGCGCTTGCCGAAACCGCCCTGCGCACAGCGCAGCTCCTGCGGCAGGATGACGCATTTCTGGATTGCTTGGCCGAAGCGGCGCTGCAAACCGCCAGCGCCGGGACGATGGCGTGGCGCTGCGACGCGCTGCGCGCGGAGCCGGACGCCGTCCGCACCCGCGCCGTCCGGGCAATGCTGCAAACCATCCACATCCCCAAGCTCTCGCACGCGCACATCGAAGCAGTCGACCGACTGCTGTTCACAGACGATCCGTCCGCCCGCGTCTCCCTCCCCAGCAGCTGGGAAGCGCGGCGGGAATATGACCGGCTCTGCCTCGCGCGCACGGCGGACGCAGCCACATTCGTGCCCGTTCCGCTCATATCCGGGAAGACCATCCGCATTCCGGAGCTTGGGCTGAAAATTCGCTGCGAATTCACAAAAAACTTTGCAAAAAATCGCCCCGGCACGTTCACATTTGCCTGCCGGTGTGATATGATAGGGGCAACCAATGGACTGGTCGTCCGCCCGCGCCGTTCTGGCGACGCGCTGCGTCTGCCGGGCGGCACAAAAACGCTGAAAAAATGGTTCATCGACCGGAAGGTTCCCGCCGCGCAGCGCGGACTTGTGCCCGTGTTCGCGGATGATTCCGGCGTTTTGGCCGTCTATGGACTTGGCCAGAATCTTGACCGCCGCGCGGCCGAGGGTGAACCGGCCATCCTGTTTGACATTGAGAAAGAATGAAAATAAAGAGGAGTACGCCGTATGATCAACAAAACCGATATGCTCGCAGATATTGAACGAGTGCTCGTCCCCGAGGTGGATATCCACGCCCGCATCAAAGAGGTCGGCGCGCAGATCGCCGCCGATTACCGCGGCAAATGCCCGATCCTCGTCGGCGTTCTGAAAGGCGTTGTGCCGTTCTTCGCCGAGATGGCCGCCGCCATCGATATCCCCGTGCAGGAGGATTTCATGTGCGTCACGTCGTTTGAGGGCGGCACGGAATCCACCGGCAAGCTCACCTTCCGCAAAGACATCGACCACGACATCGAAGGCCGCGACGTCCTGATCCTCGAGGACATCATCGACTCCGGCAGCACGCTGAAGATGATCGTCGAGCTGTTCCAGGCGCGCAAGCCCGCCTCCGTCAAGATCTGCACGCTGCTCGACAAGCCGTCGGGCCGCAAGGTCGATCTGACGCCGGACTATACCTGCTTCACGATCCCGGCGGCGTTCGTCGTCGGTTTTGGACTCGACTACGAAGATTATTACCGCAACCTCCCGTTCGTCGGCGTGCTGAAGCCCGCCGTATACCTCGAGAAATAAGACCGACATTTTGCAGACATGCACAAACGGATCATGGGCGTTCTGCGCCCATGATTTGTGGCTTTTGCGCCTGTTTGCCCAAAAAGGAGAATTTCATTGAAACAGCAGCCAAAAACCGTCAACCTTCTGCTCCTGCTGTTCGTTCTGGTGCTGATCCTGGCGTCCGTGTCCTCGTCGCTGTTCGGAGGGCGCGAGAACGCCGGGCTGACGTATTCCGGCGTGCTCGATCTGTTTGAACAGGAACAGGTCGAATCGTTTGTTCTGACCGGAAACTCCCTCGCCCTGCACCTGCGCGAGCCATACAAGGGTTCTTCCGACGTGACCGTCAAGCTCGGCGACGTTGAGACGTTCCACGCGGATCTCGACGAGACGATCGCCGCGCAGAAAGCGGACGGCACGCTCGTCAGCTATAACTACCTCCCGTCCACCACGCCGTGGTACCGGACCTTCCTGCCCTACATCGTCGGCCTTGGGCTGATTGTGCTGCTCTGGTTCTTCCTCGCGGCGCGGGCCAACGGCGGAGGCCCTGGCGGGATGGCGCAGTTCACCCACGCGAACGCCCGCTTTGGCATCCCCACGAATCAGACCGTCACGTTCCAGGACGTGGCCGGTGCGGACGAGGAAAAGGAAGAGCTGGCCGAGATCGTCGAATTCCTACGCGACCCGAAGCGCTTCACCGCCATGGGCGCGAAAATCCCGAAGGGCGTTCTGCTCGTCGGCCCTCCGGGCACCGGCAAAACGCTGCTGGCCCGCGCCGTGGCCGGTGAGGCCGGTGTGCCGTTCTTCTCCATCGCCGGCAGTGAGTTTGTGGAGATGTTCGTCGGCATGGGCGCGTCCAAGGTGCGCGACTTGTTCAAGCAGGCGGGTGAAAAAGCGCCCTGCATCGTCTTTATTGATGAGATCGATACGATCGGCAAGAAGCGTGACGGCGGCTCCAACCTTGGCGGCAACGACGAGCGCGAGCAGACGCTGAACCAGCTGCTGACCGAGATGGACGGCTTTGACGCCACAAAGGGCGTCGTCATCCTGGCGGCAACGAACCGCCCGGAATCCCTGGACCCTGCGCTGACCCGCCCGGGCCGTTTTGACCGCCGCGTGCCCGTCGAGCTGCCCGATCTGAAGGGCCGCGAGAGCATCCTGCGCCTGCACGCTAAGAAAGTCAAGCTCGGCCCCGACTGTGACTTTGGTGTCGTGGCCCGCATGACGCCCGGTGCGTCCGGCGCCGAGCTGGCTAACATCGTGAACGAGGCCGCGCTCTGCGCTGTGCGCCATCACCGCAAGGCCGTGACCCAGTTCGACCTGCAGGAGGCCGTGGACACGATCCTGGCCGGTGCGCAGAAGAAGAACAAGATCCTCAACAATAAGGAAAAGTGCATCGTCTCCTACCATGAGGTCGGCCACGCGCTGGTGGCGGCCTTGCAGACGAACAGCGCCCCCGTGCAGAAAATTACCATTGTGCCGCGCACGTCCGGTGCGCTGGGCTTCACCATGCAGGTAGAGGACGGCGACCACACGCTGATGACGAAGGAGGAGATCCTGAACAAGATCGCGACGCTGACCGGCGGACGCGCGGCGGAGGAGCTGATCTTCCACTCCATCACGACGGGCGCGTCGAACGATATTGAGCAGGCCACCAAGCTGGCCCGCGCACTGGTCACCCGCTACGGCATGACCGAGGATTTCGACATGGTCGCGCTGGAGACTGTGAACAACGCCTACCTGGGCGGCGACGCGAGCCTGGCCTGCAGCGAGCAGACGGCGGCTCAGGTCGATGCCAAGGTCGTGGAGATCGTGCAGGCCGAGCACAAGAAGGCCTACCAGCTGTTGGCCGACAACAAGCGCAAGCTGGACGAAATTGCCCAGTATCTTTACGAAAAAGAGACGATCTCCGGCGAGGAGTTTATGCGCATTTTGAACGCACAGCCGCAGTTACCGGCGGGGCCTTCGGCAGATTCCACAAATCAGGCGCAATAAATTTGTGCGGTTGTTGCTGGTTTGCCCCTTGACGGAACCGCTGTGGGCTTGTATGATAAGAACACAAAACTTCCCAGTGAGAGGGGGAAAACGGAATGACCTTTGAAGAATTGCAGGATCTGCTGGCAGAGCAGTTCAGCTGCGACACGGGCGATTTGAGCCGCGGCACAGCACTGGCTGACCTGGGCGCCGACCATGAGGATATGATCGAGCTGGCGTGGGCACTGGGCGAGGCAATCGGCGAGGAGATCGACGAGAGTGAGCTGAGCGAGGATTTCACCATCGGTGAGTTGTGGCGTTTTGTGCGTGACAAGGAAGAAAACGCACAGGAGTAAAACAAACGAAGGGCCTGCCTTTTGGGGCAGGCCTTTTTGGTATGCAGGTGTGTAAACGAACGGGCGCGCATTTCCGTAGGGGCGGATTCCATATCCGCCCGGGAGGTTTGCGGCGGCGCGAGGTGCGCGGGCGCATATAGAATGCGCCCCTACGGTCAGGCAGATACGGAAAGCGGGAATCATGAAAAACACAAAAACCAAGCGCATGCTGGCGGTGGCGGCGCTGCTGGCCGTGGGGCTGGCGCTGATGCTCTACTACGCGGCGCACAAGCAGGGCTACCATGTGGACGAGCTGTACACCTATGAGCTGGCAAACTATCCCGGCGGGTTCTACGCGCTGGAGGACGGCTATATGGACAGCTGGCACGACGGCAGCTTTTACAGCGCGGTCCTGACGCCGGGCCGCCTGTTTGACTATACCGTCCCGTGGAACAACCAGAAGATCGATGTCCACCCGCCGCTCTACTATTGCCTGATCTATACGGCGGAGTCGCTGTTCCCGCAGCTGGGTCTGCCGTGGGTGGGGCTGCTGCCGAACTTTGTCTGCATCCTGGCGGGCGCGGCGGTGCTGTACTGCACGGCGAAGCGGCTGATCGGGCGGTTCTGGCCTGCGTGGACGGCGGCGGCCTGCTGGCTGCTCTGCGTCGGTGTGCAGGGCATGGCGGTGTTCACCCGGATGTACAGCCTGATGATGCTGGAGGGCATCGTGCTTTTGTACTGCCATGTGGTTTTGTGGCAGGCGCTGCAGGCGGGGCAAAAGCCGCCGCGGGCGGTCTGGCCGGGTCTGTTTGCGGTCACAATGGCCGGGGCGCTGACGCAGTATTTCTTTTTGGTGTTCTGCTTTTTCATCTGCGGGTTGTTCGGCGTCTGGCTGCTGGCTGCGCGGCGGTTCAAGACGGCGGGCGGCTATGTGATCACCGAGTTTGCCGCGCTGGCTGCGGCGTATGCGGCCTTCCCCACGATGAAGGCCCATATCTTCTCCGGCTCCCGCGGAAAAGAGGCGTTTGCGAGCGTCTTTGACCTGTCCGCGCTGGCGGAGTGGGGCAGGAGCATCGGCACGGTGGTGCAGCTGCTGGCGGCCCAGTTCGGCGGGCTCTGGCTGTGGGCCGTGGTTGTGGCTGCCGCGGCGGTGGTGCTGTGGCGGCGCGGCTGCCGTCTGCGCGGCAAGGGCCTGTTTGCCGTCGGGCTGCTGCTGGCGTCGGCGGGGTACGTGGCGCTGATCGATAAGGCCGCGCCGTTTGAGGCGGACCGCTACTATGTGGTGATCTACGCCGCTGTGGTGCTGGCTGTGGCTGTGGTGCTGGCCAGGCTGGCCCCGCAGCACGAGACCCTGCTGCTGCTGGCACTGGTGCCGATCCTTGCGGCGCACCGGACCGACCCCAACGCCTACCTGTATGAGGACGCCGCCCCGCGCAAGGCTGCGCTGGCCGACACCGAGAGGCTGCCCGCCGTTGTGCTGAACAAGGCGGGGTATGAGGTCGCGCCCGACCTGTTCTTGGAGGAGTTCGCCAAGCGCGAGGCCGTTGACCAGGCAAGCGGCGAGGACGATGCCGCCAGCCTGCGCGCGGCGGTGGAAAGCCGGGACCTGCACGGCGGATTCTTGATGTACGGCTACATTTACGACGCCGACGAGCTGCGTGCCCTGGCCGAGGACACGCTGGACGTGGAAAAAATCGAGCTTGTGACCGACGGGGAACGGTGCCCGGTGTATTATATTGAGCTGAAGTGAGGGAAAAGGCTTCCCCCTCGGGGGAAGGCTTTTTAGAGAAAAGGGGGCGTGTATGCTTTCTAAAAAAAGAAACGGCTGGCTGTGGGTCGTGATGCTGTTTGCGGTGTGCGCCGTTGTGTACGGGGTGCTGAGCAGCTACCCGCGGGAGCTGGCCGTCTACAGCGACGAGCTGCGGTATCTGGATGTGGCGCGCAGCCTTTTGCAGGGGCGCGGGCTGCGGGTGCGCAATATGCCCAGCGACTACCAGAAAATTCTATACCCGCTCTGCATCCTGCCGGCGCTGCTGCTGAAAACCACCGCCGCGCAGATCACGGCCATCGGCTGGCTGAACGCCGTATATATGGCAAGCGCGGTGTTCCCGGCCTATGCGCTGGCACGGGCCATGGGCATGAACCGCCGCCGCACGGCGTTTCTCGTCGGCGTTACGGCGGTGCTGCCCACGATGTCCGCTGCGAGTACGTTTATGAGCGAGACGGTGTTTCTGCCGCTGTCGCTGTGGCAGGTGTATTTTTTCCTGCGGGCGATGCTGGCAGAGCCGAAGGCCCGCGTGGGCTGGTGCGCGGCGGCGGGGGCGTTCTGCTACCTGCTGTATCTGAACAAGGAGGTCGCGCTCTATTATCTGATCGCCTGGGTGCTTGTGCGCGCGTGGGTCTGGTGGCATGACAAGGCGTCGTGGCGGGCGGAGCTGGCCTGCAATGCCGCGCTGCTGGGCAGCTTTCTGATCTGCTTTCTGCTGGCCAAGGCGACGCTGTTCCGCGGGCTGGGCAACTCCTACAACCAGACCGGCTGGCTGACGGCGGAGCAGTGGCGCTTTCTGCCGTTTGCGCTGGTGTGCGACGCGCTGTTTGCCGTGCTGGCGTTCTGGGTGTTCCCGGTGCTGCTGCCGCTCTGCGGGCTGCACCGTCCGCGCAGGGGCAGCGATGCCCGCCGCACCCAGCTGCCGCTCTTTTTGCTGCTGTCCCTTGGCATCGGCGTGGCGGTCATTGCGTGGTCCATCACGGTGCGCGAGGATTTAGGCTCGCCGTCGCCACGGCAGCATACGCGGTATCTGGAGCCGCTGCTGATCCCGCTGCTGGCGGTGACGCTGGACACGCTGGATGAAAAGCTGACCAAAACGCGCCGCCGGATCTTGGCGGCTTTGACGATAGCCTGGGGCGTGCTGTTCGTGGCCGTCTGCCGGGCCATCGGCGCGGGCGCGGGCGACAACACCCTTTTGCAGTGGTTTGACTTCGTGGCGGACCGCACGGACCGCCTGCCCGTGCTGGGGCAGGGGGCGTGGCTGGCGGTGTGGCGTGCAGTGATTGCGGTTGGCGTGGCCGTGCTGGGCGTGCTGCTGGTGCGCCGCAGGGGCCGCCGCGTGCTGGCCGGTGCGGCGCTGGTGCTCTGCGTGCTGTGCTACGCGGGCGAGTGGCGCATCAACCGCTGGACGTATGAGGTCCCCGCCGGGACCGCACAGCAGGCGTCGGCGCTGAACGACGCGCTGGCGGAGCTGGACGGCAGAATTTTGTTTATCCCCTACGGCGTGCGCCAGCGGGACAGCCAGCTCATAGAAACGTATGTCGCGCGGGATGTCTATATCGTCGAGTATGAGACGCTTTTGCAGAGCGGTGCGCTGGCAGACGGCGTGCTGGACCTGACCGCCGAGGCCGTCGGGCCGGAGTACCCGGGCAGGGCATATACCGATTTGAACACGGCGGACTGGGTGCTGGCAGCGGACGGCGTGCCGGTGGATACGAGCGCGTTGGAAAAGGCGGACGCGGCGTGCCCGGCGGGGTATGTGCTGTATCGGAATTTGGATGCACAGAGGGTCAGGTTTGCGGTATCGTGAGCGGGCAGGGGCGGATATGGAATCCGCCCCTACGAAAAGGTGTATGCCGATACAATAATCCTTTTGCGGCAGACGGCATTGTGTGGAATCTGCCCGTACGAAAAGGTGTATGCCGATACAGGCCCACGTGCTTTTCCGCGCCGCAGACGGGTACGGGTCGTCGGGAACGCCGACCCCTACAGATGTAGGGGTGGACCCCGTATCCGCCCGCGGAGGTCTGCGCAGTCCTGACCCGCAAAAATTGCTTCCTCTTTTCCCAAGAGGGGGCTTTTTTTCTTGCGATTGGCGGCGCGGTGTTGTATAATCTTTATTATGTAGAACTGTGTGCAGAAAAGGAGCTTTCCATGGAAAAACTGCTGGTTTTTATCCCTGCTTATAACTGCGAAAAGCAGGTCACGCGGGTGCTTTCGCAGCTGTTGGATCAGCGCATTGCCCCGTGGGTGGGGGAGTGCATCGTCGTAAACAACCGCTCTGCCGACGGCACCGAGGCCGCCGTGCAGGACTGGATGGCCCGCCACCCCGACGCGCCGGTCCGCCTGCTGCGCAATGACCAGAACTACGGTCTGGGCGGCAGCCACAAGGTCGCGTTCGGCTACGCGGCGGCCCACGGGTACGAGCATCTGGTCGTGCTGCACGGCGACGACCAGGGCGCTATTGCGGACCTGCTGCCGATTCTGAACGACGGCACCTACAAAAAATACGACTGCTGCCTTGGCTCCCGCTTTATGAAGGGCAGCAAGACCGGCGGCTACAGCGCGCTGCGCACCTGGGGCAACTACGGCTTCAACTGGCTCTTCAGCTTAGTGGCCCGCAAAAAAATCACCGATCTGGGCAGCGGGCTGAACCTGTATGCCGTGGAACCGCTGAAAAACGAGTACTACAAAAAGTTCCCGGATACGCTGTATTTTAACGACTGCATGATCCTGGCGCTCTGCCAGATGAAGCAGCGGGTGCTGTTCTTCCCCATCAGCTGGCGGGAGGAGGATCAGGTCAGCAACAACAAGCTGACGAGCTTCGGCATCAGCCTGCTCAAACTCTGCGGGCGGTACCTGGCCGGCAAGCAGAAATTTGTCACCCGCGAATGGCGCGAAAAGCCCATTGAAAATTATACAAGCAGCGTTATTGCGTCCAATTTATAAGGAGGCTCTCTTATGAAAGTTCTGGTAACGGGCGCCGCCGGATTCATCGGCGGCCAGCTGTGGCACACCCTGTGGCAGCGCGGGGACGAGGTCGTCGGCATCGACAACTTCTCCTACGGCAACCTCGACAACTTAAAGTTTGACGACCACGATTTCGGCCCCGAAGTCCGCCGCATGGACATCCGCGACCGCAAAGCCCTGCCCAAGCTGTTTGAAGAAGAAAAGTTCGATGTTGTGTATAACATTGCGGGCATTGCGCCGCTGCCGGACTGCCAGAGCGACCCCGTGCAGGCCATTGAGGTCAACACCCTGGGTTTGGTCAACCTGCTGGAGGCGGGCCGCCGCACCGGCATCAAACAGCTCGTGCAGGCATCCACCAACGCCATGTACGAGAACGAGACCGAGTTCCCGACGGTGGAGGGTAAGTTCAACCCGCCGACGCTCATTTACCCGAACACGAAATACTGCGGTGAGCGCTTTGCCCAGAGCTTTGCCGACACCTACGGCATGACTGTGACCTGCCTGCGCTTTGCCAACGTCTACGGCCCGCACATCGACTGCCTGCGCAAGCAGCCGCCGTTTGTGGGCTATATGATCCGCGAGCTGTACTATGACCGCACGCCGGAGTTCCACTCCGACGGCAACCAGCGCCGCGATTACATCTACGTGGATGATTTGATCGCGCTGGCGCTGCGCGTCGTCGAACACCCGCAGAAGGGCTTTGACGCGGTGAACGTGTCCAGCAACCAGAGCTATTCCGTGCGTGAGCTGTACGCCATTGCCAACCGCCTGATGGGCAAAAATATTGAGGCCAAATACTGCCCGAGCAGCCATTACTGGGCCAAGTACCCCGAGCTGTACGGCGGGGCCTACGGCATCAAACCGGAGATCCTGGACCACGAGGTCAACAAGTTCAGCCAGTGCGACAACACCCACGCCCGCGAGGTCTACGGCTGGCAGCCGCAGGTCGATATTGAGACGGGGCTGGGCAGAGTCATTGAGGCCGAGACGCGGATGCTGGCGGGACTGGAAAAGTAAAAAGGCTTCCCCATCAGGAGAAAGCTGTCGCCGCAGGCGACTGATGAGGGCAGAGTGAATGGAGCAACGCTTCTGCGGAAAATTGCACAGGCAATGGCGGCAGGTCGCCCCTCATCCCCGCGCTGCGTGCCACCTTCCCCCGCAGGGAAAGGCTTTTTGAAAAGAGGTACATCATGTCTAAACTTCACCTGATTCTCCCCATGGCCGGCAGGGGCAGCCGGTTTTTTAAAAACGGCTTTGTCTGCCCGAAACCGCTGATCGAAATTAACGGAAAGCCGTTCTTTTACTGGGCGGCGCGCAGCGTGGAAAAGTTTGTGGACTGCGCGGACCTCACGTTTGTGGTGCTCGAGGAGCATATCCGCGACTTTGCCATCGACGAAAAAATCAAGGCGTACTGGCCTGCGGCCCGCATTGTGGCGCTGCCCGAGGTGACCGAGGGCGCGGCCGTCACGGCGCTGAAGGGCTGCGAGGGCCTGCCAGACGGTGAGCCGATTTTGTTCAACGACTGCGACCATCTGTTTGTTTGCAGGGCGTTCAACGAGTTCTGCGCTAAGGGCGGCTTTGCAAACGGCCCGGCGGGCGCACTGCTGACGTTTGAGAGCGATTCCCCCGCGTACAGCTATCTGCAGTACGGCGCGGACGGCAATGTCTGCCATACGGTGGAAAAGCAGGTCGTCAGCCATGATGCCATCTGCGGCGCGTACTATTTCAAGGATAAGAAAACCTACGCCGACGCCTGCGCCGAATACCTGAAAAACTGCGAGTACAAGGAATTTTTTGTCTCCGGCATTTACAATGTGCTGGCCGCGCAGGGCGCAAGAATTGCGGGCTTTGCGTGTGATTTACATCTGCCGTTCGGCACGCCGGACGAGTACCGCGCGGCGGAGGCACCCGCCAATAAGGCCGGTTTTGACGCGCTGACCTGAAGGAGTAAGAATGAAAACACCTGCAAAAAAGCGAACGGCGGCAGAGCTGGCGGCTGCTGTGCTGTGGTGCGCCCTGACGCTGGGAACGGACAGGCTGTTCTTCCGCTATGACTGGCGCACACCGGCGTTTTTTGTCTACAAGGCGCTGTTTCTGGTGCTGGCGTTCGGGCTGGTGCACGGCGCGGTGACGCTGATGCAGAAGCTGCGCGCCGGGAACAAATTTGCCCGGCGGTGGGTGGCCTGGACGCTGCCGTATCTGGCGGTGAATCTGGTCATCCTGCTCATCGTCTGGCCCGGCATCTGGGGCAATGATGACCTGGCCGTGCTGTATCTGGCACGGACGCTGCAGCCCAACTCATGGCAGCACTTTCTGACCAGCGGCGCGTTCATTCTGTCACTGATGTTTGTACCGATGCCCGGCGGCGTCGTGCTGGTGCAGAACCTGCTCATCAGCGGCATTGTGGGCTGCTTTGCGGCCACGGCGCAGGACCTGGCCGAAAAGCGGCTGACCCGCCCGGTGCGCCCGGCGTGGTTTGCGCTGGTCTACCTGCCGTTTTTGCTGCCGCCCGTGCTGATGCACACCCAGCAGCCCTTCCGCACGACCTGGTCAACGTGGACCGAGCTGTTTTTGGTGTTCATGCTGGCGGCTATGTACCTGCGCGGCACGAAGCTGAACAAAAAGGAGCTGGCCGCTATCGTGATTCTGGGCACGCTGGCTGCGTCGTGGCGCAGCGAGTGCGTCTACTATCTGGCCGCCATCCCGGTGCTGCTGGCGCTGCTCTGCGCCCGCAGGCTGCTGCGCCCGCTGGCGGTGGGCGCGGTGACGGCGCTGGTGCTGGTGGGGTATTTCGTCTGCTCCCGCTACAGCAATGCGCTGATGGGCGAGGCGTGGCAGTACAAGATGATCGCACTGTGCTATCAGACGGCGGCGCTGGTACAGGACGCCGACCCCGTGGAGGACGCCGAGGCGCTGGCCGACATTGACCGCGTGTTTGATGTGGAATTCTGCCGCGCCAACCCCGAGACCCACGGCAATGAACTGCGCGGGGGGATGATCGCCGGGCGCGGCGGCTCGGCGGAGGACTGGTCGGCCTGCCAGAAGGCCATTATAAAGCTGGCCCTCAAGTATCCCAAGAGCATGCTGCGGGAGCGTGCGGGTGTGTTCTACAACACGCTGCGCCAGCGCCAGAACGGCCAGTCCAACCAGAAGATCGCGTTTGCATCGGCATTTTTGCTGTATGAGGGCGAGCCGACGCAGGACGACCAAAAGAGCTTTTTGCAGGACAGCGCCGCCGTGCAGCCGCTGAACAAGGAATTGCGCCGGGCGTTTATTGTGGATATGGCGTCCAGCACCGACTTTGCGGGCGGGCTGATCGACCTGACGTGGTGGATGCTGCCGCCGTTCGTGCTGCTGGGCCTGGCACTGGCGGTGCTGCTGGTGCAGCGGCGCTGGATGCTGTTTTTTGCCGCAGGCACGTTTTTTGCACGTATCCCGCTTGTGTTTTTGACCGCGCCGGACACCTACTTTATGTACTATCTGACGCCGTTTATCGCCGGGTATGCGGTGGCGGCGGCTGCGGTGCTGTACGCAGTGCTGAAACGGAAATTGAAATCGGAAAGGATCACGGGCTGATGCTTGCACTTTTTTTGCTGCTGGCCCTGCTGCTGGTGCTGGTGGGCCATGCGTTCCGCCTGCTGCGGTGGGAGCAGTTCATCCGCATTTATGAGCGCCCGCCCCGCGGGCAGATGCTGCGCGGCATGGCCGGCGGCTATGCGCTGAACTTTGTGCTGCCGTTCCATCTGGGCGATGCCTTCCGCGCGGTCTACACGGGCCGCAGGATGAAGAGCGGCATCGGCTTTGCGCTGGCGACGGTCATCATGGATCGGTTCCTTGACGTCTGGTTTGTGGCGTTCGGGTTTATTGCGTTCCGGCTGCTGGGGCTGGGCGGTGCGCCGGTGGACGGCGCGGCGCGGTATTACCTTGTGTTCTCGCTGCTGCTGGTGCTGGGATTGGTGCTGGTCGTGGCGCTGCGGGATTTTTTGAAGAAGATCTGCCTTGCGTTCTGCGGGCTGTTCAATGACACGCTGAAGCTGGACGGCATGATGTTCTTCTGGAGCCTCATCAATACCTTCAAGGACCTGGGCCGCGTGAAAATCGGGCGGCTGGTCGTCAATACACTGCTGATGTGGGCGGCGTATCTGGGCTCCTACACCGCGCTGGCGGCGGCGCTGACCGTGGCCGGGGAGCCGATGCAGCTGGTGGATGTGTTCGGGCTGCTGTTCGGGCGCAACGCCGCGGACTTTGCCGCGCTGCTGCCCGGCGGTGCGCTGGGCACGGCGGCCCCCGCGGCCCGCTGGCTGCTGCTGGCATGGTTTGTGCTGCCGCTGCTGGCCATGTGGGCGGCCACGCTGCTGCCCGAGGGCGTGCGCGGCGCGATGAACCAGGCCACGCAGGCCGCCCCCGCCGGGGAAAGCTACCTGAACCTGCTGCCGCAGGCCGACGAGCATGACCGCGCGGTGTTCTTGAGCCGGTATTTCGGTCTGGAAAACAAGGACTACGTCAAGCGGTTTTTGCAGATGAACCGCGGCATTACGATTTTGGAGGACTACTCCGCCGGGTCGAACGCCACGACGATGCTCTGCATGGACACGCAATCGACGTTCTACCGCAAATATGCCTTTGGCAAGGACGGCGCAAAGCTGGCCGAGCAGCTCGACTGGCTGCGTGCCCAGCAAGACCGCCTGCCGCTGTGCGATATTCTGCGCAGCGAGGAGGCCGACGGCTGCTGCTGGTACGACATGGTCTACAACCCGCAGGCCGTGGGAATGTTCCGCTACCTGCACTCGAACCCTGTGGAAAAGAGCCGCGCCATCCTGCGTGCGGTGCTGGCGACGCTGGAGGATAAGCTCTACAAGCCGACGGCGGTCCCGGCGGACGCGGAGAAAATCGAAAAGTACATCGAGACGAAGGTTGACGGCAACCTGAAAAAGCTGCATGAGGACCGGATGCTGCGCGAGCTGATGAGCTATGACACGCTGCGCATCAACGGCGTGGAGTACAAGGACCTGCCCGCGCTGGACTGGATGTTTGACCATGACCGGCTGCGCAACCTGTTTGCGAAGGACCCTGTGGGCACGATCCACGGCGACCTGACGATTGAGAACATCATCTGCCGCACCGACAACGACAGCTGGTATCTGATCGACCCGAATACCGGCAACCTGCACGAAAGTCCGTTCCTTGATTACGGCAAGCTGCTGCAAAGCCTGCACGGCAGCTACGAATTTATGATGAAAACGCCGCGCGTGGCCGTGCAGGATAACCGTATTGACTTCCAGCTGACGCGCAGTGCGGCCTATGACGCGCTGTTGGCCGCCGTGATGGAGGATCTGAGCGCCCGCTACCCGCGAGAGCAGGTCGAGAGCATTCTGATGCACGAGGTCATCCATTGGCTGCGGCTGATGCCCTACAAGCTGAACAAGGACCGCAAGCGCGCGGCAATGTTCTACGCCGGGCTGGTCATGGTCGCCAACGATGTGGCGGATTTTTCGGAGCATAAAAAGGAGACACTATGCTGATTTGCGTGGACCTGGACGGGACCCTGCTGGACACAGTGCCGGCCAACGCGGCATCCTACCGCGCGGCACTGGAGGAGCTGGGCTTTACCGTGACCGATGAATATTACGCCGAGCGCTGCAACGGCGGACATTACACACGGTTCCTGCCGCCGCTGATGGGCGGCACGCCGAGCGCCGCCGATGTGGAGCGCGTGCATGACAGGAAAAAGGCGCTGTACAGTGACTTTCTCGATGCGGTGCGCCCGAACACGGCACTGATGGAAATTTTGAAAACGATGCGCGCCGCCGGGCATGACCTGGCCTGCGTGACCACCGGCAGCAAGCAGAACGCCACCGAGGTGCTGGAGCATTTCGGGGTGCGGGAATGGTTCGGCTTGATCGTGACCGGGGAGGACGTGGAAAAGCAGAAGCCCGACCCGGAGGGGTATTGCCGGGCAATGGAGCATTTCCGCGTTACGCCCGCCGATACAATGATCTTTGAGGACTCGGGCATCGGCCTGACCGCGGCCAAGGCCAGCGGGGCAAGGGTATTCAGGGTGGAGCAGTTTTAAGAGCTGCGATGCAGGGGAACCTTGTTCGCACGCAGAATATACAGCCGGCCGCAAGGCTCCCGGGCGGATATGGAATCCGCCCCTACGGTGTAGGGGTCGATGCTCGCATCGACCCGGAAAGTGCACGGCGCGGCAAGGTTGACGGGCGAACAATGTTCGCCCCTACAAAAACAGCCCCGGAAGGCAGTTGCCTTTCGGGGCTGTTGTACTTGTGATGGAAAATCAGGCCTTCGCGTCCGGGCGGACGATGTCACGGATGACGTTGACAATGTTGTCAGCGGTCAAGCCGTAGTCACGCAGGACCTCATTGGCGGGGCCGGAGTGACCGAACTGATCCATGACGCCGATGCGGCGCACGGGGACGGGCAGCTTCTCGCTGACGACGGAGCAGACGGCCTCGCCCAGGCCGCCGATGATGCTGTGCTCCTCGACGGTGATGATGCGGCCGCACTCGCGGGCGGCGGTCAGGATGATCTCCTCGTCGATGGGCTTGATGGTCGGCATGTTGATGACGCGGACGTTCATGCCCTGGCGCTTGGCCAGCACGGCGGCGCGCAGAGCCTCGTTGGTCATCAGGCCGGTGGAGATGACGGCAATGTCATAGCCGTCGGTCAGCTTCTCGCCCTTGCCGATCTGGAACTCGTAGGTCTCGGGATCGTGGAAAACGGGCGTGGCCAGACGGGAGAAGCGCAGGTAGACGGGACCCTGATAGTTGTAGGCGGCGATGACGGCGGCGCGGGCCTCCACATCGTCAGCCGGGCTCAAGACCACCATGCCGGGGATCGAGCGCATGAGGGCGATGTCCTCACAGCACTGGTGGGACGCGCCGTCCTCACCGACGGAGAGCCCCGCGTGGGTGGCAGCGATCTTGACGTTCAGGTGCGGGTAGCCGATGGAGTTGCGGATCTGCTCAAAGCCGCGGCCCGCAACGAACATGGCAAAGCTGGACACGAAGGGAACATAGCCCATCGTGGCCATACCGGCGGCGACGCCGACCATGTTCTGCTCGGCAATGCCGCAGTCAAAGTGACGATCCGGGTACTCCTTGCGGAAGATTTCGGTTTTGGTGGCAGCGGCCAGGTCGGCGTCAAAAACCACCAGATTGTCAGCGCCCTGCTGGGCCAGCTCTACCAGCGTGTTGCCGTAGCTGACACGGGTAGCAATTTTTTTAATATCAGCCATTGTTGAACTCGATCTCCTTTTCCAGCGTGGCGTGGGCGGCGCGCAGCTCGGTCATAGCCTGGGCGTATTCTTCGTCGTTGGGGGCCTTGCCGTGCCAATCGACGGCGTTTTCCATGTAGCTGACGCCCAGACCCTTGGTCGTGCGCAGCAGGAAGCAGGTGGGCTTGCCGCTGCCGTGGGACAGGTCGAACATCTTGAACGCCTGCTCCAGGTCGGCAAAGGAGTTGCCGTTGCAGACGATGGTGTTGAAGCCGAAAGCATCCATCTTGTGGTCCAGCGGCTCGGAGTTCATGACGTCGCGGGTCGCGCCGTCGATCTGCAGGCCGTTGACATCGATCATGATGCACAGGTTATCGAGCTTGTAGTGGTTGGCGAACATGAACGCCTCCCAGCATTCGCCCTCTTCGACCTCACCGTCGCCCAGCAGGGTGTAGACGTTGATGTCGCTGCCCAGCTTTTTGGCACCCAGCGCCATGCCGCAGGCGGCGGAAACACCCTGGCCCAGGGAACCGGTGCTCATGTCAACACCGGGGACGGTGTTCATGTTGGGGTGGCCCTGCAGGTAGCTGTTGGAGTGGCGCAGCGTGGGCAGGTCGGCCACCGGGAAGAAGCCGCGCTCCGCCAGCGTGGCATACAGGCCGGGGGCGCAGTGGCCCTTGCTAAGTACAAAACGGTCGCGGTTGGGGTCCTGCGGCTGTTCGGGGTCAATGCGCATCTCGCGAAAATACAGATAGGTCAGAACGTCCGCCGCGGACAGGCTGCCGCCCGGATGACCGCACCCGGCACCGTGGGTGGCTTCGATCACACCCATGCGCACGCGGGTCGCAGTCAGTTTTAACTGCAGCGTTTCCAGTTTTGTCATAGCTAAGCTCCTCCGGTCACTTATGGTAAAATCGGGCAGTATATATGGATACTGCTACACAATATACTATCTTATATTATACACGTTTCGCGGAATCCCGCAACATTTTTTTACAAATTTCGTGAAAAAAGGCTGTTTTGGTGCATTCGCGGTAAAGTTGACACGCCTAAAAGCCCGCTGTTATGCACCCTTTGTGCGTAATGCCAAAAAATGGGGCGATTCGTACATAAACTACAGCAAAAAGCACCTTGCACAAAGCGGGCATTTGTGGCATAATTTAAGTACAGCCGCGGTGCGGAAAGCCCACGATATGAGGCAGCCGCCCGGCCCACACTACAAGATATGGGAGGGAAAGAGAGTGCCCAACGGGATCTACATCCAGACTGAGTACCACGGCAAGCTTATCCGCAAAATCGTCTGCAATGGGGATGAACGGTGGTTTATCGGCTCCAACTGCGCCGTGACCTTCCTGTCCATGGACGACTGCATGGCCGCCATTGACCGCCTGTAATTGTAAAAAGGAAGTCTGCCGCACGCCGTCCTTTGGGGGATGACGTGCGGCTTTTTGCATTTGTATACGAGGTTTGTATGAAAAAACGGAACTGGCGTCTGATGCTGCGCCGGGTGCTGAACCTGGTGTTCAGCCGCATTGTTGTGACCGGCGTGCTTCTGCTGCTGCAGGCGTTCTGGCTGTTTGCGCTGTTCTACTGGCTGGCGGACTACGCCAAATGGTTCGGCGGCGTGGGCGTTGCCATGAGCGTTATCATGTGCCTGGCGCTGATCCGGCAGGATTCCACGGTGCCGGAGTTTAAGATCAGCTGGATGATCCTGTTTTCCGTTATGCCGGTGCAGGGCGGCATTTTGTACCTGCTGTGGGGCGATAAGCGCCCGGCGCTGGGCTTGCGCCACCGACTGGAGCGCGCCGAGGACGCAATGGCCCCGGCGCGGAAGGACGACCCCGACGCCGCGGCGGCCTTGCAGCGGCAGGACCCCCGCGCCGCGCTGACGGCCCGCTACCTGCACGACTACGGCCCGATGCCGGTCTGCGGCGGCACGGCGGCGAAATACTACCCGGACGGGCAGAGCATGTTTGCCGATATGCTGCCCGCATTGCAGGGGGCACAGCACAGCATTTATGTGGAGAGCTTTATCATCGGCATGGGCGAGATGTGGGGGCAGATCCACGAGATTTTGCGCCGGAAGGCCGCGGCAGGGCTGGACGTGCGGGTCATCTACGACGACGCGGGCTGCCTGAGCCTGCTGCCCCACAACTACGCCGAGATGATGCGGGCCGACGGCATCCGGGCGTTCAGCTTCAACCGCTGCGTGCCGGTGCTGAACCTGGTCATGAACAACCGTGACCACCGCAAGATCATGGTCATCGACGGACAGATCGCCTTTACGGGTGGTGTGAATCTGGCGGACGAGTATATCAATAAAATCGTGCGGTTCGGCTACTGGAAGGACAGCGGCGTCCGGCTGGATGGCCCCGGCGCAGCGAGCCTGGCAAACATCTTTTTGACGTTCTGGAAGGCAAAATACCCCGACGAGGACCTGGACGCGGGCTGCGACCTGCCCGCCGCCGTGCCGGTGGAAACAGACTGTCTGGTGCAGCCCTTTGCCGACAGCCCGGTGGACCGCGAGGCCGTGGCGAAGAACGTGTATCTGGAGCTTATCAACCAGGCGCAGAAGCGGCTGTACATCTGCACGCCGTACCTGATTCTGGACAACGACCTGCTGTCCTGCCTGCGGCTGGCGGCCAAGCGCGGCGTCGATGTGCGCATCTACACGCCCGGCGTGCCGGACAAGCCGACGATCTACCAGCTGACGCGGAGCTATTTCCCGCATTTGCTGCGGGCAGGCGTTAAAATTTACAGCTACACGCCGGGCTTTCTGCACGCCAAGACCTGGCTGGTGGATGACCGCATTGCCGCGGTGGGCACGGTGAATCTGGATTACCGCAGCCTGTACCTGCATTTTGAGAACAGCGTGCTGCTCTACGGCGGCGCGGTGCTGGACGATGTGCGGCGCGATCTGGCGGAGATCGAAAAGGAAAGTGCCGCGGTGACGCTGGCGGACTGCCGGACCGGATTTTTTGGCACGCTGTACAGCGCGGTGCTGCGGCTGGTGGCACCGTTGTGCTGAAGACGGGGAACTCCCCGACGACACGGGGGCATCCGCTGACGCAAACGGGCACGGAGCGGTCAAGACCGCTCCCTACAAGGCACCCGTGTATGGCAGACCGTAGGGAGGGGTCTTGACCCCTCCGGGAAAGTGAACCGCTGACGCAAACGCCCCGGAAACAGGCGGCGGTGTAAGCTGGCGGGCGAGCAATGCTCGCCCCTACAAGAGTTTTTCGACAGTTTGAGCAATACGCAAAGCCCGTCCCGGGTCAGACCGGGGCGGGCTTTGTGGTTTCAGGAGGCGTATTCGCGCTCCAGCGTTTCTATAAAATGTACCGGGTCGATGATGCGGAGGCCGTCGGCGTTGGGGGCGGCGGTGTCCAGCAGGGTTTGCAGCATTTCCTCGTTTGTCAGGGCAGGCGCGACCTGCCAGCCCAGCGCCATGACGCCGACGCAGTAGGGAATGCCCCAACTCAAACCGCCCACCGCATCATAGCGGTAGCCGCATTGGCCGGGGACGTATTCCTCGGCTACGGTGCGGTAGGCGCAGGGCAGGCCCAGGCAGAAGGGGCTTTTCCGGGCGGCCAGCATACCGGAGTCATTGGGCAGGCCGGTTTTGCAGGCGGCAGGGCTGTCCCGCCGGGTGAGGTCAAAGGTGGAGGTGCTCAAGGTGAGACGCGCGGAACCCGCAGCGGCACCATGCGCGGTCAGCACCAGAAGGCCCGCCGCCTCGGCCTCGGCGAGCGCGTCGCGCCAGAGGTCGGCGTTTTCAAACAGATCCCTGTCCCCGGGGGCGGCGGAGACTGACACGGCGCGGATCTTTTCTCCCTCCGGCAGGGTCTCGTTGATCTCCAGGATGTGCCGCAGGGCGTCGGCGTGGGGGCGGCTGTCGGCTGCACCGGGCGTGGCCATATAATAGACCTGCACGCCCGGCGCGACGCCGACGGTCTGCCCCGCCAGAATGCTTGCCACGGCGGGGCCGTGCAGCGTGCCCTCGTTGAGGCCGCTGTCGATGCCCGTCTCACAGTAAGCGGCGATAGCGCCGGAGATTTCGGGGTGGTCGGTCAGCAGGGACTGGTCAATGATGGCGATTTTTACGCCCTGCCCCGTGATGCCGCGCGCCTGCAGGGAACGCACGCCGAGGCCGGGGTCCCTGCCCGCTTCCAGCAGGGCAGCGGTTTCGTCCTCGGCCCCCACAAGGACGGTGCGGTCATTGAAGGAGTAGGTGTCGAGATAGAGGCGGTTGTATTCGTCCGGCTGGTAGGTCTGCTTTTGCTGAAAGCCAAACTCCGGCACGTAGGACAGGTCGTCGTAGGGGAGCGGGGTGGCCTGCGGCGCTGCCGTGGGGGCCGCGGTGGGCGAGGGTGCCGCAGTCGGTGGGGCTGTGGCCGCCGGAACGGCAGTTTCGGCGGCGGTGCAGGCGGTCAGGGTCAGCACCAGCAGGCAGGCGGCAAGGCGGGAAAGATGTTTCATGAAGGGACCCTCTCCTTATAAAAAGGTCAGGAGCCGCTGGGACCGCGGGAGCTGACGCTTGGGGGCGGGGTGGTGGTGTAAAAGGCAGTGCCGTTTACGGTGCTCTGGGTCATGCCGACCAGGTCGAGGAGCTGGGACTCCGAATAGCGGGCAGCGTCGAGCTTCTCACAGGTGCAGCGGTAGACGCTGTCGGAGACCGAGACGATGCCGAGCCGCGTCAGGCGGGCCAGTGATTTTTCGAGCGTCTGCGGGTCGGTGCGATAGCCTTTTTCGGTGAGCGCCGCCGCAAGCTGCGCGGCAGTGCTGGGCTTATCTCTGAGCAGGAGAGCCAGCGCAAGCCGATGACCCGTGAGGTAATAGGGGAGCAGACCCCTGCGGAGCCAGATGCCTTTTGGATGTTTCATGGCGGAACACTCCTTTTCTTTATAGGCAATAACGCATAATTCTAAGTGCCGATACGGCGAGCGAGGTGCGGCAGCTGC
>ENA-OVGB01001329-OVGB01001329.1-human-gut-metagenome-genome-assembly--contig:-NODE-1329-length-22209-cov-9.483299_pt1 | contig 22209 bp, 18 predicted proteins | sample MGYA00237767_ERZ505413 | MGnify/ENA primary metagenome ERZ505413 (study PRJEB26158, sample SAMN06016410) | human gut metagenome | biome: human gut; feature: ankylosing spondylitis patient; material...
CTTTGTTCGTTCATTGTTTAATTTACAAGATACACGCTCCGCATCCGCGGAACAGATTTATTATACCGCGGATCATCCGCTTTGTCAAGACTTTTTTGAACCTTTTGTAAAGTTTTTTGGAAGCCTCAACGCCGCGTCACACACAGCTTTGATAGGATACCAGACCTGGCAGGAAATGTCAACCCCTTTTTTGCAAAAAACCTAAAATTTTTGAATGTCTCCTATCAGGTGACAAAATGGCCGCCGTATGCTATACTATGGAGACGACCTTATCTATAAAGGAGGAGCTTCCTCTTGCACATTCTTGAGATGCAGGCCGCCTATGGGCGGCTGCGGGGCGACAGTCTCCGGCTGGAGCCGGGGCTGAACCTGATCTACGCCCCCAACGAATCCGGCAAGTCCACCTGGTGCAGCTTCATCCGCACCATGCTGTATGGTCTGCCTACCCGCCAGAGCGGCCCCCTGGCGGACAAGAACCGCTTCGCCCCCTGGACCGGGGAGGCCATGCAGGGGCGGATGGACCTGGAAACCGACGGCCGGCGCTGGACGGTGCTGCGGGACACCCGCCGCGTCAACGCCCCCATGCAGAATTTCGCCTGCACCTATACCGGCACGGCCCAGCCGGTGCCGGAGGTAAACGGCCAGAACCTGGGAGAAACTCTGCTGGGCGTACCCCGGGAGGTATTCCAGCGCAGCGCCTTCATCGGCCAGAGCGGCCTGGCCGTCAGCCAGGACCCGGAGCTGGAGCGCCGGATCGCCGCCCTGCTGTCCACGGGACAGGAGGACGTGTCCTATTCCGAAAGCTATGACCGGCTGAAAAAGCAGCTGAACCGCCGCCGCCACAACAAAACCGGGCTGATCCCCCAGCTGGAGCAGGAGCAGGCCCGGCTGGACGACGCCCTGCGCCGTCAGGCGGAGCTTACCGCCCAGCTGGAAAACGCCCGGGAACAGCAGTGCACCGCCCAGACCCGGGTAGAGGAGCTGGAGCAGCGCCGGGCCCAATGGGAGGCCCTGGAAAAGCAGGAGGCCCTGCGGCAGTGGCGGGAGACCCAGGAGGACCTGGCCCGCCGCCGCCAGCAGCTGACGGCCCTGCAGCAGCTGGACGGCGATCTGCCGGACCGGGACACCCTGGCCCGGATGCAGGCTCAGCTGGAACTGCTGGAGCAAGCCGGGGGGACCCTGACCCAGGCCCGGCGCATCGCCCAGCAGCGGCAGACGGAAGCCCGGGAGACTCAGGAAGCCTGGTCGGATCACCCGCTGTATCCCAACGACGAGAATCAGCTGCGGCAGCAGGCGGAGTCCATGACGGCTCCCACCGGGCCGGGGAAGACCCTGCCCATCGCCGCCGGGTTGCTCCTGTGCGCCGCCGCTGCGGCGTTGGCCCTGCTGCCGGCTCCGGCGAAGCTCATCGCCGCCGCCATAGGCGCAGCCGCCGCCGTGGGGCTGTTCCTATATTATATGGTATCCCGCCGCCGGGCCGCCGCTGCCGCCCAGACGGTGCAGACACGGAAGACGGCGCTACAACGGCAGACAGAGGAGTATCTGCGTCTGCGGGAGGACGCCCGGCAGGCGGAGGACGCCGCCCGAACGGCCGCGGCCTCTGCCGAGGGTCTCACCCAGCAGCTGCAGGGGCAGCTGGTGACTCTGCTGGCCCAGGCGCAGCCCTTCTGGCCCGAGGCCAACGGCGCGGACGGCGTTCGCGTGGCCCTGACCGCCGCCCTCCGGCGCCGGGAAGCACTGGACGGCGCCGCCCTCCAGGTGCAGCAGGCCCAGATTCGGTGCGATGCCATGTCCCGGCACCTGCCCCAGCCGCCGCTGCCGGACCCGGAGGAGACCCTGCCCCGGCCGGTGCTGTCCCGGGAGCAGATAGACGCCGCCCTGCCCCAGGTCCGGAATCAGCTGCGGGAGGCCCGCTCCCGGGTGGACAGCCTTACCGGCCAGCTGCGGACCATGGACAGTCCCGAGAGCCTACAGGCCCAGCGGGACCAGTGCACCCGGCGGCTGGAGGCCCTCCAGGCGGAGTACGACGCCATTGCCCTGGCCATGGAGGCCCTGACCCAGGCCAACACCGTCCTGCAAACCCGGTTTTCCCCGGCCCTGGGGGCGGAAACGGCCCGGATTTTCTCCGCCATCACCGGCGGCCGGTACGACAAGGTGCTGCTGGACCGGAACCTGTCCCTCAGCGCCCAGCCCGCCGGGGACGCCATGCCCAGGGCCCTGTCCCTGCTGAGCCAGGGGGCGGGAGATCAGCTGTACCTGGCGGTGCGGCTGGCCATCTGCCGGATGGTGCTGCCCCGGGATAAGGCCGCTCCCCTGATCCTGGACGATGCCCTGGCCAACTTTGACGACCAGCGGCTGGCAGCCGCCCTGGACTGGCTGCTGGAGGAGAGCCGCAGCCGCCAGATCCTGCTTTTCACCTGCCACCGGCGGGAGGGTGACTATCTCCGGGACCGCGCCCACGTCATATCCCTGAATTGAGGTGTCTTATGTTTCTGCCCCTGAATACCTTTGAGAATATCTGCGTATGCTTCCTGCTGATGATCATCTACAGCACCGCCGGATGGATAGGCGAGATGATCTATCACTCCATCGTCATCAAGCGCCTCAGTGAAAAACGTGGATTTCTCAACGGATTTCTCTGCCCTATCTATGGACACGGCGCGATTTTGGTGTTATATGTATTAAATGGCGGGCTGAAGAACCCCATTCTGACGTTTCTCGCGGGCATGGTGCTGACCACGGCCCTGGAGTACTTCACCAGCTGGATGATGGAGACCATCTTCCACATGCGCTGGTGGGACTACTCCAACTGCAAGTATCAGATCAACGGCCGCATCTGCCTGACCAACTGCATTTTCTTCGGCCTGGGCTGCGTGCTGCTGTGCCATGTGGTGAACCCGCCGGTGCTGCGGTGGCTGATGGGCATCGGGCCGGAGTACACCGTGCCGGTGGCGTCCTTCATCTTCGGCCTGTATATCATGGACAACGTTCTGTCCATCCGCAGCGCCTTCCAGCTGTCCCACCGGCTGGACAAGCTGCAGAAGATCCAACAGGAGATCCACCAGCACCTGGACGAAAAGGCCCAGCTGTACGGCAATCGGGTGGAGGAGCTTACCGGCCGCCTGATGAACGGCCTGGAGAAGGCCAGCGACGAATATCTGCAGGAGCGGGTGCTGCGCCTGGCCCAGCTGCGCAGCGGTGCGGATATGTTCGAGCGCCGTCTGCTGCGCTCCCACCCCAACCTGCGCTCCAAGCGCCACGGCAGCAAGCTCATCGACGTGCTGCGGCAGAAGAAGGACGGCGTCGTCAAGAAATAATTTCTACAACATAATTATAAAGGAGAATTGATTATGAGCGATTGTACCCACGATTGCAGCAGCTGCGGTGAAAGCTGCGCCGAGCGCCAGGGGGGCAGCCCCTTCCAGATCAAGCCCCTGCGGGAGGGCTGCCGGGTCGGCAAGGTTTACGGCGTGGTGTCCGGCAAGGGCGGCGTCGGCAAGTCCATGGTCACCAGCCAGCTGGCCGTCACCATGCAGCGCCGGGGCCACAATGTGGCGGTGCTGGACGCCGACATCACCGGCCCCTCCATCCCCAAGGCCTTCGGCATCCATGGCCGGGCCGTGGCCACCGAGGATGCCATCCTCCCCGTCATCACCGGCACCGGCATCCAGCTGATGAGCGTGAACCTGCTGCTGGAGCACGAGACTGACCCCGTCATCTGGCGCGGCCCCGTCATCGGCGGCGTGGTGCAGCAGTTCTGGGGGGACGTGCTGTGGCAGGATGTGGACTATATGTTCGTGGATATGCCTCCCGGAACCGGCGACGTGGCCCTGAACGTGTTCCAGACCCTGCCGGTGGACGGCGTTATCATCGTGGCCAGCCCCCAGGAGCTGGTGAGCATGGTGGTGCAGAAGGCCGTGAAAATGGCCCAGATGATGAACATCCCCATTGTGGGCCTGGTGGAGAACATGAGCTATATCACCTGTCCCGACTGCGGGAAGAAGCTCTATCCCTTCGGCGAAGGCAAGACCCAGCAGGCCGCTGAGGAATACGGTCTGCCCCTGCTGGCCAGGATGCCCATCGACCCGGAGCTGGCCCACCTGGTGGACCTGGGCCGCATCGAGGATTTCCAGGGCAATTGGCTGGACGCCGTGGCCGACAAGCTGTAAGCAAATTTCGGGAGGCCCTGCCATCGGCAGGGCTTCCCCTCTTGTTTATTTTTCCCTATCCGCCGCCGTTTTTCTTGTGTGGTTTGCCAAATTTCATTCTTTTCTTGCCTTATTCTTCCATTTATGATATAAAAGAATTATCAAGAGAGAGAAAAGGAGCGACCCCATGAAGCATATCAAGCGCATCGCCGCCGCGGTGCTGGCCCTGTGTGCCCTGCTGGCACTGACGGCCTGCGGCGGACTGCAGGAAAAGGTGGAGTCCAAGCTGTGGGAAACCGCCGCCCCCATCCTGGTCCAGGGGAACATGGACCTGCTGTATAAGGGTGCCTGCGACGAGAACTATCTGAAGCTGGTAAACAGCACCCAGGAGGACTGCCTCCCCTATTACGAGGAGAACATGGCCCTTCAGGCCCAAGCCATTATGGCCGCCTTCGAGATCAACGACGTCAACAACAACCAGTCCGACCGCTTTATCGACATCATGAAGCAGGTCTATGCCAAGGCGGACTACACCATCGGCGCCGCCAGCCAGGTGGACGACAGCCACTTCCTGGTGGACGTCACCGTAACGCCCCTGAACTTCCCCGCCCAGGTATACGACAACCTGGGCATCGGTCTGATGACCTTCTTCAACACCTATGGCGAGCTGACCGATGAACAGCTCAACGCCATGTCCGACGAGGAGTACATCCAGTATGAGGAGACCTGGGCCACCGGCATCCACAACGCCTGCCGGGTGTCCGTGAAGGACGGGCCGGACACCCTGGACCCCGTCACCATCCAGATGGCCGTCAGCAAAACCGACGACGGCAAATGGTCCATCGACGACGACTCCATCCTCCGGTTCAACGAGGCCCTGATGTTCTATCCCGAGAGCTTCGAGTAATTGGTACAAATTGCAAAGCAAGTCCCCGGCACCTTGCCAATCTGTCAAAAAGCCTCGCAGAGTTTGCCGCCCGCAGGCGGCAAATCAATTGAGATCATTTTTTGCCGGGGCGTGTACCTGGCAAAAAATACTTCTCAGTCTGCAAGTGTGGAATTTGTTCGCCTATGGCGAACAAATTATGCGCGCGGCAGACTGCAAGCCTTTTGTCCAAAATGGGCTTCGCCCATTTTGGATAGAATAGCAAGTCCCCGGCGCAGAGGGCTCCATCTTATAGGGAAATAAACTGAACCCCCAGGGGCACTACCGGTACGGAACATTCGGAATAGCCGCAAGCTATCGTATGATGGCTTGCGGCTATTTGCGTTTACATCCAATATCATACAGCGATAAATGGTATGCCTGGCTAAGTGAAGAATCCAAAATCGTTGATAAATTCACAGAACTATGATATGGTGTAGACAGAGTGTTTCCCAGGAGGTATATGAATATGGCTTAGCTACAAGAGATTGCAGCATTTGATGATTGACCGGGATGTATCTAATGCAGAATTGATGCGACGAGCCAAAATTTCTGCCAATATAATTACAAAGATAAGGGCTGGACAGTATATGGCACTTGATAAGGTAGAGAGTATCTGTCGAGCCATGAACTGTACCCCCAATGATATATTGGAATTTACAGAGAACCCACAGAAAGATGCATGATATTTTCTGAGAGGAAAGTGAGAATGGTGAAAAACAGACGTGCGAACGCAGTTTTATTTGGCTTTGATTTTCAAAGAAATGCCGCTATTATTCTTATGCTGGAAAGAATCAAGGAATTGCGTTCTGTGCGTCTTGAGGGTAACGAGGAAGATATTGAACTTACTTTAGAGAATGGTAAAAAAATTCTTGCCCAAGCAAAAGCGGTTGAAAAGAGCAGTTCTGACTTTTCTCATGTGCGTGAAAATCTAAAAAAAGCATTGATATCCCTTTCGGAAGGCGCACAAAGGGTGGATGCTCAGGAATTGATTTTCATAACCAATTCTCCAAATCCTTTCAATGATGAAGCCTCGAGGAGCGTTTTCGGGGGCCTGCCTACGCATAGATCTTTTTCAAGTCTACCACCATCAGCTCAGGTGACAGTACAAAAATATCTGGGGAATATAGAACATCCGCTTGATTCAGAAAAATTTACGGTACAAGTATTTCCATTCGAAACCGATAATGAAGCGGAACGTTATAAAGCTGTAACACAAGCGATGAATGATTTTATTGGTAGCCTCAATGTGAATGTGTCGTACGGGCTGGGTAAATGGCTACTGCAAGTGTGGCACGATGAGATTTTTATCAATGGAGCCAAAAAGGATGCATCCATTCAGTTGAGAAAAAAGGACATAATATGGCCCATACTGGTGTATGAAACAGACATTAATCGTTGTGATGACGACTTTTTAAATCAATTTGACATCGGTGTTTATGACGAAGTTGTTCGTCTTTACAGCAGTATTATTGATTCCTGTTGTGAACGTATCGAATTTTTCACAAAGATTCTGTATGACTACACACAATTTTTCAGCTCAAAAAAGCAGATGGAAAAATGCCAAGAGTTTATTGATAGTAGCTGGGAGAATTACAAATCAGAATTTACTTCTGGTGGCATTGATGAAGAAACATTGGAAGCGCTTACAAAGATCATTCTGTACAATGTGATTCGTAGAAGAATTACCATCGATAAGATTAGGCGTGGGGTGTGTCTATGATTTTCCAATCCATTCGAATAAAAGAGGGACTTGCAGAACGTAGTTTCTGTTTTACAAAGGGTGCAAATCTTATTTTCAGCCATGAAAACAGTAAGGGAAAAACAACCTTGCTGCGGTTCATGTTGTACTCTCTGGGGTATAACATTCCCAATACGAGAAAGATTAAATTCGATCGATGTGAGGTTGTTTCGCAGATTCTGGCGGACTCTGTCGGCGAATTAATATTATCTCGTTATTCCAACGACTTTATCGAAGCTACAGTTAGTGGAGAAAAAAGAACATACATACTGCCTGACCAATTATATGATTTGCATAAAATAATCTTTGGAACTGAGAATGTTGATGTGCTGAATAATATCTTGGGGGCATTCTACGCTGACCAAGAAAAAGGTTGGACACTTCTTAATCGAGGCACTGCCATCGGGAGTATTAGATTTAACATCGAGGAATTGGTACGCGGCCTTTCCGGCTGTGATTGCAGTGATTTGATCCGTAGAGAAGCACAACTCTCTAAGGAGGTTTCCAAATACCGCCAAATGGCCAGTGTTGCAAAATACCGCGAGGAAATTGTGGCAGAAAGCGGTTCCTTGGTAGCTGATTCCTATTCAGTGGAATCTGATGCTGTCATGGCCCAATTGCTGATACAGCAAAAAGCGCTCCAGAGCGAATTGAGAAGAATCGACAAAAGTCTCTCAGATAACAAGCGTGTACGTCAGTATGTTGCTGAAATGAAATTAATAGTTCAGCTACCGGACGGGACAATATTTCCTGTAACAGCAGAAAGCATCGTTGGCTTGACGGATACAATAGATTTTTTGATTTCTAAACGCAAAATTGTATCTGCTGAGCTGCGTTCGGTCATGCATCAATTGGAAAATACTCGGAAGGAACAGGAAAGTGAAGCAGAACAGTTGGCTTTTTTTCAGTCAGAAAGCATGATTGATATTTTTGACAGACGAATTGCTGCTGTCCCCATTGATGCAGTTGCTATCGATAAAGAGATAAAACACCTGGAAAAAATGCTGAAATCCGTTCGTCAGGAAATATCTCGAAAAACCAAGTCAGATACCGGTGTAATAATGTCCCTCTACGAAAATATGGTGAAGTACGCTACAGAGCTTGGCGTAGGAAACAGCGAGTCTATTGCTTCATCATATTTGTTTACCTCTAACCTAAAGGAATTATCGGGTGCAGTGCTACATAAAACAGTTTTTGCCTTCCGGTTAGCGTATATCATTGAAATAGAAAAACATCTGGGGATTAAACTGCCAATTATTCTTGATTCGCCCAGCGGAAAGGAAGTAGATCAAGCTAATATACAACTGATGGTAAATATACTAAAAAGGGATTTTTCTGATAACCAGATTATCATTGCATCTATTTTTCAATACGATTTCAAATCCTTAAATGTAATAGAAATTAAAAATCGATTGATTGAGAATTAATTTTAACAGTGTAAAGAGGATTCAACCTGCCGCTCTATGCGGCGGACTCTCTCTTGTGGACGTAAATATGAAATTGAAACTATTATCTGAAGAAAGAGACGGGCCTATCCTTCGTTGCCTGTATGCCTGTCCATGTGGACAAGGTACTGTCGAAGAAGAACAAGATTATACCGAAGGTCACCGGGACTGTTGGGCATCACTTAAATGTAGTATCTGTCGCAATAATTATAAGGTTATATTTAGTGATAGCGGACTGAGTTGGGACATTGTGAAAAATGACTCTGTGCAAATTGAAAAAACCAAAGAAATCATACAGAACAGGAGTGTTTATATGCCATATTCGTATGTTATAAACTCAAATCACACTGTATCATTAGGGAATACTGTGATTATCAGCAACGATGATGTGGTGGCTGCAATTAACTTTTGTAATCACGCATTACGCACTCTGGATGAACAAACTAAACAATTTGACATTAACATCTTTGAAGCCATGGGCATGCGTAACTTGAGTGGTATTGTCGGGGAGTATTTTGCAAAAAGCATCCAGAGATTCTCACATGATTCGCTTCATTCAAATTTACATCAGGATGGCTACCCCGATTTGTTACTCACCCATACACAAGAGCAAAAAAATTATTTTTCAACATTGTACACAGTTGTAAATGGTAAGAAGTATCCAAGAGATAAGTCTCTGTTTAGTCCTTATCTATATGGAGGTTTGGAGGTAAAAGCGACCTGTGGAAGTACGCCGCCCGCATCAAGGGTACCAAAACCGTTGATTGGGGAACAGCGCATAGCTTTAGTTAATTCCTTTGACTGGAAGGCCCATCATAGAGAAACAAACAATCTTCTGGGTATCTTCTGGGATTTTCTTAATGAAGTTCCGACCATCGTTGCCTGTTTTTATAGAAATGATTTGGTGATAGATGATTGGGGACGCATCGTTCAGCCTACTGACGGCGGTGGTCGTACTACCAGTGTTTCCATTATGGCGAAAACTGGTATAAAGAAAATGTGTGATGGGTGGATTGCAGTTATTGATCGGCCGGAGTACATAGACGCGTTTTCTCGCTCAAAGTGGATTGGCTATAGTGTAAAATAAATAGATGCCGCCTGTTGTAAGCAAAATTCAACAGGCGGCATTCGTTATGATATTGAAAGAATTTTCTGGACAACTTTGTCTATCATTAGCGGAGGAACGCTTTCGCCAATTGTATCTCGAATCAATCCGTCGCGAACCATTTTTCCATCCACAACAAATGAGTACGGATAGTTTGTAATTGACTGCAAAATAAGCGCCTCATAAATTGATAGAACCCTGTGCTGGGAGGGGTGTAACTTATTATCCGAACACGCAAATTGGAAGTTCTGAGTTAGAGTGCTCGCAGGTTCATCCCAACGCATACGCTTATAGGCGCTCACAAAGCCTTTCATTAATCTCAATGTGCCATCTTTATCCTCTACATATGGTCTTGGCAGCAGAGCACCACATTTTTCACAGTACAAGGGAGTATCATTGCAGGCTTGATTGATTCCGCTAACTTTTTTAGCACCATGCCTTTGGTTGCCTTGGTAGCCACAATTCGGATTCACGCATTGATTATTAAAAGCGGTCTCTCCCTCTGGTGTATTTAACACCCAAGTATACTTTTTGTCATCAAGCGGAGGGACTTTGTGAAGAGGGTTAAAATCTGGAAGTGAATTTCGGCCTTTTCTTCCATCGATAGGGGGAACAGACGCAATTGCATCGCGAACAGTAACCCACGGTTGTAAAAATAATGTCGCTTCTCTGCCGTGTGTCGGAGCCGGGATGAATGAATGATGTGCAGAAAAATACTCTTTGCCTTTTTTTGTGCGAGACAAGATGGTAATCAATCTTTTGCGGTTCTGTGGAACACCGTAGTCAGCAACATCAACAACCTCTGCTTTACCAACATAGTTATCCCCCAAGCGAGAAAAAATGTAATCTATAATGTTTACAAGGTTTCCTTCCTCATTATAAATCAAGGTGTTCTGCATATTAGGTACATTTTCAAAGATAACCCATTGAGGCTGTAGTGCGGCAACAATATCCAATGTGGGAAGAATCAAACGATTTCTCTCATCAAATTTAGGTCGCAATCCTTTTCGGTAGTCATTAAGCATTTTCCCCATTCCGTTTGGAGACATCCCTTGGCAAGGCGGAGTGGCCAATATCAAAAAAGGAGATTCCGAATAATTTGCTCGATAAAAGTTTATAATATCCTCTTTCAGATCCCAGATATCTCCTGAAAACATCTTGCAATCTGGATAATTTGCTTGAAATAATCTTGCGCGTTCTGGTAGTAATTCGTTTGCGATAATCGTTCGAACCCCGTTCGCCTGTAATCCCAAATCACCAATTCCTGATGAGCAAAATAAACTTATCGCATTTTTCATTACGGTTCCACCTCCTCATCTCTAATGAATTCCAAAATATCAGAAATATCACAACTAAGCGCCATGCAAATCTTGTTCAGTGTCGTAATATCTAATCGCTTAACATTATCGTTATACATATCGCCAATTGTATTTGGACGGACCCCGATTAACTGTGCCAGTTCTCGTCTGGACATACGTCTGTTCCCTAACTGTTCTGACAGTTTTATCTTAATCATAGAACACCTCTGTAACGAAAATCGTTATTTAATATCGAAAGTATATATACCATACTTTTTCGTAAATTGCAACGATGTTAAGAAAGTAGTTTTTGGGATGTGCTATTGCCAGTGTTTAATCGGTAATCTGCAGCTTGTTATCTCCAGGGTTTGAGCTGGCGTGGTAGCTCTCCATGGAACTGAATCAATATGAAAAGAGCGCTCGGTCTCTCGATGTACGGCGAAGAGATTGGGCGCTCTTTCTGCATCTGGAAAGGAAGATATAACATGAAGTCACAAAGCATTTACAGCCTGTCTGGCCCTATGCGACGTTGAGCGGCCACAGAATAAACCAGATAAGGAAACACCTATACTGCTTATTCTGTTTCCTGCTTCAATGTGTCGCTGAATATCTCATGGACGTGGATCAGCGAAATAACTTCACAGAGAAACCGCTCCGCCAATTCTTTTTCGTCCAGCCAGGTGGTCTGCGGCGGCACATAGTAACCGGAATCAGCCTCTGCATCCGCTCTGGCTTTGTGAATAGCTTTCTGGATGGAAAGCCACTGACCGTAAGCGCCGCCTTTCAACTGCTTTCTCAGTTTCCGGATGGCAGCCTTATATGCTTTCTCCGCGCCGCTGGGCCCGTTGTAGTTGAGCCGGATGGCCAGTTCTTGAAAGGTCATGCCCTGCTCGTTGGGCTGACCGATCCCCAGATAACAGCGCACCAAATTCAGCTCTCTGGGACTCAGCACCTCCTCCATGCGCTGGAGGAGCAGCGTTCGGCGCCTGAAGCGGTCATAGGCTTTGGCGGGGTCACCTCCACACCCCAGGTCAAAGACGCCTTCCCCCAAAGACTCAATCTGAAATACGGTACGGTATTCTTCCAGCAGACGCTTGGCTACTTTAGCGGAGACTTCCAACTTCTCTTGAATGGCCGGCAGAAGATCTGTTTCGATGTTCCGCTCATGGGTGGCATAGAGAAATGCCACCAGACGCAGCTGGCGGTAACGGTCCAGCGGGAGCGACAGCGAAAAAGAACCTTGGGCGGCGCAGTCCCGCATGGCCGTCTCAATGGCGGGGGTCGCATAGGTCAGCAGCTTGGTCCCCATGGATGGGTCATACCGCCGCGCCGCGTCCAGCAGCGCCAGCGCACCCTCCTGCTTGAGGTCGTCCACCAGAAAGTCCTGAGAAAACTGCGCGCAGTAGCTTGCGGCCAGCATGGTCAGATATCCCTCGTTCTGGGAGAGCAGGAGCGGGGCAGCCTGCGGATCGCCGTCCTGTATCCGCAGGGCAAGATCTTCGTTACTCAGGCAGAGATCATCACAGCGATACATGCTCATGGCCGGTCCTCCCGGGCAAGGCGTGCTCTCGCCTGGGCATAGATCTCTTCCTGCTCCATGTCATGCGCATAGCCGCTGGCGGCATAGTCGTTGTCCATGAGCGCCTTATCCCGCAGGCTCTCCGCCACATACAACGCTTCATTGCGCAGCTCGTCGGAGATCTTTCCTCTCTGGTGGTGCTTGCGGATGGTGTTGGTGCGGGTGGTGAACAGACGATAGACCGGGTGCTGTTTGTTTTGCTCCTTCTGCCGCATCATGGCGCCGTACTGCCGGCAGGTCATGCGGGGATCCTGGGGCGCAATGCCATCGCAGTATTTCGGCATATGGCCGTTGGTGGTGAGAAAGTATGTTCCGCAGCCGCAGCACCGGCTGGGCGCATGGCCGTGCTGCAGTCCGTTCATCAGATCAAAGATGTAGAAGCTGATGACATGGTCAAAAAAATACCGGTTCACAAATACGGTTTCCTTTTCCTGTTTCGGGTGTCGGGCAAAGACATAGGAGGATCTCAAGTTCGGTGTGATGGTGAATGGCTCAACGTCCGGTACCGGCAAATCACGCATCATATCCCAAAACCATTCGCTGTTGAAGCAGTCGTGGGCGGCCATGGCGAAGAAAGTCTCCGTCCGCTTCTTCAGCCGCCGCAGATAGCCCTCCTCAAAATATCGTGCCGCCACGGTGAAGTGCTGGATACCCAGGGGGATACTGAAAGCAGCCACCAGATAGCGGAAGAAAAATTCCCGAGCAGGCGAAGCTGGCTTCAGCAGATCGTTGTGGGATGCTGGGGAAAACAGCACCTCCAATGTGTGCTGCTCCTGCCCTTTGTCCATCAGGTTGAACGGAGGACAGTGCCACAGGGCATCCAGCAGCTTCTCCAGAGAGGCGCGAGTCCCGTCCAGCAGTTTGATAAATTCACCTCGCCCGGCCAAGGCCAGGGTCTCCACCTGATGGCTGATAGCGCCACCGTGCGTAATTAGTTCCCGCATGGTCTCCTCGGGAACATTCAACAGTTCAGCGGCAAAGTGGCCAGTCGGGTAAACGGTCTCATGGAAAAAGATTTGATCCTGCCAGACATCCATTGTCAGATGCAGGAGATTGTTGTTTTGCTTGATCCCCGGTGGCATAGGTCCACCTCCTCTGTCCTATATCTGTTTTCTGACTGTCTTGTGATATTCTCATTTTATCAAAATCCCCCTAATAATCAAGTGAAAGGACAAGAGCCACGGTGGCCGCGTGGTCTCTGTCCTTATCTTTTTACAAGGGGATGATCCTAATGAGTAAAACAAAACGACTGCAAACCATCGACGGTGAGAGCCTGATGAGCCTGCCGCTGACACCACTCAACTTCGTGGTGGACACGCTGCTGTCTCAGGGGCTGCACATCCTTGCGGGCTCCCCCAAGGTGGGCAAGTCCTGGCTGGCCCTGTGGCTGTCCGTCATGGTGGCCAAGGGCGAACCCGTCTGGGGGATGTCCGTGAAGCAAGGCACCACGCTCTATCTCTGCTTGGAGGATTCCGTCCTCCGCATCCAGAACCGGCTCTTCGAGATCACCGAGGACGCACCAAGTAGCGTCCACTTCTGCACGGAGTGCGCCCTCATTGGTCAGGGGCTGGAGGAGCAGGTGGAAACATTCCTTGCTACCCACCCGGATACGGTACTGGTTATCATCGACACCCTGCAAATGGTCCGCCCGGCTCGCGACGCCACCTACGCCAACGACTACCGCGACCTCTCTGCACTGAAACGGATCTCGGATGCCCACGGCATCGCCATCCTGCTGATCCACCATCTGCGCAAAGAAACTGCCGACGATGTGTTCAGCCGCATCTCCGGTACCACTGCCATCAGCGGTGCGGTGGATTCCAGCTTTACGCTGGTGGAGGAACGGCGGGGAAGCGGCAGGGCAAAGCTCTCCTGCATTGGCCGTGACATTGAATACCGGGAGCTGACGCTGGAGCGCAACAGTGAAAATGTCTGGGAGCTGGTGTCGGACAGCCGGACACAGCCGGAGCTGCTGGGCGACCGCATCGTCTATCTCCTCTCTGAACTGATGCATGACCAAACCGAATTTATCGGCACTCCCACGGAGCTGTCTGAACGGATCGACCCTGTGGGTGTGGAGCGTATCTCCCCCAAGAAAGTGTCCCGACAAATCGTGCAAAACCTTGACGCACTAAGCAAAATCGGCATTTCCGTTGTGATGCGCCGCAGCAACGGAAAGCGACTTATTGAACTACACCGTGCCGAAAGTGACGATACCCAGGGTGTCCCGGCAGTCGACCCTGTTGACCCTGCTGAGGCGCTGTGCGGCGATTTGCGGGCAGTTTCCGGATGTGCCAAGTAACCCCCCGCAAGGCGAGCGAAACGCCGTGTTGGGTCGTTTGTGGCCGAAGGGGGAGCGCGGGTGTTCGGCGCATGGAAATCACCTCCTTGGAGGTGGCCAGCATCGCGTTTGTCTGGTCGTCGGCACAGCCGCCGCCCGCCTTCCGCTTATTTGCGGGGCGCTGCCCCATACCCCTCGTCGGCGCAAAGTCCGCACCGTTCGGAACACCTTACGGATCAGGTATTCCGAACTACGCTCCCTTGCGCCTCCTCTCCAAACGAAACCCGCTACGCTGGGCTTTCGTTTGGTTTCAGAAAACGATTATTTTGGAGGAAATGACATGAAAAAGGATATTAAATTCAGCACCCGCATGGCATCCGAGGATCGGGAAGCTATCCGGGAGCTGGCAAAGCAGTCCGGTATGTCCATGAGCGATTATGTGACTGCCTGCTGTCTGGGAAAGCAGGTCGTGGTTATCGACGGACTGAAAGATGTGCTAAAGGAGTTGAAGGCCATCGGCAGAAATCTGAATCAGCTCGTCACCCTGGCGCACATGGGACGAGTGACTGTGGTCGATCTGGAAAGTGTGCGTCAGGCGTTCTCTGAACTCTGCGCAGCAGTCCGATTGATTCTGGAGCGAAAGCGGTGGTGAACTATGGCGATCATCAGCTTCACCAACTACAAGCGGGGCCAGACCACCGGATGCATGGGCGCTGTGATGCGCTACACCATGCAGGACAAAAAAACTGAGTTCGACGGTCAGCGGTTGGTCACCGGCATCAACTGCCAGCCGGAATCTGTCTACGCAGACTTCATGACCACCAAGCGGCTCTACCACAAAACCGATGGCGTGCTGTTCTACCACATGGTGCAGAGCTTCCCGAAGGGTGAAGCGGTCGACCCGGTCACCGCTCACGCGGCGGCGCTGAAGTTAGCTGAGTACTATGAGGAATACGAAGTTCTGGTCTGCACCCACACAGACCGGGAGCACATCCATTCCCACCTGCTCATCAACTCGGTCAACTTTGATACCGGAAAGAAAATGCATATCGCAAAGGAGCAGCTACAAGAGTTGCGACAGCGCAACGATCAGATCTGCATGGAATTTTCTCTCCCTGTGTTTCAACCAAGGGAGCAAAAGCAGAAAACGAAGACCATGACCATTGGGGAGTACCACACGGCGGCCCGTGGTCAGAGCAAAAAGCTACATCTCATGAACATCATCAACGACTGTATGCGCCACGCCTCCAACAGAGATGAGTTCATTGCGCTGATGGAGAGCGAAGGTTACAAAGTGCGCTGGGAGAAGTCCCGGCGCAACATCACCTACACCACACCCAGCGGCTGGCAGTGTCGCGACCGCCTGCTGTTCGGTGACAAATACTTGAAGGAGAACATGGAATATGAATTCAGGATCAGAGAAGAAATTATCCATGGACGAGCTCATGGCACGGAATCGTCCCGCACCCACAGCGCAACAGACAGTGCAGGAGCAGACACCTCTTCCCGAAGCGCATCCCACGCAAGAGGAATGGGTGGAGATGGTGGAGTCCATCTGCACACTGACTCGCCATGTGGAGAGACAGAGCGTGTATCTGAAGAAGGTCAGCGAACTGCTGGCACAGCTCCCCTCGCAGGCGCAGATGGACGAACTACTGAAAGAGGTGAAGTATCTGGAGCAGATGGCGGAACAGGCTGGGAAGCAGAAAGAGAAGCGTTTTTCTCTGCCCAGGATCAGACTGCCCAGACTGAGTCTGCCGGACATTCCATGGACCAGTCTGATGCTGGGACTGGCGGCCCTGGCGCTGACTGGGCTGGTGCTGTGGGTGGTATGGTCCAGCTTGGCCACGCTCTGGAGCGTGGCGAGGGGTCTGCTCCCGTGAGGGACGCCACCCACGCAGACAGCAAGGCGCTTCGAAAGGAACGGCAAAAGAAAATCGCCCAAGGCCACGCCGAGGACGACCACGAAGAAGAACAAACTTGGCAGCAGACCATGTGACGGTCTGCTTTTTTGTTGCTCGAATTGGTTTTGGGAGAAAGGAACGCTATGAAAAGTGAATTCGAAATGTATATGGAGACAGGTATTCTGGGTGGTTATATTCCGGAGCGAGCAATTGGTCTCCGGAACGAAAACATGATCACACCAATCTACCGGGATACATTCTATCACGAAACGGAACGTGGTATGGAGCTGCGTCGGGAGATGATCGTGGGCGGACGAAAATTCTTTGTCCGCTCCATCTTCTCTACCGCAGAGAAAGCAAAAACGCCTACGGAGCAGATGCTCCAAATCATCGACAGTGATTTAGAAAAAGGTTCGATTTGAGGATAGACATTGGGCAGGAGATACGGTATGTTTGTTGTTACCGTATCGGCTTGCCCGGAAAGGAGTAGCAATGGCAAGCAACGAAAAATATACCATCCTCTATGGCCGACTGAGTCAGGAGGATACACAGAAAACAAATAAGACGGATGACTCGAACAGTATTCAGAATCAAAAACTTCTGCTGGAGAAATATGCAGCTGAGAAAGGATTCACCAACACCCTCTTTCTGTATGACGACGGTTACTCTGGAACGAACTTCAATCGCCCAGGCTGGCAGCAGGTCATGGAGCTGATGGAAAACGGTCAGGTGGAAACACTGATCGTCAAGGATATGTCCCGACTGGGCCGTGAATACCTTCAGGTGGGTCAGTACACGGAACTCATCTTCCCAAGCTATGGTGTGCGCTTTATCGCCGTCAACGACGGCGTGGACAGCCTGTACGAGTCCACCAATGACTTCACGCCCTTCCGAAATCTGATGAACGAGTTCTATGCCAAAGACTGCAGCAAGAAGGGACGCTCTGTGGTTCGTCTTAAGGCTGAGACTGGTGCCAGAGTCTCCTCCCGTCCCCGCTATGGGTATATGAAGGACCCGGCAGATCCCAAACGGCACATGGTGCCTGATCCTGAGACTGCTCCGGTAGTGCGGTACATCTTTGACCTCTGCGTTTCCGGAAAGGGTCCTACCCAGATTGCAAAGCAGCTCAAGAAAGACAAAATTCCCACGCCTGGATATTCCTACTACCAGAAGCATGGGGTGGAACTGACCGGAGTGGACATCACTCATCCATACAACTGGTCCACCAACACCGTCGCTGGCATTCTGGAGGATGAGACTTACCTGGGTCACACCATCAACCTGAAATCCACCACCCTGTCCTTCAAGAACAAGAAGCGCATTGAGCGTCCGGAGTCTGAGCAGCTCCGCTTCGAAAATACACATGAAGCACTTGTCACACAACAGACCTGGGAGATCGTACAGGATATCCGAAAGCACAAACGGCGTAGAGCCAACATGGCCGAGCAGAATATCTTTTCTGGACTGATCTATTGCCTGGACTGCGGCGGCACCATGGTACTGCACCGGGCGCACACCATGGATGCGGTGAAAAATAACTTCATGTGCTCCACCTATAAGAAAAAAGGTAAGGATGTCTGTTCCGGTCATTACATCAGAGAGCAGGAACTCAATGCAATCCTGTTGGATGACATCCGCCGTATCACGCACTTCGCTCGTCAGAATGAGCTGCGATTTGCGGAGCATATCCGCAAGAAGCAGAGCAAGGAGGCACAGCAGGAGATCGCTATGCTCCAGAAAAAGATCGACACCATGCAGAAGCGCCAGGCTGAGCTGACAAAGCTGTTCAAACGACTCTACGAGGACAGTGTACTTGGCCGCATCCCGGACGAGCAGTATCGCATCCTGTCTCAGGAGTACACCGCCGAGCAAAAAGAGATCCAGGAACAGCTCCCTGCCATGGAAGTAAGGCTTCAGGAACTGAAAGACTCCAGCTCCCATATTGCCCGGTTCATTGAGAATGCCAAGCGATACAGCGAGATCCCGGAGCTGACTGCTGAGATCCTGCGCATCTTCATCAAGCGAGTGGAGGTCGGAGAGCGTGCGGAGAAATACTCCCGCACAGCACCGCAGGAGGTGCGTATCTATTACCGCGACATTGGTCTGGTGGATGAACTGCCTCAGAGTATGACAGATTCCATGGCAGAAAAAATCCCAAACGAGGTTGCATGAGCAAAAGGGAGGCTGTGCCGAAACACAGCCTCCCTCCGCAGAAACAGATATTAAGTTATATGGGTAGGTTCATAAATTGTCCCTATGCACCGGACACGGACGCGCCGGGGACTTGTTATTCTATTCTATGTTATGTGCCGCTGTGGGCGTGGGCCTTTTCCGGCTCCTCTTTCTCCGGCGGCAGGGGCCGCACCCGGATCTCCATGACCCGCCGGTGCTCCACCCGGGTGACGCACACGTCCAGGCCGTCGGCCTGGAACCGGTCGCCTACGTCGGGCACCCGCCCGATCTCCTCCATGACCCAGCCGGACACCGACGAGGCGTCGTACTCCTGGCCGGGCTTCATGTCGAACAGGTCGTACAGATCGTCCAGGTCCGCCGAGCAGGCCACCAGATAGCTGCCGTCGGACTGCTTGCGGAACTCCTCAACGACCTCGTCGTGCTCGTCCCAGATCTCGCCCACCAGCTCCTCCATGATGTCCTCCATGGTGACGATGCCCTGGGTGCCGCCGTATTCGTCCACCACCACCGCCATGTGGACCTTATTCTGCTGCAATTGCCGCAGCAGGTCCGATATCCGGGCGGTTTCCGTGGTGTACAGCACGGAGCTCTTCAGCTCCGACAGGCGCTTGACGCCCCGGCAATAGGCGGCGTAGAAGTCCTTCTCGTGCAGGACGCCGATGATATTGTCAATACTGTCGTGATAGATCGGCAGCCGGGAGAACCCGCTGTCTGCGTACATGGCCGCCGCCTCCTCCATGGTGGCGGTGTCCGCCAGGGCCTCCAGATCCACCCGGGGGGTGAGGATCTCGGAAACCTCCATGTCGTTGAACTCGATGGCGTTGCGGATGAGATCGCTTTCGTGCTGGTCCAGGCTTCCCTCGGTTTCGGCCTGGTCCACCATGCCCATCAGCTCCTCCTCGGTGATGCCGTCGTCGTCCTGGTGCCGCAGCAGCACCCGCAGCAGCTTCTTCCACTGGGTGAACAGGAAGTTCACCGGCGTCAGCAGCACCGCCATCACCCGCAGCAGCGGCGTGGCGACGATGGCCCAGGCCTCCGGCCGCTCCTTGGCCAGACTCTTGGGAGTCACCTCGCCGAAGATCAGGATCACCACGGTCAGCACCGTGGCGGACACCGTGGGGCCCTTCCCCGGGCCGATGAGCTGGATAAACAGCACCGCGCCGATGGTGGTGGCCACGTTGTTGACGATGTTGTTGCCGATGAGGAGGGTGGAGAGCAGCCGGTCGAAATCGGCTGCCAGGGCCAGGGTCCGGGCGGCGCGCTTGTCGCCGTCGTCGGCCCGGGTTTTCAGGCGGATGCGGTTCAGGGATGTAAAAGCGGTCTCCGTGGCGGAGAAGTAGGCGGATAGGGCGACCAGCGCCACCAGTGCCGCCAGCATTGCGACAGTACTACTGTCCATAGAAAGGTTACCAACTCAGCTTTCTGTAATGAAATTTCAGGCAGGTTCACAGCCTGATGGTTCAGTATATCATATTCCGGTCCTTTATGCAACAAATTCCTTTGAATTAACGGCCTCTCCCCGGCATTTCCGGAATCTTTATGGCTGCTTAACGAAAATCAGACCGCAGAGCGGGGAACTCTGCGGCCTGATCAGCGGTGTATTTACTTGGCGTATTCCACGACCTTGGTCTCCCGCAGGACGTGTACCTTGATCTGTCCGGGGTACTCCAGCTCGTTTTCGATGCGCTTGGCCAGCTCCCGGGCCAGAATGACCATCTGGTCCTCGGACACCTGCTCGGGCTTCACCATCACGCGGACCTCACGGCCGGCCTGGATGGCGTAGCTCTTTTCCACGCCGGGATAGCTGCCGGTGATCTCCTCCAGCTTTTCCAAACGTTTAATATAATTTTCCAGGTTCTCGCGCCGCGCACCCGGACGGGCCGCGGAAATGGCGTCCGCCGCCTGGACCAGGCAGGCCACCAGCGTGCGGCACTCCACGTCGCCGTGGTGGGCCTGGATGGCATGGATGATGTCCTCTTTTTCCCGGTACTTGCGGGCGTATTCCACACCCAGCGCCACATGGGTGCCCTCGAACTCATGGTCCAGGGCTTTGCCAATGTCGTGCAGCAGGCCGGCGCGCTTGGCAGCCTGCACATCGGCGCCCAGCTCCGCGGCCATCATACCGGCGATATGGCTGACCTCGATAGAGTGCTGCAGCACGTTCTGGCCGTAGCTGGTACGGTAGTGCAGCTTGCCCAGCAGCTTCTGCAGCTCCGGGTGCAGGCCGCGGACACCGGTCTCCAGCACGGCGCGCTCGCCCTCGGCGCGGATGACGCCGTCCACCTCGCGGCGGGCCTTCTCCACCATTTCCTCGATGTGGGTGGGGTGGATGCGGCCGTCGGCGATAAGCTTTTCCAGGGCCAGCCGCGCGATCTCGCGGCGGACCGGCTCGAAGCAGGAGACGGTGATAGCCTCCGGCGTGTCGTCGATGATCAGATCCGCGCCGGTAAGCGTCTCCAGTGTGCGGATGTTGCGGCCCTCGCGGCCGATGATGCGGCCCTTCATCTCGTCATTGGGCAGGGGAACCACACTGACGGTCAGCTCGGCCACGGAGTCCGCCGCGCAGCGCTGGATGGCCTGAGCCACCACTTCGCGGGCGCGGGTCTCGCACTCCTCTTTCATCCGGGACTCCACCTCTTTGATCTTGAGGGCAGTCTCGTGGGTCACTTCGCTCTCCACCTGCTGAATGAGGTATTCCTTGGCCTCGTCAGCGGTAAAGCCGGAGATCTTTTCCAGCATAGCCGTCTGGCTCTGCTTGATGGTGCGGATCTCCTCCTGTTCCTTCTCCATAGCCGCGTGCTTCTGAGCCAGAGATTCTTCCTTCTTCTCAATGGTCTCCAGCTTGCGGTCCAGGTTTTCTTCCTTCTGCTGCAAACGGTTTTCCTGCCGCTGCAGATCGGCTCTGCGGGACTTTTCTTCCTTCTCGTAATCAGTACGGCTTTTCAGGATCTCCTCCTTGGCTTCCAGCAGCGCTTCCTTCTTTTTGCTCTCGGCGTTGCGGATTGCTTCGTTGACGATGCGCCGGCCTTCTTCTTCGGCGCTGGAGATCTCTTTTTCAGATACTTTTTTGCGATAAAGGAAGCCACCTGCAAAGCCGCCGGCTAAGGCAACAATGACTATAATCGCGGTCAGCATAAACTGTGACTCCTTCCTTTGACTTTGGCGAAAAATGCCATAAAATTCACCGTCCGTCCCACCAGTCAGCGGGCCGGTACGGTTCAGAACACAAACAGGCGGACACCCCTTTTGCCGCCTATAATGATCCCTATATAGTTTAATCAGAAGGCGTAGTTATGTCAAGTCATTTGCTGCAAATTTTGACCGGATCAGCTTTTCCCCCGCAGCCGGTCCGCTTTTCTCCCTATACGTCGATATAGGCTGCGGCGGCGTATCCCACCTGATCTCCGTATTGCACCACATACCACCCATTCCACTCGCCGTAAACCGTCACCTCCGCGCCATTGGGGAGATTGGCAATGACCGTGCCGGTGGAAGACGGTTTGCTCCGCAGATTCAGCGTTCCGTAGCTCAATCGCACCACGCCTCGGGCCGGGTCCATGGGCGCGATGAACGGAATGCCGAAATACTCC
>ENA-OVGB01001334-OVGB01001334.1-human-gut-metagenome-genome-assembly--contig:-NODE-1334-length-22163-cov-5.040574_pt1 | contig 22163 bp, 20 predicted proteins | sample MGYA00237767_ERZ505413 | MGnify/ENA primary metagenome ERZ505413 (study PRJEB26158, sample SAMN06016410) | human gut metagenome | biome: human gut; feature: ankylosing spondylitis patient; material...
AATAAAACAGACAGACGCTCAGCCACTTTGATATAGATGTCTTTCTTTTCATCCATTGTGAAAAAGTCGCCAGCCGCTATTTCAATTTCCTTTCTGCTCTTTTTGTTGTTTCTGTCTCCAACAATATAATCATCAGGTGAATATGTGTATTGGCCTACTCTCGACCGGTAAGTCTCCATTGTGCCAATTCTATTGGATGACAGGTATCGAACCTTTTCACTACCAAATCCTTTTTTCAGGCTAGTCCGCAAAGCTTTCAGCGTTTGTGTTTTTCCGCTGGCATTTGGTCCTACAAAAACAGTTAAGCCTGAATATATTGTGATCTGAACCGGCTGCTCCCCATAAATGTTTTTAACATTAAAATTGTGAACATATGGATATTCCATGAGTTTTCCTCCCTCTCCAAGCTTGACTCAATGCCTAGAACTTGCTGTAAAATTCTTCGCTTTGTTCGCACCTATTAAATGGCGATTTCAACCAATTTCGCTGTAATATTATACAGTATTTTGTCTATGGTGGCAAGTCCTGCGTCCTGTGCTTAAGTTTGCTGTAAGTTTATTAGGTGTGCCGTTCAAGTTCATTTGTGTTCCTCCATTCAATTCTGGTGAATCATCTCACGTCTTTATATCTACCATTATCACGCCACCTGTCCCACATTTCGGCGGCTGAATATCTCAGCTTTCACAATTTAGTTTTTCACCTGTTGTAACCTTATTTGAACTTATCCCTAAATGCACAGTATTGTCACAACATTGGCACAGTTTTGCTCTTTCGGCGCAAATCCGGATATGCTATACTGAAGATGCTCAAAAGCATATAAAACTGAATCTTGTTGCGAGCAGACGCCCGGATTGGGCGTCTGCTTTTTGCATCGGGAAAAGAAAAGGAGGAGCATCTTTGAACACATCCAACAATTTGCCGCAGCTTCCGCCGCCGAGGAAAAGTCCGGGGCGCTGGCTCTACGCCGCTTGGCTCGGCGTCAGCATTCTGCCGCTTCTGATTCAGCCGGCTTCGGCCACGACGATCTGGGAAAAGGCGACGGAGATCATGAAGGACGTTTATCAGCAAATTCTTCTCATCTCCACCATCGCTGCCATCGTTACCGCGTCCGTCGCGCTTTTGATGATGAACTTTTCCCGCAGCGGTCGGACAGTCGAGGAATCGCGCGCATGGCTCAAACGCATCGCAATCACCTGGGCGATCCTGAACGGCCTCGGCTTCATCATGGCCTATGTCACGCCGTTCTTCTCCGGCGGTCAGTGGACGGCATAAAGCATGGGGATTCTTGACGGCGTTGTCGAATGGATCTCCGAACAGATCATGCACGGTCTGGACCTTATCAACACGTCGGTACTCGGTGCGCTCGGCTGCGGGATGGATACGTTTCTGCGCTACTTCCCGGCAGCCGAGACGATGTACGATATTTTTACCGCCATCGGCATCGGGCTGATTCTCTTGATGTGGGTCTGGAACCTGTTCAAAAACTACTGGCTGGGCGCCGGCTTTGAAGCGGAACACCCGGTCAAGCTAACCTTCCGCGCGATCATCTTCATCACGCTCACCTACTGCGCAAAAAGCATCGTTGAGATCGTCTTGAAGATCGGCGGCACACCGTATGACTGGATTCTAACCTCTGAGCTGCCGCCGCTCAGCTTTGCGGATTTCAACTCCGTCATGCTGGTCATCATCGGCGCCTGCGCAAACGGTGCGGTCACGCTGATCGTACTCATCATCGTCGTGCTGCTGGCGTGGAACTATCTGAAGCTGCTCTTTGAAGCCACCGAGCGGTATATCCTGCTCGGTGTTCTTGTTTATACCGCGCCGGTCGCGTTCTCGATGGGCGGTTCGCAGTCTACGGCAAATATCTTTGGCGCATGGTGCCGGATGCTGGGCGGACAGGTGTTCCTGCTGCTCATGAACGCATGGTGCCTGCGGCTGTTTACCAGCATGGTCGGCACGTTTATCGCAAATCCTTTGTCCCTATAAGGAGTATCCATGAGAAAACGATTCTTTTTGAACTGTCTGCTGATCCTCACTCTTACTGTAGTTATGTCAACTAACACGTTTGCTATTTCCGAGAGCGATGTAGAATCCGCGGTCAGTTCCTCTGGCAAAGAAGCTGTTTCCGGTACAGTTCTGGTATGGTTTCTGTGCGCCATTGCGTTCTTGAAGGTGTCGCAGAAAATCGACAGTTTCCTGTCCAGCCTTGGGCTGAACGTCGGGCATACCGGCGGCTCCATGCTCTCAGAAGCAATGATCGCCATGCGCGCCATCAACACCGCGACCAGCGCAGTCGGCAGCGCCTTGGGAAGCCGCGGTCACCACGGTTCTGCACCTGCATCCGGGAAATCTGGCGTTGGAAGTGCGGCTGCGGCAGGCTTTTTCAGCGGCGGACTTGTCGGTATGGCAAGCCGCAAAATCGCAAGCGACGCAGTACGCACGGCAACGACGGAGAAAAACATCGTCCAGCCGCAGCAGGCGGAGGCGACCGTCAGCCGGACACACGCAAACAGCGACACCCATTCCGGTTCGCAGACGGCTTCTGAACAGCAGCGGCAGAACACCAGCCAGCTTGACCAGAATCAGCAGACGGTTTCTTCCCGCGCTGTAAACTCGGAACAGCGAGAAAACTCCCAGCAGGCGCTTCACGAATCGCAGCATTCCGTAGACGCCAGCCAGATCCATCAGGATACGCAGACAGCACAGGAGCAGCAGTTCCATGCGGCGCTGCATACGGAGGATCAGAAGGCGTCGCATCTGGCGTTCCAGTCGGAAAGCAGCGAATTTGCCGATTCCGTGGTGCAGTCGGATGAATTTGAAGCAAGCAGCGAAGAAGCCCGAACGGAACAGTCGCAGGTCATGCAGTCTGCCTTGCAGCAGGAGCAGATTGGCGTTACCCAGCGCGAAGTGCAGTCTGAGGAAAGCCACCATGCACAGCATGATACGATGACTGGCTTCCATGCGGAGCAGTCCGGTATTACCCAGCGCGAGCAGGCGCAGCATACCCAGCAGGATACGCAGACCGCCACCTTCGGACAGGTGGAATCGCAATCCCAACAGCATACTGCGCAGTCTAACAAGCAGTTCTTCTCTGTCCGCAACGGCCTTTCCAAAACAACCATTGCGGAGCGGACTGTCCAGACGCAGGAGCGCCCCGGCAGATTTCTGCATAGCAGAACAATGTCGGCAGCGCCCGCTTCTACCCCAGCCAGTGAAGTGTCTGCCGCCCGGTCTGCGCCGATCCCCTCTGCCCCCACGCAGTTTCGCAGTTTCGGCGGAACGCTTTTTGCAAAATCACTTTATCAGGGCGGCGCGTTTGCCAACGATGTGATCGGCACGGTTGCCAAGGGCGATTGCCGCACGACCGGCTCCATCACCGGCGAGACCGCGACGCGCTCTCTGATGTCCTACATGGGCTTCACAGCGCTCGGCGAACACGCGCCCAACATTCCGCGCTATCAGGACGTGGAGATCGGCGGCGGCCGCATCACGGGGCGTGAGTTCACGCCGGAGCATCCGGGCGGCATTGATTTCTGTATGTATCATGCCGACCAGTACGCCAAGCCGAAGGGCGATTACAGCAAGGTCTACTCCGCAGACGACGCCGCATGGTATAAGCAGTACGCAGCGGACACTGTAGAACGAAAGCCCTATCAAACGGAGGACGGCAAGATTGCCTATCACGAAAAGATTGTGCAGAAGCTGCCGAATCCACCGCAAAGAAAAGATCGGATGTGAGAACCTATGAGTCAGGAACAGCGGGACAGCTATGTGATCCCGCCAAATTTTATTGAGGGCGGTTCGTTCTTCGGCGGCTTATTCAAGGCGCGAAATGTGGTCGAGGCGGTCATCCTTGCCGCCGGCACCGGGCTTCCGATCCTGACGCTCTCGCTGACGCTAACCGTCCGGATCATCCTGCTCTGCCTGACCTCGCTGCCGCTGGCGCTTCTGGCGCTCATCGGGATCGCGGGGATGCCGCTTTCCTCCTATATCATTCTGTTTTTTCGTTTCCTCCGCAACCGCAGAAGTCTGAGTAAAAGCGGCGGCAAAAGCAGCCGAAAGCAGTCCATTCTCCCGACATGGGATAAAAAGTCCGGCCCCAGCACGGCTGTGCAGCCTGCCGCCTATAAAAAGGACGGCAGCCGCATCCGTTTTGCAAAGGACACACGCCGCCTGATGCTGGACACCGCCTATCGCCAGAAGAAACAGGCAGAACGCCCCGGCAATCCGCTTGCGGCGTATGTGCCCATCCAAAAAATCGAAAACGGTATCGTCTATACGACAGATCACCGTTTTATCAAGATTTTAGAAATCGTGCCGATCAATTTTCTGCTTCGCAGCGCAAGAGAGCAGCGGAATATCGTGTATTCATTCATCAGCTACCTCAAAATCGCACCTGTGAAGCTTCAAATCAAGGTTATCACCAAGCGCGCAGATATGAACCGGCATATCGAAACCGTGCGCCGAGAAATGGCGCAGGAGACGAACGAAAGCTGCCGGATGCAGCAGGAGGACTATCTGAAGCTGCTCAAAAAGCTCGGCTCCAGAGAAGCCATCGCACGCAGGTTTTTCCTCATCATGGAATATGAACCGCTCCCCGGCGCGAAGAAAGACCGTGAAGAAGCGGATGCCATTTCGTCACTGCAAACAGCGGCGCGGACGGCGGCAAATTATCTCCGGCAATGCGGCAACAGCGTTGTCCAGCATGAGAATGAGGACGAAGCTGCCGCCGAAATGCTCTATACATTTCTCTGCCGCAGAGAAAGCACGGATATTCCGTTTTTGCAGCGCATCTCCCATATCACATCCAACTATATAAAGTCGGGCTGCTCCATCGACGAAATTCCCGTCGGTGATTTTTTTGCGCCCTCGCAGCTGGATTTCACGCATGGCAGCTATCTCTGCATCGACGGAACGTATTATGCGTATCTGCTGGTGCCGTCAGATGGGTATAAATCCGAGGTTCCCGCGGGCTGGCTGAGTCTTCTGGTCAACGCCGGGGACGGCATTGACCTCGACGTATTTCTGACGCGGCAGCCAAAGGATCGCATGATCCGCAAGCTCGGCCAGCAGCTTCGCATCAATCGCAGCAAGATCAAGGAGACCAGCGACACCAACACGGACTTTGACAATCTCGACAGTGCCATCCGCAGTGGTTATTTTCTGAAAGACGGTCTGAGCAACCATGAGGATTTCTACTATCTGAATCTGCTCATCACCGTGACCGCAGACAATCCGGACGATCTGGACTGGAAGTGTGCGGAGATGAAAAAGCTGCTCATTTCGCAGGACATGAACGTGCAGAACTGCAACTTCTGTCAGGAACAGGCGCTCCGATCTTCTTTTCCGCTCGTGAAGCTGGATAAATCGCTCTTTGAACGCAGCAAGCGGAATGTGCTGACGCTGGGCGCAGCAAGCTGCTATCCGTTCACGGCGTATGAGCTGTGTGATGACAACGGCATCCTGCTCGGCGTCAACAAACACAACAATTCTCTTATCATCGTAGATATCTTTGATTCGCGCATCTACAAAAATGCCAACATCGCCATTCTCGGCACGAGCGGCAGCGGAAAGACCTTTACCATGCAGCTCATGGCGCTGCGGATGCGGCGAAAAGGGATTCAGGTGTTCATCGTTGCGCCGCTCAAAGGGCACGAATTTCACCGTGCCTGCTCCAACATCGGCGGGGCGTTCATCCAGATCTCGCCCGCATCCCCCAGCTGCATTAACGTCATGGAGATCCGGCAGACAGACCGTTCGGTCGATGAACAGCTCGACGGCAGCACCGTGGAGCACTCCATGCTGGCCGCCAAGATCCAGCGGCTGCACATCTTTTTCAGCCTGCTGATCCCCGACATGAATCACGAGGAGCGGCAGCTTCTCGATGAAGCCATGATCCGCACTTATGCCAAGAAAGGCATTACACACGACAATGAAACGCTCCGCGATCCCAAGCACCCGGAGCGGTACCGCGAGATGCCGATTCTGGGCGATCTGTACGCGGTACTCAAGGAATCTTCCTCTACGCTGCGGCTGGCAAACATTCTGAATCGACTCGTCAGCGGCTCTGCCAAGACATTCAACCAGCAGACGAATGTTTCGCTCGACAACAAATATATCGTTCTGGACATTTCGGAGCTGACCGGCGATCTTCTGACCGTCGGCATGTTTATGGCGTTGGACTTTGTCTGGGATAAGGCAAAGGAGAACCGCACGGAGGAAAAGGCCATCTTCATCGACGAGTGCTGGCAGCTCATCGGCGCCAGCAGCAACCGTCTGGCAGCGGAGTTTGTGCTGGAGATTTTCAAGATCATCCGCGGCTACGGCGGCTCGGCTGTCTGCGCCACGCAGGATCTCAATGACTTTTTCGCGTTGGAAGATGGCAAATACGGCAAGGGCATTATCAATAACTCCAAGACCAAGGTAATCTTGAATCTGGAGGATGAGGAAGCCCAGCGCGTCGGCTCCATTCTGCATCTGTCCGAAGCAGAGCTGATGGAGATCACCCACTTTGAACGCGGCAGCGCCCTTATCAGCACGAACAACAATAATGTTGCCGTCGAGATCAAGTGCAGTGAGCTGGAAAAGGAACTCATCACCACCGACCGCAGGGAGCTTCAGGAATTGCTGAAGCGGAACGGCAGGACAGAATAAGCCATATACTGCACACATATAAAAATGCCCCTGCTGGACAACGCTAAAAAGTGAATTTATCACCTTGCGATGGCATTGTCCAACATGGGCAGATGTCTATTCGTACTTCATATTTTGCAGTGCGGCCCTCTGATCCCGCCGACCATACACAACTGCTGTGATTTGGACCTGATTCTGTTCCTCATTGACCCAGAAGTAAACAAGATAATTCTTGACCGGCATTTTGCGGATGCCAGCGCTGTGCCAAGGTTCTTCCTCCGTCAGCGCAACCCGATTGGGAAGTGTGGAAAGGGATAAGATTTCCTTTTCTAGCGTGTCCAGCATCCGAATTGCCGTCCGTTTCTCCTGCAAGTCCTCCGCAATATAGCGGACGATCTCTTGAAGCTGGCGCTGCGCCGGTTCTGTGATTTTTACTTCATACTGTTCCACATTCAAAGTCCTCTGCGCAGATCTGCAAAGACTTCGGATGCGTCGCGGGAACGGTCAGTCTTTGCAGCGTTCAGGCCGGTTTGCATCATAGCGTTAAATTCTGCGTCCGTCATTTCGTCGCGGGCGACTGGCGCAGTCGGCAAAACCAGAGAAAACGGAATCCCGTTTCTGTAAATGATCTGCTTATACAGGGCATTGATGACAACCGATGCCGGAACGCCGAGTCGATCCAAAATATTCTCTGCCTGTTCTTTTACATCCGGCTCCACACGGGCCATGACATTCGCGGTTCTTGTAGCCAAATGAATCGCCTCCTTTGTCATTAGTATATACGAATGTACTGCAAATTGCAATACATTTTTCGTTTTTGAACGCAACATCTTTTCTCTAAAATCATCTTTGCGTACACAATACGTCTTTTATGCGTACAGCAGCCATCTTCAGATCTGACGGCTACAGCTTGTACGTATTCTGTGCGGCAGTTATACGCACAAAATTAGAGGTGACAACTATGAAAACCCGCGCACAGATCTACTCGCACGAAGCCAGCGGCATCCTGCGGGATATTTCCACCTATGGTGTCCTGACACAGAAACAGATTTTAGGTTTGTACCCACAGAAAGACGAACAGCTCAAAAACCTTTTGTCCTATCTCTGCAAGCAAAAGCGGCTGTTCCTCGTGGACGGCTTCTATTCCCTGACGCCGGAGCTGCCGAAAGACCGCGACCGTGGTTTGGAAGCAGCGGTCACAGTACTGGCGGACTTTATGGAGCAGGTCGAGTATCACGCCGCAGGAGAATATCCTGTGAAGATCATCTTTCTTGCCGGCGGCGAGGTCTATGAAATCCTCTACGCCGAACCAGGTAAAGAAGCCATTCTAAACCTGCTGCTTGCCCGCCCGGAGCAGGAACCACCCATGCGGCTGGTCATTCTGGAAGATGCCGCGCAGGTTAATCTGCTTGCTATCCCAAATGTACGCGCATACTGCCTGTTGGATAGTGACGGCAATATTCAATATCTTCAGGAAGAAACGGAGGGATCGTTTTGAACCGTGCACTTTTATCCAAGCGAATATCCTCGCTGCTGGCAGAAGTCTCGCGGCTGAGTAACGCGCTTTGCGCCATGAACACAATGGACTTGCAGCGGTATCCGGAAAACTATGAGCTGCTTTCCACTGATGCGGCGCTCCGCGCAGAGCAGATCGCCTGCCGGATGCGGCATCTGGTGTATGGCTTCACCACCGTGCAGAAGCACGAGTATCTGACCTCTGCCGCCAACGTTCTCGGCATCACGATCACTGCGCAGCCAGGGCTGGTGGAAATTACGCTGCCGGGTCTGCTTCCTAAGAAAAAGCAGCGCAGCGCCGAATATCTGACCGACCCGCTGGAGCAGGCGCTCGGACAGTTTGTTAAAGATCATCCTCTTTCCCATTTTGAGTCGTGCATCATCTGCTTCTGCCATATCTATGCGGTATCTGGCGGACGCGGCCGCATCCGGGACTATGACAATCTGGAAATGAAGCAGATTCTGGACGTTGTCTGCGCCTATCTTATGATGGATGACAATGGACTTTTGTGCAACGTCTATAACACCACGGAGTTAGGCGAGGAAGATGTCACAAAGCTCTTTGTAATGGATCAAGATATGTTTCCGGGCTGGTTGGAAGAGCATCAAAATGCGCTGGAAACCATGTCGGATTTTTAAGCATTTTTCGTTCTTCTTTTTCAGATACCGCCGCGCATGGTGTTTTCCCTTGAAACATCAGGCGTTTTCGCTTGGTCGGCGGCGCGAAAATTACCGAAGTTAAGAGCCGATACGGTAAAAGAGGTCATCGTTTATGAATCCAACGCAACTTCCCACTGATGGCACGCTTCCGCTTCTTGTGCTGCAGATCATTGCCGTCTCCGGCGAGTTCCCGCCTGCCTTTTCAGGCCACTTTCCGGGCGGCTGCAGCTATATCGAAAGCGTGATCGGCAAGCTCAAAAAGGACGGGCTGCTCCGTTCGTATACCAAGAACGGTTTGCGTGGACTCAGGCTGACCGCAAGCGCCAAACGGCTGCTGCTGCAAAAATATCCGGTTGATCTCGCGCCTTATCTCACAGGCGCGTCCGAGACAAATTCTTTGAAGTCCGAACCAGAGCGCCGGCTGCGGCTGCACCGGATGGCTGAGGCTCTTCTGATCCTGCACAACGCGCAAATCCCGTCACTGCCGTGGAAAAAGCCGTCCATTCAGGACTGGCGCTCAAATCCCACTCTATTTCCGGTCTACTATTCCTCCCGCGAGTTCAAAGCTCTTGGCAGTCTTTGCACCAAAATCCGCAATTCCCGCATGACGGGTGTTCTGTTCACAGAACAAGCCATCTTCCCGATCTACAACATGGCTTCGACTTTTCCAAGATGGGCGTACAATGCCGAGATCCGGCTCAAGGCTGTCTTACAGACAGAATTTTGCCGCAATACACAGTTCACGATCGGCGGCATTGTGTTCGGCAGCTCACCTATGCAGATACCTGCAATCCTGAATGATATGACGCAGAACCATTTCCTTTTGGATGGCAGCTATCCGCATTTCTATTTTCTGACGCTCGACCACTTTGGTGAGATCGGTGCAATCAAATTATGTCAACCAGATATGCAGGAGCAGTTGAATGAAATCCTCTCGGAAAACCTCCTGCCACCGTCCCCCGCAATGCCAATCGAACATGACGCTCTGGAGCAGGACGGGTCGCCCGTCCTGTTTTCGTATCTCTGCGATCTGCCAAGGCTGCACCGGTTTCGCTGTGCGCTGACGCTGCGGAACCTGACTGGCAGCATTCTCTGCTTTGACTATCAGGCAGAGGCGCTGCGGGAGGCGTTCGGTGCGCAGGTCAATATCACAAGCATCGACTTTGCCGCTTATGAAAGGGTGTTGCTCCATCAATAAGAAACAGAAGATCACGCTGGCCTGTTTTCTGCCTGTCGCGCTGGCCGCGCTTTTCTATGCGGGCGGCTATCTTGCGCAGTTCATCTACAACTATCAGGCATGGACAGCCGAAGGCGGCACGCCATACAGCGGTACCTCGCCGCCGCTGCCGGACGCCGCGTTCGGCGTCTGCCTGCGGTTCGTATTCCGCTTTCCATACGGTCTGTACGGCATGGGCATCTTTCTGGCGGCAATCGTACTTCTTGTCGTGGCGATCATGCACATGGGCGCTGGTAACGACGGACAGTACGACAAGATCAGAAACCTGACCTATTCCCACAAGGGAACCTACGGAACCGCCGGTTTTCTCAATCCAAAAGAAGCCGGTCAGGTACTCGACTTTGTACCGGACCTGCGTAAGCACCACGGCACCATTCTCGGCGAAGTGGATGGCCGTGTGGTCTGTATCCCGGAGAAAACGCGCTTCAACGGCAACCTTGCCGTCTATGGCGCAAGCGGCTCGAAAAAGACGCGCGCATTCTGCGTCAACATGGTCTTGCAGTGCGCGGCACGAAAAAGCTCACTGGTCATCTGTGATCCAAAGTCAGAATTATACGAGAAAACCAGTGCGTATCTGCGCGATCAGGGCTATACCGTCCGCGTGTTCAACTTGGTCACGCCTGCGTCGTCGGATTCGTGGAACTGCCTGTCCGAGATCGACGGACAGGAGCTGATGGCGCAGCTTTTCTGCGACGTTATCATCCGCAACACAGGCAGCGACCGGGGCGACCACTTCTGGGACAGCGCCGAAATGAATCTTCTCAAGGCGCTCGTCCTCTTTGTCGAGCGCAGCTATCCACCGGAGCGTCGGAACATTGGCGAAGCATATCAGCTGCTTGTAAGCTGCTCAGAAAAGGAACTGAACGAGCTGTTTGACGCGCTCCCGCTGGGGCATCCGGCCAGAGCGCCATACAGCATCTTCCGGCAATCCTCGGAGAGCGTGCGCGGCGGCGTCATTATCGGTCTCGGCTCCCGGCTGCAGGTATTCCAGAATGCGGACATCCGCGCCATTACCAGCCACGATGAGATCGATCTGGAGCTGCCGGGCAAGCAGCCATGCGCTTATTACTGCATCACGAGCGATCAGGACAGTACCTTTGATTTCCTGTCTTCGCTGTTCCTGTCGTTCATTTTTATCAAACTTGTCCGCTACGCCGACCAGAACTGTCCGGGCGGCTGTCTGCCGGTTCCTGTCCATGTGCTTGGTGAGGAGCTTTGCGCCTGCGGCGTTATCCCCGATCTCAGCCGAAAGATCTCCGTGATCCGTTCCCGGAACATCAGTATGTCCTGCGTGTTCCAGAATCTCGCCGGTCTGCAAAACCGCTATCCCAACAACCAGTGGCAGGAAATTCTCGGCAACTGCGACGTGCAGCTGTTTCTCGGCTGTACAGACGCGCTGACGGCAGAGTTCATTTCTTCGCGCTCCGGCGAGGCAAGTGTCGCCGTGACCAGTCAGGCCAAACAGCTTGGTACATGGCGCATTTCCAACTACACCCCGGAATACCGCGAAACGAGCGGCGTCGGCCGCAGGCGGCTGCTCACGATGGATGAGGTCTTACGGCTGGACGTGGATAAGGCGCTCGTTATCATCCGTGGGCGAAACATTTTGGAGGTCGATAAATTTGACTACTCCAAGCACTACGAGGCGAAGAAGCTGCGCCCGGACAAAGCGGCGGCACACGTTCCGCATTGGCAGAGCGAAGCGCCATCGGCCCCAGCCGCGTCTGTTCCCCGCACAGCTCCAGCACCCAAAAAGGATATTCCTGCAAAAAAGCAGAAGATCATAACCACCAGCAAGGAATCCATTTTATCCAAACCCAAAACAGCAAAAAAGGAGGAATGACCCATGCCCAGAAAAAAGGAATTACCTGCCCCGGACAGCGGCGAACAGGACGACCTGCTTTCTACTGAACCGCAGGAGTCTCCCGATGCGCCGCTCACCGAGCCGCAGGAGGAGCCCATCCCCACAGAAAGTCCGCCCGCTGAAGGCGCACCGGAGGATGATACGCCGTCAGAGGAATACACGGAATTTCTTCAGGCGCTGAACGAAGCTCCCGTGCAGGAAGATCCGCAGCCTGTTCCATCTGACGAAGCAGAACCGCTGCCATCGGAGGAAGAACCGGTGCTGACCATCCCCTCAGAGGAACTGCCACCTGAACCTCCGCGCGCCGATTCTCCGCCGATGCCGCACAATGGCGCGGTTCTGACGATCACCGCCAGAACGCGGATTAAAAGTGAAGCCGAAACCACCGACGAGCTCTGGCATGAGATCCGCAACGCCTACCGGACGCGGCGGATCCTGACCGGCACGCTGGACGGCATTGAGCAGACGGCAGGCGGAAAGACGCTGGCAACGGTCAGCTTCCGTGGCTTCCGCATCGCCATCCCGATCCGCGAAATGCTTGTGCTGGAGGAACGTATGCCGTCCGGCAGAGCATATGCCGACTACATGAATCGACTGAACCGCATTCTTGGCACGATGCTCGGCGCGGAGATCGACTTCATCGTCAAGGGCATTGACTCGACCACACACAGCGCCGTTGCCAGCCGCCGGGAAGCCATGCTCCGCAAACGGCAGACATTCTATCTCGGCAAAGATGTTTCCGGAAACCCCTACATCTATCCCGGCCGTCTGGTCGAGGCGCGCGTGATCGCCGTCGCGGAGAAGGTGCTGCGCGTCGAAGCCTTTGGCATTGAATGTGCCATCTTTGCCCGTGACCTCTCCTGGCAGTGGGTGTCCGACGTCCGCGACCTTTACAGTGTCGGCGACCGGGTTCTGGTCCGCGTGCAGGAGATCAGCGGCGAGGATGCCGAGCATCTTTCCATCCGGGCAGATATCCGCAGCACGTTTTCCGAAACCAGCGTGGACAATTTGAAGAAGTGTCAGGTACAGAGCAAGTACGCTGGCAAGGTCACGGACCTTCGCGGCGGTGTTGTGTATATCCGCCTGAACAACGGCGTCAACGCCATCGCGCACACCTGCTATGATTCCAGAATGCCCGGCAAAAAGGACGATGTCAGCTTTGCGGTCACACGGCTGGATGAAGAACACGGCATTGCCGTCGGCATTATCACGCGGATCATCAAGCGGAACCTGTAACTTGGCAGCGTTCTGCCTATGACCAATTTCACATTCCTTGCAGCGGCCACATTGGAACCGCTGCTGCGCCGTCTGAGGGTGCCTCCCTGACGGTACTAAACTACAAAAGGAGTTTTCTCTATGAAAGCCAAAGAAGAATACGTTGACGTCCCTCGTGAAACACGCTCCAAGGATATCACCGTCTACGCGGTCATTTTCCTCGTCCTGCTGGTCGGCGCGGGCATTTTCCTTGCGTTCAGGCTGCTGCATAAGCCCGCAGATACGGCGCTTGCAGACAGCAAATCCGGGATCATTTATGATTCGTCCGCCGTTGAAGGCGGCTGGGATAACCTTTCGCCGGAGGAAATCGAAGCGCGGCTGAATGAAAAAGTGGCCGAGGGCATGATTAACATTTCAGCCAACACCGCACCCATCTTTGAGGATGGAGCATCTGAGGGAAATCTGATGCTCGTAAATGAGTCCATCAATAACTATCCGCAGATGGTTCAGATCGTCCGTAATGATACGGGCGAACAGATTTATGAATCCGGCGCCATTGCCGTTGGCAGTAAGATTGAACGTGCGCGGCTGGACGTGGTTCTTCCCGCGGGTACATACGAATGTACCGCTTATTTTCATAACCTTGACCCGGAATCTGGTGCAATCATCGGCACAGCCGAGGCAATCATTACAATTACGATTCAACACTAATTTTAATCAAAGGAGTCATTACAATGAAGAACACTAAGAAAATCGTTTCCCTCATCCTTGCGGTCTGCATGATCGCTTCCCTCGCAATTTCCGCTTCCGCTGCCAACACCGTGGACGCATCCGGCGGCACCGGCACTTCCTCCGTCACCCTGTCCAGCACCGCAGACGGCTCCATCGGCGGCGATCCCGCAGCGACTAAGATGTCCGTGACCGTCCCCACTGTCCTTCCCATCGCTGTCGGCACTGACGGCACTGTCAGCACCGCGACCGACGCGAAGATCGTTAACAACAGCTTCGGCGCTGTTAAGGTCAACAGTGTTTCCATCGAAGCTGCACAGGGCTGGTCGCTGGCTGCGTTCGGCGACAAGGCCACGCTCGCCCATGAGAAAGTTAACAGCAACAAGTTCGGTTTCCAGCTCGCCATCGGCGGCGGTGCTGCTGCGGCGACTGATAACAAGAACGCCAGCAAGCAGACGCTTCTTGATACTGCCATTGAAGGCTGCTACATGAGCGGCGTGGGCGACACTTCTGCCAACTCTATCGGCATCACCTATGATGCCATCGTTACGCCCGTCAGCGAAGCCGTGACCAACACCGCCATCGCAAGCGTTCTGTTCATCATCGCTTGGGATGCGGTCTGATCGCAATTCATCCAAGGGGAACGCCAAAAGCGTTCCCCTTACCTGATTCTACAAGGAGGACTTCAAAATGAAACGAAAAAGAATCCTCGCAATGATCCTTGCCGTCGCGTCGTGCCTGTCGTTGGCCATCAGCGCGTCGGCAGCAAACCCGGTCAACCGCAAAGCCACGGATTTCCGCGACTATGACCGTACCGCATGGTATGCCGAAGCCGTGTCCGCAGCCGTGGATAACGGCCTGCTTTATGGCAAGAGCGCAACCGTCATTGATCCCAACGGCGACATGACCCGTGCGGAAATGGCTGCGATCATCAACCGCTCGTTCGGGTGCTACAAGGCGGCGGATATTTCGCAGTATAAGGACGTATCCAAGAGCAAGTGGTATTACAAAGATGTTGCGCTTGCCGTCCAGATGGGTACTTATAACGGGCGCAGCAGCTCAACAATGGCCCCGGACGCGCCGATCTCACGGCAGGAGGCTATGACGGTCGTTGCCCGCGCGCTGGAACTGGACTACGATTCGTATTCCAAAACGGATTTGTCCGTATTCTCCGACCGAAGCGAGATTTCCAACTGGGCGCTGCCCTATGTGCGCGCGATGGTCGGTGCAGACTACATTCACGGCCGTGGCAAAGTCCTTGCCCCGCTGGACAACATCACGCGCGCGGAATTTGCGCAGATTTTCCATAACATCATCGGCATTTACATTGTGTCCAATGGAACTTACGACAAGGACATTAAGGGCAGCGTATTGATTCGCACCGACGATGTAGAGCTGAAAAACCTGACCGTGGACGGCGATCTCATCATCGGCTGCGGCGCGGCAGATGGAAAAATCACGCTCGACAACGTGACCGTCAAGGGTCGTCTGCTCGTCTGGGGCGGCGGTACAAAAGCCGTGTACTGCAACGCTGGGACGAATATGCCCGCTGTTGTCGTAGCCCGCGTAGACGATGCCGTGAAAGTCATTTATGACAGAGACTCCACCCTTGCGGTCATTGACACAATCAAGGTTCGTATCACTGAACGTGCGAAGCAGCACAAGGAAACGGAAGTCATTTTTTACGACGTTTCCGGACTGCGCGAAGCCCAGAAGCAGCTCAATGCCATCGTCGCGGACAATCAGATTGCTCTTACTGCTCCTGCTCATTTATATGCTCTGGTCGGAGAAACCGGCGTAAAAGCGGAGTTCGTGAACAACAGCAAGAGCGACACTTATAAAGTGGAAATCCGCAGGAATAAGGACAATACGCTGATCGCGGACGCCTTTGAGCTTGCCGCAGGCAAGAGCATTTCCGCGCTGACGCTGTTGGAAGCGCCGGAGTTCGGGAACGTGGATTGCACGGTCACTGTCACCGCGTTCCGTGACGGCAAACAGATCGGCACGCTGAACACAGAGCTGACTTTGCATACCGCATACCTCTGGCCGAAGGAGGTGCAGTGACATGAAGAAATCTCTGGCGCTGCTCTTGGCGCTGGCGCTTATTTTTGCCTTTCCGGTCAGCGCGTCCGCTGCGGAAACAACCGAAGCCAGAGTGCCGGTCACGCTGACCGTGGTCAACACGGTTTCGCCCATCTCCTGCACCGTTCCGGCCGCACTGCCTGTTTCACTGGTGGATGGATATGTGGTCTGCGCGAACAACGCAGCCATCACCAATACCGGCAAGACCGGCGCGATTAAGGTCACAAAAGTGGATGTTCAGGCTGGCACATTCGAGATCGGCAGCTATGATGATTTCAGCGCAGGCAAAAACAGCATCGCACTCAGTATCAACGGCTGCTCAACCAAGGGCGCGGGCGCGCTGACGCTTGCGGACGGCGCGTTCCCAGCGATTCCGGCTGAGAAAAATCTCGCCATCCGCTATAAAGCGAAAGTTTCTGCGTCCGAGGCTGTTACGAACGTCAATGCGGCAACAATTGTGTTCACCATTGCCGCTGTGAGTGAAAAGGAGGCTGCATGATGAAGAATTTCAAGAAATTCACCGCATTGCTGCTTGCCCTCTGTATGGTGTTTTCGCTGAGCATTTCGGCGTTTGCAGTCGAAGATCACGAACACACGGTCTATGAAAGCGCCCCTGACGAAGAAATCGCCGTGCAGTCCGTTTCTGGTGAAGCTGCGACCAGCGGCACGATTCCGGGCAGCAGCATCAAATGGTCGCTGGACTCCAAGGGTTGGCTGACCATCTCCGGCAGCGGCGAAGCGCCGGTGTTTACAAGCGCAGACGATCAGCCGTGGGCGGCTGTGCGGGAGCAGATCACCGAGGTCTGGTTCGAGGATGTGGAAACCTTGAGCATTTCGGATTTGGCATACTGGTTCGAGGGCTGCACAAATTTGACCACCGCAGAGCTGCCCCTTGCGCCGGTCATTGGCAAGCACGCTTTTTATAACTGCCCGAAACTCTCTACACTGACCATGTACTACGGCGAAACGGTTCTGAACAGCATCGGCGAGGATGCGTTCTGGCGCGAAACGGATTCCGGCGACACGCTCTATATCGCCTACATCATCGGCTACCCGGAATCGACGGTGCCGTTCTACACCTACGATTGGGCGGCAAGCAATCGAAGCAGCCGGTATTTCTATGATCTGTACGGCGTGTATCCCAATGCGGACACTGCAAACACGGCAGTCAATACCGCATCCGTGTCCGGCATCCAGAAAGCCCCCGGCATTTCGCTGACCGCTTCTACCGGCATTGTCGGCACCTGCCCAAGCTGCAAACAGTATTCTTTGCAGGGCACCTACGTTTCCACAACGCACACCTCGCGCGGCCATGCCGAGTACTACGAGTGCTATAAATGTCATTACACAAAAAATCTCGGCACTTATGTGTATAAAGATCATGGTTCCGGCTCGTATGGTTCTTGGACTTGCCCGGATTGCGGAAGCCATTCGTGGGTACTGGATTACGAAAGTGATGCAACCTGCACACGCAACGGTTATCGGGAGTATAGCTGTGCCTGCGGTCAGACCAAGAACGAAACCATCTACGCAACCGGTCACAGCTATTCTTATGGAAGCTGGGAGCAGTATTCAGCCTCGCAGCACCGGCGCGAAGCCTATTGCCGGAACTGCGGCGATTCGGATTACGAATACGCCAGTCATAGCATGAGCTACGGAAGCTGGAACAATTACAGCAGCAGTCAGCACAGCCGCACAGCAACGTGCCGCACCTGCGGATATTCCACAACGGACTACGGCAATCACAGCTATTCCACCGGTTCTTGGAGCAAGTATTCTGACACCCAACATCGCCGTACAAAGACCTGTTCCGGCTGCGGCGCATCAACCTATGACTACGCCAATCACAGCTATTCCTATGGTTCGTGGGTGTCGGACAGCGAAACGCAGCATAAGCGCACCAAGACGTGCTCGGCCTGCGGCGATTCTGGCTATGAATACGCTGACCACACCGACGCGAACGGTGACGGCAAGTGCGACGATTGCGGCGCAACCGTCAGCCTGACCGTCACATGGGATGCAGGCAGCAACGGCGGCACGATCAATGGGAAAGCAGTGTTCCGTGAAACTGTCAAGCCTAATTCTGCGCCGACCGCGCCCAGCACGTCTCCCGTGAAAACCGGACACACCTTCAAGAACTGGTATACCGAAAAAATGGGCGGCAAACTCTATAACACCGTCACGTCGATTACGACCAGCCAGACGTTCTATGCGCAATTCACTGCAAACACCTATACTGTGACATGGAACCTTGGCGACGGACGTTCGGAAACGACCGAGCAGACTTACGGTGAAAAACTCGTTCTCCCCACCGATCCGGAACGTAAAAACGCCGAATTTTTAGGCTGGTTTACGGAGAAAGACGGCGGCACAGAAGTTACGGCAAACACTGTTTTCAAGGAAACCGCCGCAACAACGTACTATGCGCACTGGGAAGTTACAGAGCTGTTTTCGGTGACAGTTCCGGCCACCTTGCCGCTCGTTGTGGACGAATCCGGCAAGGTCTATGTTGCTTCCGCTTCCATCGTCAACAATTCCACCGGTGATGTGAAGGTTTCTTCCGTCAGTGTTACCAGCAAAAACGGTTGGGAGTTTGTGCCGTATTCGACCAACATGGCAAAGGCCAAAGTGGATGCCAAGCAGGTCGGTTTCAAGATCAATTCGTCTGAGACCAGCAAAACCGGCGATTCCGAGGTCTTCACACTGGCCGCGCCGTGGACGGTCAAAGAAGCAGATGCACTCTCCATCAACTATGATGCCGTCGTGTCCGCCGTCTCTCAGCCTGTGACCGGGCAGGAGATCATGTCGGTCGTCTTTGTACTCGAATGGGCGTAAATGAAAACCGGCGGACCGGTTTGGATGAAGCCGTTCAGGTTGGCAGCACTGCCGCAAAGGTCGTGGAAGGCGCCGCAAAAGCAGGTAAGATCACGGCCGCAGCTGCAAATGGGGCCGCCCTCGGCGGTCCCTACGGCGCGGCTGCCAGTGTCGCAATCGCGGCAGCCAGGCACGGAAAGAAGATTCTTCTTGCGCTGCTCGCCATCCTTGCGATCCCGCTGCTGTTCCTTGTGATGCTTCCAACGCTGATCTTCGGCGGCACGGCGCAGACCACCGGCGATACCACCATTCTGAACGATCAGGCTGCAATCACCGAAAACATGAACGAGATCGCATTTGCGGTCAGCGACTTGCTTGGAAGTGGTATTGCCGATGCCGAGCAGCGGATCGCAGACGATTTCGCCGCATCCAGCGCCGACCAGTATGAGATCGTCAATCCGTATGAGGATGAACGCATCAACAACGTCAATCTGTTCATCTCGCAATACTGTGCGTACCGTAATGCAGACATTGCCGCCATATCTCTGGAAGATATGAAGCAGCTTTTCCGCGCTGGTGTCGGCGAATTATACGACTATTCCTACGAAGATGAAACGCGCGAGATAGAAGAAACCGTTCTCAATGAAGACGGCGAAGAAGTCACGGGGCTTCGTGAAGTGACGGTGCGTGTTTACACACTGACCTATCGCGGCGAAGCGTATTTTGCCGATTCCATTTTTCATCTGACCGCCGAGCAGAAGACGCTTGCGCAGAACTTTGCCGAGAATCTCAGCCTGTTTCTGGGCGACGGCCTGTTTCAGAATCTTTCCTCGTCTGAGAGCGGCTTCACGATCCCTGCGCTTGGAGACATCCGCTACACAGATGGCAGCACAGAGGTCGTCTATTACAATCAGCTCGATGAACGCTATGCGAACAAGCCCTATGGCACCGACAATATCGGCGGCTACGGCTGCGGCCCGACTTGCATGGCAATGGTAGTGTCTTCCCTCACGGACGATCTGGTCGATCCCGTGGAGATGGCAAAGTGGTCATATGAGCACGGCTACTGGTGCAGCGGAAGCGGTTCGTATCATGCACTCATCCCGGCGGCAGCCGAAGCGTGGGGGCTGCCGGTCTCCGGCTGCACGGCATCAGAGCCGCAGCGGATCACGGACGCGCTTTCCAGCGGCAAGCTGGTCGTCGCCATCATGTCCGCCGGGCATTTTACCTCGTCCGGGCATTTCATTGTGCTGCGCGGCGTCAAGGACGAAAAGATCCTCGTCGCCGATCCAGCCAGCCGGACGCGGAGCGAACAGAGCTGGGAGCTGTCCATTATTCTGAATGAGGCCAGCAAAGCTGCCGGTTCCGGCGGGCCGTTCTGGATCATCGGCTGAAATCTGCACCCGATCAGCACTGCTGACCGGGTGCATTTTCATAATTTACAGAAAATTCACAGGTTCAAGTGGTCTTTTTGTCGTTTTGCGGTGCGTATTGTTATAGAAGGATTTGGAGGACAAACCTATGAGGACAACCATCCAACAGCTTGCAGAATTTCTGACCGCCTGCCGCGGAAACTGGCGAAATGCCTGTTTCATCTCCTGCGGCGTCTGCAAATGTCATTCGCCGTGTTCTGGTTATCTGATGAGCGCAGATGCCGGCGGCAAGCCTGTTTTGATCCCCGCTGCCGAGTATGAACGTCTCACCGCGCAGCGCATCGACTCAGCCGAATGCCGCGGGCAGCTTTCCCGCAGCGCCTTTGAGGACATTTATGCGCTGTATCTCAACTGGTGCCTGTCAGACGATGAAAGCTGCTGTTTACAGATACTCTCCCTTCTTCCTTCTGAGTAATACATAGGAGGATCTCAGTTTGAAAAAAGCCCACATTACCTGTCCATACTGCCACGCGCCGGCGCAGCTTCGTCCGGCCAGCAGCATTTATGGCATCCACACGAAAGACCGGACAGCAAAGCTCTACGTCTGCTCCCGGTATCCCGCCTGCGACGCTTATGTACAGGCGCACAAGGCGACCGGACTTCCAATGGGGACTCTTGCCAACAAAGAGCTCCGGCAGAAGCGGATGCAGGCACATCGGACCTTCAACCAGCTTTGGGAGAAAGGCTTCATGCGCAAACAGGACGCTTACGCATGGCTGTGCGTCCGGCTTGGCATCCCGGAAGCGGACGCACATATTGCCAACTTCTCGGAGTATCGCTGTGACCAAGTTATATTGCTTTGCAAGGATTTTTTGAACGCACAAAGGAAGGTGAAACAAAATGGATCGAAGCAGTATCGTGTTGACCGCTGAACAGCAACTGCTCGTAGAAAACAGCTTGGAATTTGTCCACTGGACGATTGCAAGGCTTGTCCCCAAAAGCAACTGCCATATGGAATATGACGATCTCTTTCAGGAGGGGTGCGTTGCGCTCTGCCATGCAGCGGCAAGCTACCATGGCGGCACATCGTTCAAGACCTATGCCATCACGGTCATCCGCAACCATCTGATCGACTGCTGCCGCAAGCAGGCAAGCTGGCGCAAATATATTTCCGAGCAGTCCTTGGACGACCCGGACGCAGGTCTCCCAACGCCGGTATGCACAGACCATGCGCACTTTTCCAGTGTGGATGCCGGTGCGGTGCTTAATTCCTGCAAGAAGCACTATCGCGGTGTCGCAAAACTCGGTATTGACGCGCTTGTTCTGAAAACGAAGGGCTTTGACTGCAAGGACATTGCGGTTCTATATCACACCAGTTCCAATAATGTCGGCGCATGGATCTCCCGCGCGGCAAAGAAGCTCCGCAGCGACCCGGATTTTCTGGACGCTTTCGACATCGCCTGTTGAAATTGTGAGCTGCTGCCCGTAAAAGAAAAATAAAAGCACATTGGAGGTACTGTTATGGAATACACGAAATACGCAGCCGTTGGGCATTTCAAATGCCATCGCACACTGGACGGCAAGAAATATCCCGTTGTCATCGTAGGACGGAAGGAGTATATGCTCGACGTACAGGAAATGACCGTCTGGAGCAGCCTTGCATGGCGGATCCTGTCACGCAGCCAGATCGTGGAAGCCTATCTGAAGCTGACGCGCGGGCTGTCGTTTACGTCACGCCGGACGTTGGATGACTGTATTGACAGGCTTGTCACCCGCGGACTGGTCGCGGAGGGGCGCGGCAGCAGCGAGTATGAATCGCTCTACGATCTTCTTTCCTGCCTGTATATCGCGCCGGTATCTGCAAATCCGTTTCTGCGGCTCGGCGCGTTTCTGAAGCTCTGGATTTGGGACGGTGTGCCGTTCTCTAAAGCAATTCGCCTGTTCTCACGCCCAAAACAGGATGCAGCGGAACGGCAGATCGTGCATCTGGCGAATCAGGCGCTTCTCAGCAGTGCGGAATTGATCAAATGCGCGGAGCGTG
>ENA-OVGB01001342-OVGB01001342.1-human-gut-metagenome-genome-assembly--contig:-NODE-1342-length-22089-cov-4.363211_pt1 | contig 22089 bp, 10 predicted proteins | sample MGYA00237767_ERZ505413 | MGnify/ENA primary metagenome ERZ505413 (study PRJEB26158, sample SAMN06016410) | human gut metagenome | biome: human gut; feature: ankylosing spondylitis patient; material...
ATTTCCAATAGTGGTCAATTCGTGGTCTGACTACCGTTGACCACCGCGTTTTTGCGAACGTAAATCACGCTGTATCGAACAAAAACAAGCCTAAAACCTGCGATGTCGCAGTTGTCGGAGAACTATGACGCAGCGCATAATTTGATGATATGCCGCACTTTTTTGTTGGTTTTGCACTGCCACGGCACACCTATCACAAGCAATATAAAACAATGTGCCAACGATAAAAACTGACCACCGGCAGCAAAAATCACTGCTAGTGGTCAGTTGGTGGTCAACTATTGTGCAGTACAAACCATTTCGTGAATCAGCGTTCGCAAAAATCATCTGAACAGGCAACCGCTTTTTTGCTTCTACCCGCCCCCTCAATTGTGAAATCTTACAATGGCAGCGCAGAAAATACAATACAGAAGGCGGGCTGCTGTTTATACTGAGGGTAGCAAATCAAAAAGCAGGAGGAAACGGTATGCGTGCAAAATTGTGTGGATTGCAAAGTATTCCCCAAGTGGTGGCGGATATGACACTGGAGGAAAAGCTGGATATGGTCGGCTGTTATCGTGCCTGCCATACGCGGCCTATCCCGGATATGGACGTTCCGGCCATTTATCTGATGGACGGCGCAACCGGTCTGAACGGCAGTCACGTTGTGCTGGACTATCTGACAGACCCCTGCCGTGCAGATGATCCCAGAACGGCCTATGCCACACCCGAGATGATAGCACTGAACCGTCTGGATCTTAAACAGGCGGCAGAAACCTATAAAAACGATGCCTTGATGAGTGGACTTGTGCAGCAGGCGGCAAAATACCGTCCGGGCGGTCGGCAGCATATCAGCTTCCCGTCCGGTATCAATATCGGTGCGGCATTTGACCCTGCAGGTGCAGAAAAAATCGGTAAAGCGGTCGGACAGGAACTGCGAAATGCAGGTGTAGATGTCTGCTTTGGCCCGAATGTGGATATTGCGAGGGACCCTCTGGGTGGGCGCAACTACGAAATGTACGGCGAGGACCCGGAACTTGTGGCACAGACTGCCGCGGCGTTTGTGCGTGGTATGCAGAGTGCGGGAATTTCTGCCTGTGCCAAGCATTTCCTTGCCAATAATCAGGAAACGAACCGCAATACAACCTGTTCGTATTTGTCCAAACGGGCGATGATGGAGCTTTACACCCGTGGCTTTGCGGCAGCTATCGAGGAGGGACACGTCCGCTGTATTATGAGTGCCTATAATGCAGTGAACGGCGAGTTTACCTCCTACAGCAAAAAGCTGTTGACGGATTTGCTGCGAGGAGAATTGCACTTTGATGGGGCGATTGTAAGTGACTGGGGCGCAGCCGGGCAGGACAAAGCTGGTACGCTGGCGGCCGGTATGGATTTGATTCAGCCGGGTCCAAACGATATGGCAGCTTGCAAACAGGCCGTAATAGAGGGGATACTGCCTGAAGAAACGCTGGATGACCGCGTTGCCCATATTTTGCAGCTGATTGTAGAAATTAAAGAGAATCAACGCAGAATGGCAGCTGAATATGATGCGGATGCCATTTTGAAAACCGCTTGCGAAACGATTGAAAATGGTGCGGTATTGCTCAAAAATGAAAACGACACACTTCCGTTGGCCGAGGATGCAAGAACGGTATTCTGGGGTGCGCGCAGCTGCGATACACTGGAATGTGGTTCCGGTTCTACAGCAGTAGAAACCGACCTGCATAGCAATGTGCTGGAGGAATACAGAAAAATACGCGGCACAACGTATTTTGAGGAGTGGGCCGATGCTGACACGCTGGTGTACACAGCAGCGGCTCCCGCCGGTGAAAATGTAGACCGGGAATGTATGGCGGTAGAGGAACAAGACAGAAACCGCATGACCGAGGTGCTGAAACAGGCAAAAGAAAAGGGACTGAAAACCGTAGTGCTGCTGAACATCTCCGGTCCGGTAGAGTTGGGGGACTGGCTGCCATACGCTGACGCGGTTCTTTGTATCTTTATTCCGGGCTGTATGGGTGGTGTGGCTGCAGCAAGGCTGCTGACCGGGCAGGCAGAGCCGGGCGGCAGACTGCCTGTAACCTTCCCGCTGCGCTATGAGGACACACCCGCCTACCCGAACTTTCCCGGGGAAGGGAACGACGCCTATTACGGTGAGGGTGTGTTTGTGGGCTACCGCAGCTATACCAAGCGCAAGCTGGCCGTACAATACCCCTTTGGGCACGGCTTGAGCTATACGCAATTCTCGGTGGAGCTATGCGAAAAAGAGCTCCACTGGAACTTGAAAGAGCAGGACACTTTGTATGTGCCTGTCAAGGTCAAGAACATCGGCAGCCGCGCGGGCAGCCAAGTAGTACAGCTGTATTGCCACGAGGAAAAGCCGCATATGCTGCGCCCGGTGCGGGAGCTGGTCGGCTATGCAAAGGTTTCGCTGAACCCTGCGGAGGAAACCATCGTCCGTGTGCCGGTCAGCAAAAAGGCGCTGCGGTGCTATGATGCTGTAAAGGATAGCTGGGTGCAGCCGATTGGCGCACACACGCTGTATCTGGCACTGTCGGCAGAAAACATTCTGGAATCGGCAGCGCTGACAATCGAGGGAAAAAATCCTTATCCACTCAGCGGAGAGAGCACCATCGGTGAAATTCTGGAAAATCCGGCGGCAAAGGAGCTGGTCAACCAGTTCACAAACGGTATGTTTGATATGATGCCGAAAGAAACGCTGGATTTTATGGTGTATCGAAAGCTGAACGATATTCTTTCCGTGGGAATGATTCAGGTCATCCCGGACACCGTAAAGCTGCACGCAATCCTGCAGGGGCTGTATGCACAGCTTGCAGAGCTTTAAACGAAAAGGGGACAATAATGAGCTTTCCGAAAAATTTCCTTTGGGGTGCGGCCAGTGCTGCTTACCAGATTGAGGGTGCCTACAATGAGGACGGCAAGGTTCCCGGTATCTGGGATGCTTTGAGCGCCGGACACGTAAAGCACGGCGAGAACGGCAACATTGCCTGTGACCATTATCACCGCTATAAAGAGGATGTAGCCCTTTTGAAAAAGCTGGGTGTCAAGGCCTATCGGCTTTCTGTCAGCTGGCCGCGGGTAATGTCGGGGCCGGACACGGTAAACCCCAAGGGGCTGGAATTTTACAGCAAGCTGGTGGATGAGCTGAAGGCTGCCGGGATTGAACCGATGGTTACGATTTTCCACTGGAATCTGCCGATGTGGGCGCACGAAAAGGGCGGCTGGTACAGCGAGGAAATCAGCGATGATTTTGCAAACTATGTTCGCGTGCTTTCTGACGCCCTGTCTGACAGGGTGCGATATTGGTTCACGGTAAACGAACCTGCTACTTTTATTGGCAACGGCTATTTTACCGGGATGCACGCGCCGTTTGAAAGCCTGATGCAGGCACAGCCCGCCGAGATGATGACAAAGCTGGCGGCGCTGACAAAAAATGTCCTGCTGGCGCACGGCAAGGCGGTTCGCGTACTGCGCAGCCGTGCCAAGCAGAGCCCGCAGATTGGTATGGCGCTGAACGGCAGCGTCTATCTGCCGCAATCGGAATCGACTGCGGATGTGGAAGCCGCGCGGGCGCTGACCTTCCCGGAGCAGGCATTCTTCCCGCATTTCAACTGGTGGGCAGACCCGGCGGTGCTGGGGCGCGTTCCTGCGGTGCTGCAACCGTTTTTCACCGCGGAAGAATTGAAAATAGCCTGCCAGCCGCTGGATTTCTTTGGTTTTAACTGCTACAATTCGTCCGACTATGACGAGTATACGGGACCAAACCCGGCAGTGAAACCGGGAATGGCACGCACCGCCATGGAGTGGCCCATCACGCCGGACGCCCTGTACTGGGCAGCACGTTTCCTGACAGAGAGGTATCATCTGCCGGTGATGGTGACGGAAAACGGCATGGCAAATATAGATTTTGTCATGAGCGACGGCGCAGTGCATGACCCGCAGCGCATTGACTTTATAAAGCGTTATCTGACAGGACTGCAACGCGCGGTGGAGGAGAATATCCCGGTAATCGGGTATCTGTACTGGTCCATTATGGATAACTTTGAATGGGCGGAAGGCTACGATAAGCGTTTTGGGCTTATCTATGTAGATTACCAGACCCAGCAGCGCATCCCGAAGGATTCCTTCTATTGGTATGCGGATGTTATAAAAAACAACGGATTATCTTGATTTCGAATGGTGTTGCCTACGATATTGCATCGGGGTAACACCATATTCTTTTTTGAAAACGTTCTGGAAATAGCTTTGGCTGGAAAAGCACAGATAGCTGCTGATTTCCGCTAGCGTCATTTCTGTATAGTGCAAAAGGCTCCGGGCCTCGTCCAAGCGGCACTCCGCAATGTAAGTGCCCAGCGTTTTCCCAGTTTCCTTTTTAAATAGATTGCCTGTGTAGGAAACGCTGCGCCCGATGGAGGCGGCCACATCGTCAAGACTGATGGGCACATTGATGTGGTTGTGAATATAGCACATACAGGCATGTACTTCGCGGCTTACATCATTTGGAATATGTGTTTCGCTGATACGCCGACAAAAATCCATGGCTGCGGTCATGTGAAGCCGGTCAATTTCCGGTATGGTAGAGGCGCGCTCACAGTCCATGGTATAGCTGTCCAACAGCTGGTATGTCAATTCTACATCTAAGCCCGCAGGAATGGCGGCCAGCATACCGATTTTGGTAATGGTGCCGATGAACAAATTCTTTGCCTGCCGCAAAGGAGTTTCTGCCATTGTGCCTCCGTTCAGACGTGCTGCGGCATCCTGCAGCAAAAAAGCCTCCAGCTGTTCCGGGTCGCCTTGGCGAATACGCTCGTAAAACATCTGCTCCCACTGGTAGGTATTATGATATGTTTCTGTTTCCTTGCGTTCCATCATCGTTTGCGCCACATTACAGCCAACGGACAGATTCTCTCTGTCCTCCATCAAATCAAAGTAGATGGCAGGGTCAAGAATTTCTCCGTCTACGCAGTAGTAGAGATAAGCAGCCTTGTCAAAAAATTCAAGCAGACTTACATTCGGGGCCGCCTCCAGAATACTGCTTGCAGCGTTCTTTTGCGTGGAAGGAATCGCACACTCCTCCATATAGGACTGCACGGTAGCCGCACTGATTCGCCCATTGTAGACGGGTCCTATGATAATCTGCCATCCGCCGTTAAGAAGCATCTTCGCGTAGGCGGCGTGACTGGGTGAGGAGATGATATCCAAAGCGCAGTCCCGGACGCTTGCCTGAAAAAGGGATTGCGTGTTTCTGTCCGGTGCAACGGGATATTGCAGCTGGCAAATACCGTCTGCATCATACAGCGAAAAGGCAATTCCTTCCGCACGGTAGAATAGCATACAAAGGTTTGTAATGCGTATAAAGCGTTCTGTATCCATAGAAAAGCCCCCTGCATTGATAGTTATATTTTACAATCACAAATCAAATAATGCAATATCCAAACGCGGCAGACTGCTATACTGATAACAGAAAAAGGGGAACGGTTCCCCCAAAAACAGGAGGAAAACAAAATGGCATTTGGTAAAAAAGCGCGCCCCACTGTAGATAAAGACGGTGCAGCGCTGGTCATGCGCGGACGTGACTATCTGGCTGATTTTTCCGGACAGCTCGGTCTGGGCATTATGGCAAACCTGGTCGGTCAGCTGCAATACTTCTACACCGACAAAGTCGGTATTGCAGTTGGCTCGGTAGGTATTGTCATGGCCATTGCCAAGATTGTCGATGCACTGACAGACATCTGGTTCGGCAATATTATTGACCACTCCAAGGGTGGCAATATGAAGTACTATAAGTGGATGCTGCGCATGGCGGTCCCGGCCGCAGCCATCACGGTACTGATTTTTACGGTGCCTATCGGGGCCGGGCAGCTGCCGGCTGTGCTGTATGCACTGGTTACCAACCTGTTGATTACGGCGGTCATTTACACTATGATTGCCACGCCTTTTTCTGCGACTATGATTGTGCGCACACAGAGCCAACAGGAACGCGGTAAGATGGGCATTTATCGTGCAGTAGGCAACTATGTCTCCGGCATGGTCATTGCGATTGCGACCATTCCGGTAACCAATATGCTGGGCGGCACGCAGCTTGCGTGGATCAAGTACGGTGCTGTGATGGCGCTTGTGGTTCTGCTTACGCTTTTGATTTGCTACCGCAACGGCAGCAAGGCCATGAGCAAAGCTGCAGAGGAAACCGTGCAGGCCATGCCGGAGGAAGAGCCGGTCGAGTTTGCGACCGCTGTCAAGTGCCTGTTTGGCAACAAATACTGGGTTATTGTGCTGCTGTTTAACCTGATCACCTCGGTATCTACCGCAATTACCTCTGCATCCGGTGCGTATTACTGTAAGTGGATTTTCGGCAATGATAACCTGGTCGGCATTATCGGCGCACTGGGTTTGCTTTCTACAGTGCTTGGCTTTGCACTGTCAAACCTGATTATCGGAAAGCTTGGCATCAAACGCACCATCTACATGGGGCTGCTGGGGTATGCTGCCAGCTGCGCGCTGAGATGCTTTGTCCCGACGAATTTGCCGGTATACGCGGTAAGCGGTCTGATTGGCAGTTTCCTGCAAATTCCGCTGATGTGTCTGTATGGCGTTCTGCTGGCTATGGCCGTGGACTACAACGAATACAAATACGATAAAAAGCTCGTTGCGGTTTCTTCCGGTGCGATTGGCTTTGGCAGCAAGGTCGGCAACGGTCTGGGTGCATTGATTCTTTCCGGGTTCCTGATGCTTGGTGCCTATGATGCCACCCTGACAGAGGCAACCACTTCCATGCGGGTTGCAATTTATGGTTTTTCCAACTATCTTCCGATTGTTCTGAACGTAGGTATGTTCCTGATTTTCCGCGGCTTTGACTTAGAGGAAAAGCTGCCCGCCATGCGCGCCGAGGTCGAAAAGCGCCACGCAAAGAATGAGGAGAACTGATCCATATGAAATTTACAATTCCTGCAAATGCAGCGGCAAAGCCGTTCAAAAAGCATTGGAAGTTCTGCGTCGGCAGCGGTCATGCCGCGTTGGCCATGCGCACGGATTACTGTGAGCAGCTAAAACAGATTCACGATGATTTAGGCATTGAGCGTGTACGCTTTCACGGAATTTTCAGCGATGATATGCACACCTATGACACAATGGCTACGGTTATGCCCATGCCGGGCGCAGAGCAGATACCGTTCTATGAAAGCAGCTTCCGACTGCCGGGGCTTGTGTATGACAATGTACTGAAAGCCGGCATGAAACCGTTTGTGGAATTGAGCTTTATGCCCAGCCAGATGGCAAAACGCCCGACTCGCGGTACATTTTACTGGAAACCCAACATTGCACCGCCCAAGGATGAAGCGCAGTGGCAGGCACATATTCAAAAATTCATCCGTTTCTTGCTGAACCGCTACGGCAAGGAGGAAGTGGAAAGCTGGTTCTTTGAGGTTTGGAACGAACCGGACCTCAAGACGCCGTTCTTTGACGGCACGCAGGAAGAATACTTCCGCCTGTATGAAATCACGGTGCAGGCCGTCAAGGCGGTGGATGATAAGCTGAAGGTCGGTGGTCCTGCCACCAGCAACAGCAAATGGATTTCTGCCTTTGTGCAATACTGCAAGGAGCATTCTCTGCCGGTGGACTTTATCACAACGCACCAGTATGCGGGGGACCCCATCAGCGAGATGTGCAACCAGTCGGAGGAGGACCACAACCAGACCACCGAAGAAATCCAGCAGGAGTATCAGGTGGATATGGCGCAGCTCTTTGCAGGCTTGAAGCCGGAGGATGGTCTGCTGCCGATGTTCCGCCGCGTTATGCCGGAAAATACCGAAACTGCAGATCTGAACCGCGACCTGCTGCGTGATGCCGCCTTGCAGGTGCGGCAACAGGCCAACGGTCTGCCGGTTTACTACACCGAGTGGAACGCCTGCGCCACCTTTGGCGCGCCGGGCAATGATACCCGCAAGATTGCCGCCTACGATGTGCGCGCGGCCCTCTGCGCCGAGGATGCACTGGAGGGCTCCAGCGTGTGGTGCTTCAGTGATATTTTTGAGGAACTGCATCCTTTCCCGGAGGAATTTCACGGCGGCTTTGGTATGATGTCGCAGCACGGAATCCCCAAGCCGGTTTACCACGCCCTGCGTCTGCTGAATCAGGCCGGTGACGAGAGATTGGAGCTTCCCGGTGCGCTGGATGGAGAAATCAGCACGGCGGCTTTCTGCGATGCGGCACACACCCAGCTTACCGTAATGGCCACAAAACAAAATCTGCACCATTTTGCGGAGCTGCAAACCCCGGCCACCCCGGTAGAGTTGGAAGTGGCATTGGAAGCCGCGCCCAAATCCGTTGAAATCTGCCGCATTGATGAAGAACACGGCAATCCGCTGAAATGCTGGCAGCAGATGGGAGAACCGGAGGATATGACCCCGGCACAGGTACAGCAAATCACAGCAGAAAGTGCAGTCACATATGAGAAACTGCCGTTCACCTATGAAAACGGGGCTGCCCACGTCACGTTCTCTCTTGGCACAAATGATATTGCGTTTGTCCGTTTCGTAAAATAAGCGACAGGGTGCATCCGCGTTGATGCACCCTGTATTTTTTAAGGAGTCGGCTATGATTTTTGATTTTAACAATGATTGGCTATTCTGTCGGCAAGACGGAGAACCCAAAACCGTAACGTTGCCGCACGATGCCATGCTGGAGGAACCGCGGCAGAAAAACTGCCACAATGGCAAAGACTGCGGCTATTTTCCCGGTGGGAAATATAGCTATGAAAAACATTTTGCTGTCCCCCAAGAATATCCGGAACAGAAAGTCAGCATTTTGTTTGAAGGTGTTTATCAAAATGCCGTTGTATATTTGAACGGCGAGCCGGTCGCAAAACACCGGTATGGTTACACGGAATTTACCGCAGACATTACCGGAAAAGTGCGGAAAGGGGAAAACTTTCTGCGTGTGACGGTGGACAACAGTCTGGAACCGAATTGCCGCTGGTATACAGGCAGCGGAATTTACCGCCCTGTGCATCTGATGGTAAAGCCGAAAGACGGCGTGCGCCCGGTAAAGATCCGCACGGTGTCGATTGCTCCCGCTGTAGTTGAGGTGCAGACCGAAACCGAACACGCGGCGGTAGAAATTTGGGATGGAGCGCAGTGCGTGGCGAAAGGAGCGCCGGGGGTCATCGAGATCCCGCAGGCTAAGCTGTGGGATGCCGAACACCCGAACCTGTACACCTGCGTGATCAAGACCGAAAACGACGAGGAATCCGTCCCGTTCGGCATCCGTACACTGACATGGAGCGCAAAAACCGGTCTGTGCGTCAACGGCAAGACGGTCAAGCTGCGCGGTGGGTGCATCCACCACGACAATGGCATTTTGGGCGCCTGCGGCTTTGCCAATGCCGAGGAACGCCGCATCCGCATTATGAAAAAGGCGGGTTACAACGCCGTGCGCTGCGCCCATAACCCGGCAAGCCGCGCCCTGCTGGATGCCTGTGACCGCCTTGGTATGTATGTGATGGATGAGGCCTTTGACGGCTGGTACACACCCAAGACCTACCATGACTATTCCCGCATTTTTGCCGAAAACTGGCAGGATGATTTGACCGCTATGATTGCCAAGGATTACAGCCATCCCAGCGTGATTCTGTATTCCATCGGCAACGAGGTGTCGGAAACGGCCTGCGAACAGGGTGTGCAGACGGCAGAACAAATGACCGCGCTTGCACACGCACTGGACAATACCCGCCCGGTTACAGCCGGAATCAATGTACTTTTGAATGTCTATAACCAAAAGGGCATCGGCGTATATAAAGAAACCGAATCCTATAAGCCGGAGCCTTTGCCGCCGAAAAAGCAGGAAGAAAAGAAAAAGGAATCCGGCTCCGCTTTTTTCAATATGGTGATGCAGCATCTGGGCCCCTTGATGTTCTATATGAGCAAAGGCAAAAAAGGTGATGCCGCCTGCCGTGCCGTGGCAGAAAAGCTGGATATTCTTGGTCTGAACTACGCTGCCTCGCGCTATGAGGAGGATTGTCTGACCTACCCAAACCGCATTATGGTCGGCAGTGAAACCATCATTGGAGAACTGCCCTACAACTGGGAACAGGTCAAGAAACACCCTGCGGTTATTGGTGACTTTGCATGGGCCGCTATTGACTATCTCGGTGAGGCCGGCATCGGGCAGATGATTCCGCAGGATACGCCGGGGCTTCCGATTGCAGCAGGCAGCGGTGCGATTGACCTGACCGGAAATATTACAGCGGAGACCTATTTCCAACAAACTGTGTGGGGCTTACGGAAGTCACCGTATCTGGGTGTGCGACCGCTGATCTGGAGCTATAAAAAAATGACCGGGAGCGCGTGGCGTATGACCAACGCGGTGGAAAGCTGGACTTGGCCCGGCTGTGAAGGGCAAAAGGCCACCGTGGAGGTGTACAGTGATGCGCCCCTCGTAGCGTTGTACTGCAACAATAGATTGATAGGAAAAAAGAAGCCCAAAAAGTACCGTGCTATTTTCAAGGCGACCTACTGCCCGGGAACTTTGCGCGCTGTAGCGTTGGACGCGGATGGAAATGCAATTGGTCAGGCAGAGCTTAAAACAGCCGGGGAAGAGACAAAAATTTTGTTGTTACCCGAAAAGACTGTGATTCACGCCGATGGGCAGGAGCTGTGCTTTATCCCCATAACCCTGACGGATGCCAACGGCATATGGAAACCCGCCAAGGAAGCCCGGCTTTCGATTCATATGGATGGCCCCGCCCGGCTGCAAGCGTTGGGAAATGCCGCCACCCAAACCACGGAAACCTACACCGACAATACCCACAGCACGTGGCTCGGCCGTGCCCTTGCCGTAGTCCGCGCCGGAACAAAGCCGGGCACAGCACACATCACCATCACCGCCGAAGGCTACGCACCGCAAAGCGTGGAGATACGGATTGTATAAATAGGCAGTTTCTTTGCCGAAGGTGGGTGCCTCATTTGCATTAACTCTTTGGTATCAGATATCCGCCATATAGCAGTTCCACACCGAACCCTGCCGGAAACGGTGAAAACAAAAACAAGGAGGAAAAACATGCAAAAGAAAAAACTTACGCCATGGCAGGTGGCAGGACACATTCTGCACACCACGATCCTGTCCATTTTGGCGATCCTGATGGCGGCCATACTGGTGCTGGCAAACACACTGCTGCCCACCTATGGCCGAATGCTCAACGAGATCATTGGGTATAAGCAGTCGTGGAAAACCCCTGCGGAGGGCAACAATCTGGATTTGGAGTATAGCAAAGCCGATTACAGCAGCGCTGACGAAATCAAAGCCGCGCAGCAAAAACTGAACGAGCAAATTGTCGGGGAAGGTACGGTCATGCTCAAGGGCGACACCGAGCATCTTCCCTATGCAGCCGGCACAAAATTCAGCCTGTTCAGCCATTCCAGCGTGGATTATCTGGTTGGCGGTTATATGGGCAGTGGTGTGTCGCTGAAAAGCGCCTTGGAGAGCCGTGGATTCACGGTAAACGATGCCCTGTGGAACTTCTACAGCACGGGCAACGGAAAAACGTACACCCGCGGTACCGGTTCTATAAACTTTGGTGCAGCGGAGGATTTCCGCCTGAACGAGTGCCCCATTGATGTTATCACCGGCGAGGCGGGTCTGACCGACACCTTTGCGGACACAACGGCCGTCTTTGTGTTGAGCCGCGTGGTTGGCGAAGGACGCGATATGCCGCGCTCCATGTATAACCACACGGACATTCTGGAGGATAAGCCCAAAAGCTATCTGGAACCCGATTCCGTTGAGCTGGGCATAATCGACTACCTGAACAAGAACTTCAAGGATGTTGTGGTTCTGATCAACAGCCCCAGCGTTATGGAAACCGGCTGGGTAGAAAACTACGAGAATATCCACACCGTACTTTACACGGGTCTGCCGGGAAGCTACGGTCTGAATGCCGTGGCAGACATTCTGGCAGGCAATGTGAACCCCAGTGGTCATCTGGTGGACACCGCCGCCTATGATGCGTTCAGCAGCCCCGCCGCGCAGAACTACGGTTCTTACTACTACTTTGACGAGGAAGGCAACATCACCCCCTATACCTACCTCAACTATGCCGAGGGCATCTATGTCGGCTATAAGTATTACGAAACCCGCTACGAAGATGCCGTTATGAAGTCCGGCAATGCGGGGGACTATGATTACCGGAAAACTGTACAGTATCCGTTTGGTTACGGTCTGTCCCTGACTACCTTTGACTGGAAGGACTACACCGCCACCTGGTCCGGTGACACCTGCACCGTCAGCGTTACCGTAACGAACACCGGTGATGTGGCAGGCAAAGAGGTAGTGCAGGTTTACGCCCAAAGCCCCTACACCGAGTACGACAAGGAAAACGGTGTGGAAAAAGCCTCGGTCGAGTTGGTTGGCTATGCCAAGACCTCGATTCTGGAACCGGGCGCAAGCGAAACCGTGACGGCGACCTTTGACAAGGAACAGCTGAAAAGCTATGATGCCAACAAGGCAAAAACCTATATTCTGGACGCGGGCGACTACTACATCACCGCAGCCGAGGATGCGCATAAGGCAGTCAACAACATTCTGGCGGCTAAGGGTTACACCGTGGCAGACGGCATGACCGAGGACGGCAACGCCGACCTCACTGCCGTGTATACGCAGCCTAAGTTTGATGCGGCGACCTACGCCGTTGACACTAAGACCGACACGGAGATCACCAACCGGTTCGATGCGGCGCGCGGCGATTTCACGCTGTTGACCCGCAGCGACTGGACGGGAACCTTCCCGCAGCACGGCGGCGAGGCAAGCGATGTCATCAGCACCTGGGGCAATGAGATCAACGGCACGGATGCCGACGGCAACCCGGCAAGCTACGAGTACAAGAAAACCGCCTCGGCAGAATTCCTTGCCACCATGGAAGAAAGAAACTCCGGCAATCCGACTGCCCCCGCCACGCTTACGGACACCATCGTTTACGGTGCCAAAAATGGTCTGGGGCTGATCGACCTGCGCGGCAAGGCGTATGATGACCCCCTGTGGGATGACCTTTTGGATCAGCTGACGCCCGATGATTACCAGACCCTGATCAGCTCCTCCGGCTACGGCACCCCTGAACTGCAGAATGTCGGCAAGCCGTACTGCATGGATGCCGATTCCGCCACGGGTCTTGTGTTTGGCAGTGCCGGCGGTGCAACGTTTAACGGCGCCGAGGTGACCGCACAGACTTGGAACCGCGAGCTGGCATTGGAATTTGGCCGCCTGCTTGGCAATGACGCCCTGCTTGGCGCCGGCACGGTGGGCTGGTACTGCCCTGCCACCAACATCCACCGCACCCCCTTCAGCGGCAGAAACAACGAATACTATTCGGAGGATGCCTTCATGTCCGGCAGCATGGCGTCTGCCGCCGTACAGGAAGCCGCCAAAAAGGGTCTGTACACCTTTGTTAAGCATTTTGCCCTGAATGATCAGGAAAACCACCGTGGCGATGCTCAGGATGCCGCTGCTGCCACATGGAGCGGCGAACAGGCAATCCGAGAGATTTACCTCAAACCCTTTGAAATGTGCATGAAGCTTGACCCGGTTGAGATGAACTATCTGGAAAAGCAGGCGGACGGAAGCTACAAGAACGCCACCACGACCATTCCTGCCTGCAATGCGTTGATGACATCCTTTAACCGCCTTGGCGTAACGTGGACAGGCGGTCATTACAATCTGCTGACCGGCGTGCTGCGCGGCGAATGGGGCTTCAACGGCTTTGTCATTACGGACGCGAACAGCTATCTGGGACGCATGGATGCGCGGCAGATGATCGAGGCCGGCGGCAGCGGCAGTCTGCGCTATCTGAAGGACACACAGTTCACCTTCGATAAGGACAGTGTTTCTGACTACCACTACGGAAGAAAGGCAGCACATAGCATTCTGTACACGATTGCAAACTCCAAGGCAATGAACGGTGCTATGCCCGGCAGTACCTTGGTGGGGACGCCGACCGACAAGCAACTTCGCGTAATGCTTACAATCCTTCCTGCTCTGGTGCTGGTGCTGCTTGTTTACCGCATCTTCCGCGTATGGAAGCCGAGCAAGCGCAAGCTGGCAAAGCTGGAGGCAAAGGCCGCAAAAAAGGCAGAAAAGTAAGCCGATGACCGAGCAGACCCTACTACCGCAACGAGCGGGGTTCGGAGCCGGAAAACAGACGCTTACCGATTTGGAACAATAAGTCCGATGCTTGCCTGATAGAGCGCATTGTGTTTTGATATTCTTATTTCTGTCTGCATCCGAAATTTTAACTGTAAACAAAAGACCGAAGTTGTAAAGCCTTTTTTGGGCTTTTTACTTCGGTCCTTCTTTTTTAGGGGATGTGAAACAGCCCCTTCGGTCTTTCTTTTTTGGGGCTGTGCAACAGTCCTTTTTCGCAATCATCGGGTTTCAGGACGGGAAAATCTCTGACAGGTGGGCGTTTGGTACACCAAATGCCGTGCTTGCTCGTACTGTGCCATAGGCACAGTACGCCGCCCGCTGACAATCACCACGGCAGCCGCAGACCTTTTCTGGTCGCATAACGTTCGACACGACGAGCCAGCCGAAACATATTAACCCGGTCACGCAAGCTGTACTCGGTGGCCGTGACCTGTACCCCATGCTGCATAAGCCGCTTGAAAAAAGAGTACAAGTGGTGCTCCTTGCCGCTGACCTGCCGCATACGGCAGATGTAAACCCGGTCAACTTTTCCACCCTTAATCTGCTGCATCATATCGCGGTAGCCGGGGCGCAGCAGCCAGCCGCCGCGCTCGTCAATGCTTCCACCGACAATATCACAGCCGTCATGCAGAGCCTGCATTGAGCAAACTTTATAGCTATTCATTGTGCCATCGTAGTCGCCGGGAATTCGCGCGTACACCCACGCGCGGGGTCTTTTCTGTTCGTCCATTGTTCACCGTTCCTCATAAAAACTTAGTTGTTCGCCCTCCTGCCGAAAGCGTTCGTCTATCTCACGAAAAGTGCGTCGCCAACTAAAACGTTCGGTGGATTTATTCGGCACGTCCTGTAATTCAAGCAAAAGCTGCCAGAGTTCGGGGTGGTATCTGTAGAGATGCCGCAGTTCGCTGATTGATGCGTTCGGGCAAAACCAACAACCCCCGCGTTTAGTGAAGTCATACAGCGGGGACAGCAGCCCCTCAGCTGCGCACATAGACCTCGCTTCTGGTTCGGCCACATGGTACTTGTCCAGCAAAGAAATCTGACCGGGCTTTAATCGTGCCAGTCGCTTGGGTTCATCTGCGGCGATGCCGATGTACTGCACCGTGTCCGGGGGCAATGCCTTCTGATATGCCTTGATCGGCGGCAGCTTGCAATCCCGCTGAATTGTACAGCGCCCACTCAGAGGGAATCCCGAAAGCATCCCCTTGGTTTTTCCTCGTGTGACAACATGGTAAAAGCAGGATAGATAGGTCTTTTCGGAGCGCAAAACCCGTGTCGGGATGCCGCGCTGTTCAAAATACGGGATTGCCGTTTCGTGGATAAATCGGTTGTGTTCGGGCAGCTCGCCGGATATTTCCTCGCTGAACATGACCTCGCAATACACAAGTTCGTCCAGCGGTTCACCATGCTGCAAGGCCAGCAACGCGGTGGCGATACTGTCTTTTCCGAAACTGCAACTTAAAATATGTTTCATGTTTTTTCTCCAATAAAAAGCGGACGGTCCGCGTGGACCGTCCGTCTGATAAGTGTACTTCATTTTTGCTTATTCCTCGGTGTCATTATCCTCATCGGTGCGGGGAGCCAATTCCTTGCTGCGGGCACTCTTATAGATCAAAATTGCCAACCCTACAAGAGAGATTCCCGCAATCGCCAGCAGCAACCCCAGCGGAGAATTATCGCCGGTCTTAGGAATCGTCAGCAGCGGCGTGGGGGGTGCAGTGGGTGCAGCGGGCGCTGGGGTCGTGTTCGGCGTTGGCTGCGGGGTATGGTTCGGGGTCGGCGTGTTGTCGGGAGTAGGTGTCGGGGTGTCCTCGCGAGCATCTTTCATTACCACGGTCTGAATCTCGCCGGTGGGCAGAACGGTAAAGTCGATGCTTTCTGCAACCTTGTAGCCGCTGGGTGCGGTGATTTCCGTCAGTGTATAATCTCCTGCAGGCATCTTTTCCACATAATGCGGTTCGTTTGTGGAAATCCAACGGTCAATCTCGGTGCCGTCCTTGTCCTTGATAACCAGTTCTGCGCCGGGAAGTTCTTCGTTGGTGGTGATGTCTACCTTGGAAATTTTCACCTTGATGGTATCATCAAACATTTCAAAGGTCTGCACCTCACCTGTGGGCAGTACCTCAAACTCCACACGCTCCGCAATGGCATAACCGTCCGGGGCAGTCACCTCGGTCAAAGTATACTTGCCAGCAGGCAGCCTTTCCATGTAGTGCGGTGCATCGGTAGAAACCCAGCGGTCAATTTCGTTGCCTTTTTCATCGGTAAGCGTAAGTTCTGCGCCGGGAAGTTCTTCCTTGGTGGTAAGGTCTTTCTTGGAAATCTGCACCTTGGTAATATCATCCCGCATAATAACGGTGGCATCGTCCAGCAGTCTCCAGTCATCCCACTTCCAGAACAAAATGTTCTTGGTGGTCAGATAGTAAACTTCGCACTCCTCCAAAGGATTGCCGCCCTCGTCAGTTTTCTGAATCAGGCGGAACGTAATATTATCGGCCAGTGCGTACCCATCGGCGGCGCGGATCTCCGTCAGTGTGTAAGATTCACCGAAATGCAGCCCGGTCACGCGATGCGGTTCATCGGTGGACACCCATGTGGTTACGATGTTGCCATCCATGTCCTTGATAGCAAGTGTAGCGCCGGGCAGTTCTTCATCGTTGGTAAGGTCGCGCTTGCTTACCCACATTTCCGTAGGCTTATTGGAACAAGTGTTATCCAGCACCATAATAGCTTGTCCGTCATAGGTGAAAGTAACCTCCATCGGCTCCTCGTTGACATAATAGCCGAGAGGGGCGCGGAGTTCCTTGACGATGTAATTACCGCTGTTGGTGGTGGCGTCCTTGCGGATGCTGCTGCCGTAATACTCGCCGCGAATGGGAATATCGCAGTCAAAATAGGTGTAGCCGTCTGCGCCGGTTTCGGGGCTGGTGGCGACCAGTTCGCCCGCTGCAAACAGCAGTTTGCCGTCAACGCTGTAAATATCATCAGCCGTGTACAGGTTGAATACTGCACCGGCAAGGTATTTGCCGGTTTCGCGGTCAACCTTGTAAACGCCGACTTTGGCTTTTTCGCGGTCATTGTAGAATTTCAAGGTCTGCTGCTCGATGAAATCGGCGTTGGCATCCTTGCTGCGCACGACCTCAAAACTCTGGGAAGATGCAGCGCCGTCAACCTTGGCAATGCTCGTGGCCATAACCACATCGTTCCGTTCGTTATCCCATGCAAAGGTGACATCATAGCTTTCAGGGGTGCCGATATAGCCGTAAGGCGGCTTGGTTTCCTCAATGTGGTAGCTGCCCAGCGGCAGGGTCACACTGACTTCGCCAATCGTGCCGTCATGGATTACGGACAGGAAATCGTAGGTGGCCTTGGTGCGGGCAGGGGCAAAGGCGGCAATGTCTGCGCTGCCGTCGCCGGTGGTGACTACGGCGACTACATCGCCCTTGGCATACCAGAGCGTGCGGTTGCCATAATTGTCGGTCTGCCGATCCTGCGTATAAATATCCTCGGCGGCGGTGATGGTATACTCCGCACTGGCCAGCGGGCGGGTTTCATACACGAAATTGCCGTCCTCGGCCTCGCCGGTCATCCACGGGTCAAGTGCGCCAACTTCTGTTTTCCAGCCAGCTAAGACCTCGCCTGTTTTGCGGATCGTCAATTTGCCCAGCGTCTCATGGTTAGAGTAGTTTTCACCAATCACAAGGGTATCCATGCCGTTCTCGTTTTTGTCGCCGGTGGCTGCATAAATGCGGTCTGTGGTGATTTCAAAATCCACATAGTAGATGCCATCTGCATCGTCGGCCAAAATGCCGTTTTCATATCCGGCAGAATCCAGCCATTCGTTGTAGAATCCGTTCGGGCCGGTGACTTCCACAATGCGATATTTACCCAGCGGCAATTTTTCAGGCAGCGTTAAGATGCCCTCGCTGTTGGTGTAGAAAGTGTCTACATCTTTTGTCAGATGACCGTTGACAGTATCGGTCATCGTGACGAGTTTCGGGTTGCCGTTGCTGTCATAACGGTAATGCCCCTGCTCGTCCAGCCAGTAGATTTGGAAAGCGGTGTCGGGCAGCAGTACCGGTTTGCCGGTTTCCTCGTCAACTTTGGTGATGCGGAGATAAACTTCGATTTCCTCGTCCAGTACGGTGAATTTCTGATAACTGTCAGAGCCTGTCATTACGCTGTCCTTGGGGGTAGCCATAGCGCCCCACGGGTTGTTATCCTGTTCGGGGTCAACGGTGACAATAAAAGGTTCAGCTTGGAACAGGTCGTGCGGTACGGTGGTTTCCACGACCAGATAAGTGCCATAGGGCAAGCCCTGCACACGAATATTCCCGGTGTCATTGCTGAAGATTTCGGCAAGCTGGTATTCGTTGGCGCTGCCGGTGGGCTGCCAGCCATCGCCCTTGCCGTTCTTGTTTTCTCCTGCGGCAGTCAGCGTTTTGTTGTACGCGACAATTTCGTCAGCGTTGACCTCATAGGTCTTTGCGATGGCCTGCGTTTCCGCAGAAAAATCCCACTTCGGATGCTCGTTATCGTAGGTCTTATCAATGTAGGCATCCAAAATGCTTTGCAGGGTGTAGCTGCCGCTGCGGGTCTGCTCAAACTGCTTCAGTTTGGACAGGTCGGACACAAGGAAGAATGTAAAGCCTGCGCCCTCCAGTTCCAGTCCATTGCTTTGGCCGCTGGAGGATACGATTTTACTGATTTCCACATTGCCTTTGGCAACTTGGTCTTGGCTCTCGGCCAGCGCATTGTCAGCATGGATGTGGTAATTGGCGCTGTAGCTGGTCTTGTCGATCTGTTCACCGGCTGCCTGTCGATTGTCGGCAAAGGTGGTCTTTTCTACATACCAACCCTCATCAGAATAGGCTGGCGTGATGTAGTAGTTATGTTCATCGCAGAGGTAGCCGTCTGCAAAGGACAGGTAATAGGCATCGTAAGTCCAAGAGCCATCCAACGCTTTACCTTTAGAGACTGTAGAAAACTGGTTCTTGTAAACCCAATCCGTGTACTGGCCGCTGCCGTTCTTGGCAAGCGCGGCGGTCTGCCCGGTGACTGCCTTGGTGCGGCTGTCCACGGTGGGATAGGTGCCGGAAACAGCAAGAGCGCCGTCACGCAGCGGGATAACCACGCCGGTGGAGCGCTCTACGACATAATATTTGCCGAGGTACAAATTGCTGAAGCACAGCCAGCCATTCTCGATTTTAGCGCTGGCTACAAGGTGGTCTTTTTTCAGAACGGGTAAATAGTCAGACACCCACTGCCCGCTGTTGTCGCGGATTGTGGTGTGCCAGATGGGATTGCCGTCTGCATCCACGATTTTGGAGTAGTCCACCACGCCGGTCACGCCATCGGGGTGCGTAATATCTTCGGCGGCGTAAAGGTCGTACACCGCGCCGTCCAGCGCGGCATCGCCGTGAGTTTGCCCGCTGGCAAGGGCTGTGCCGTGGGCGGCGCTGCCGCCCACATACCGCACGGCATCAAGGTCAACCTTGGAGATGCTGATTTCGCCCAAGGTGCGGTCATTTTTCATAACGCCGTCTGTGGGCGTGATTGTGTAGCTGTCCTCATTGGCCGCTTTGCCGCTGTTGTCGGTGTTAAAAGTGCGGCTGGAATCCTTGCCAGTGTCGTAGATGGTAACGGTGGTTTCTACGCCTGTACTGGTGACAAGTTTGGTGCCGCCTTTGTCGGTAGCGGCAATATCGGCATTATAGTCAGCGTTGTCCAGCCAGATTACAGAATTGTCGCTGTCCTCGGTGATTTCGATATAGTAACCGCGCTTGCCCAGCGGAGTGTTGGCCATGCCGGGATGATTGATGTCTGTCCAATCGCCAAAATAGCCTGTGGGCGCTTTGCTTTCCACGATGATAAACTTGCCCGTATTACGCTGGGTGTAGTAAAGGGTATGCCGCATGGAATTCGTGGTCGCATAGGCTGCACTGTTGATGACCGCATAAGTGCCATCGCCTTGGCGCTGCACACTGTAAGTGTTGTAGCCACCTGTGGGCTGGTATTTGCCCGTTACAGTATCCCACTGGAAAATCTCATACTGGGCATCGGCAGCAATCTGGTTGCCGGTTTCGCTGTCGGTTTTCCTGATGTTGACCTGCAGAGACCATTCATCGTTTTTCATCTGATAAGCATTGTTGGAATTGGCCGGTACAGAAATGGTCTGTTTGCTGCCATTGCTGCCCCAATACATTTCAAAACCGTAAGGAACACCCACTTCCTCATAGCGGAATTTGACGTTCGCCAGTTCTGCCTTTGCAGATGCAACCGCATTGTCCACCATGCGCTGGGCCTCGCCCTGCAACTCGGCAATCGCAGCATCGCGGGCGCTGTCGGCGGCTGCATCGGCTTCGTCCTGCGTGGTGTAGGGGCCTACTCGCCCGCTGCGGCTGTCGGTGGTTTTGCTTACGGAGTAGTGCAGCGTCCAACTTGCAGATGCAGCACCTCCTTTGTTTTGAAAATTGTCATCGTTGGTATGGCCAGCAGTGGTGACGGTCTGTTTATCTGCGGGAGAAATATTCCATGTGCCGCCGTCAATAGTACCGCTTTTGGTGATGGGTTCAATCTCGATGGTCGCGCCGTCCACTTTCTCGGTGGTTTTAAGCTGCACCTTGTTGGTGATGATACCGTAGTCAAAATCAAAGCTGCCGCTTGCGGTCTGCGCAGGGGCTTCCCAGTTGGCGTAAATTTCCTGCACGATGGGTTTGGGGTTCGGTTCGTCATCGGAGATTTCGGGGCCAATCACAGCCACAGTCTGCCAGCCCGCGCGGCCCGGCTGATAAATATAGGTATAGTAGCCGCGGGCGGATGCGTAGGCGTCTGTGCCCTCCAGCAGCGTCTGCGCGGATCCCATAAGAATTTTGGCGGCAGTGCTGTCAGGATAATTCTCGATAATCTGCATCTGCGCATTTGTATAGATCGTGCGGCAGAAATCCAGCAAACTCGGCGCTTCTGCGGAGAGCGCAACCGGAGGGAGCTCCTGCATACCGAGCGAAAGCTGAGTCAAACCGCCCCAGATTCTGTACTGGTTGCCATAGTGGTCGCCGGGTACATACTGGTCTGCGCCAACCATAGAAGTATTGACATAAGTGTACGTTGGACAGTTCTTGGGCTGGCCGTCTGCGCCAGGGGTGCAGCAGTAGGCGGGTTCGCCGTTGAACCAAATCAGCCAAGTGCCGTTGACCTTGGCAACCTTGGTGATTTTGCCGCTTGTCACCGCAGGGGTGGGGCGCTCGGCAAAGGCGGCAATTTCGCTGTCAGGGAAAGGATACTCGGCAGTCACATTGCGGTCGATGGTCACCTGCAAGGTTTTGGTCAGGGTGCTGCCGTCCGGCGCAGTGTAAACCAGCTGTGCGGTAAAATTCGCATCCGCCTGTACATATACACCCAGCACCGCAGCCGAGGTTTCGCTGTATTCGTTGTGCAGCAGACTTTCGGCATCCTTGGCGGGCTCGCCGTAGTAGTCCAGCAGGGTCACACCGTCCGGCAGAATTAGATCAAGGGAACTGCTATCGGCGGGGTACTCCACCTGTGCCAGAATGGGAACAATGGCATAGTCTGCGCCGTCCAGCAGGGGCGCGGCCATGGTAAGACCGTCATTGTCCAGTGCAGCGGCGGTCAGATAGCTGTCGCTGGTTTCTTCCAGTTGGCTTTCGGGCCACTCGCAAATGCCGATTTTAGTTTCACCGGTGGCAACCGGCAGACCCTCGCTACCGATGTAGGAACCAATGGGTGCATCGGGCAAGTCAGTGTACAGTTCCGCGCCGACAACAGCAGCAGAGATTTCTTCTTCAGCGGGCTGCTCTTCTGCCGTTTCCGGCTTCCATGCCTGTCACATCATTGCAACAATCTCATTTCTGCTTAATGCATTTTTTCCTGTTCTGTCATAAT
>ENA-OVGB01001351-OVGB01001351.1-human-gut-metagenome-genome-assembly--contig:-NODE-1351-length-21970-cov-3.474743_pt1 | contig 21970 bp, 13 predicted proteins | sample MGYA00237767_ERZ505413 | MGnify/ENA primary metagenome ERZ505413 (study PRJEB26158, sample SAMN06016410) | human gut metagenome | biome: human gut; feature: ankylosing spondylitis patient; material...
GAGCCGGTGCATGCACTGCGGCCACTGCATTCACTGCGGATCTTGTCTTGAGCGTTGTCCCGGATATATTCTGGAAAAGGATGACAGAGAGGAGCCTTTCGTCAGATATCCGGAAGAGTGCTGGCATTGCGGCTGTTGTCGGACTGCCTGCCCCACGGGATCCATCAGCATGGAATTTCCCATTACCATGCTTGTGTGATGCCTTTTCGTCTGGCAAATACTCACCTGGAGGTATGGCACTCGGTTGTATGAAGACAGTTTTTTATAATGCTGTTTGTAGTTATCATTTCATAATTGTGTAAAATATATCATAAATTAATCCCAGGTGGTTGATAAATCATTTATCTTTCCTGGGATTAATTTAATTTAAAAGGATATATTTATGATTAAAGAACTGAATGGTGATTTTTTGCAGTGGTTGAGAGGCTTTTATTATGTTGCAACTCTTGGAAGCGTTTCCAAGGCTGCTGCATATATGCATAGAAACCAAAGCTCTATCACATATCAGATACGTTCACTTGAACGGGCGTTGGGAAATGCTCTTTTTTCCAGAGTGAATAAGCAGATGATCTTGACGGCAGCAGGTGAGGCTCTTTTAACAAGATGTATTGCGATTTTTGATCTTCTTGATGCCATGTGTGACGATTTGGCCTGTATGGACGGATGCCTGCGGGGGATCATTCAGATTTCCGGAACGAGGCCGACATTTCAGGCTGCGATTTTTAGAGATGCTTTAAAAGAGTATACGGAGGCACATCCAAATGTACGGGTGCAGCTGCTTCCGGGAGAACCGGAGCAGATTATTTGTGACATAAAGATGGGGAAAAATGATTTTTCTCTTATCGGAGTACAGAAACCTCCGTCAGTATGTCTTTTTAATCCGCTTTTTGACTCATCTCATGTGCTGGTTGCATCTAAAGAAAGGAACTTTGAGATTTCATCCGTTCCTACCCGGAAGGAATTGGAACATATTCCTTTGATCATGCCTATTCATCAGAAGGATGGTGTTCCTTCTTTGCGCTTTATATCAGATGATGTCATGTATTTATTTAAAAATTTTTCAAATATATATTGCAGAAATCTTCAGGTAGCTATGGATTATGCCGCAAATGGTTTCGGATGCGTTATTATTGACTTGTTTTCTCTGCTTTCTTTTTGTCACTATCGCGACAAGATAGATGTGTTCTGTCTTGATAGCTATCTTCCCAGGCTCCATTATGGGATTTTATCCCGGCATACGAGAGAAATGACGAGGCCTGCTAAAATATTTTTGGAAATGCTTCAGGACAGACTGAGTCATATGGATTTATCGTTGTCGCTGTTTTATCATGAGAACGGCTGAGCATTGCGCACTGTCTTGTGTCGCCTGTATAAAAGAAAATATTGTTGCAGCATTGAACCGGTCGACAAATATTTCCAAGGCTGGGGAGGCTGCGGCCGGTACCGGTTTGGTATGGAGGGAAACAGTATTTTTTAACGGACTTTGAGTAAATAATATTGAAAATAAATAAGCGTGCGTGTGTGCGGTGATATTTTTGAAGAGGGAAAGAACAATGTCACTCAGAATGAAAAAGCCCCCACGTTTTACCGTAAGGGCTTGATTTCACTGGAGCCAGCTTGGAGACTTGAACTCCAGACCTACTGATTACGAATCAGTTGCTCTACCAACTGAGCTAAGCTGGCGCTTCGGACATTCTTTGTATTGGTTTTCATGGGCGATGTCAACACCGCAGGCGGCATTTCCCGTGGGAAGGCATTTCCCGCCTACTGGGCGAGGGGCACGGTGAAGAGGAACATGCCTCCGGGGCCCTTTTCGGCGCGTATCATGCCGCCGTGTCGCTCCACGATATGCTTGCATATGGCGAGTCCGAGTCCTGTGGATGAGGGGGATACCCTTTCCTTTTCCACACGGTAGAAGCGCTCGAAAATGCGTTCGCAGTCCGCGGCCGGGATGCCGGGTCCCTGGTCGGACACGGTGAACACGGCCATGGACTCAAAGGGAGAGGGTTCGCCGGTAATGGTGATGACGCTGCCCTCGGGCGCGTAGCGGCAGGCGTTTTCCAGAAGGTTTCGGAAGACCTGCGTGATGTAGTGGGCGTCGGCCCGGATGTTCATGCTCCTGTCGATGTGGATGTCGACGGTGAGATTTTTGGCTTCAAGATGGGGAGAGCAGGAATCGAGGGCGTCTTCCAGAACGAAGGCTGCACGCACGCAGGTGAGCTGAAGGGGAACGGCGCCGCTTTCGAGCTTGGAAAGCTTGAGCATGTCCTCCACGAGAAGGGCCATGTGTCTGGCATTGCGCAGTATGGTGCTCGTGAACTTCTGCCGGTCTTCCGTATGATGGGGCGGCAGGTCGAGTATGGTTTCGGCGAAGCCTATGATGGTGGTGAGGGGAGTGCGCAGTTCGTGCGCCACTTCGCCCATGAATTCGCGGCGTCTTCTGCTCATGCGCACAAGATCGCTGATGTTGTGGAAAACCACCACGGCATAGGGCGAGGATTCTGCGGTGAAGAGGGAGTCGTGGTTCTTGAGCGGGGTGATGCGCACGCTCAGGATGATGTCCTTTTCGAGCGTGATGCGGAAGGCCGGGGAGGAGTGACGATCGGGAAGAAAGTCGTGCAGGAAGGCGTCGAGCATTTCCCGGAAGGTGGAACCGGGCACCACGGCCGAGGCCGGCATGCCCACGGCGCTTGTGGTGAACAGGCTGCAGAAGGAAGGATTGGCCTTGAGCACGACGCCCTGCTTGTCCAGAATGAGCACGCCCTCGTCGAGGCTGTCGAGAATGTCGTCGAAGGATGCCTGATGCGGGGGCTGTGTCTTGTCCGCCTTCTTGGGAGCGTTGTCTGACGAGGCTGCCGTAAGATCCGTGAAGCACGATTCCCTGTTCGGGACTATGGAAGGGGCTTTCATGCGTTATCCCTTGCAGCGATAACCTATGCCGCGCACGGTTTCTATGATGTCGGCGGCTTCACCGAGGCGGGCGCGCAGGCGTTTTATATGGGTGTCCACGGTTCTGTCGTATCCGTCGAACTGATAGTCCCACACGGAGCTCAGCAGCTCCTCGCGGGAACGCACGCAGCCGGGGTTCTTCATGAGATCCTGCAGCAGGCAGAACTGTATGGCCGTAAGTTCCACGGGCTTGTCGTTCACGGTGACCTTGTGGGCCTGAGGATCGAGGCAGACGCCGTGACAGCGCAGCAGAGGATCGTCGTCTTCCTGGATGGCGCGGCGGCGCAGCATGGCCTTCACCCGCAGAAGAAGCTCGCGGGTGTTGAAGGGCTTGACCACATAGTCGTCGGCGCCGAGTTCGAAGCCCACGATGCGGTCCACGTCGTCGCCGCGGGCCGTGAGCATGATGATGGGGATGTGTTCCGTGCTTCTGTCCTTGCCGAGTTCACGGCACACGGCAAGCCCGTCCATGCGGGGCAGCATGACGTCCAGAAGAATGAGCGCCGGTTTGCGGCTTCGGGCCAGTTCCAGAGCCGTGCAGCCGTCTGCCGCTTCCAGCGTGGCATAGCCTTCGCGTTTCAGGTTGAAGACCAGCAGATCCCGGATGTCCTGTTCGTCATCCACAACAAGAATGAGGCTTTCGCTCATGATTTCCTCAATGTCACATCAAATAAAACTTCGGAGCCTGCAACTTTCGGCAGAATGACATATTTTTATAAAAAAGAGAAGACTGTCACACAATTGACACATAACTGCCCTCAGGCAGACACTGTGAGTTATTACGCTGCTTTCTCATGAGGGAACAGCCAAACCTCAGAGAACAGAATGGCCGCCGTGCTTTTTGTGGCAACGGGCATGGCGGTGACACCGGCTCCACACCCGCAGGAGGCCGGATAGGATCGACCCGGGATTTTCCTTTCCGTCCCGGGTCGATGCTGTTTTTAAGAGGGTTCTCGTAAGACGGCTGTCACGCAACTGCCATGATTCTGCCGCGCTGCGGTCACGGGTCTGCTGTAATGTTCGTCCATCAGCAAGGCGTCGCGAAGGTATCCCTGAACGTCGGGGAGACGCGGGATCGCCTTATGGTCGTCAAAAAAAGGATTCCCTCATGATCAGGATAGGCATCAACGGCTTTGGGCGCATCGGCAGATATCTGCTTCGTGTCATGCACCTTTTTCCCCAGTGCGAAGTGGTCGTCATCAACGGTCACCGTGCGAGCAACGAGGAAATGGCGTATCTGCTCAAGTATGACTCCGTGCACGGCCGATTCCCCGGCAAGGTGGAGTCCACGGAAAACGGCATCCGTCTCGACGGCCGTGAAATCATCATCACCCGCTGCGACAAGGGAGAATGGAAGTGGGGCGACTACGGGGTGGACATCGTGGTGGACACCTCCGGCACGCTGAGGAAGCGTGATCTTCTGGCCCTTCACATGAACTGCGGCGCAAAGAAGGTCATCATTTCCGCCCCCTGCAACGATGCCGACGCCACCATCGTCATGGGCGTGAATCAGGACATCTACGACCCGGCGAAGCATGATGTCATTTCCGCCGCATCCTGCACCACCAACTGTCTTGCTCCCGCCGTCAAGGTTCTGCACAACGAGTTCGGCATTCTGCACGGACTCATGACCACCATCCATTCCTACACCATGAGCCAGCGCCTTCTCGACGGCACCCAGAAGGATCTGCGTCGAGGCCGTGCGGCGGGGCTCTCCATCATTCCCACCACCACGGGCGCGGCGGCGGCCGTGGGACTGGTCATTCCCGAACTCAAGGGACTTCTCAACGGCGGTGCGCTGCGCGTGCCCACTCCCGACGTCTCTCTTGTGGACTTCACCTGCGAGCTCAAGACGGAAGTCACCGCGCAGGAAGTCAACGCCGCCCTCAAGTACGCCTCCGAGACCTGGCTGTACGAGGCTCTCGGCTACTGCGACGAACCTCTTGTTTCCATAGACTACGTGGGCGACACCCACGGAGGCACCGTCGACGCTTCCTTCACCACCGTCATGAACAAGACCATGCTCAAGATCGTGGTCTGGTATGACAATGAATCCGGCTTCACCCATCAGCTCGGCCGTCTGATCCGTCTCGTGGCTTCCCATCTGGAAGCGTAGCGGCCGCGGCGATTTGAGAATGGAACGCAGGGAGATACCCTGGAACATATGACTACGAGGCCCTTATGAGCATGGATACCATGAATGAAACTGGCTCCCGTTTTATCATGACCGGTGCGGACATCGTCCGCATGGGCGAATCTGCGGAAATGCTGGTGGGCGGCAAGAACTACAACACGGCGCTCATCAGCCGCGTGGAAGGCATACGCACGCCGCAGTTCCGCGCCATTCCCGCCACGGCCTTCCACGTTGTTCTCGACGAGAGCCGCGTGAATGCCTCTCTCGTGTACGACGTGGTGGATACGGCCATGGCGGAAGTGGACTGGGCTTCCCCTGCCGTGGCTTCCGATCACGGATTTTTCGGAAATTTCGTGCGCCGTGCCGCCGCGGAGATCCGTGAACGCGGCGCAGGAAAGAGCGCCAGCACCTGTCTGCGCGACTTCATCAATCAGGTCGTGCACGGCTTTGCGGAATCGCAGGAGAACATCGACCAGCTTCGTCGCCGTTCCATGCTGGTGCAGGCCGCCATTTTGTCCATAACTCTGCCCGCCGAGGTGGATGAGGCCGTGCGCCGCGCCTACCGCGACATGTGCGAAGAGGCCGGGGAAGGAGAATTCCCCGTGGCCGTGCGTTCTTCCGCCGCGGGCGAGGACTCCCGGAAGAAGGCCTTTGCCGGCCTTCAGGACACCTTCCTGAACATCACCGGCGAGGACGCCGTGGCTGAAGCCTATCTCTGGGACTGCGCCTCCGCCTACAATCTGCGTTCCATGACCTACCGGCGCGAGGCCATTCTCGACGCCGTGGCCCATGCCGAAAAGGAAGGCGATCCTTCCATAGCGGAAAGCGCCCGCAAGGAATGGGCCATTGAGAACACCGCACTTTCCGTGTGCATCATGCGCATGATTCGTCCCGTGGTGGCCGGTACCGCCTTTTCCGCCGATACCGCCACAGGCTGCCGCGGCACCACCCGCAATGACCTCGTCAGCATCGACTCGAGCTACGGCCTCGGCGAGTCCATCGTGGGCGGCATGGTCACTCCCGACAAGTTTTACGTCTTCCAGCGCGACGACGGCACCGACGTGGTACTGCGCTTCATGGGCCGCAAGACCGTGCGCATGGTGTACAATGAGGGCGACGACGGCACGCACATCGAGCCCGTGCCCGCGGACGAGGTGAACCAGTGGGCCCTCGGCGAGAACCAGCCCATTGAAGTCGCTCAGGGCGTGCGCGCCATCAGCAGGGCCTACGGCGGCATCATCATGGACACCGAGTTCTGCATCGATGACAAGAAGTGTCTCTGGTTCGTGCAGGCCCGTCCCGAGACCCGCTGGAATGCCGAACTCGACGAACATCCCTACACCATTTTCATGCGTCGCAAGGAAGTGCTGCCCGAAGCCGCAGCCAAGGGCGAGGTGCTTCTTTCCGGCAACGGCGCGTCCCGCGGCGCCGGTCAGGGCACGGTGCGCTTCCTGCGTTCCGCTCTGGAACTGAATCGCATCCATCCCGGCGACATCCTGGCCGCCGAGCGTACCGACCCCGACATGGTGCCCGGCATGCGCGTGGCTTCCGCCATCATCGCCAATGTGGGCGGCGACACCAGCCATGCGGCCATCAGTTCCCGCGAGCTCGGCATCGCGGCCGTCATCGGCGTGCAGAATCCTCTGGCCATGCGCGCCATGGACGGCATGCCCGTGACCGTGGACGGCACGCGCGGCCTTGTATATCGCGGTCTCTTGCCCCTGTGCGAAGTGGGCGGCGAACTGGACATTTCCAAGCTGCCCGCCACGCGTACCCATGTGGGCATCGTGCTTGCCGACGTGAATCAGGCGCTGTTCCTTTCCCGTCTGCGCAACGTGCCCGACTTTGAAGTGGGGCTGCTGCGCGCGGAATTCATGCTGGGCAACATCGGCGCGCATCCCGCCGCGCTGGAAGCCTACGACAACGGCACGCTGGAAGGCTTTGTGGAACGTCGCCTCGCGGAACTTGAGGATCAGGTGAGCCGCCGCGTTTCCGAGCAGATAGCCGTGGGCCAGGTCCTCGCGCCCTTTGCCGAGGTGCAGCTCAAGCCCTATGTGGTCCAGCTTATGGACATGGCTTCGCTTTACGCCAATACCTCCAGCGTGCCCCGTGCCGAAGCCCTCATGGCCGAGTATATGCAGCGCGCCGAGATGAATCAGGAAATCCTTCAGACCTCCGACGATCTGCGTACCCACATCCGCGTGGTCATGGGCGCGGATGAGCCCGGTTCCACCGTGACCGAGGAAGAGGTGAAGGCCGCCATGTCCGCGGCATCCAAGAAGCCTCTCGTGCAGGAAGTGCTCATGCGCATCGGCGCCATACGCCGCAGCGTGGCCGCCCGTACCCATCTCGGCAAGGAAATCGAGGAAGTACGCAGCATCCCTGAAAAGATTGAGCAGCTCATCGTGAGCAACGGCCATGTGAGCGGCCGCGATCACTATATCCGTACTCTCGGCCGCAATCTGGCGCTCTTTGCCATGGCTTTCTACGGCAAGGACATCGTGTACCGCACCACGGACTTCAAGAGCAACGAATACCGCAATCTGCTCGGCGGCTGTCTGTTCGAGCACAACGAAGACAACCCCATGCTCGGTTACCGCGGCGTTTCCCGCGATATCCACGACTGGGAAATCGAAGCCTTCAAGCGCGCCCGCACGCTCTACGGCGGCACGAACCTCATGCTCATGCTGCCCTTCGTGCGCACGCTGGAACAGGCCCGCTCCATGCGTTCCTATCTGGCCGACGTGCATGGCCTGAAGAGCGGCGAGGACGGACTCAAGATCCTGCTCATGTCGGAACTGCCGTCCAACGCCATTCTGGCGCGTCAGTTCATCAGCGAGTTCGACGGCTTCTCCATCGGCTCCAACGACATGACCCAGATGGTGCTTGCCACGGACCGCGACAACGCGGAACTTACGCACATCTACGACGAGGAAGACCCGGCGGTCATTTGGGCCATCCTGACCACCATCTTCACCGGTCAGAAGTTCTGCAAGAAGGTGGGCTTCTGCGGTCAGGGCGTGGCCAACAGCGCCATTCTTCGCGGCATGGTGGCCATTGCGGGCATCGTTTCCGCCTCCGTGGTCCCCGATACCTACATGCGCACCAAGGCCGACTTCGCCGCCGTGGAGGCGGAGAACATTCCGAGTTCCGGTCTCGGCCAGTGGCTCCATCGTCAGCATGCGGCCAAACTGCGTGACCTGCTGGAAAAGCACGGCTACGCCGATGCCGCAAAACTGACGGAATCTTCCGATATCCGCGCCTGGTACGACGAGGAAGTGGGACGTCTGCACAAGGAGCTTGCCGCCTGCTTCAGCACGCCCTTCGAGCATGATGCGCGTCATAAGCTTGCGGAGTTCCGCCGGACCTTCCACAAGCCCGTGACCTACGCCTCCTGGGACTGGGACGCCACGGTGTTCGATGCCCTGCAGCAGGCAGGATTCGCAAGCTGGGAAGAGCAGGCCGAAGCCCTGAGAGTCCAGCGCGAAAAGTTCGCCGCAGAGTAATTCTCTCCTGTCCGGGCGGGGCGTACAGCGTCCCGCCCGCGCGCCGGGGCAGGCGCGCTGCCGAAAAGGCGGGAACTGCTCCGCAGGCGGGTCCGGCGTTTCTCCCGCCTTCTCAAACGACCGGCCTCCTCCCCCGGAGGCCGGTTTTCTGTATGTTCCGGGCAGAAAGTCCGGACGACTCGTCGTCGGAGAGAAGAGTCTCTTGTTCCTGCGTGCCGGCCGCGGACATGCGGACAACATTCGGAACAGCCGGGAGGAAACTGAGCTCCTGAGAGTTTTGATTGCCGCCGGTCATGTTTCCGTCCCGCCCGGTGAGACGGCGGCTTTTCTGGCCGGAGTGGACCGTAACACGGCATACGACAGGATCGGGGCATCGCGCACGGTCGTAAAAGCACGACAAAGGCCGCCGGACAGGATATCCGGCGGCCTTTTCGTTTGGAAACATGCGGTGTTGCCGCAAAAGGCTTACTTTGCGCTGTTCACGGCGTCGAAGTCCTTCAGCATGTTTTCGTCGGGCTTGTCGGTGAGCAGGCTGACCACGACGATGACGGCGCAGGCCACGAGGAAGGCGGGCAGAAGTTCATAGATGCCCCACACGCCGCCCATGGGCTTGACGAGGTACTTCCACACGAACACCATGATGCCGCCTGCGGCCATGCCGGAGAGGGCGCCCCAGCGGTTGCAGCGCCGCCAGAACAGGGCGAAGAGCATGACCGGGCCGAAGGAGGCGCCGAAGCCGGCCCAGGCGAAGGACACGATCTGGAAGATGGAGCTTTCGGGATCGCAGGCGATGACGGTGCCGATGATGGAAATGAGGAGCACGGTGCCGCGGGCCGAAAGCATGGTGGAGCGGTCGGTCATCTGAATGTGGAACACGCCCTTGAAGAGGTTTTCCGACACGCTGGAGGCTGCGGCGAGGAGCTGACCGGAAGCGGTGGACATGGTGCTGGCCAGAATGCCGGCGAGCACGAGGCCGGCCATGAAGGCGGGAATGACGCCGAAGGAGCTGAGCAGGCCGCTGATCTTGATGATGATGGTTTCGGCGTCGGAGCCGGTCTGATAGGGGGCAAGCGCTCCGGCCTGAATCATGGCGTAGCCGATGACGCCGATGAAGATGGCGCAGCCCATGGCGATGACCACCCAGGTGGAGCCGATGCGGCGGGAGATGGCGATTTCGTTTTCGTCGCGGATGGCCATGAAGCGCAGCAGGATGTGGGGCATGCCGAAGTAGCCGAGGCCCCAGGCCAGGGTGGAGAAGATGGTGAGGGTGCCGTATTCCGAAATTTCATGCGTCACCACGTTGGTGGCGTGGGAGAGGCTGATGTAGCCTTCGAGACTGGCGGCGGCCTTCACGGCGTCCCAGCCTCCGGCCATGTGGATGCCGAAGGCCACGATGATGAAGAGCGCGAGCGTCATGATGATGGACTGCACGAGGTCGGTCATGGACGCGGCCAGGAATCCGCCGAGGATGGTGTAGCCTGCGATGACCACGGTGCCGATGAGCATGCCCGTGACGTAGTCGAGGCCGCAGAGCGTGGAGAAGAGCTTGCCGCAGGAAGCGAAACCGGCGGCGGTGTAGGGAATGAAGAAAATGACGATGATGAGCGCCGAGATGCCGACGAGCAGACTGCTTCTGTCATGGAAGCGGCGGGCGAAGAAGTCGGGAATGGTGATGGCGTGGATCTTTTCGCTGTACACGCGCAGGCGGCGCGCCACGATGAGCCAGTTGAGATAGGTGCCGATGGCGAGACCTATGGCGGTCCATCCGGGTTCGGCGATGCCGGTGAACAGGGCGAGTCCCGGCAGGCCCATGAGCAGCCAGGAGGACATGTCGGAGGCTTCCGCGCTCATGGCCGTGACGATGGGGCCCATCTTGCGGCCGCCCAGATAGTATTCATGGGCGTTGCTGTTGCGCTTGGCGCAGATGAGGCCGATGTAGAGCATGAGAAGCAGATAGATGGCAATGGCTATGTATATGAAGATCTGATAGTCGCTCACGGTAATGACTCGAAGAGGATGAGGTGCGGCGTGCTGCCGAAAAAAAGCCCGGCACGAGGCGGGAACGGTACGACGGGGCGTTTTCTCGAGAGAAAGACGAATGAAGCCGCAGGTGTCCGGCAGGCGGCAGAGGGCCGCTTTGGGCGAGGGGGACGAAAAGAACGGGCAAGGCCTTTCAGAAGAGAACGCCGGGGAGCGCACAGGAACGCCATGGCGGGATCAGACCGCCATGGGCTGACTTTTGTGCGTGACAGGTTCTCATGAATGTCCTCTCTTGTCTGGAATTGAGGAAAGGCCTTTTTACGGGAGCATAGTCCGTTTCGGAGAAAAATAAAATCAAAAATTTTCCCTGCCCGTCGCTGCAGGCGAGGCAGTGGCGGCGCGTTGTCCGAAGATGCCGGAAAGCCGGAGGAATTATTTTCCTGCGACGGAGCGTTCTATGCTGGCAAAGGCGTTGTGTCCGTGGATGGACTCCTCGCTTTCCACCTCCACGCGAAACCAGGTCACGTGAGCGTGCTGTTCAAGCCTTGTGGCCACGTTGCGCACCACGTCTTCCACAAAGAGCGCGTTGTCGTAGGCCTGTTCGGTGACGAATTTTTCATCGGGGCGCTTGAGCAGCGTGTAGATGGGGGCGGAACCGGATTCCTCGGCGATGTCGATGAATCCTTCCAGCCACTCGAAGCGGCTCATGCGTATGCCCATGCGCACCGTGGCGCGCTGACCGTGGGCTCCGGCGCGGCTTATGGCCTTGGAGCAGGGGCACACCGTGGTGACGGGCACCTCGAGTTCGAGCAGAAAGCGCGGGCCTTCCTGGCCCTGTTCCAGTTCTCCGGTGAGGCGGCACAGGTAGCGCACGGGCGCGGCCTGTCCGGAAACCGGGGCCCGGCGCGTGCGGAAATAGGGAAAGGAGAATTTCGCGTAGGCCCTGTGGGCGTTGAGACGGGTGAGCACGTCGGAGAGCAGACGTTTCATGGAGTTGTAGTCGAGCTCTTCCGCGCTGGCCTCGCGCCAGTTTTCGAGCGCTTCCACGAAGCGGCTCATGTGCGTGCCCTTGTAGGCCGCCGGAAGGTCGACGCCCATATCCACGCTGGCCACGGTGTGCTGGCGGCCCTTGTCCCTGTCCTTCACCACGAGGGGCAGTTCCACATGCTTGACCCCCACGCGGTCGATGTCGAGAGCCACGCTGGAAGGGCTGCTCTGTACGTCCATGAGGGAAGGGGTGATGGTTGAAGTCGTGCTCATGCGTGATCCTTATGTGCGTGATCGTGGAAGGCATGGCGCTCGGGCACGGCTTCTATGGCGGTAAGAGAGCAGGAGCTCTGAAGCACGCCGCGCGAGGAACGAAGCCGGTCGGCAAATTCGTTCACAGCGGCGGCAGGTCCGCGCAGGGCCATGGTTTCCAGACAGTGATGTTCGTCGAGATGCACGTGCATGGTGGCGATCACCATGCCGTGGGCTTCATGCTGAAGGGCGGTGAGACGGGCGGGCAGGTCGTTGTCATGATGGTCGTAGACCAGCGTGAGCACGCCGGCCACGGGAGCTTTGGGGTCGGAGACGATTTCTTCCGACAGTTCCCGGCGTATGCAGTGACGCAGCGCCTCGGAACGGTTGGCAAAGCCCTTGCGTTCGCTGTGACGGTCGAAGGCCGTAAGCAGATCGCGTTCCAGCGACACCCCAAAACGTACCAGTTCGCTCATGTTTTTTCCCCTCTTGAAAAGGCTTGTCTGACACTACACCAGCCGGGCCTGCTCCTCAAGCGTTTATGCCCGTGTCCGTGCGGGTGGAAAACGCGCGGCAGGATGCCTTCGCAGGGATCGGGCCGCGGCTCAGGCGGCTTTTTTTGCTCTGGCTATTTCTCTGTCCATGAACTGGATGAGAAGAAGAGAGAGCACCGTGAGACCCATGCCGCAGTAGAAGGGAAGCTCATAGCCGAAGGTGACCCAGAGCCAGCCTCCGAGAGGCGGAATGAGCACGGCGGCGATATGGTTGATGGTCTGGGCAAGGCCCATGCTGGGGGCCACGTCGGAGGGATCGGCGATCTTCTGGAAGAAGGTGCGCACGGCAATGGCGAAGTTGAAGGTCAGGCTGTCGAGCACGTACATGATGCCGGCAAGAAGCGCGCTGTCGGTCCAGGCGTAGCCGAGGAAGATGAAGAAGGCCGACGTGTATTCGATGGTGAGGAGCCTGCGTTCACCTATGCGGTTGATGATGCGGCCGATGAGGGGATTGAAGAACCAGTTGACCGCATAGTTCACCATGTAGAGCACGGCCACGGTGCGCACGGAGAAGCCGAATTTTTCCACGAGCAGGAAGAGCGAGAACACGGTGAAGATCTGACGCCGGCCGCCCATGAGCAGCGTGAGCGCGTAGAAGAGCCAGTAGCGGGAGGAGAAGACCATGCCTTTTTTCTGCGGCGTGACTTTAGGACTCGAGGGATCGAAGAAGAGACAGGCGGCGCCGAGTCCCACGACCACGGCTCCCATGAGCGCGAACATGGTTTCGTAGGAGAGCAGACCTGCGCCGAAAAAGACCAGAAGAGACACGCCGAGGCTGCCTCCTGCGGCAAGTCCGCGCATCCTTCCCATGATGACGGGAGTGCTTGCGAGGTCGTAATACTGGATCATGAGCGACTGGTTGATGGTCTCGAAGAAGTGATAGCCCGCCGACATGACGAAGACCGCGCCCGCGATGCCCCAGAAGGAGGAAAAAAGACCGATGACGGCCGTGCCGATGCCGCAGATGATGACCGAGAGCACGCAGAGCCGGTGTTCCTTCATGAGAAGCATGAGCGGCACCACGAGAAAGCAGAGGAATCCCGGCACTTCCCGGAGGGCCACCACGAGGCCGTTGTCGGCGGCGGAGAAGCCGCCCACTTCCACGGCGTAGTTGGTGTAGAGGAGCGAAGAGCCCTGAAGGCCTATCGTGCTGCCCAGCGTGAGCAGAAAGAGAAAGAGGTACATGCGCGTGTTGCCGGACACGCTGGAAACGATGGCTTTCATGGGACTCCTTTATTTTTTGGACGCAGGACGGACGGGCCTTGAAGGACCGGCCGGGAAATATCTGTCGGAGCCGTCCCGGGGGACGGAGCCGGAAGGACCGTTTTTTGTCTGAAAAAGAGCGGGCGGGTCGCAGGGGGGGCCGGTATGCGGCCGGGGCCCGGAATATGCGGAAGGAAAGGGGAAGGTTACGAGAGACAAAGAGAAAGCCGCGGACGGACCGCGGCTTTCTGAAAACATGCGCCTGAGGGCGGGGGATCCGCCCTCATACGGGCTTTAGGCAAGAGCCTGCAGCAGAAGCAGCGCAACGATGTTGATGATCTTGATCATGGGGTTGACCGCGGGACCGGCGGTATCCTTGTAGGGATCGCCCACGGTGTCGCCGGTGACGGCGGCCTTGTGGGCTTCGGAGCCCTTGCCGCCGAAGTTGCCTTCTTCGATGTACTTCTTGGCGTTGTCCCACGCGCCGCCGCCGGAGGTCATGGAGATGGCCACGAACAGACCGGTGACGATGGTGCCCATGAGCATGGCGCCCAGGGAAGCGAAGGCGGCAGCCTGTCCGCCGCAGGCCTTGATGACGTAGTACACGACCACGGGGGCGAGCACGGGCAGCAGGGAAGGAACGATCATTTCCTTGATGGCGGAGCGGGTGAGCATGTCCACGCAGGCGCTGTAGTCGGGCTTGCCGGTACCTTCCATGATGCCGGGGATGCTGTGGAACTGACGACGCACTTCAACCACGACGGCGGCGCCGGCGCGGCCCACGGCCTTCATGCCCATGGAGCCGAACAGGTAGGGGAGCAGACCGCCGATGAACAGGCCGACGAGCACGTAGGGATCCTGCAGGGCGAAGGTCACGTCGAGGTTGGGGAAGTAGCGGCTCAGATCTTCGGTGTAGGAAGCGAAGAGCACGAGAGCGGCCAGAGCGGCGGAACCGATGGCGTAGCCCTTGGTGACGGCCTTGGTGGTGTTGCCCACGGCGTCGAGGGCGTCGGTGGTTTCGCGGATGTCTTCAGGCAGACCGGACATTTCGGCGATGCCGCCGGCGTTGTCGGTCACGGGGCCGTAGGCGTCGAGGGCGACGATCATGCCGGCGAGGGCCAGCATGGTGGTGGCGGCGAGGGAGATGCCGAACAGACCGGCCTGGGTGTAGGCGAAGAGGATGCCGGCGCAGATGATGATGACGGGAGCGGCGCAGGCTTCCATGGAGACGGCGAGGCCCTGGATCACGTTGGTGCCGTGGCCGGTGGTGGAAGCCTTGGAGATGCTGCGCACGGGACGGTAGGCGGTGGAGGTGTAGTACTCGGTGACCACCACGATGAGGCCGGTGACGATGAGACCGGTGAGGCTGCACAGAAGCAGGCTGAAGCCGTTGAAGCTGATGCCCTGAATGGTCATTTCGCCTTCGCTCCAGAACACGAACATGGTCACGATGGCGATGAGCACCGCGGAGATGACGGCCGTGGCGATGAGGCCCTTGTACAGGGCGCGCATGATCTTGCCGTCTTCACCGAGCTTGACGAAGAAGGTGCCGAGCACGGAGGCGATGATGCACACGCCGCTGATGAGCAGGGGGAACATCATCATCTTGGCCTGAAGAGCGCCTTCAAAGAAGATGGAGGCGAGCAGCATGGTGGCCACGACGGTGACGGCGTAGGTTTCGAAGAGGTCGGCGGCCATGCCGGCGCAGTCGCCCACGTTGTCGCCCACGTTGTCGGCGATGACGGCGGGGTTGCGGGGGTCGTCTTCGGGGATGCCGGCTTCCACCTTGCCCACGAGGTCGGCGCCGACGTCGGCGCCCTTGGTGAAGATGCCGCCGCCGAGACGGGCGAAGATGGAGATGAGGGAGGCGCCGAAGGACAGGGCCACGAGGGCCTGCATGATGTTTTCGGTGGGCACGCCGAAGATGGCGAGCACGGCGTAGTACACGGCGACGCCGAGCAGGCCGAGGCCGACCACCAGCATGCCGGTGATGGCGCCGGACTGGAAGGAAATGTTGAGAGCACGAACCATGCCTTCTTCCGCAGCGGCGGCGGTGCGCACGTTGGCGCGCACGGACACGTTCATGCCGATGAAGCCGGCGAGACCGGACAGCACGGCGCCGAGCACGAAGCCCAGAGCGGTGAGGAAGGACATGGTGAGGAGCAGAAGCACGGCGACCACCACGCCCACGATGGCGATGGTGCGGTACTGGCGCTTCAGATACGCCTGGGCGCCTTCCTGGATGGCGCCGGCGATGCGCTGCATATCCTCATTGCCGGTGGAGGCGGCGAGGATGTTTTTGGCCGTCTTGAAGGCGTAGTACAGCGCAAAGGCCGCACACGCGAAGACGATTACCAGAGAAATGAAAGTCATACATACCCCCGACAGGTAGGCTGAAAGTGGAAAAAACCAGAAAACCGGACGGGCAGGCGAACCTGCCCGGTGCTCCCTATTAAAGGAACGTCAACGATATAAAAATTCCCCGGCGATGACAAGCATCGAGGGCCGCGTCCGGTGCTGCCTTGACGTTCTGCCGGAGAGCTTTTTTCACGGAAAAGGAGCACTTCCGGCCTCTTGCGGCGGCCTTCGCATCGGGCTAGGATGCGGGAGATAATTTTTCAGGAGAAAGCCATGTCATTGAAGCAGCGCCTCGGTCTTACCGAAGAACCCCTCTACGTGATGGACGGAAACGCCTTTCTGTTCCGGGGATTTTTTGCCAACTCCAGCATGTCCCGCTCCGACGGCTTTCCCACGGGAGCGCTGCACATCGTGGGGCGTGTGCTGCTCAAGCTTCTGCGCGAGGAGAGGCCGAAGCATTTCGTGTTCGTCATGGACGGGCACGGGAAGCACTTCCGGCATGAGATATTTCCGGCCTACAAGGCCAACCGTCCTCCGGCGCCGGAAGGACTCGTCATGCAGATAGAGCCTCTGCAGAATCTCGTGAGGGCGCTCGGCATGAAGGTCCTCGTCTCCGACGGCTGCGAGGCCGACGACTGCATCGCAAGTCTTGCCGCAAGATACGGAAGCGAGAGGCCCGTGGTCATCATCGGCATGGACAAGGATCTGCGTCAGTGTCTGGCTCCGGGGGTGGTCATGTGGGATCCGGCCTCCCGGGAGGAGAAGATAGTCACGCTCGATTCCTTCCGCGAGGAAACGGGCCTTGAGCCCTCCCAGTGGCCGGACGTGCAGGCGCTCATCGGCGATACGGCCGACAACGTGCCCGGGGTGAAGGGCATAGGAGCGAAGACTGCGGAAAAGCTGTTCCGCGACTTCCGCAGCCTTGAGGATGTGCGCGACCGCATGGCCGAGGTGCCGCCCTCCATACGAAAGAAGCTCGAGGGCAACGAGGACGCCATGTTCCTGTACCGGGAGCTCACGCGTCTTCACACCGACTGCTGCGCCGAGCCTCTGAAGGCTCTTTCCGTGGAGCCCATGGAAACGCAGAAGGCGCGCACCTTCCTCAGGGAATTTGAGATGAACTCGCTTCTCCGCGAACTCGACAGTCTGTTCCGTCAGGGCATCGTGACCTTCCGCGGCGAGGAGACCGGAGAGGGCGCGCCTTCGGGAGCATCTTCCGTGAAGGCCGCGAGACAGCTTTCTCTTTTCGACGAACCTGCGCCTATGCCCGCCATGGATGACGTGGAGGATGCCGCGCATCTTCCCGCCTGCGCGGGCCGCGTGGTGGCCGTCACTCCCGCGCCCGTGGTGCGCCGTTCCCAGAGCCGCGGCCTGTGCGTGGCCGTGCGTGAGGGCGAAGAGGTGCGCGAATGTCTTTTTTCCGGCGACAGCCGGGCGCTTGTGGTCTGGGCGTCCGACGCCTCTCTCGTGGTCACGCCGGATCTGAAGCGTCTTCTGCACGCCCACGCCGCCTGGCGCACCATTGAGCCCTCGCGCTGCTTCGATCTCGGTCTTGCCGCCTATCTTCTGGCCCCCGAGGACAGGGATTACGGCTGGCCCAGTCTTTCCGCCCGTCATGCGGAAAAGAGCGGTCTGTCCATGGAGCGTCCGGCCTCCATTGCGCTTTCCCTGCATGACGACATGGTGAAGCGTCTTGAGCATGACGGCCTTCTCAAGCTTCTGCGCGACATGGAAATGCCGCTCATTCCCGTGCTCGTGGACATGGAAGACGCGGGCATCACCATAGACAAGGCGGCTCTGAAGGCGTTTTTGGACGAGGTGCAGACCGAACTCGATGCCCTTACCGGGCGCATCTACAGGGAGGCGGGACAGGAGTTCAACATCCGTTCCGCCCAGCAGATAGGCGAGATCCTCTTCAAGAAGCTGGGCCTTGCGGCGGCCAAGTCCACGAAGGGCGGACAGGCCTCCACCTCCCAGGCCGTGCTGGAAAAGCTCTCCGGTCAGCATCCCGTGGTGGATGCGCTTCTTGAGTACCGCAAGCTTGAAAAGATGCGTTCCACCTATCTTGAGCCGCTGCCGCGTCTCGCAGGGCCCGACAACCGCATCCACACCACCTTCAATCAGACGGCCACGGCGACGGGACGCCTTTCCTCCAGCAATCCCAATCTTCAGAACATCCCCGTGCGCGGCGACCTCGGCAGGAGAATGCGCACCTGCTTCACGGCCGGCCCCGGCATGAGACTCATTTCCGCGGACTATTCGCAGGTGGAACTTCGCGTGCTGGCGCACTATTCGCAGGATCCCACGCTCATTGCCGCCTTCCGCAACGGCGAGGACATCCACACCCGCACGGCCGCCCTGCTGCACGACGTGGACCCCTCGCAGATAGGACCGGATGAGCGCAGAAAGGCCAAGACCATCAACTTCGGCCTCATTTACGGCATGGGCGCGCGCAAGCTCGGTCAGGATCTCGGCATTCCCATGTCCGAGGCCAAGATGTTCATCGAGCGCTACTTTGCCCGTTTTGCACACATCAAGGAGTTCTTCGACAGCGTGGAGAGCGAGGCAAGAAAGAACGGCTACGTCACCACCATTTCCGGGCGGCGCAGGCCCCTGCCCGACATGCTCTCCCAGAGCGGACAGGCGCGGGCCCTTGCCGAGAGGCAGGCCGTGAACACCCTCATTCAGGGTTCCGCCGCCGACATCATCAAGCTGGCCATGCTTGCGGTGCACGGCGACGCCGAACTTCGCCGCATGAAGGCGAGACTGCTTCTGCAGATCCACGACGAACTCATCGTGGAGGTGCCGGAAGCGAATGCCGGGGACGCGGCTTCGCGTCTTGCCCGGCTCATGACCGACACTTCGGCCTGGGGCATGGAACTTCGCGTGCCGCTCGTGGCGGATGCGGGCATCGGCCGCAACTGGGGCGAGGCGCATTAGTTCGGGGAGAGTTCCCCTTTTATTCATGTCCCCGGGCGTCCGGAGGCGGCAGGACCGCGTGCCTGCCCGAGCCCGGAGCCTCTTCGGGGCATGTTCCGCATGGTTTCGACATCACGGGCCTTGTGCCCGACATCAGGTGATACCGTCATGGCTCTTCTTTCCATTCAGGATGCCGCCCTTACGCTCGGCAACAGACAGCTTCTGGATCATACCGAACTTTTCGTGGAGCAGGGCGACAGGCTCTGCATCGTGGGCCGCAACGGCGTGGGCAAGTCTTCGCTCCTCTCGGTGCTTGCGGGGAGAATTCCTCTGGACTACGGGGATCGGCATGAGGAGCCGGGCCTGCGCATAGGCTACGTGCAGCAGGCCGTGCCTGACCACTGGAAAGGCTCGGTGTTCAGCGTGACGGCCGATGCTCTCGGCAGGGAAGGGCATCTTCTGGCCGCGGCGCATCTCATCGCCTCCGACAGACGCGACCTTCTGCCCCCGGACCTTGCCAGAGAGGCGGATCTCGTCATGGAGCACGGCGAGGTGTGGGAGCGGCACGGCGAGGTGCTCGGCGTCATCAACAGTCTGGCTCTCGATCCGGAGGCGGACTTCTCCACGCTTTCCGGCGGAACTCGCCGCCGCGTGGCGCTTGCCCGTGCGCTCATAGCCTCGGACGTGCTGCTTCTGGACGAGCCCACCAACCATCTGGACATCAGCACCATAAGCTGGCTGGAAGAATATCTGGCAAGACAGGCCAGAACGCTGGTCTTCATCAGCCACGACCGCGCCTTCGTGCGGCGGCTCGCGACCCGCATGGCGGAGCTGGACCGCGGAAAGATATACAGCTACGCCTGCGGCTTCGACGCCTATCTGGAACGCCGCGAGGAGCGTCTGCACGCCGAAGACATGCAGAACGCCGTGTTCGACAAGAAGCTCGCCCAGGAAGAGGTGTGGATACGTCAGGGCATCAAGGCCCGCCGCACCCGCAACATGGGCCGCGTGCGCGAACTTATGAAGATGCGCGAGGAGCGCGCCGCGAGAAAGGAAAGAACGGGCACGGCCACGCTCAACGTGCAGGAGGCGGAAAAGTCGGGAAAGCTGGTGGCGGAGATGAAGAACGTCTCCTTCGTCTGGCCGGACGGCTACAAGGTCTTTGAGGATGCGAACATCATCATTCAGCGCGGCGAGAAGGTAGGCCTCATAGGCGACAACGGCGCGGGCAAGACCACCTTTCTGCGCGTGCTTCTCGGGGAGCTTGCGCCCACGACCGGCACGGTGCGCCTCGGCACGGGGCTTGAGATAGCCTATTTTGATCAGCTCCGCGACTCGCTGGACGACGAGAAGAGCGTGATGGACAACGTGGCCGAGGGAAACGACCGCGTGACCATCAACGGCGAGCCGAGGCACGTGGCAGGGTATCTTCAGGATTTTCTCTTTGATTCCAGCAGACTGAGAACTCCTGTCGGCCTTCTTTCCGGCGGTGAACGCAACAGGCTCCTTCTGGCAAAGCTCTTTACCCGGCCCTCCAACCTTCTGGTGCTCGACGAACCCACCAACGACCTCGACGCCGAAACGCTGGATCTGCTGGAAGAAATGCTGGCGTCCTACAAGGGCACGGTCATTGTGGTCAGTCATGACCGGGCCTTTCTCGATGATCTTGTGACCGGTACCATAGCTCTGGAAGGCGACGGAAAGGTGCGCGAGTACGTGGGCGGCTACACCGACTGGCTGCGCCAGCGCCAGAAGCCGGAAGAGAAGAAGGCGGCGTCATCGAAGGAGACCTGGAAGGAGAACGCGCCTAAAAAACGTCGTCTTTCCTACAAGGAGCAGCGAGAACAGGAAGCCCTTATCAAGGAACGGGATGAGATGCCCGCAAGGCTCGACGCTCTGGAAAAGGAGCAGAAGGAACTGGAGACGGCTCTGGCCGATCCCGATCTTTTCAGCCGTGATCCCGAAGCCTTCAACGCCAAGGTGGCCCGTCTTCCCCAGGTGGAGGAAGAGCAGCTCGCCCTTCTTGAGCGCGTCGACGAGATAGAGGCCAGACTCAGGGAACTGGACATCTGACTTTTGATGATGTTCTGATTTTATAGAAATATTACAAAAGGTTCGAAGGCTCGTGCCGATGGCGGCACGGGCCTTCTGCCGTCTCGGGGATGGAGAAGGTTCTGGTGTTTCGGCCGCAGTTGCATTAATCTTTGAAAAAGGGCTCGGCTCCCTGGCGGGAGACCGTCTGCTCTGCGGCAAGGATGTTCGAATTCCTTTTTTCAGGGAGTCCGCTATGTGGAAATGTGCCGTTCAGCTTCTGGGAGTCTTCATGATGGTTGTTTCAGCGACAGGGCCCGCCCGGGCCGACAACGTTTCTTTTCATGAGTTTTCCGTGGGTGATGTGAACATGAGGGTCATGTCCCTCGTGCAGAAGGATTTGAACTCCTCCATTCTGATGGCATCCACGGAAGAGCAGAAAAAGGCCGTGGCCGCCGCCTATCCCGACGGCGCCGTTCACAATGTGCTCAATGTGCTTCTTATTCGCGTGCCCGGAGCCGTGGCCCTGGTGGACACGGGCTATGACTGGACGGACGAGCAGATGGACGAGGCTCTTCGCGGGGCCGGTCTCGGCAGAGGCGACGTGACGCATGTCATCATCACCCATGCGCACGGCGATCATGTGGGGGGACTTGTGAAGGACGGAAAGCCGACGTTCCCCTCGGCCATGGTGCTTTTCCCGGAACGGGAGCTTTCCTGCTGGACCGGTGCGGAGAACCGTAAGAGTGCCTCCGGCGGCGCCCTCAGGATATTCGACAACGTGGCGAACATCGTTGCCGCGTATCAGGGCCGCATCGGCACCTTTGAAGCCGGAGAAAACGTGTGTGCGGCGCTTCCCGGCGTTCTGTCCGTGGATGAGGCGGGACACACTCCCGGTCATGTGGGAATCATGGTGTCGGCCGAAGGCCGGACCTTCGTGTTCTGGAGCGATCTTCTGCATGCCTTTGACGTGCAGGCAGCTCATCCCGACGTGTCCGCAAGCTTCGACATGGATCCCGCAGCCGCGGCTCGCGTGCGCGCGGACATGCTGAACCGCGCCCGCAAGGAAGGCTGGCTGGTGGTGGGCTCTCATGTGC
>ENA-OVGB01001353-OVGB01001353.1-human-gut-metagenome-genome-assembly--contig:-NODE-1353-length-21964-cov-5.289881_pt1 | contig 21964 bp, 18 predicted proteins | sample MGYA00237767_ERZ505413 | MGnify/ENA primary metagenome ERZ505413 (study PRJEB26158, sample SAMN06016410) | human gut metagenome | biome: human gut; feature: ankylosing spondylitis patient; material...
GTAGAGCATGCGGCTGTTAACCGCAGTGTCGTTGGTTCGAGTCCAACAGGGGGAGCATGGTGCCATAGCCAAGTGGTAAGGCAAAGGTCTGCAACACCTCTATCCCCGGTTCAAATCCGGGTGGCACCTCTTAGAAAGCCCTGGAAAGATGAATTTCCAGGGCTTATTTTTCCTATAAAAATGTATTTGCTGAAGACCGTGAAGACAGACTTCTGGAAGATCGGACAGCATCAGGAATTTTTTTCCGTAAGCAGGATTCGTTTACGATTATAAACCAGGTGAAGGTACATGGCATCCTGAGCACGCAAAGCGTCATGCTCTGCAATGGCAGCTCCTTATACAGGAATCCGTTTTATGCCTACCGGCGGGATCAATGCGAAAAACCTTGAGGACTATCTTTCCTGTGACAAAATCCTCTGCTGCGGCGGAAGCTGGATGGTAAAAGGAGATCTTGTGAAGGCAGGAGAATTTGACAAAATAAGAGAACTGACAGCAGAAGCAAAAAAGCTTGCGGATTCCATAAGAAAGTAATCAAACTTAATACACATATTCAATAAAAAAAGCAGAACCCTGCACAACCAGGCAGAGTTCTGCTTTTTTGTCAATTATTGTGAAAATAGATCAATGAAGTAGGATCGGCAGAAGCTTTTTCCGCTTCAGCTGCCAGATCAGCTACAGGATCCGCAGAAGGTTTCCGAAGATCCATTCGGTAAAGATAAAAGATCCCACCGAAGAAACCGGGAATCAGTCCGGCGTATCCACCGGCACATAAGATCACAGTCAGCTTCACCATCAGTTCTGTCTGAAGTTCCAGACAAACAAGTAATCCTGCAAGAATTCCGGCTGCACTCCATCCAGCTGTCAAAAGTGCAAGAAAAACAGCTGGCGCAGGGGCCTTTTTTAAATTTTGATCTAAGTGATTCCACAGTACTTTATACATAATCCATTCCTCCTGTTTTGCTGGAATTATACTTCTGCTGTTGTCAGCAACAGTCAGCTATAATATTGATTTCCTTTATTTGTCTGTATTATAGAAAAGAAATGTAAAATACAAATGCGCAGGAATGAAAAATCTTTGTAAAATATAAGTAGAAATTGCATTTTGAATTAAGAACCGATATACTTATAAATATAGTTATTAATAATATTCGATCACAGCCGAAAACATTTTTCTACAGCTGTGATACGTGAGTGAGAGAATTAAAAGGGGGCAGATAAAAGCCCCCTGAAATCATATAGAGAGTAAAGAGGAGGGGTGGAAATGGAGCATACGGAAGAATATGTGAAGCTGGAGAATGTATCCAAAATCTATGGCTCAAAAGAAGTGAAGATCATAGCTGTGGATGAGATCAGCTTCCGGATAAAAAAAGGAGAATTTGTGGTTGTGGTAGGACCAAGCGGTGCCGGAAAGACAACGGTGCTGAATATCCTGGGCGGAATGGATAAGGCCACATCCGGCAATGTCTGGATCGATGGAAAAAATATTGCAAAATATACAGACCGGCAGCTGACCGGATACCGACGGGAGGATATTGGATTTGTATTCCAGTTTTATAATCTGGTGCCAAATCTGACTGCATTGGAGAATGTGGAGCTTGCTCTTCAGATCTGTAAGGATCCTCTGGATGCTAGGACAGTTCTGGAGGAAGTAGGGCTGAGGGAGAGACTGACCAATTTTCCGGCACAGTTATCCGGCGGTGAGCAGCAGAGAGTTTCCATAGCCAGAGCGCTGGCGAAGAATCCAAAGCTTCTGCTCTGTGATGAACCTACAGGAGCGTTGGATTATCAGACCGGCAAGGCAATCCTGAAGCTCCTTCAGGATACCTGCAGGGAACGGGGCATGACGGTTATTGTCATTACTCATAACTCTGCATTGACACCTATGGCCGACCGTGTGATCAAGATCAAAAACGGCAAGGTTTCCAGGATGACTGAAAATGCACATCCCACACCAGTGGAAGAGATTGAATGGTAGGTGACGGAATGAAGGCATTACACAAAGATTTCTGGATGGAGATCCGGAAAAGTAAAGCACGTTTTATCTCGATCTTTCTGATCGTGGCACTGGGTGTTGCATTTTTTTCCGGGATCCAGGCGTCTTCTCCGGATATGAGATATTCCGGAGATGCTTATTATGAAGCAGCAAAGCTGATGGATCTGAAGATCCAGGGAACCCTGGGACTGACTCAGCGTGATGTAAAAGCGGTATCGGATATTGACGGTGTGGAACTGGCTGAGGGCAGCTACTCTACGGATGTTATGAGTGGAGAGGACGATGCCAGGAAGGTTCTTCATCTGGAATCTATCAGCAGCAATTTTAATCTGCTTACAGCAGATGAAGGAAGGATACCGGAAAAAAGCGGCGAGATTTTTCTGGACAAGCCATTTGCAAAGAATCGGGGGTATAAAATCGGGGATACCATATCTGTCAGTGAGGATGGAGACAGTGAGCTTTTGAAAAAAACAACCTATACAGTTGTGGGAATCGGAAGCAGCCCTCTTTATATTTCATTTAACAGAGGAAATACGACTCTTGGATCGGGTGAGGTCAGCGGCTTCGGATACATTCTTCCTGAGGATTTTGAACAGGAAGCTTTTACCCAGATCTATATTATGGTTCATGAATCTGGGGATGTGATCAGCTATACCGATGCTTACGACAATCTTATCAGGAAAATACAGAAGCGTGTGGAAGGCATCGAAAAAGAACAGTGCAGTCTGCGCTACGATGAGATCGTCGCAGAAGCCAATGAAAAACTGAATGATGCCAGAAAAGAGCTTGAGGACGGAAAGAAGGAATCAGAGGAAAAACTTGGCGACGCGAAGAAAAAGCTGGATGATGGGCAGAAGAAGTATGAGGATGGAAAAAAAGAGTACGAAGATGGAAAACAGCAGCTCAGTGATGCAAAAAAGGAGCTGACCGATGGAAAACAGCAGCTTGCTGACGGAAGAAAACAGATTGAAGATGGATGGTCTCAGCTTAACAGCGCAAAACAGCAGGTGGAAGACGGTCTGTCCCAGTTAAATGCTGCCAGATCCCAGCTTGCTGACTCCGAAGCACAGATAAATGAGAAGCAGTCAGAGCTGACTGCCGGATATGAACAGCTGACTGCCGCAAAACAGCAGGTAAGTGACGGTGAGGCCCAGCTCCGGGAAGCGGAGAAAACACTGGAAAGCAAACAGGCTGAGCTTGACAGTGGAAGAGAACAGTTGGAAACGGGAAAGAATACGATCAAAGAAACAAAGGCTGCTCTCACCAGTCAGAAAGAACAGTGTGAGGCAGGACTTGTACAGGTTTCTGAGGGCGAATCCCAGATCAGTTCCAGTGAAGAAGCCCTTTCCGGGCAGCAGGCACAGCTGGATGAATTGACCAGCCAGAAAGAGGCATTAAGCAGTCAGGCGGCGGAGCTGCAGGCGCAGTATGACGCCGGTGCGGAAGCAGGAAAAAACCAGGAAGAGCTGGCTGAGCTTTCCACGCAGATCCAGACATTAAATGGCCAGATCAGTGCAATGGAAGAACAGATAAATGCCGGCCAGGCACAGCTCGACGGGGCACAGTCAGAGCTTACAGCGAAAAAATCAGAGCTGGCCCAGACAAGAGCTACCTTGGAGAGCAGCCTTGGTCAGATCAATGAGGGCTTCAGCCAGATCAAGGAACAGGAAGAGACACTTTCCCAGACAGAAGCACAGCTGAACGCAGGCCAGGAAGAACTGGATAAAGGGAAAAAAGAGCTGGAAACAAAGAAAGCTGAGCTTTCAGCGGCAAAAGAAGAAATTACGGCAAACCAGGCAACTCTGGATGATGGCCAGAGTCAGCTGGATTCGGCCAGAGCCCAGCTCAGCTCAGGGCGGCAGCAGCTGGAGGAAAAGCAGGCACAGTTAAATGCAGGACAGGCAGAGATCCAGACAAATACGGAAAAGCTTACCAGCAGTCAGGCAGAACTGGATGAAAATGAACAGAAGCTCCTGGATGGTGAAAAAGAGATCCGGGAAAATGAACAGAAATTAAAAGATGCAAAAAAAGATCTGGAGGATGCAAAAAAGAAGCTTTCCGATGGAAAGAAAGAATATCAGGACGGCAAAAAAGAGGCCGATGACAAAATTGCGGAAGCCCGGCAGAAAATCGAGGATGCCCAGAAAGAGGTGGATGATATTGAAACACCGGAATGGATCATCTCAGACCGCAATGACCTTCCGGAATATTCGGATTTTGGTGATAACGCAGAGCGACTGAAAAACATCGGAAAGGTTTTCCCGATGATATTCTTCCTTGTAGCGGCTCTGATCAGTCTTACCACGATGACACGAATGGTGGAGGAGCAGCGAACACAGATCGGAACCATGAAAGCACTGGGTTACGGAAAGACAGCCATCGCATCCAAGTATCTCAGCTACGCATTTCTGGCAACAGTAGGCGGAAGTATCGCAGGAGTACTTTTCGGAGAAAAGGTTCTTCCGTATATCATTATCCAAGCCTATGGGATCATGTACTGGAATATTGGCGATCACATGCAGCTGGATTATGAGTTACAATATGCACTGATCGCTTCCGGAGCAGCAGTGATCTGTACTATGGGTGCCACACTTTTTTCCAGTGCAAGAACCCTGGCAGAGACGCCGGCATCCCTGATGCGGCCGCCTGCACCGAAAGAAGGAAAACGGATCCTTATTGAACGGATCAGCTTTATCTGGAAGCATCTGAGCTTTTCCTGGAAATCGTCCATGCGAAATCTTTTCCGTTATAAAAAGCGTCTTTTTATGACCATTTTCGGAATTGCAGGAAGCATGGGACTGATGCTTGTAGGATTCGGACTTTATGATTCCATTATGGATATTGCAATTCTCCAATATGACCAGATCCAGCACTATGATGCCATGGTGATCAATGATGAGGATGCCACAGACAGCCAGGAAAAGGATCTTCTGAAATTCCTGGACGGAAACAGCGAGATCGATCACTATACCCGTATGCAGCTCACCAAGATGACGGCTCCAAAAGAAAAGGGAAGTGTCAGTATCTATGTGTATGTTCCGGAAAATACGGAAAATTTTAAAGAGGATGTAACATTGCGTGACAGAAAGTCCCACGAGCAGTATGAGCTTACCGATGATGGAGCGGTGATCTGTGAAAAAACGGCTTCTCTTATCGGTGTGAAAGCAGGAGACAAGATCATCCTGGAGAAAGACAACAGAAAGTATAAAGTAAAGATCACTGCTGTCACAGAGAACTATATGGGACATTACGTTTACATGACCCCATCCTGCTATGAAAAAACATTCGGGGAGAAACCGAAGTATTCAAGTACAGTATATACTATGAAAGAGGATACGGAGAGTGATCTGGAAACTCTTGGAAATGCGATCCTGAAATATCCGGCAGCTTTAAGTATCAGCTATACAAGCAGCACAGCAGGTCAGGTAGAGCGAATGCTGGGATCCCTCGGAGCGGTGATCTGGGTCCTGATCATTTCTGCCGGAATGCTGGCATTTGTGGTACTGTATAATCTGAATAACATCAATATCACAGAGCGTCAGAGAGAGCTTGCAACATTGAAGGTCCTGGGATTTTATGATGGCGAAGTTTCCCAGTATGTATTTCGGGAAAATATCCTGCTGTCCTTCATAGGAATTCTGGCAGGCGCAGTGTTCGGAATCCTCCTTCACAGGTATGTGATCACAACCGTTGAGGTAGATGCGGTGATGTTCGGAAGAAATATCAAGCCAATAAGCTTTGTTTATAGTGGAATCATTACCTTTGGGTTCTCCATGTTTGTAAATATGGTGATGCATTTTAAGCTGAAAAAGATCAATATGGTAGAGTCACTGAAGAGCGTGGAATAGGCATTGTTTCTCCAAAAGTCCATAAGTTTTTCTTATGCGGACATATGTATCCTTGATTTGTTATCCATGTGGGTTATTGGATATAATAAGAGTATCAAAGCAGATACAAAAAGAAGGAGGATACAGGCAATGCCAATGACAAAACCTGGAAAGTTTGACAGCAAAGGAGCATGGGACGGTTTCCGCGGAGAAATCTGGCAGGAAGAGATCAATGTCCGTGATTTTATCCAGAAAAACTATACACCATATGATGGTGATGAAAGTTTTCTGGCAGGTTCCACTGAGAGAACTGAGAAATTGTGGAACCATGTTCAGAAGCTGCAGAAAGAAGAAAGAGAAAAAGGCGGTGTTTTGGAGTGTGAAACAGAAGTTGTTTCCGGTCTGACCGCATATGGTCCTGGCTATATTAGTGAAGACATGAAAGACCTGGAGCAGATCGTAGGTTTACAGACAGACAAACCTCTGAAACGCGCATTTATGCCTTACGGTGGTATCCGTATGGCAGTTCAGGCTGCTGAGACTTACGGATATGAGATCAATCCGGAACTCAAAAAAATCTTCACTACTTATGTGACAACCCACAACGATGCTGTTTTTGGTGCCTATACTCCGGAGATGCGTCTTGCAAGAAAAACACACGTTGTAACAGGTCTTCCAGATACTTACGGACGTGGTCGTATTGTAGGTGACTACCGCCGTGTGGCCCTTTATGGAATCGACCGTCTGATTGAGGCAAAAAAAGTAGCTCACTACCGTGCAGGATGCGGAAACATGTATGATGATGTCATCCGTATGCGTGAAGAGATCAGCCAGCAGCTTAAAGCACTCAATGAGATGAAGAAGATGGCTGAGATCTACGGATATGATATTTCCAGACCGGCAAGAAATGCCCGTGAAGCAGTTCAGTGGCTGTACTTCGGATATCTGGCAGCAGTCAAGACACAGAATGGTGCCGCAATGAGTGTTGGTCGTATTTCCACCTTCCTGGATATCTACATTCAGCGTGACATCGAAAAAGGAATCCTTACAGAAGATGAGGCACAGGAATTGATCGATCATATGACCATGAAGTTCAGAATGGTAAAATTTGCTCGTATTCCGGAATACAATCAGTTATTCTCTGGTGACCCTACATGGGTAACTCTTGAAGTTGGTGGAACAAGCCTGGACGGACGCCATATGGTTACAAAGACAGATTACCGTTTCCTTCATACTCTGGAGAACATGGGACCGAGCCCGGAACCGAACCTGACTGTTCTTTACAGCCAGAACCTTCCGAGAGCTTTCAAAGAATATGCAGCTAAGATTTCAGTTGATACAAGTTCTATCCAGTACGAGAATGACGAAGTTATGAAACCAGAGTGGGGAGACGACTATTCCATCTGCTGCTGTGTTTCTGCAACAAAGACAGGGAAAGAGATTCAGCTTTTCGGTGCTCGTGCAAATCTTGCAAAAACACTGCTGTATGCATTCAACGGCGGTTTCGATGAGAAACACAGAATCCAGTGCGGACCGGCAATGGCAAGGATCACTTCTGAATATGCTGATTATGACGAAGTTGTCGAGAAATTTGACTGGTGGATGGACTGGCTTGCAGACATCTATGTAAATGTGCTTAACCTGATCCACTACATGCATGACAAATATTATTATGAGGCAGCAGAGATGGCCCTGATCGACAACGACTGTGAGCGTTCTTTTGCAACTGGTATCGCAGGATTTTCACATGTTGTAGATTCCCTCAGTGCAATCAAATATGCAAAAGTTAAGATCATCCGTGATGAAGAAGGAATCACAAAAGATTTCGAGATTGAGGGAGATTTCCCACGTTATGGAAATGACGATCCTCGTGTAGATGAGATCGCAACATGGCTTCTGCGTACGTTCTTTGACAAGATCCGCCGTCGTCATACTTATCGTGATTCCAAGCCGAGTACTTCTATCCTGACCATTACTTCCAATGTAGTATATGGAGAGGCTACAGGAGCTACACCGGACGGAAGAAAAGCATATACTTCTTTTGCACCAGGAGCTTCACCGTCTTACGGCGCAGAGCAGAACGGACTTCTTGCTTCCCTGAACTCTGTTGCAAAGATACCATACCACTGGGCACTGGACGGTATTTCCAATACACAGACTATCAATCCGGAAGCACTTGGACATGACGAGGATGAGCGTAAGGAAAAACTGGTAAATATTCTTGACGGATATTTTTCACAGGATGCACATCATCTGAATGTTAACGTATTCGGAACTGAGAAACTGATCGATGCAATGGAACATCCGGAAAAAGAAGAATATCAGAACTTTACCATCCGTGTTTCCGGTTATGCGGTGAAGTTTATTTCTCTTACAAAGAAACAGCAGCTTGATGTTATTGCACGTACCTGCCATAAGAGACTGTAATAAAGGACGGACATTGTTATATGGCATTTGGATTTGGACCGCAGGAAATGTTGGACAGAGCACAGGTGCCAGATAAATGGCAGCTTACGCCACTGAAAAACTTCAGGTCTCCCCGTATTCGTTCGAGGATGTGGCGTACTGCTCTTGCAGCATTGATCACTGTCATTATTTACGAATATATTTTAAACAAAAGAAATCCCTGTTTTGCATTGATCGGTGCGGTTTACGGGGTTGGAAGCCAGTTTGAAGAAGGTTTCCATAACGGGATCAACCGGGTGATCGGTACTCTGGTCGGAGGCCTTCTGGTGATACCTTTCTATGAATTGTATATACGCCAGCTTTTTGGGATTCCTGACTGGATATGGCTTGTTTTGGGGCTGTGTCTTGTGCTCTGGTGTAATTTTGCACTGGGAGCGGACTCCGCGATCCAGCCGGGAAGTGTCATTTATTTTGTTGTGATCTATACGGTAGGGACGGAGCGTGTACTTCCCTATACAATAGCCCGCATCATTGATACCGGTGTTGGAGTGTTGATTGCACTTTTATTGTATGCAATATTTCCATCAAAATACGACAGAGAAAATGGCGTATCGATCAAAACGTTCTGGACGGAAACAAAAGAGTCGTTTAAGTCCTATATAAACAAAAACCGTACACTTCGAAAAAAAGAGCGTGAAAATTTCGGTACGGAAGATAAAAAATTCTCCAAAATCATTTCAAGATTTAAAGATAGACCGAAGTAACTGATGAGGGTACCTGCAGAGATGACTGCAGGTGCCCTCATGCTATATGTGGCGTCAGGAAAGACAAGCAAGAACCTGAAAATATATGAAATCCCGGAAAAGCAGGCCTCCGTCTTGACAAAAAAAGAAAATTTCATTATAGTAGGAACATGGTAAAGGCGTTGAATAAGAGGAGTATGCAGATCTACGCTGACAGAGAGAAATGCACAGACGCAGGAGAAGCGCAGGCTGGAAGGCATTTTCAGATGTAAGACTGCAGAAGGTAGCTTAGAAGCCGGGAAACTGAAAGCAGAAATGAAGAACAGATGCTGCTGTGTAGGTTTTCACGTACCCCGCGTTAAGGGATAAGAGATAGACGGGAATAACAGATAAGATAGTTTTCCCGGATAATGAAGGTGGTACCGCGAGAATGATCGCCCTTCGCACAGGAGTTGTTAGCTTTGGTGTGGAGGGCGTGCTTTTTTCTTGCAGAAAACAGGAGCATTTTAAAGCTTCCATAATCAGAAAGAGCTGCCCCAAAAAGACAGCTTGATCCCAAGAAAGATTCAGGAGGAAAACATGAGCAAAGAACTTGCAAAGACTTATGATCCCAAGGGTATTGAGGATCGTCTGTACAAAAAATGGATGGACAACGGATACTTCCATGCAAAAGTAAATCCGGACAAAAAACCTTTCACAATCGTAATGCCGCCGCCCAATGTAACCGGACAGCTGCATATGGGCCATGCACTGGATGAGACCATGCAGGATATCCTGATCCGTTTCAAGAGAATGCAGGGCTACGAGGCTCTCTGGCAGCCGGGAACTGACCACGCAGCCATCGCTACAGAGGTTAAGGTAACAGAGAAACTTCGTAAAGAGGGAATCGACAAGAACGAGATTGGCCGTGACGAGTTTATGAAACATGCCTGGGCATGGAAAGAAGAGTACGGCGGAAAGATCATCAACCAGCTGAAAAAACTGGGTGCATCCGCAGACTGGGAGCGCGAGCGTTTTACCATGGATGAGGGCTGTTCCAAGGCTGTTCAGGAGGTATTTATCCGTCTCTATGAGAAAGGATATATTTACAAAGGTTCCAGGATCATCAACTGGTGTCCGGTATGCCAGACTTCTATTTCTGACGCGGAGGTTGTACATGAGGACCAGGACGGATTTTTCTGGCACATCAATTATCCGATCGTAGGTGAGGAAGGACGTTTCGTTGAGATCGCAACCACACGTCCGGAGACACTTCTCGGCGATACAGCAGTTGCTGTAAACCCGGAGGATGAGAGATATAAAGACCTTGTAGGCAAGATGCTGAAACTTCCTCTTACAGACAGAGAGATCCCGGTTATTGCCGATGAGTATGTTGACAAGGAATTCGGAACAGGCTGCGTTAAGATCACACCGGCACACGACCCCAACGACTTTGAGGTTGGACGCCGTCATAACCTTGAGGAGATCAATATCCTCAATGATGACGCAACCATCAACAGCCTTGGCGGAAAATATGCAGGTATGGACCGCTACGAGGCACGTAAGGCCATGGTAGAAGACCTGAAAGAGCAGGGACTCCTTGTAAAAGTTGTTCCGCACAGCCACAGTGTTGGTACCCATGACCGCTGCGGTACAACCGTAGAGCCGATGATCAAACCACAGTGGTTTGTAAAAATGGATGAAATGGCAAAAGCTGCCATCAAGACTCTGGACGACGGAAATCTTCAGTTTGTTCCGGCGCGTTTTGACAAGACTTACCTGCACTGGCTGGAGAACATCCGTGACTGGTGTATTTCTCGTCAGCTCTGGTGGGGACACAGAATCCCGGCTTATTACTGTGATGAGTGCGGTGAGATGGTTGTTGCAAGAGAAATGCCTGAGAAGTGCCCGAAATGCGGATGCACACATATGCACCAGGATGAGGACACACTGGATACCTGGTTCAGTTCCGCACTGTGGCCATTTTCCACACTTGGATGGCCAGATAAGACACCGGAGCTTGAGTACTTCTATCCGACAGATGTCCTGGTAACCGGATACGATATCATCTTCTTCTGGGTTATCCGTATGGTATTTTCCGCACTGGAGCAGACTGGTGAGACTCCGTTCCACCATGTACTGATCCACGGCCTGGTACGTGACTCCCAGGGACGTAAGATGAGTAAATCCCTTGGAAACGGTATCGATCCTCTTGAAGTTATCGACAAATACGGTGCAGATGCACTTCGTCTGACTCTGATGACAGGTAATGCACCTGGAAATGACATGCGTTTCTACTGGGAGCGTGTAGAGTCCAGCCGTAACTTTGCAAATAAGATCTGGAATGCATCCCGTTTCATTATGATGAACCTGGAAGGAAAGACCGTAACAGAGCCGAAAGATCTGAACGCTCTTTGCAACGAGGATAAATGGATCCTTTCCAGACTTAACACCGTGATCCGCGATGTTACCGAGAACATGGATAAATATGAGCTTGGAATCGCTGTACAGAAAGTTTATGACTTCCTGTGGGATGAGCTCTGTGACTGGTATATCGAGATGGCCAAAGTAAGACTGTGGAAAGCAGAGGAGAACCCGGCAGCAGCAAACGATGCACTGTGGACACTTCGTACTGCACTGACACAGGGACTGAAGCTTCTTCATCCGTTCATGCCGTTTATCACAGAAGAGATCTACTGCACACTGCTTCCAGAGGAAGAGTCTATCATGATCTCTGACTGGCCGGTATACAAAGACGAGATGAACTTTGCAGATGCTGAGAAAGCAGTTGCAAGTTTCCAGGAAGTTGTACGTGGAATCCGTAACACCAGAAATGAGATGAACGTACCGCAGAACAGAAAGACCAATATCTACATCGTAGGCAAGGACGCAGAGAGCTGTGCACGTTTTGAGTCCTGCAAGAGATCCTTTACAAACCTTGCGTTTGCAAAAGAGATCCATGTGCAGCAGGATAAGAGCGGAATCGGCGAGGATGCGGTATCCATCGTTGTAGCAGACGGTGTGGTATATCTGCCGCTGGAAGACCTGATCGACCGTGAAAAAGAGATCGAGCGTCTCACAAAAGAGCAGGAGCGTCTTACAAAAGAGATCGCCCGCTGTGAGGGAATGCTGAACAACCCGAACTTTGTGAACAAGGCACCTGCAGCAAAGGTAGAGGCAGAGAATGAGAAACTTGAGAAATACAAAGAGATGAAAGAGAAAGTGAACCTGCAGTTAACACAGATGGTGAAATAACGAAGGAGTGTTTTAATGAAGTGGTGTAACTTTTTCAATAAGATTTCGCTGATACTTCAGGCTCTGGGATGTGCAGTCCTGTACTTTGTGATCGAGGCCATATGCAGGCACTCGTTCACAGAGGCATGGACCTACATGACCACAAAGCCGCTTGTATTTGCTTATAATACGGCGTTTATCTTTACGACTATGCTGCTTGTTTATCTCTTCCGAAAGAGAATTTTCTGGCGTATTTTTATTGGCAGCTTATGGCTGTTTCTGGGAATCGTAAACGGTGTTCTTCTTCTCAACCGTGTCACACCGTTTACAGGCCCGGATGTAAAGAACCTGACCGATGGCCTCAGCATTGCAAAGAAGTACCTGACACAGACCCAGATGACGATCGGTGCGGTACTTCTTGGCATTGCAGTTCTGATCCTTCTGATCATTCTGATAAAATCGCCGAAATACAGAGGCAAACTGAAATACAAGGTGAATATTCCGCTGGTTCTTGCTGGAATCCTTGCTTTTGGAGGAATCACACAGCTTGCTCTGGAAAAAAGAGTACTTTCCAATTATTTTGGAAACATTGCCATTGCTTATGAGGATTACGGATATCCTTACTGTCTGGCAACAACGATCTTCAATACCGGAATCAGTGCTCCAAGAGACTATTCCAAAAATGAGATCCAAAAGATCGAAAATTCCGAGGAGAACCTTCCGGAAACAAAAGACGGAAGCCATCCGAATATCCTGTTTTTACAGCTGGAGTCCTTTTTTGATCCCACACTGGTAAATTATCTGGATATTTCCGAGGACCCGATCCCGAATTTCCGGAAACTGATGGAAGAATATTCTTCCGGTTATTACAAGGTTCCGTCTGTAGGAGCCGGAACGGCCAATACAGAGTTTGAGTCCATTACCGGAATGAGCCTTCATTATTTTGGCCCGGGTGAATATCCTTATAAGAGTATTCTTAAGGAAACCACCTGTGAGAGTGCTCCGTATGTGCTGAAAAATCTGGGATATACCACACACGCCATACATAACAATGAGGCGAATTTCTATGGAAGAAGAAGCATTTTCCCGAATCTGGGATTTGATACCTTTACTTCCGCTGAGTATATGAAGGATGAGAATCAGAAGAACCCGCTGGGCTGGACCAAGGACAGCGTGCTTACTGATGAGATCATCAAATGTCTGGATTCCACAGAGGGCCCGGATTATGTATACACTATTTCCGTACAGGGACATGGGGATTATCCGTCTGAACCGGTACTGGAAAATCCGGAGATCACAGTTTCCGGTGCACCTACCGAGGAACTGAACAACAAGTGGGAGTACTACGTAAACCAGATTCATGAGATGGATAATTTTGTCAAAGAGCTGACAGATAAGCTCGCCGATTATCCGGAGGATGTGGTTCTGGTTATGTACGGTGACCATCTGCCGACCATGGGACTGACTGTGGAGGATGTGGATAACAAATATCTCTTCCAGACAGAGTATGTGATGTGGGATAATTTCGGACTTAAGAAAAAGAAAGAGAATCTTGCAGCATACCAGATGGCAGCAGAGGTTATGGACCGCGTGGGTATCCATGAGGGAAATATTTTCAAATATCATCAGGCAAGAAGAAACACCAAGAATTATCAGGTGGATCTGGAAACATTGCAGTATGACCTTCTCTATGGAAAACAGTATTCCTACGACGGAGAGAATCCTTTTGAGCGTACCAAGATGCGTATGGGAATCTATGATACCACACTGGATTCCATTCAGGTTGTGTCTGAGACGGACCATACCTATTATATTCAGGGAACCAACTTTACGCCGTCCAGCCAGGTGAAGATCAACGGAGAATGGTACGATACGGTTTACGTGAATCCGACCAAGCTGATCATTACCGGAAAAGAACTGGATGATTTTGACCGGATTTCGGTAGTGCAGCGAAGCAACAGTTCCACCAGAAAGGCCATGACCAAGAGCCATGACCGTGCTGTTTATGCACTGCTCTCTGACAGTAAGTGGAAACTTGACAGCGAAAAAAGCAGCACAGAAAACACATCCGATACAAAAAATGTCGGATAAAATATTACGATTAGGACTGGACATCTTCCACCACTATTATATAATGGTATCGTAACGGACAGGAGGGGAGAAATTTTTCTCCCCGAAAGTTCCTTACGAATACATTATAGATAAGTGATGGTTTTTTTTATGAATTACGAAGAAGCAGTTGCGTATATTGAAGACATACCAAGATTTACAACCAAGAACAGTCTGGACCATACCAGAGAATGTTTAAGAAGACTTGGAGATCCACAGAAGAAATTCCGTGTGATCCATGTAGCAGGAACAAACGGAAAGGGAAGTACCTGTGCGTTTATCACATCGGTCCTTCGGGAAGCAGGATATTCCTGTGGACTTTTTACATCTCCCCATCTGGTGGAGATAAATGAGCGATTTCAGATCAATGAGGAAGTGATTGATGACGATACCTTCCTTCGTGCCTTTGAAAAAGTAAAGACACTTTCCGATGAGCTGGTTGCGGAAGGAAGTTATCATCCGACCTATTTTGAGACACTTCTTCTGATGGGAATGGTGATCTTTGCAGAAGCCGGTGTAGATTATGTAACACTGGAGACAGGACTTGGCGGACGTCTGGATGCTACCACAGCAGTGGAGAATCCGGCGGCCTGTGTGATCACTTCCATAAGCCTCGACCATATGCAGTACCTTGGAAATACCGTTTCCGAGATCGCGGGAGAGAAGGCGGGGATCATGGTGCCGGGCGTTCCGGTGATCTACGATGGAAATGATCCGGATGCGGCGCGCGTGATGCGTGAGCATGCAGAAACCTTAGGATGTCCTTATTATGAGCTGAAGCGGGAAGATACCAGGATCCATGAAATTACAAAAGATGGAATTAAGTTTTCTCTGAAAGATGAGGCTTATGGAGATACCGTATTTGATATTCCTTTTATCGCACGTTATCAGGTTATGAATGCGGCCCTTGCGGTAAAAACCATTCAGGTTCTGGAAAATCAGATTCCGGTATCACTGGAAGCTCTGAAAGCCGGTATGGCCAAGACACGTTGGCAGGGCAGAATGGAGACCGTTCTCCCAGGTGTGATCGTGGATGGTGCACATAATGAAGACGGCGTGGAGAAGTTTGTGGAGACTGCGGAACATTTCCAGAAGGAATTTCCGCTGACCCTGCTGTTTTCCGCAGTGGACGACAAAGATTATACAGATATGATCCGTACGATCTGTACACGTATCCGTTTCCGCCATGTGATTGTCACACAGGTAGGAGGATACCGTAAAGTTCCGGTGGAAGAGCTTGCAGAAATCTTCCGTAAAGACGGAGTACCGGAAGTAGAAGCAGTGGAGGATGTTCCGACAGCGTTTGAACAGGCAGTTAAGGAAAAAGGCGAAGATGGCATGCTGTTCTGTGTGGGCTCCCTTTATCTGGTCGGGGAAATCAAGGCTGTGATCAGGAGGAAAAAATTATGATCGATTATGAAGAGGAACTGAAGAAATTTGAACCATGTCTGGATGTGGCAGATGTAGAAGGTGCAATCTATGACCGTGAGATCACAGATATCATGGATGTGCTTCAGGAGATGCTGCGGGAGGTCAAGAGCAACAGACGTGTAAGATAAGGAGACATGAATGAACTGCATAAACTGTGGAGCGTTCCTGACAGATACAGACCTGGATTACTGTCCGCACTGCGGAGCCAATGTGTTGATCCAGAAGAAAGTGGATTACCTTTCCAAGCTTTATTATAATCAGGGCCTGGAAAAAGCAAGTATCCGAGATCTGTCCGGGGCGATCAGCTGTCTGAAGCAGAGCCTTGCCTATGATAAACGAAATATCCGTGCGAGAAACCTTCTTGGCCTGGTGTATTTTGAGACCGGTGAGGTGGTTGCGGCACTGAGTGAATGGGTTATCAGCAAGAATATTCAGAAGAACCGAAATCTGGCTTCAGAATATATTGCCAAGCTTCAGGCAAATCAGAATAAACTGGATACAATCAATGAGAGCATAAAAAAATACAACAACGCGCTTGCCATGTGCAGAGAAGGGCATGAGGATATGGCGGCTATCCGCCTGAAAAAGATTCTTTCCCAGAATCCTAAGCTGATTAAGGGCTATCATCTTCTCGCATTGATTCAGATGAAGAATCAGGAGTGGAACAAGGCGAGAAGAACGCTGAAAAAAGCGGCCAGAATTGATAAAACCAATACAACTACCTTACGTTTCCTGCGGGAGGTAGATGAGCAGACCGGTGTTACCACAAAAATAGAAAAAAAACGGAAAGGTCTTTTCGGCAATGAGAAAGCAGAGAATGATAACATTTCCGGTGAGATTGTTGTAAGGCCGTCTTCTTATAAAGAACGGTCCAGAGTATCGCTGTTTTTTACCATGGTTCTGGGATTTGCGGCAGGTGCGGCGGCATTCTGGCTTCTGGTACTGCCAGCTGTGAAGCAGGATATTTACCGTGAGGCAAACCAGCAGATCATCCAGTACAGCGATTCCCTTTCCAGCCAGAGTGTAGAGCTTACCAAGGCGCAGGGGGAAGCTGCCGAGTCTAATGATACGGCCGATGCGGTTTCCAAGCAGGTGGAAGAAGAGAAGAAGAGAAGTCAGAGTTATGAGGCACTGTTTTCCGCTTATACAGCTATGCAGCAGGAAGACCTGGATACAGCAGCGCTTCAGATTCAGAATGTGTATGTGGATACGCTGTCTGATTCAGCAAAGGGTGTTTACAACACCATATGCGAGAGAACCGGAGTGAGCGGAATTTCGTCTTCTGACAGTACGGACAGTACCGGGGACAGTTCTACAGACAGCACCGGAAGTACAGATAACGCAGAGGGTGCGGATTCCACACAGAGTGCACAGGGGGATTCCGGAAATTATGATGATTCCGGAGATTACAGTGATGAGTACAGCAGTTACGATGAAAGCGGATACGATGACTCATCCTACAATGATGGATATACAGAATAAAACATACAGGGAAAAACCTCGGAGAAGGGGAATGTGCTTCGGTACATTCCCCTTTTTGTGTTTGCAAGAAAAGGTATAAAAATCGAAAAAAGGGGGAAGAATAAAATGGCAGCAGGGTTTGAAAGGTCGGGGACAGTTCTCACGGTACATCTTCCGACAGAACTGGATCATCCGGTTTCCGATGAGATTCGAAGAGAATCAGACCGTATTATTGGACATGAATATATAAAAAATATGATTTTTGACTTCTCAGAGACCGTTTTTATGGACAGTTCCGGCATTGGCCTTCTTATGGGACGGTACCGGGCATTGGGAATGAGAGGGAAATGTGTGCAGGTAATGAATGTAAACAGTCATATTGCAAAGCTTTTGCGTCTTTCCGGAGTCGGCAGATATATTGATATCTGCAAAACACAGGAAGCAGCAGAAGAACAGGAGGGTGTATATCATGGAAAACACAAATGAAATGACAATCATCTTTGACAGCAGGCCGACAAATGAAGCACTGGCCAGAGTGGCAGTGGCTTCATTCTGTACGCAGCTGAATCCTACGCTGGAGGAAGTTTCGGATCTGAAGACTGCAGTATCGGAAGCTGTGACAAACTGCATCATCCACGGGTATGAAGGAGAGGTACATAAGATTCAGGTAGATTGCCGGCTGAGCGGGCAGGAGCTTACTGTGGATGTGATTGATCATGGAGTGGGAATTGCGGATATCCAAAAAGCCATGGAACCCATGTTTACCACAAAACCGGACAAGGACCGTTCCGGTATGGGATTTACCTTCATGGAGGCATTTATGGATGAAGTTCTGGTGGAATCAGAAGTGGGACGTGGAACAACTGTGCACATGAAAAAGATCATCAGGAGGTAACTATGGATCGTACTCTTGCCCTCATCGGGCGTGCACACCAGGGGGATAAAGCGGCAAGAGATCTTTTGTTTGAGGAAAATACAGGACTGATATACAGTGTGGCAAAGCGTTTTCTGGGACGTGGGGTGGAGATGGAGGATCTGTTCCAGATCGGCAGCATCGGACTTCTGAAAGCAGTGGATAAGTTTGACATGTCCTATGATGTGAAATTTTCCACCTATGCAGTTCCCATGATCATCGGAGAGATCAAACGTTATCTCAGGGACGACGGGATACTGAAGGTAAGCCGTTCTCTGAAGGAAAATCACTACCGGATCTATCAGGTGAGAGAAGCACTGACGCGCCGGCTGGAGCGGGAACCTACGACGGGGGAAATGGCAGCGGAAATGGGAATTTCCATAGAAGAACTGGTAATGACTATGGAATCCGGTGCAGAGGTGGAATCTCTTCACAAAACGATCTATCAGGGTGAGGGAACGGAGATTTCTCTGATGGACAAGCTCCCGGAAAAAGAAAATCGGCAGGAAAAAGCACTGGACAGGATTTTTCTGGAAGAGATACTGGGGACTCTGGAGGCGAAGGAACGGAGGCTGATCTATATGCGGTATTTTCAGAACATGACCCAGATGGAGATTGCCCGTGAGCTTGGTGTATCCCAGGTACAGGTGTCCAGAATGGAAAAAAGGATCCTGCGCAGTCTGCAGGAATCCGCAGAGAAAAAATAAAAGGGAGCCATGAGAAATGCTGCTGTTTTCTCATGGCTCCTTTTTGTGGGCAGCAGATTTAGTCAGACTGCTGCTTTTTTATGAAAAAGTACATTTTTGTATTTGGAAAGTGCTCCAAGAAGGATCATACCGATCACACCGGCTGAGATAAATTCGCCGGCTCCTACTGTGAGCATCATAAACGGGATAGGAAGATTGATGCCGTATCCGTAACGAAGTACAAGAGGAACGATCACAATGTTGGAAACGATCGGCGGGATCGGGGCTGTCCATCTGCCTGTATTGCGAAGCTTGTAGGTAAAGAATGCACCGATGAGTGTGGCAATGCTTCCGAAAATGATATCAACCGGAATCGCACCGCCAAGAAGATTGGCGATGATACATCCCACGAATAGTCCCGGGATGGCAGCCGGTGTGAAGAACGGAAGCACAGTCAGCGCCTCGGAAAACCGGATCTGAACTTCACCGAAGCTAAGTGGTGCGAATACCAGTGTCAGGACAACATATACAGCTGCAATGGCAGCTCCCTGTACCAGAAAATGAGTACCTTTGTTTTTCATGTTTTTTATTCTCCTTTAGTTTTGTTTTACGAGTGGAAGGTCACGAACACTCGGCACATTTATAGGCGGTGACCGCCTTGTAAGCCCTGTACGACCTTGGTTTTTGCGGGCTTTTGCAGCGAAACTGAGTATAGCATAAGGGGCGTGGAAATGCAAGGTACGATCCTGACTATTTGATAACCCTGGCCTGTGTGGACAGACCCTGGCTCTGAAGCAGGCCAGACAGAAGCAAAAGCAACAGGAACCTTATGGAAACAGGGGCTTTTTTCTTGACAGCTTTTTGTGATATTGATAAAATATATTTCAGTATATAGGTTAAAGGGGCATTGGTTTTGATCTAAATCAATGTCTCTTTATTTATGTATCACACACATTATACCAGGGAGGTAGAAAGATGTTAAAAGTATGGATCGCAGGTGCCAACGGACAGATCGGACGGGCACTGAATGATGTTCTGGATCCAATGCAGATCGAGACTCTGAACACAGACCTTGACGAGCTGGATATCACAGACACAGATGAAGTGATCAACTTCGGTTCCATTAACCGTCCGGATGTGATCATCAACTGCACCGGTATCACAGATACCGATGAGTGTGAGAAGAATCCGGAACATGCATACCGTGTCAATGCACTGGGAGCAAGAAACTTAAGTATCGTGGCAAGAAAATGCGGGGCAAAGATCGTACAGCTTTCCACAGATGATGTTTTTGACGGAAAGAGCAAAAAACCGTATACAGAGTTTGACGATACCAATCCGCTGACTGTTTACGGCCGTTCCAAGAGAGCCGGAGAGAACTATGTAAAAGAGTTCACACACAAACATTTCATTATCCGAAGCAACTGGGTATACGGAAAAGGCGGAAACAATTTTGTAAACCGTGTACTGGAGACCGCAGAAAAAGGCCAGGCGCTTTCCGTTGCTTCGGATCAGTTTGGATCACCGACCAGTGCCAAGGATCTGGCAAGAATGATCCTGTATCTTATCGATACCAACGAATATGGAACTTATCACGTAACCTGCAGCGGTGTATGCAACCGCTATGAGTTTGCAACCGAGATCCTTCGCCTTGCAGGAAAGGACATCGAACTGAGATCCGTGCCGACAGAGCAGTCAGATCTTTCTTCTGTCAGACCGCCTTATGCAGTCCTTGATAATTTTATCCTCCGTATCATTGAAGTGTATGATATGCCGGACTGGAAAGCATCACTGAAAGAATATATGGATGAAAGAACGGAGGATTAGGATGAAAGAAAAAAATATAAAAGAGAAAACACAGCAGAAAAAGAAAATGGGTCTTACCACGAAGATCTTTGTGGCGCTGATCGCAGGTGCGATACTGGGAATCATTCTCTGTTACCTGGTTCCTGACAGCAGCTTCAAGAAAGATGTGATCGTGGAGGGAATCCTTTATGTGATCGGACAGGGATTTATCCGTCTGATGAAAATGCTGGTTGTACCGCTGGTATTCTGTTCACTTGTCTGCGGAAGTATGTCCATCGGAGACAGCAAAACCCTCGGAAAGGTCGGCGTAAAAACGATCGGCTTTTACCTTGTTACCACAGCACTTGCCGTCTGCATCGCACTTGGAACCGCCCTGCTCATTCACCCGGGTCTCGGACTTAACATGAGTGCGGTTCAGAAAGCCAACCTGTCCTCGACAGCAGCAGATTCCAGCGTCAGCCTGGTGGATACACTGCTCAACATCATCCCGAAGAACCCGATTGGTTCCATGGCAAACGGCGATATGCTTCCCATCATCGTATTCGCCCTGTTTGTCGGCGTAATGCTGGCAAAGCTCGGAAACCGCGCTTCGGTCGTTTCCAACTTTATCAGCCAGTTTAACGATGTCATGATGGAAATGACCATGACGGTCATGAAGGTGGCCCCGGTCGGCGTTTTCTGTCTGATTGCACGTACCTTTGCAACGGTCGGCTTTTCTGCGTTCGCACCGATGCTGAAATACATGGGAAATGTAACACTGGCGCTGGCACTGCAGTGCTTCATCATTTATCAGGTTCTTCTGTTCGTATTCTGTCTTCATATCTTCCTGATAGATCGCATATGGCTGCACATATTGATTGGAAATTTTATTTTTGGCCATTTTTGCCAGATCGCACATCTGAGAAACATCCAGCTTGCATTGCTTGGGAATATAGTAAATACCACAGCGTCCGTATATTTCCACCTGTTCTTCCCCGATTTGCACCTGATACTGCAGAAGTTTTCCCAGTGCCGCAGGTTCCAGATTTTTTGCATCGACAAGTGCCTGAAAACGATCTGCAGCCACACGCCCCAGTGCCAGTGGACGGAGCGTACTGTTCTGGATCCGGTCCATATAAGAGCGGATGATTCTATCACCGTTTTCGTATCCATAGACATCAATTGATACCGGTCTGCATTCTTTTTTAAAATATTTTCTGTCTTTCTGACAAATCCGTCACGGTTCAGATAATCGGTAAGCGGATCTTTTTCCATTTCCACTGTCCGGTCTTCCACTGCGATCAGCACTTCCCGATATTCTTTATCCAGCCACTGGTAGGTATATCGTTCCACTCCGCGGTCAGCATTGTACACTGTAAAAGAATATGTCCCTGCCA
>ENA-OVGB01001357-OVGB01001357.1-human-gut-metagenome-genome-assembly--contig:-NODE-1357-length-21881-cov-5.694905_pt1 | contig 21881 bp, 13 predicted proteins | sample MGYA00237767_ERZ505413 | MGnify/ENA primary metagenome ERZ505413 (study PRJEB26158, sample SAMN06016410) | human gut metagenome | biome: human gut; feature: ankylosing spondylitis patient; material...
TGATGAACATATTTGTTACAAAGTGAGCCTGCCAAGCAACCTCAACGATGAAACGGATAGCCATTCTTGTATCCTTGTTAGCGCCGCAGAATGCGTCAACTACGAAAAGTCTCTTATTTGAAAGTTCCTTGATAGCGAGTTCCTTAACAGACTTCCAAGCCTCCTGTGAAGCTGGGTGGTTGTCGTTCTTGTACTCGTCAGAAGTCCACCAAACAGTGTCCTTAGAATTTTCGTCCATAACGATGAACTTATCTTTAGGTGAACGGCCTGTATAAACGCCTGTCATAACGTTTACTGCGCCAAGCTCACTTTCCTGACCCTTTTCATAGCCTTCGAGTGTTGGCTTTGTTTCTTCCTCGAACAGCTGCTCGTAAGAAGGGTTGTAAACAACTTCTGTAGTTCCGGTGATACCGTACTTGCTCAAATCGATCTTTGACATGTTGCAATAACTCCTTTTCAAAAAAATATCGTTAATAGGCGCTATAATGAAACAGCACACGCCGGCGCATTCATTTTCTTTCCTTATTATAAAGCATAAGCTATACAGAAATTCATCTGACAATTGAAAACACAATGCCAGCATTTCATGCTGTGCTCCTATTACAGCAATATAATTATACCACATATTTTTCTGAATTGCAAGGGTAAACGCAGATTTTGTGAGCTGATTTTTTACATTTCGTTTAAATCTATAACGATTTTTTATGAATAAATGTAATTTCATGGTATAAAATAGATAATAAAAGATATTGACTATTATCAATAGTTAGTCTAAGCTTGCGCGGACGATTTTGCAGTATCAATATAAAATAATTGCATTTTTATGTTTTTTTGCAAAAAAACGCCCTGAATTATGCAGGCAGCCGCCGCTTTCCTGCAAACAGAGAAAGGCAGTCCTCAAGGAACTGCCCTTCTCCGAAATATCAACAATAGGGGAGATCTTATTTACTTTTTCTTCTTAGCCATGACCACAGCCGCACCGCTCAGAAGTGCAAGAGCGAATGCCCCGCCTGCAACGCCGGTTGATGGGTTTGTGTTTGAAGCGTTTGAAGCTGCCTTTGAGCTGCTGTCTGACTTGCTATCAGTTGACTTGCTGTCGGAAGATGAGCTGTCAACAGCAGAACTGCTTGATATATCAGAAGAATTATCAGAGCTGTTCTCGCTGTCAGGCTGTGAAGAAGCAGGTGCTTTCTTTACAAGGTTTGCCACAGCGTCATTTATAGCCTTTACCATAGCGTCCACGTCAGCCTGCTCTGTGATGTTCTTTGTCCTGTCGATAGCGGCAAGAGCCTTTTCGACTTCTGAGAAGTCCTCATAATCGTCCTTGTTGAGAGTCTTTGCGGCTTTCTCTGCCTTGTCAAGCTCTGTATAATCTGCTGACTTGTATGCAAGTTCAAAAGCCTGTGTATGTGTTGCGATATCTGCTGAAATAGTTATTTCCTTGCTGAAAGGCTCGCAATCGTCAGCAGTTACCTCTACTGTGTAAGTACCTGCTGTAAGCATTGCAGTGTTGCCTGTTATCTCTTTTCCGTCTACCTTTATTACAACATTTTTCAGGTCAGCAGGTGTTACTTCAAAATCAACTGCATATTCCTTAGTTGGCAGGACAGGCGTTTTTCCCTCAACATACTGATACTTTGCACCGTCAGCTGTCAGCTCGTCATAAAATTCTTTTGTTGTCATATAGTCATATGCTTTAGCCTTGCCTGCTTCTTTATTTGAACCGCAAGCTTCAACATTTTCTGTTTCTGTGAAATAGTTGTTTTTAAAGTCAGTTGTAGACGAGGAATCCTTCCCCACTATTCCGCCGAAACGTGTATATGGCTTTTTGGCTGAGTACTGTGAAAGGTCAATTTCTCCTGCAAAATAGCAATCACTTACAGAACCGTCGGTTACTGAACCAACGATACCGCCTACATCTGTGGTTCCGTTGCCAACCGGCGTGAGTTTTCCTGTAACATAGCTGTTTATGACCTTGGAATCGCCATACAAACGTCCTACGATACCGCCGGCGTTTGGTGCAGCATATACCATATCGCCTGTGCTTGAACAATAGCGGACTTCCGTTCCAATCTGCGCATATCCAACTATACCGCCGACATAAACACTTCCGCTGTCGCCTGAGATAGTTATGTCTGCTGTGTTCTCACAATATTCAAAAGTTGTGCCGTATGCCTGACCTACCATGCCTATGAAGCCATAAACATATTTGCCGTTATTGTTGAACGATACGTTTGACACACAATCAGTAATAGTACAATCACCTGCAAATCCTGCAATAGTGCCATAAACAGTATATTCGTTATCAGTATTTGTCACATCCAGATTTCCCTCTATAGTCAGACCTGATACCTCTGCTTCCTCGATATCGCCAAAGAAACCGACCAACAAATCTTTACCATAAATAGACGTAAAATCAATGTTTGAAATAGTATGACCGTTTCCGTAGAATTTGCCGCTGAAACAATGTTCAATATAGCCGTTTTCATCGAAAACGTTTCCGATAGGCGTCCATACAACACCTGTCAAGTCAAGGTCATTTTCAAGAACAACAACTGCGTCCTTATTCTTGTCATAATCTCCGTTGTTTACCGCTTTTGAAAACGCCAACAGGTCGTCAACAGTTTTTATTACCGTCTTATTGTCGTCTGCAAATGCCGTTGTCGGCACAAACAAAAGACAGCCCGTCACCAAAAGACTTAAAATTTTCTTTTTCATTCTAATTCCTCCATAATATTTTTTTGTTGCTGATTTTTCTTTTTTACTCAGAACATAATTTTACTTGATTATTTTAACATAGCCTACACACTTTGTCAATAGATTTGGCACAAACGGTCAAAAACCTGCACAAGCGGTAACAAAATAAATGAATAATGCTTGAATTTTGCTTTGATGTGTGTTATTATATATTAAGAAATCATGTATAAGAAAGGATTTTTACAGTATGAGAGTGGCATTGGTAGACGATAATAAAAACGACCTTGCACTTCTTCATGAATATATTTCCGAACAAACCGCTCACAGCTGTCAGATAGATACGTTTTCAAGCGGAGAAAGCTTTTTGTCATGTTGGCAGATGGGAGCTTATGATCTGGTGGTGCTTGATATATTCATGGGGAAAATGACAGGGATAGAGGTCGCAGAAAAGCTTCGTGAAACAGACAAAAGCGTCCATATCGCATTCGGCACTTCAAGCAACGAGTTTGCAAGCGAAAGCTACGACCTCAACGCCTGCTACTATCTTTGTAAGCCCTTTCAGGCTGACAAAGTAAAAGCCATGCTTGATCGGATCGGTTCTGATGAAATTGATCGTATGCGTTCCGTTAAGCTTCCCGACGGTCAGAACGTGATACTCAGAAATGTTATCTACATAGACTGTGCGTCACATATCGTGACTATCCATTGCACAGACGGCGAAGGCATAGTTTCAAGAAATTCTTTCGCTGAGATCGAGAGCATTTTTTGCAGTCATTCATACTTTTACACCTCCACCAAAGGCGTCATCGTGAATTTCTATGAGATAGCCCAGCAAAAAAGCGACCTTTTCATAATGAGCGACGGCACACATATCCCCATAAGTCGCCGAAAATCCAGAGAAACATTAGACGCCTTCGCTCAGTTTCGCTTCAGTGATCTGCGAAAAGGCGGTGAGCAGTAATGCCTCCTTTATACCGCCTTGTGGAAGTGGGCATATATTCCCTTCTGAATTTTCTGCCACTTATGGTGCTTGCCCTTTATCCCTTCCGGCATAGGCTTCGCTTTTCCAAAACAGCTACTGTGGGACTTGTTGTGGCTCTTTCACTGGTGCAGATCTTCTTAGGCTGGCAGGCGGCATTTTTCAGCACAAATGCAGGTCTGCTAAGTGCAGTCAGCACCCTGCTCTATGCGGCTTTTTACTTTTTCGCTGTGAAGGTCAAGGTCGGCAAAACAGGCTTCACACTGCTTCTGCTTTCAAATAACGCAAGCTTTATCGTCATTACCTCAAAATGTCTGGAGGGCATTCTGTTCCCGTCACTTGCCTATGAATCATACCGCTGGTCGTTTTCCCTTTGTATGCTTATGACAGAAGCCGTGGTATGGGGACCGCTTTTTATCTACATGAAAAAGGTCTACACACCTGCGGTGGAAAGAGAGCCGTCAGGTCTGGAGTGGCGCTATCTTTGGCTTATCCCATTTACGTTCTATATAATATGGTATTATACTCTCTACGGCAACTCTGCGAAAAGCAGCTTAGAGCTTGCTCTGGAGCCAAAGAACACCATAGCTCTGTTCTTTATAAACGCAGGAGCGTTCCTGGTGTACTACATCGTGGCACGGCTGGTCATCGAGCAGCAGAAAAATCTGCGGCTTCAGGAAAATAACCACCTGCTTGAAATGCAGAACCTGCAATATGACTATTTGCAGGATAAGATAAAAGAAACAAGACGATATAAGCATGATGTCAGACATCATATCGCTCTTATGCAGGAGCTTCTGAAAAAGGGCGAATATGATAAGCTTTCGGAATATCTCAACGCTTTCAGGGATTCTATGCCCGATATATCAGAACACATTTACTGCAAAAACACATCTGTAAGCGCACTTCTTGCATATTTTGCTCAAATAGCGGAAAGCAGCGGCATTGAATACAAGGTGAGCGCTGACATCCCAGATGATATAAAAATAGACATAACCGACCTCTCTGTGCTTTTCGGAAATCTTATCGAAAACGCCATTCACGGCTGCGTGTCTGACAGTGCAAAGAATAAAAAAATAATAATCAGAGCAAAGGCTGACAGCTATTCCCTATGCCTGGCGGTGGACAACACCTTCACCGGAACTATCCTCACCGACCCCGAAGGCGGTTTCCTTTCCTCAAAACGCAAAGGCAAAGGTATCGGCACAGAGTCTGTCAAGAACATTGCCGCCAAATACAGCGGCGTAGCTAAATTTGAATACGGTGACGGAATGTTTTACGCTTCCGTAATGCTGAACATATGAAAAAGGCGGAAAGCTCGCAAAGAGCCTCCGCTTTTTCTGTTTTATCGTCCTCCAAGCTTTACATTTTCAAATGTTGCCACAACAAATAATTCACATATCATTAATAAAATGCTTCTTGTATCTCTTGTGCAAAATGCTATAATCTAATTGAAAATACGGAGAGAATTCCGTATAAAGTTAATAAATCAAACAAATCGGAGGTAATTCATTATGATGGGAAGACTCAGAGCAATGCGTGAGCCGCTCAAATATGTTCAGGGCAGAGATGCTACACTTAAGTTTCATGAAGAAATGGGCTATATGGGCAAAAGGTGGCTGTTTGTATGTTCAAATAGTGGCTACAAAGCCTGTCATGACAAGATAGAGAAAAGCTTTGGCGAACTTGACGATTACAGACGTTATGAAGTATTTGGTGGTATATCAAGCAAGGGCGAGATAGCCAAAATGGAAGAGATAGTAAAGGCTGACAACATCGACACAGTAGTTGCAGTTGGCGGCGGAAGCGCAGTTGATACTGCAAAAGCTACAGCATACTATACAGGCAAGCACATTGTTATCGTGCCTACAGTTGCGGCAACAGATGCGCCATGTACAGGTCTGTCAGTAATATACAATGATGACCACAGCTTTGACAAATATCTTTTCTATCCTACCAATCCGGACGCAGTAATGGTAGACACAACAGTTATCGCAAACGCACCTGTAAAGTTCCTTATTGCAGGCATGGGCGACGCACTTGGTACATATTTTGAGGGCAGAGCTTCCATAAGAACAGAGTCTGCAAGCCTTGAAGGCACAGGCATCACAAGAGCAGGACAGGCACTTGCAAGACTTTGCTATGACACTCTCCGCACATACGGCAAGCAGGCAGTTGAGGCTTGCAAGGTACACGCAGTTACACCTGCCCTTGAAGCTATCTGCGAGGCTAACGTATATCTTTCAGGCGTTGGAGCAGACAACGTAAACTGTGCGGCCGCACACTCGTTCTACAATGGCGTAACATCATTGGGAATCAAGCACGCAGACCACGGCTGTTGTGTAGCCCTTGGTACACTGGTTCAGCTTGTACTTGAGGGTGCGCCAAAGGAAGAGTTTGAAGAGGTACAGAACTTCTGCCTTGAAGTGGGACTTCCTGTCACACTTGAAGAGATCGGTGTAACTACACCTGAGCAGGTAGAAACTATCGCAAAGAACGCTTGTATCCCAGGCGAAACTATCCACAATCTTGCAGGCGACGTACAGCCTATCGAGCTTTATGACGCTATCATGCAGGCAGACGCAATGGGCAAGATAGCGCTGGGAAAATAAAGAATAGTGTATATTTAAAATAATATTGCCACCCACGGCTGATTTGGCTGTGGGTGGTTTTCTGTGCGAAAAAAAACAGAGAAACCCGATCAATGGGTTTCTCTGCATCTTTTAGCTGTATTAAATCATAATATCTTAGTAAAGTATATCTTCCTGCGAAGCTCAGTTGTCTGCAACGTCCATAAGCTCAACAGCAATATCGTCAGACCCGGTATCATCTGCGTCAGCCTGAATATCGTCCGGCTTATCGTCCTCTATGACAGCTCCTGTAAAATCAATACAAACATTCTCGCTTTTGCCAAAACGAGCCATTGTCAGCAGATCGGTGACAGTCGAGCGTGTGACATGAGCGCCTGTGAAATCCATCACCACATTTGCAGAATTATCCTCGCTGTTTTTGCTGTTGATCTCATCACGAAGCTGGTCAAAATTCGTATCCTCAAGGTCTGCATAAGCTGAAAACTCTTTTGGTGCATAAAGCGTTGCAACAGCGTGCATAGCAACGAATACAAACCTGAAATCTTCGCAATCAAAGGTGCTGAAAGGTATCTCAAAAAGCCTCAGCATACCCTCGTCGGCCTTTTTGCATAAAACAGGCTTATATCTGTTCTGAGCCAGATCATAGGTGTATCTGTCTTCGTAAGCTTCATCGGTTAAGCTGCCGTCTGGCATAGGCACGATCTCAAAACGAGAAGTTTCATCGCACGTATTGCAATAGCCTCCGACTATCACAAATCTGAAAACATAGTCGGTATTTTTCTCAAGCTTTTTGTCACAGCATATCTGCGTCCAATCCCAATTCCAGTTTCCAATAGAATAGGCGATAGCATTTTTGCCGTCCTTATCGGTCACAAAATATTTAGCTATGACATTGTTTTCGCAGGACTTATCTGCCTTAAAATCTCTAGGATCAAAATCTATTACTTTACTCATATTATTTACCTCCGTAACATCCACGGTCGGCTTATGAGTATCCAACATTCTTATAGTACATTTTTCACAGTCGCTTGCATACTCTGCCCGACCGTTCTTAACAAGCCCCTTAGCCCTTTTGGGATAGGTAGCTCCGATTCGTTTTCCGTTTATGTCTGTAACAATAACGTTTTTTTCTATGGGTATCTCCCCCTTGCACAGCTATATTAAATTAGCACCTGTATTACACAGGCTTGCGTTTAGCTCCGACGCTGTTATTTTCTATGGGTGTCGTCCCCAGTCTTTGCTTAGGATAAGTTTAACAGACGTCCGGTCTTTTGTCAAGACTATCTGCATCTTTTCGACATTACATACAATTGCGATCTTGCGGGCTTAGCACATATGCACAAGGGGCATGAGTACATAAAATGCCCATCACGGTGAGTGATTTCAAAATTTATCATAACGCAATTCTATCTCACCGGGAACAAAAAAATCCGTCCTACCCAAAGTAAGGCGGAATTAGGTGCAGGGTCGAATGAGTTTACATTTTGGTGTCCTCCATATCTAAAGTCACTTTCTTTGTGTGTCATATGAGTATTTTCCATGAGCTGCATTTTGTGGGTGTCCAAAATCCTAATACTACATCGTTTTATCTTGCTTTCAGTATAGCATAATTGCCAGACAAAGGTATGTCCGTTTAAAATTAGTTTACTTTTACATTATAGCCCTTTTTGGCGGTATATGTCGAGAAATAATACTAATATAAGCGTGATGACGACATCAAAAGCCCTGCCCTGACACAGAAAATAGTTGAGAGCGTATCGAGGCTTTCTGAAAAAGACCAACGATTGGTGCTTGAAGTTTCTGAAAGACTAGGAAAAGAGTGATTTTTGAGACCTCGAACTGCAATATCAAAGTAAAAATAAAACAGCGTACCGCAGTCCCCTGCGATACGCTGTTCTCATATAAAATTATTTCTTAGTAGTAACACTCTTTGAAGCCGACCAAGCGCCATAATACTTAGTACCCTTTACAGTTGTGTACGAACGAACACGAACGTAATATTTCTTTTTGCCTGAAAGCTTTGAAACAGTGGTCTTGTCGGTCTTTTTGTTTGTTATGGTAACTTTCTTTGCACTTGTGAACTTTGAGTTGGTAGCGTACTGAATCTCGTATCCGGTAGCCGAGCCTTTCTGCGCCCAATCCACAAAGAATGCCTTGCTCTTAGCTGTGAGCTTCTGTATCTCCTGCTTTGCAGGATTTATCTTGAACGTCTTTGTGACAGTGCCTGTGTAAGAGCCTTTTCCTGCGATTTTTACAGTGGCAGTGCCTATTTTCTTGTTGTTTGAGTACGAAACTGTGTAGTCAGTGCCATTCTTTAGAGTTTTGCCATTATATTTAACAGTAATGCTCTGAGTGATGTTCTTGCCAGTGAAAGCCTTTGTGGAAATGCCCGAAACTGTGGCTTTCTTGAAGTTGTTTTTGATACTGTAGGTCTTAGAAACTGAGCCAGTGTAATTGCCCTTGCCTGTGATAGTGACCTTTGCTGTGCCTACCTTGGTGTTGTTTGAATAGGAAACTGTGTAATCTGTACCATTCTTCAAAGTTTTGCCGTTTAGCTTGACCGTTACACCAGGCTTCTTTGCCTTGCCGTCATAAGCGTAGGTCGAAGTGGAAAGTGTCACGCTTGCCTTTGAAATGCTAATTCTTGAAAGTGCAGGAATTTCAGCCGTTTCAAGAACTTTCTTGCAGACTGTACATTCCTTGTGCTTTGAGCCTTTAACTCCGATAGAAGCCGCTTTGTCAGTTATCCAACCGCTTGACTTGTGACCTGTGGCAGTTATCGTTGTCTGTGCCTTGATAACAGCGCCGCAAACTGAGCAATGTGAGCCGTCTGTTTTGCCTGCGGTGGTGCAAGTAGCAGAGTAGCCCTTGTCGGTAACTGCGGTGTGACCCTTTGCAGGAAGCTTTTCTGTAACTGTCGCATTGCACTTTGTGCAAGTCTTTATAGCAGCACCCTCTGATGTGCAGGTCGGCTGTTTTGTTACAACAGAATTTCCGTAGCTGTGACCTGTTGCCTTAGTTGTGTTGTCCTTGTATGAAGTACCGCAAACAGAACACTTGTGGAGAGTGTAGCCGTCAGCAGTGCAAGTAGGTGCAACAACTGTGTCAGCATATTTGTGTGAAGTCTTTGGTATAGTTTCTGTAACTGTCGCATTGCACTTTGTGCAAGTCTTTATAGCAGTACCCTCTGCTGTGCAGGTCGGCTGTTTTGTTACAACAGAATTTCCGTAACTGTGACCTGTTGCCCTAGTTGTGCTATCCTTGTATGAAGTACCGCAAACAGAACATTTGTGGAGTGTGTAGCCGTCAGTAGTGCAAGTAGGTGCAACAACTGTGGTTATGTAGCTGTGGGAAAGCTTTGCAATTGTTTCTGTTACTGTTGCTCCGCACTGCGTACAAGTTTTTGTTTTTGTACCCTCTGCTGTGCAGGTAGGCTGTTTTGTGATAACAGCACTGCCATATGTGTGGCTCGTGCATCCGCAGGTGAGTTTGTATGTCTTTGCTACAGACGGATTGTATGTAGGATAAATTTTTACAGTGAGTGAACCGCCATTTTTGAATGTGATACGTCTGATATCATTAGCATAGTTTTCAAGCTTATTTACACTTACCATACTGCGATCAGAAAATTCAACTGTGTAGTCTGTATCGTCATAAAGCCAGAAATCAATGCTGTCGCCCACACTGAACTGAGTTTTGCTCAATACGCTTGAAAAGGACGTATTCGAAAGGTCTGTGCGCCAATAAACAGTGGTAGAGGTCGGAACTGTGAACTTATTCACATAACCGCAAGACTTGCAGGTCTGTGTTACAGTGCCGTCAGTTTTTGATGCGTACTTTGTTTCGTAGTCATGACCTGTTTTGACGTCAACCGTCTTTATATCATCAAGATTTGAAAGGTTCAGGGAGTTGAAGGTCACGTTATTTTTATCGTAAACATACCAAACTGCTCTGCCGTTTTTGATAACAGGCTGGCAATCTGAAAGGCTTCCCTCAAAGGTGTGTATACTGCCGTTTACAGTGCCGTCAGCGTTTAGCTTCACACAGCTTACCTTTGTATCTCTGGCCCACAACAGCAAAAAGCTGTTATCATTTATCTTCACAAGCTGTGGGGCAGAAGCTGAGTCTGTACCCTCTGCATAAGAAGTTATCTTATTGAGCTTGTTTATGGAAAGGTCCTTTGAAACAGCGGAAACATAGACGTTTCGTGTTTTTGACGTATTGATATAATCTAGGTCAACTGTACTCTGTGCCACTATATAGCTTGATGATGACACATCAAAGCCGCCTATAGCCGCACCTGTATAGTTATAGTGACCGGAGGTATATTCAGGGTATGTTACAACGTCGATATTGCTGACCTTATCAAAATAGCTTGGGAAGAATTTGCCTGTAGTAAAATCAGAATTATACTTCACCAGAACGGCAGAACGTGGATGAGCGTCACCATGGTCGAGGGCGACTATATGGTTGCCGTCGGTTTTTATAAACTGATTGAAGGAGTGGCTAACATAGCCATAATCAACGTTCATGATGCCGGTATATGAATCAGTGATAGTCATTGACGGCATATCAACTTCAATGGTAACGTTAGACTGATGATTATTGCCGTCGCTTGACTTATACATCTCGTGGCAAGTTCTGACAAGCAGGTGGTCACCGCTGTGGGTCATTCTTGCCGAGCCTGCATCGAATGGAACTGTAGTGTTAGCTCCATACAGACCGCAGGACTTTATTTTGTTCCAATTCTTGTCATACTTTGTGATACGGAAAACCTCGAGGGAGTCGTTTTGTTTCGGATTTTCCTGACCGCTAAGGACATAATAATTATTGCCGGAGTCATAGAAAGCACCAAAGATAGGCAGCTCGTTGTCGATAAGCTTAGTGCTGAGCGGTTCAAAATCAGAGCTGTAATATTCCACAAGGAGCTTGCCATTGATAGCGCCTGACTGGACACGCATATAATTGCCGTTGTCGCACACTGTCAGGTAAGATTTCACTGTGTCAGACCATTGCACATAGTCCTGAGCATTCACATTAGAGCCTGAATACGCAACACATTGCGCCACGGCAAAGGCACTGAACGATCCAGCAGACACAGCAGTAGAAACAGCCATTGCGCCAGACAGGACAATGCTCAACATTCTTTTCTTCATATTCATCGATTTCATCACCTCATACAAAAACTTTCAAACGAGAACGCCTTTATATATATAATATCACAACGCAAGGCGTATGTCAATGAAAATAAGTTACAATGAGAATGATTTCAATAAATTCGTCATACACCAAAGGTCAACGCAGTAAAAAAGCAAAGAGGATACAAAACAGAAAAAAACGCCTTGACAAGGTTTGATGGGTGTGATATAATATTACAGTGGTATTTCGAGGTGTGGCTCAGTTTGGTAGAGCGCTGCGTTCGGGACGCAGAGGCCGTGGGTTCAAGTCCCGTCACCTCGACCAGTAAAAAGGGTTATGCTTTGAGGAACCGAAAAGCGTAACTCTTTTTATTTTGGTCGAAACGCAGGCTTGAACCCACTGTTCAACGTCCCGTCACCTCGACCAGTCACTCGCCGTGACGGGCATTGTCCGTCATGGCTTTTTTTATTATCAGAACTTAACGCCGCAGGGGGAGTTTTTGTATTACCTAAACAAGTAGGGTTATGCTTTGAGAAATCGAAAAGCGTAACCCTTTTTTTGTATGTTCCACATAGCAAAAGTGCCTTATGACTAGCATTAAGGCACTTTATCGATTCAATCTTTCCCCAACCTCTCCGAAATCTCCAAGACAAGCTTCTGATCCTTCTCAGAAAGCCTCGATACGCTGTCCACGATCTTCTGTGTGAGAGCAGGATTTTTGCTGCCATCGTCGAAAAACTGCTGATGATAAAGATATAGAGCAGATAAAACGAACCATGCTTGAACGTGTCGAAAGTATCGAGCCTAGAATAAGAGATTATGCAGAAGAATGGCATATCAACATATTCAGACAAAAAGATCTCCGTTGGAGATATAAGAAAAACTCAGCTTATCACTACACATGGTGTTGGCGCTATAGTTGACTTTAAGAACGATACTGTTGTTATCGCTTCTACAGACGATTGGGACTATTCCCCTAATGACGCTGATGAGGTAGAAAATCAAAAAATATTCAATTTTTTAAGGAGCTTCATCAGCTTTTTGGCTTCTTCTTTTGTGATATGAGTTGTTACATCTTTAGATATCTCGCCGTCTTTATCCAACAGCTTTATGCTGCTAAGCGTTTGTAGATATCCGCACCACATTGCATACAGCGCTCTGATTTTCACTTGTCCTACTTCTTATTTCCAAAAAACAGATCAAACAGAATATCCACCACGTCTTTTACAAGAATGAATATCACCACCGCCACCTGTCCCCCAAGAGAGCGGCGGTATCTACACCACGCTACTTTTCAGTAAGATATTCATTTCTGTCAAACAACTGCTCAATTGAAAGATTTTTAAACCTCGGAATGTTGTATCCAAACGGCGAGTTGAGAGCCTTTACAAAGTCTTTCGTATAGCCGTGATTTTTTAAAAGATCGTCCTCATACTTTATTTTATCTTCTTGCTTTGTGTCATTTTCCCTTTTCGTGATACAGCGCTGCATAACATAATGATAAATGGAGAAGTAAGAATCCACTGTACGAATATCTCCTATGTATTCTTTCAGTTCACGAACTACAGTAAGATGAGCAATACAGTTGCGGTATTTTCTTGTCATGCTGCTGTCTGCATTATTGATATCAACTTCAACGCACTTGCGCAGCCGCTCGTTCTTTTTCAAGAACAAATTCGGCGACTTATCACAAAGTTCACAAAGCGTCTGTGAAAGTATCCTGTAGTCATTTTTCAAGTTCTTTGAAGCCAACTCAGGAATTATCTCCTTATACAGCCCAAAATCACGTTCAAGGCAGTGTATCGCAATAACATACCTTGCATTGACATTTACAAGATTTTTCACCAGCAGATACATGACCGTAAGATAAAGCCCGATAACAGCCTTTGCCCTCTCCTTAGCCACGTTTTCTCTGCCCTTTGCCTGCTGTTTCACATTTTTGAAATCATCAAAGCTGATGTTCTTTATCATTCTCGCAAGCTCACTGCGCTTTGCTTCCAAAGAACTGTTCATGTCAGGAAATTCCACACAACTCTTGTAATAACGCTCTATCTGCGTGTCAGGGATACCCCCAAGAACAAACATGACAACTTTCTCATTCTTAGCCACTTCTCTTATCTTCTGAGCGTTCGCATACTTGATAAGGTATACAAACCGAGAGGACTCGATAACATTGTTTGTTATGAAATTTCTCAGACCATGTATGCCCTTGCCTTTTTCTTTAAGTTTTAAGATCTCGCTTATCCTATCGTCCGTGATCTTGTCGTCTATACCGAGTATAGTCAGTGCGTCACGGAACATCGTAAGCTTCGCCGAAGCCGCAGGCTTTCTCATGGAAGCAATGTTCTTTACGATAAAAAGCTCGTTGGTTATCCTCTGGCTGTCATTGAACAGCTTGTAGCCAGCCGTAAGCTCACACTCAACATCAACAGCAGAGCTTTTCATTATCTTCAAAAACTCCTTGATGTTATCAAACTTGCTGATAAGCGTTGTAAGAAGATCGTTTATCTCCTTGCCGTCAAGAAAATATGTGAGCATATATATCATTTTGGAGAAATACAAAAGGTCAGACGCATTCTTCTTTTCGCTGTCAAGAATTTTCTCATCAAAATCCATGTCAGCCTTGCCAAGCTCCTTGATAACGTCACCGTTCATGTGGTCGGCGATATTTTCAAAATCATTCCTGAATTTGCCCCAAAGCTTTGCCGCTTCATCAGCATATATCCCCTCTTTTTCATCATCGGTCATTGAAAAACGCAGTTTGCGCACAAGAGCTTCGCCTGCGACAACGTCATTTCTGTAGTAGTTGCAGAAAAGCAGAAAATCCATAAGCTTGTACATCTTTGAGCGCACAGAGTCATATTGCTTGTCCTTAAATCTGAAGCCGTATTCGTCCAGCATTTTCTCACGAAGCTTTTTGATAGAAAAACCGAGATTTTTCTGAGATTTAAGCACAATGAAATCGTAATAAAGGCGTATGATATCATCAGCCTCATAGCCTTTCATCATATCAATAAGCAAGCTGATATTGACCTTGTTGCCCTGGATAAAGCCCTTATTTATAGAATCAAATCTCTCATCTACAAGATAGTCAAGGGTTTCTCTGTATTCGGGATCAATAATGTCAATAAAGCTGTAAAGGTCTTCATGAAGCTTACTTGACTTATCATGGAAAACACTCTGCCTTATCTGTCCCACAATTGCAAGCATATGATAAACACGCTTTTTGTATGCTTCCGAAACTCTATTATCTTTCGTCTTTGGCTCTTCAAGACCGAAATAGCCAAGACGCTTAGTTTTCAGCAGGTCATTGAACGTGCTAAAGCTTTTCTTGATATTACCCTTTACCTTATCGGAAAGATTGCTTTTGTCAGGGTGAGTAAAAACTTCATACGTATTTCTTGCAGAAAGATACCCCATAAAATCATCATAACTTTCAGAACCCTTTACACCGAGCATATTGTTCAGCGCATAAACGATATTCGTCACATACACCGCAAGTATCTTTTCTATATCCAGAATGTTGTAAATAAACTGGATATGTATATTATCATCAAAAGTTTTGCCGAAAAAGCGCTTTTCAAGCTCCGATTTAAGCCCCAGCATATCCCATCTTACAGGCGAGCTTTCACCGCTTCTGTGAGTAGGGTTTGAAGTACTTATCTCCACTCCGCTCTCCAAGCCATGCTTGCTTGAGAAAGTGATGTTTACTTTGGTTACACCACAAAGCTCGATATTGCTGCTGTCCTCAGAGGAAAGCTGAGTTTTGTTGTAGTTATCATTATCCACCTTATCCACCTCATATTCAAGCACAGCAGAATTGCCCTTGCCGAAAGAGGTTATGTACATTTTATTTTTGCTGACAAGAATAGACTTCATTCCTGCCGCCTTTACGGAGGATTTTTTCTTCTCTGCCGCAGGTGCAATGACCTCTTCAGCAGGCATGGCAGCGATCGCAGGAGCAGCGTTATTATTTATCTCAGCCGCTTTGAGCTGTCTGGCTTTTTTCTGAGCCTCACGCAGCTCTCTAGGCTTCATTTTATTCTTTTTTGCCATAAATATTACTCCTTATATTAGTTATCCCTTAGCGCATTGAGCGTTAAGGGATTTTTTTATTTGTTGATTTAGATGTTAAACTTTGCCGGTTAGTGCAAATTCGCACTAGTGTAGTAGCTACAAACACGGCTTGCAATTTACGGACTTGTTTTAGACTAGTGCAAATTCGCACCAGTGTAGTAGTATAACACTGGTAATTACAACAGTGGTAATGTTTTAGACTAGTGCAAATTCGCACTAGTGTAGTAGTTTCGATTTTTCGGGCATTAAAAAAATTGGATTTTAGACTAGTTCAAATTTGCACCAGTGTAGTAGGTCAAAGTTGACAAAATAATCAATGATATTCTGTAATAAAACACCAAACTTATCTTATCGACGCTTTAATGTATATATTATACCATTTTCAGACACAAATGTCAATAGAAAGTGGCTATTTTATATAAAGCATTTTCATCACCTCCCATCTGTTGTTATTTCATCTCATTCCCCAATCTCCTTGACAACTGCGATAGCGCAGTCAAGTACAGCTACAAGGATAGCCGTAAGGATCGTCTTTCCCATTTTTATCACCTCCTGTCCTTTGTTCTGTATACATTATACCACCTTATCATCGTCAATAAAAGTGTAATTTTCAAAAACTTTTTTGTCTATGTTTTTGCACATTTATCACGTTTTTACGGCATTTATATCACAATTTCAACAAAATAATTTTCTATATCATTGACAAAAAGCTGTTTTTGAGATATAATGGATACAAGAGGTGATAAAAATGCTCATACCCCCAAGCACATTTCTGCCCAAGCGTGACAAAAATGCAACATATATCGCAGAGGTGCAATCCATACCCCTCTCACCCTCTGCATATTCCGTCATTATCAAGGACAAGTCCATATTTGAAACAAGCCTTTCCCCTAACGGCAGCGTATCAATGTCCTCATTTCTCACAAGTATATTTGATTCAGCATATATCGCATCATTAAAATACAAAAGTGAAAAATATAATGATATCCCACTTCTGAACGCATTCGTAAAATGGCAGATCGAGGAGATCGATGACGGCCTTGATGATAAAAGCAAGGAGATAATAAAAAGCTATCTTATCTCAAAGCTCTCTGCAAAATACGAAAAGACCAAGACCGAAAATGCAGTGCGAGTAAGGCTCAGCATATGCCGTGACCTTTACGATACACTGAGCAGTGACGACCTTTATTATGAAAACAAAGTGTACAGCTCGACCCTAAGAAGATTTCTGAAAGCCGTGTATGAGGACTATGCCCTGCTGTCAGATTGTGAACGTGAAAGGCTCCTTTTCGCCGACAATATCATAAAAATAAATGAAGTCATCAAACAAAACGGCAGCAGATATTACAGCTTCATTTACGCATATTCTAATATGTACAGCCGTGAAAAGCGCCGCATAAGGCTTATCCCCTACCGTATCGTCAGCGACGAATATAAGATGTATAATTATCTTGTCTGCCTGTCCGACGAAAAAAGCGCAGGCAAAGAGTTCAAAGCCGACAGCTATCGCATAAGCAGATTGAGCGGACTAAGCATCGCAGAAAAGCTCAGCCAAAAGGAATACTCCTCCGTCACCGAATACGAACGGCTGAAAGAGGTTCACGTCAAGTCCGTGAAGCACCTACTCAGCGACCCACGTTTTGGCAGTGATGAGAGCGATATCTCCAAAGTGTACCTCACCGAAAAAGGCGTTGAAATGTTCGGCAAAATACTCTATCAGCGCCCCATACTGAAAGGCAATGAAAAGCCCAAGCCCAACGCTGTCAACGAGTTCATCTCCCAGCCTATCCAAGTCAAATACTATTTCAATAAGTTCGGCAAAGACGGCGTTATCCTATCCCCAAGCGACTCGTTTGAAGAAATGAGAACGCTGTATGTCGAGGGGGCTGAGGCGTATAACCGAGAAGTTGAGATGTGAGAATATAAATGAAAATTATAGCAAAAAGCCACCCCTATACAGAAATATACTCATGATATCATAAATAGTCAAGCTCTGAGAAGAGTGAATATATGAGTTTATCTTTGTAAAATAAACCGACCCCATTCGCTAGACTTTTTGACCTAGCAAATGGGGTCGGTTCAAATATCAATATCATTAAGTAAAAAAATCAAAACATAAAAGCAAGCATAATATGCGGATCACTTTACTTTTCTGCCGTAAATCTTGCCCACTCATATTCCGCTGTCAGCGGAACTGTGCCGTCAAAAGCTTTCAGCCAGCTGTCAACGCCAATGCCATTCCACGCATTCATCATTATTTTTCCGGGCGTAACAGGCAGATTTTCAGTAGCCTTGTATGCTTCCTTTCCGTCAACATACCAAGTTATGCCGTCCTCTTTCCACTCAAATGCGTAAGTGTGAAAATCCTCAGAAGCGTCAAAACCAAGATCATACATATATTCGTGCTTGCCAACACCATTGGTGTAGTAATTGAACTGCACCTTTGTTGTGTCCTTGCCAAGGACTTCAACATCTATTTCGTCCCAAGGATTATCCTCCGATGGACCGGTGTATGTAAAGAACGATGATACAACGCCGTCATTCTTTATGGCTTTCATTGAAACCTCATAAAGTCCATAGCCATAGTTTTCCTTTGAACGATACTCGCCGCCTCTGTACGCTTCGGAATCGCCCATACTGTCAATGGTAAGCTGCATTTTTCCGTCATTGAAAGTTACGTTATCTTCGCTCCACGAACAGTTGAATGGATCGCCATTTGACCAGCCTGCTGAAATGGAAAAATCATTTGACGCACCCTTGCTGAAATCTGCCTCAACCGTGTATGGAGAATTGCTTTCCGTTTCCGCCTTGCTGCTGACATCTTGCGAAGAACTGCTGTCAGATGAAGCACCGCAGCCACCCATAGACATAACTATCATTGTGAGAATCGACATAGCCAAAACTTTTTTCATTTTCATTACCTCCGAATAAATATCAGAATTTTATCTTCTATAAGTATTATAAATCAACAAACGTGATATTTATATCAAAAAAGTAATGCAAATATCAGATTATTAACATCAACTTATATTTTCGATCTGCTTGTACTATGCTTGTTCCAGTTTGCACGGAAAAATTGATCTCTATACTGTTTCGGCGTAAGTCCCGTCTGTTTCTTAAAGCAGGCAATAAAATGGCTGTGAGAACTGAAAGAAAGATAATTGGCTATATCAAGCGGACTATATTCAGAATATCTCAGCATATTTTCAGCCGCCTGTATCCTTTTTGACATAATGAAATCAGAGATCTTTACGCCAACTTCCTCTCTGAAAAGCTTTGAAAGATACTGAGGCGTTATGTTCAGTTCATCAGCTATCTGATTCACGGTCACGCCCTTGTAAATATTATCGAAAATGCAGTCAAAACACATAAGGATATGCTTTGAATAAACGTTCTGTGACGCAGCCTTTTTCATTTGCTTTGTATAATAAACGATGACTTCCTTGTGTACAGCCATAACGCTTTCTTCATTGCGGCACTCATCACATTTATTAATGTATATATCGCTTATGGTATATGCAGTTTCCGGGTCAAGTCCACCCTCGATGCAAAACCTGCACAGCATAGCTATGGTTATGACAAGATGATACTTGACGTTTCTAAGGTCGTCCTTGCTGAGCCTGCCCTTTCCGTTTGTATCCAGCGGCGTATACAAACGTTTGACCGTTTCAAGGTCGCCCGCCCGCACCGCAGAGTAAAATTCCAGTTCCGTTTCATATGGTGAATGATGATAGTCATTTTCCTTTTGCATAAACTGCCGCTTAGACAATTCTCTGTTTATTTCCATAGCTTTCACCCCCTGCTTTTTACTTATTATATCACGTTTACAGACACAAGTAAAGCTTCATATTTATAGAAAAAGGACGGCAAATCACCCTGCCGCCCTTTTTTCTGATAATTAGATATTATTTAGCCTCTTTCATTGAAGTCATAGCCTCGTCGATAAGATAATCTATAGCCTTTTCATTTTCCTGAACGACCTGTGACCAGCTCTTTGACTCCTGCGGATTCATTGTTCCTCTTATTGCAGTATCGCAAATAGAGTTAAGGTCGGCAGATACGCCCTGTTCAAAGTCGAACACAGGGTTCTGTGCGGAAAGATCATATATAGTATCTCTCATTTCAAGCATTTCATCAGACCAGCCGTAATCGTCCTTATACTGGTCGAGGGTTATCTGATGTGCAGCCTCGTCAAGCTCTGCATAACGGCAGCATTCAAGGAAAGCTGCCACGCCCTCAGGGTTCTGTGCGTTCTTTACAATGCTAAAGCCGTGTACTCTTGAAGGGATATACTGTTTATCACTATCAGCTGAGCAAGGAACAGGAACGAACATTACCTCTCCCTTTGATACATCGCCATAGTTTACAGTTGTTGACGGAGCATTCTCAAGTGCCCAAAGTCCGATTGGATAGAAAAGCGTCAATCCTGTTGCCATTCCGCTTCCCTCTGCGTCGCCTCTGAGTTTCCAGTTATTCTCGTGTTTTGGATAAACAACATTGTTCTTCTGCAGCTCATACATCATATTCTGAGCCTTTGCTATCATAGGGTCAGAAATATTGTTTACAAGCTTGCCGTCTGTGATACCGATGAGCGGCACACCTGAAGACTGCTGCAAAGCCTTTTCATAATACCAGCCGTCAAGTGCGTATTTATCGCTTTCAGCGTCAGTAAAATCAAGACACATTTCTGTGAATGTATCCCAGTTCCACTTGCCTTCTTTGAAAAGCTCGGCAGGATCGTCATATCCGTTATCTTCCATTGTCTGCTTGTTGTATACAAAAACATACGCAGGGTCTGTTCTGATAACGCTCACATAATGCTTGTCGCCAAGCATAAACTGATCTGTCGCACCCTTTATGTCTGTCCAAAGAGGCTTTGAAAGATCGATATAATCGTCGATAGGCTCTATCATTGACTTTATAGCGCCCTTAGGGAAAACGTCCATATCATCAGCGCCGATGAAATCAGGTGAATCATTTGACATTACAAGTGCCGCAAGATCGTCAAACTTAGTTTCCCAAGTGGTCTGCACCCAGTTTATCTTACCATTATACTTTGTCTTGAACAAAGCAAGGTCAGCGCCTATCTCCTTGTCCTCCGCCTCAGTAGGGTTGATATCCCAATGTGAAAACCACTTTATTTCGTTGCTCTTGAGATCTCTCACATCTTTCATATCATCAGCAAGTCTTTGAACTATCTGCTGCTGATCTTCCTTAAGCTTTTTGTCAACTACCTTGCTTGATGAATCGCTTGAACTTCCGCAAGATGCAAATGCTGAAAGCGAGCAAACCGCAAGGGCAAATGTCAAAACTCTTTTTGCATTATTCATAGCCATACCTCCGAATATTACTTTCTTCTCTTTGCAACGATCACTGCTGTGCCGGCAAGAGCGATAACAGCAAGTGCTCCGCCAACAGCCGCACCTGTTTCTGCTGCCTTAGATGTATTGTCAGATGCTTTTGAAGATGTAGCCGCTGCTGCAGAAGTCTTGCCTGCATCTGCCTTAGATGAAGAAACGTCTTTCTTTGACGTATCAGCCTTTGAGCTTGAAGTATCAGACTTTGAATCTGCCTTTGAAACATCTGTTTTTGACTCTCCGCCCTCGGCAGATGCAACACCGAAATCAAGCGTCATTGAAAGTGTGCCGCCGTTGAAAGCGCCTTCCTTCTCCCAGCCTGCGACCTCAGGACAAGCCTTCTTTGTTACCTCGCCTGTTTCCTCATTGACCTCGTCAGTTGGTCTGATATGTATTCTTATTCCGCCCTCTGGGTCCTCGTCCAATGAAGTGATAGAATTAAGCGAATCAAAAACCGTTGTTGTGCCGTCCTCGGCAACGAACTTTGCGTCAGATATCTTAACGTCCACAGGATAAATATCATCAGGCAGATTTGCCACCATAACGCCCATATCTCCAAGAGTTCCCTTGCCTGACATTGTCTTGTCGGTGATAACTTTGCTTATCTTATATTCAACAGTTATCTTGCCAGCATCATCGATACCTACCCAGTCGCCCTGATTCCAAGTCCAGTCCTGACCCATATAAAAGCCCATTGCTCCGATAGAGTAATATGAGTCATTCATTTTTGAGTCCTCCTCTGACGGGTGAACAACATCGCCTAGCTTTGCTGCCGAAACAGAAACTGACATCATTGTTGCTGCGAGAACCGCTGCTGAAAGACCTGCTACAAATTTTTTGATCTTCATAACCTTTTCCTCCTATTTTTCAATAAAATTTTTCGCTAAAAGCAATTTATTTTGTTGTTTCTGTATATATTATAACTATGTAAACGTTTTGTTTATATCAAAAACGTAACATAAATATCATAAAAGTGTTTAATATCAAATTTATGAAAGATTATAAATATATGAAAGACACCCAATCCGATGTGATAGGGTG
>ENA-OVGB01001366-OVGB01001366.1-human-gut-metagenome-genome-assembly--contig:-NODE-1366-length-21753-cov-3.501106_pt1 | contig 21753 bp, 17 predicted proteins | sample MGYA00237767_ERZ505413 | MGnify/ENA primary metagenome ERZ505413 (study PRJEB26158, sample SAMN06016410) | human gut metagenome | biome: human gut; feature: ankylosing spondylitis patient; material...
AAGACAAACGGTTTTCAAGACCGCCCCGTTATGACCACTTCGGTACCTCTCCATATTCTTTTTGTCATGTCTGCGTTGTTGCTCATCGCTGACGACTTGTTTATAATATCACCTCACCTGCTACTTGTCAACAACTTTTTTCGATTTTTTTAACTTTTTTTATTTGTCCATTGTTTTTCTGCTCTCACACCGCCTTTTTACGCTGTTTTTACGTATATTATGCTTCCTTTTTATTTTACGTCTTTCCCCGCTTTTTGCTCTCTTTTGTTTCCAATATACCGGACAATTCATTTGTAGACTGTCAAAAATGTACTTTCATTTAAAATATCCGGCAGAAACAGTTCTAATACTTTCACTGTTCCGCCGGATATTTTATTCAAATACCGTCCGCACTGCCCGGCAGGCACGAAGTTATATATCCTGTCTTTTTCCTGCTCTCCTACCGCAGGCACTCTGTATCCGTACGAATCCGTTCTGTATACCGGATTTTTGATTACACTGATACCCCTACTCTACTACAGGAAGGGTAGACAGTGACTTTTGCAGTTCTTCGTCTGTCGGAATGTAATCTGACATTTCATGGTCGTTGTAACGCTGATATGCAAACATATCAAAGTAGCCTGTACCTGTAAGTCCGAATACAATATTCTTTTCTTCACCGGTTTCTTTGCACTTGAGTGCTTCATCAATTGCCACTTTAATTGCATGGCTGCTTTCCGGTGCCGGAAGAATTCCTTCAATCCGTGCAAACTGTTCTGCTGCCTTAAATACTTCTGTCTGTTCTACGCTTCTTGCTTCAATGAGTCCCTGGTCGTATAATTCGGAAACTACAGAACTCATTCCATGATAACGCAGTCCGCCTGCGTGGTTTGCGGACGGAATAAATCCACTGCCGAGTGTATACATTTTTGCTAATGGGCATACTTTACCTGTATCACAGAAATCGTATGCGTATTTTCCTCTTGTAAGACTTGGGCAGGATGCCGGTTCGACTGCAATCAGCTTGTAATCGGCTTCCCCGCGCAGCATCTGTCCTGCAAACGGAGAAATTAATCCACCAAGATTAGAGCCGCCGCCTGCACAGCCAATAATCATATCTGCCTTTACACCGTATTTGTCCAGTGCCGCCTTGGTTTCAAGACCGATAATAGACTGATGTAATAATACCTGTGTCAGCACAGAACCTAATACATAACGATAACCTTCCTGACTTGTTGCTGCTTCAACTGCTTCTGAAATCGCACAGCCAAGGCTTCCTGTTGTTCCCGGAAATTCTTCATTGATTTTACGTCCGACATTGGTCTTCATAGACGGTGACGGGGTTACAGATGCACCATATGTACGCATGACTTCACGTCTGAACGGTTTCTGCTCATAAGAACACTTTACCATATAAACCTGACAGTCTAAATCAAAATATGAACATGCCATCGAAAGCGCTGTTCCCCACTGTCCTGCACCGGTCTCTGTTGTAACGCCCTTTAATCCCTGCTGTTTTGCATAGTACGCCTGTGCAATTGCAGAATTGAGTTTATGACTGCCGGATGTGTTATTTCCTTCAAATTTGTAGTAAATGTGTGCCGGTGTACCCAGCTTCTTTTCAAGGCAATATGCCCGTACCAACGGTGACGGGCGATACATTTTATAGAAATCCCGGATTTCCTGCGGGATATCAAAATACGGTGTTGTATCATCTAATTCCTGCTTTGCCAGTTCTGTACAAAAAATAGCCGATAATTCATCAACTGTAACCGGTTTTAAAGTCTGTGGATTTAAAATCGGCGCCGGTTTCTTTTTCATATCAGCACGTACATTGTACCATTGCTTTGGCATTTCCTGTTCTTCCAGATAAATCTTATACGGAATTGTCTGTTCCATTGTGTAACTCCTCCATTCTGCTGTTTTTACAGCATTCCATTATTCTATAATCATGCACCTTGTGCTAATTACCTTCTTAAACAGCCTGTTCTATTCTGCTTTTTATTTTTTAAAGATACTGCGCCGCAATTCCCATGTCTTCCGGCGTTGTGATTTTTATATTTGTGTATGCGCCCATTGCCATTTTGACCGGAACGTCTGTATAACGTTCTACAAGCATGGCATCATCTGTAATCGTACCCCTGTCTGTATCCGCATACATTTTTGTATACGCACTGCTTATAATATCACTGCGGAATACCTGCGGTGTCTGAATCTGCCACAGCGTATTTCTGTCCGGCGTATCAACCGCAAATCCTTCCGGACTAACCACCTTAATGGTATCCTTAACCGGGACTGCTGCCGTACAGGCACCATATCGTAATGCGGCTTCTTCGCAGTTTTTTATAATTTCCTGGCTGATACACGGTCTTGCACCGTCATGGATATAAATCAACACCTCTTCTGGTGCTGTATCTATTGCCAGCTCCTGCGCCGCTTTCAGTGCATTGTATACCGTATCATACCGCTGTGCGCCGCCTGCGACAATTGCCATGACTTTATTTATGCCGTATTTTTCAACAATCTGTGTGCGGCACATTTCCAAATCATTTTCACCTGCCGCCAATACAATACTATCAATATCGCTGTCCTGAAATGCCTTTAAGGCATAATAAAGTACCGGCCGGTCTTTTAACATCAGATACTGCTTTGGAATGTCACTGTTCATTCTGCTGCCGCGTCCGCCTGCCAGTACAACCGCAATTTTTTTCATATGCTCCTCTATTCCGCAGGCATCGATGCCGGGGTATCCTCAGACCGGACAGATTCCGTCCTGCAATGCCTGCGTTGCAAAACTGCCATGTAAATTATCTTGATCAATTGTCATTTATGGATTATCCACGCTTACCGCTCTCCAAGCTTTAAATTCGGTACGGCATTCAAATCGTATCCGTGCCGTGTTCCGCGCATGTATTCATAGTATGCAGCCGCACCAATCATTGCCGCATTGTCTGTGCAGAGAATCGGCGACGGTGAATAAAACTGAATACCGTGGCTGTCACATTCCCTTGTGAGTGCCGCACGTAGTGCAGAATTGGATGCCACACCGCCCGCAATGGCAAGCTTTTTAATGTGCATTTCCTCTGTCAGACGGATTGCTCTTGAGACAAGTGCTTCTACAACTGCATTCTGGAATGATGCCACTAAATCTGCCTTATTAATCTCAATCTGCTTCATTTCACAGGAATTGATGTAGTTTAATACAGCGGACTTGATTCCACTGAATGAGAAATCATACGGTGCATCGTCAACGTGTGCCCGCGGAAATTCGATTGCATGGGGGTTGCCCTCTTTTGCCAGCTTGTCAACCTTCGGGCCTCCAGGATATCCCAGACCTACGGCACGTGCCACTTTATCAAATGCTTCTCCTGCCGCATCATCTCTTGTCCGCCCGATAATTTCATATGTGCCGTAATCTTTTACCATAACAAGGTGAGTATGTCCTCCCGACACCACCAGTGCCGCAAACGGCGGCTCTAAATCAGGATGTTCGATATAATTTGCTGAAATATGGCCTTCAATATGGTGTACACCAACCAGCGGCTTTTTCTTTGCAAATGCAATGGCTTTCGCCTCTGCAACACCAACAAGCAATGCACCGACAAGCCCCGGTCCATACGTAACACCAATTGCCGTAATATCATCCAGCGTGACATCTGCCTGCTTTAATGCCAGTTCGATAACCGGATTAATATTTTCAATATGCTTTCTGGAAGCAATTTCCGGTACAACACCGCCGTAAAGCGTGTGAATATCAATCTGTGAATTAATCACACTGGATAATACCGTTCTTCCGTTTTTTACAACCGCAGCTGCCGTTTCATCGCAGGAGCTTTCGATTGCCAGTATTAATACGTCTTTGTTTTCCATGACCTTTTCCTACTTTTTATTCATTAATGTCTGATTCATCTGCCAGTTCCCAGTACAGGAGCTTCCAGTGTCCCTGCGCATCTTCACGCAGTGTAAACTTTGTATAAGAATACTCCAGTCTGCTGCCTTCCCGGATATAGTACAGTCCAAGAATTGTAGCATACTTCTGACCGTTTAAGGTCTTGTACTTTACATTTGAACTGCCTTCAAGTTTGAAATCAGAAATGTATCTGTTGACCTTCTTATAATCCGCTATATCCTGCTTTAAACTTTCAAGGTATTCTGCATCGGTCTGTTTGCTTTTTAACTCATCATCAAAAAGCAGACGTGCCTGACTTGCAAGAACACTTAAATCTTCATCAGATACGCTGGATGTGTAATACATTTTACTGATGCGCATAAACAGATTGACCACTTCTTTGACGGATTCCGGGTAATTCTGTTCAATATTTTTTGTCTTTAACTGGGCAAGCTGTTCATTCACCAGCGACTGCTGTGTTGCATCCTGCCGCGGCTGTCTGTTGGACAAGTAATAGTAATATCCAACGCCCAATGCTGCCATGATTAAAATTGCGATTGTGACTCTTGCATACTTTTTCATAACGCTACCTCCTTTGCAGCTGCCCTTTCCTAATCTTCAAAGCCAAGCTCTACCGTTTTACCATCTGTACCTGCCTGAACATTCGGAAATATCTTCTGTATTCCTGCTACATAATCTGCGGGGCGCACCAATGACGGACTAAAATGTGTCAGCCACATTTCTTTCACCTGTGCTTCCCGGGCAAGATGGGCAGCTTCCACAAAGGTCATATGTTTATATTCCCTTGCTTTACTTTCTTTACCCTTCTCGCCGTACATACCCTCGCAGATAAACAAATCCGAACCCTGTGCATTTTCTGAAATAGACTTTACCGGACGGCTGTCGGTGCAATAGGTCACTTTCAGACCTTTTCTCGGAGCACCCATGACCATATCCGGTGTATACACTCTGCCCTCCAGTTCTACTGTACTGCCGTGCTGCAAACGGTTCCATGCTTTCTGTGGAATCTCAAGTGCCTTTGCTTTTTCAACATCAAACTTACCGATCCGCGGAATATTTACCGCATAACCGTAACAGGTCACGGCATGATTCACTTTAAATGCATCTATTTCATATCCATTGATAGAAATATGTTCTCTGGATTCACTCAATTCAATAAAACGCAATTCATAAGGAAGCTCCGGTGCAATGACCCTCAGTGCGGAAACCACTCTTGAAAGCCCTTTAGGCCCGATGAGTGTTACCGGTTCTGTCCGGTCGGAATTGCCGATTGTCAGTAAAAGTCCCGGAAGTCCGCTGATGTGGTCTGCATGGTAATGTGTAAAGCAGATGACATCAATCGGATGAAAGCTCCAGCCCTTTTCTTTTATTGCAATCTGTGTACCCTCGCCGCAGTCGATTAACATACTGCTGCCGTTATAACGCAGCAACAGCGATGTCAGCCATCTTCCCGGCAGCGGAAGCATTCCGCTTGTACCTAGTAAACATACATCTAACATTTTTCTTAGTCTTTCCTTTTCTAATTTTAGTATACACCTTTCCTATGCCGTACGCCAGCCTTTTGACATGATTATGGCATTTTCCGCCGGCTTCTCGTAAAAATTTTTACGGACACCGATTTGTTCATATCCCATTTTTTCATAGAGCCTGCGCGCTGCATCATTGCTTTCACGCACTTCAAGAAAAAATATCGTCACGTCTTTTTGTCTGCCGCGTTCTTCCATTTCTTTCATCAGCGCTTCCGCCACTCCGTTTCTGCGGTATTTTTCTGCCACTGCCATATTGGTGATATTGCCTTCGCCAAGCACACTCCACAATCCGCAGTATCCTGCAACTTCTTCGCCTGCAAGGCACACCAGATAAATATTTTCCGGTGTCGTGCAGGCGGAAAGAAAAGATTTTTCCGACCACGGTACAGAAAAAATTTCCTGTTCTATTGCTTCGACCTGTGCAATATCTGTTTCACGCATTTCACGAATTTGAAACTGTTCCACGCTTGAACTCCCTTTCTGCCTGTGACGGTCTTAAATATTCCGGGCGGAACGCATCGGATGAAATGATTTCTCCTGCTTCTGCCATATCTCTTGCCGCAAGTGCCACGCTTCCTGCACGCTGGGTACAGATATGTGCCGGTGCAATTGTATAGGCACAGGTCAGTCCTTCCTCAAATGCCTGTTTTGCCGGTACAACACCATCACCGATAAAGAGTACCGGTTCATTTTTCTCATTTAAAAGCTTTACCAGTTCTTCATAAGATAACAGGCTCTGTGCCATTACTTCCTGCGGTTTTCCGTCCTTGTCCAGCCGGTACAATGCCGTATATAAATGCTGTCTTCTTGCATCCATGACTGGACAAATCAGGCAGTCTGTTTTACTGACATTATATGCCATTGCCTTTAGTGTCGGCACTGCTGCCATTTTTTTATCCAATGCCAGTGCCATGCCTTTGCCTGTTGCCGCGCCAATCCGCAGTCCGGTAAATGAACCCGGTCCCTGTGATACCGCAATTAAATCAAAGCTTTCCGGCTCTGTTTCCGTCATTTTGCAGATTTCATCAATCATCGGAAGCAGTGTTTGTGAATGTGTTTTTTTATAATTAACCGTATATTCCGCTGTAAGTACATCATCTGTTAAAATTGCAACAGAAGCAGTGACTGCGGAACTTTCTATTGCCAGAATTCTCATTGTTTTTCTCCATTTGAAATCGTTATTTTACGGTAGTCGAAGCCTTTCTGCAAATCTTTTTCTATCGTAATAGTTATTGTGCTGTCCGGGAGCAGCTCTTCTATGAGTGTTCCCCATTCAATCAGGCATACACCGTCTGAAAAAAAGTATTCTTCATAGCCGATTTCGTCCATTTCGCTGACATCGGCAATGCGGTATACATCAAAATGGTACAACGGCAATCTGCCTTCATGATACTCCTGTACAATCGTAAAGGTCGGGCTGTTAATCGGCTCTTCAATTCCAAGCCCTTTGGCAAAGCCCTGCGTAAAGACCGTTTTGCCGACACCCAAATCACCGTTTAAGCAGTATATCTGTCCCGGATGTACGGACTGTGCCAGCCTGTATCCGGCTTCAAAGGTTTCTTTTGCGCTAGTTGTTTCTATGACCATATCTGCCTCCCACTTTTATCTGAAACGGCTTCAATTTTTTCTCTGCAATTGTAAGAAACGCATCCAGTTCATCACCGATGTCACGCAATGGAATGATATTAGCACGGACACTGGTAATATATAAAACAAGACTTTTTCCTGTACATTTAATCTTAAAAATGTCTTCCCAGAGCATTTCTTCGGTCACCGCCCCCTGCTGTAACAAAATCTTTTCTTCTGTAACTGTATATCGGACAGGTTCTTTAAAAGCTGCAACGGTTTTCATCTGCTGTTTCACTTTTAATTTCATGCCAATCGGTGTATACACGGTAAAAAAGAGCCCGAAAAAGCCCATCATCAGTGTATAGGAAATGTTGACCTGACCTACGGATACTACGCAGATAATCAGTGCGACAATCCCAAACAACAGTCCTGCCACACCGCCGACACTGTGGTAATTGTGGTATAATTTAAAATTCATCAAATCCTGTTCGGTAACCTGTGTTTCAAACTGCACCTGTAAGCCCTGTGGCTTGTTCGATTCACTCATAACTTTTCCTTTCTTAATTCAGCCCCGGCATTATCCGGACAATCTTTACTCTTTTTAGTGCATAAATTTTGACAATCCGCTCAGATTCAGTCCTTCCTGTTTTTTCGGACGGTCCTTTTTTGTCCGGCGGTCTTTTGCCGGTCTGCTTATCTTTTTATTCTGCGCTTCTTTTTCATCCAAAATCATAGAAAGTGCAATTCTGCCTTTATTGGCATCCACTTCAATTACACGGACATCTACGATATCACCGACACTGACAACGTCTAACGGATGTTCGACACGTCTGTCACTTCTCATCTGTGAAATGTGTACCAGTCCGTCCTGATGTACACCAATGTCTACAAATGCGCCAAAATCAATGACATTTCTTACCGTTCCCTTTAAAATCATGCCCGGCTGTAAATCTTTCATTTCTAAGACATCTTTGCGTAAAATCGGCTTTGGCATTTCTTCTCTCGGGTCACGTCCCGGCTTTTCAAGTTCCTTGATAATATCCTCTAAGGTCATTTCACCGATTTCAAGCTTTTCGGAGAGTTCTTTTAAATTGTGAACTTTGCTTCTTAAACCAATTAATTCACCGGAAGTAATGGAATTGCTGTCATAACCCATTAACGCCAGCAGCTTCTTTGCTGCTTCGTAGCTTTCCGGGTGGACACTTGTTGCATCTAACGGATTGTCACCGCCTGTAATGCGCATAAAGCCCGCACACTGTTCAAATGCCTTTGGTCCTAACTTCGCCACCTTTAACAGCTGCTTTCTGTTCGTAAATCTACCGTTAGTTTCACGGTAGTCTACAATATTTTTTGCAACTGCCTTGGAAATACCTGAAATGTATTCCAATAATGAAGCGGATGCTGTATTTAAATCAACACCGACTTTATTTACACTGTCTTCTACGACACCGGTCAGGGTTTCGCTTAACTTTTTCTGATTCATATCATGCTGATACTGTCCCACACCAATCGACTTCGGTTCAATCTTTACAAGTTCGGCAAGCGGGTCCTGCACACGTCTTGCAATGGATACCGCACTACGCTGTGCTACGTCAAAATCAGGAAATTCCTCTGTTGCCAGCTTACTTGCCGAATATACGGAAGCACCGGCTTCATTGGTAATGATGTAATCCACATCGTTTAAATTCATTTCTTTAATCATGTCCGCAATGATTTTTTCGGATTCTCTGGAAGCCGTTCCGTTCCCGCAGGAAATAAGCGTTACATGATATTTGTCAATGAGTTTTTTAACTTCACGCTTGGATTCTTCAACCTTATTGTGCGGCTCTGTCGGATAGATGACCTTTGTATCCAGCACCTTTCCCGTTGCATCTACAACAGCAAGCTTACAGCCTGTACGGAACGCCGGGTCCCAGCCGAGTACAACTTTTCCTGCAATCGGCGGCTGTAATAAAAGCTGTTCTAAGTTTTTGCCGAATACTTTAATTGCGCCATCTTCTGCTTTTTCCGTCAGACTGCTGCGGATTTCACGCTCGATTGCCGGTGCAATCAGTCTGTCATACGCATCTGCAATCGTTGCTTTTAATACCGGCGCTGTAAATTCATTTTCCGAAGTCAGCACCTGTTTTTCCAGATATCTTAAAATGCGTTCTTCCGGCGCTTCAATCTTCACTGTTAAAAACTTTTCCGCTTCACCACGGTTAATCGCAAGGATTCTGTGTCCCGGAACGGTGCTTAAACTTTCATTGTAGTCATAGTAGGTTTCATAAACCGATTCTGCTTTTTCATCTTTGGCAATAGAAATGAGTTTCCCCTCTTTCATTGTAATATCACGGATATATGTTCTGTAGTCTGCCACATCGGAAATCTGCTCTGCAATAATATCCATTGCACCCGCGATTGCCGCTTTGGCATCGGCTACTTCTTTTCCTTCTTCCATACTGATGTACTTGGCGGCTTCCTCCTCTAACGGCTTGTCGGTATTTTGCTGTAAAATAAATTCCGCCAGCGGTTCTAAGCCTTTTTCTTTGGCAATTGTCGCTCTTGTTCTTCTTTTCTGCTTATACGGACGATATAAATCCTCTACGAGTACCATTGTTTCTGCCGCCAGAATCTGCTGCTTTAACTCGTCTGTTAATTTACCCTGTTCTTCAATGCTTGCGATTACCTGTTCTTTTCTATCTTCAAGATTGCGCAGATAACGCAGTCTTTCATCTAAATTTCTTAACTGCTCATCATTTAATGCGCCTGTTGCTTCTTTACGGTATCTTGCAATAAACGGAATCGTACAGCCCTCGTCAATCAGCTTGACAGCGGCTTCCACCTGCGTTGCCTTTATCTGCAATTCTTCTGCTATCTTCTTGATAATGTCCATTCGTGTGACGTTCTCCTTTTTCTTCCCTTTTTTCTGAATTCTTATTATTATACCAGTTTGGGAGAGGTTTCGCAACTTTGAGCTGTGGCTGATTTGCAATCCATCATACCTTATGATAAGATTATAAATATATGCAAATTAAGGAGGATTTCATGGATAATTACGACCCGAATAACTGGAGTGACAATAACAATACAAATCAAAATCAGAATATAAACGGAAACCAGCATCCGAATCAGAATTATTTTAATAATGACTATCCGGTGCCGCCGGCTAAACCAAAGGATAAGCTTGCGACTTTTTCACTGATTTTAGCCATTGCAGGCTGTGTGACTTCCATAGTGTATTACATCAGTCTGCCATGTACGATTTCAGCAATTGTACTGGCAATCCTTTCCCGCAGCCGCATTGGACGTTTTGAAGGAAAAGCGGTTGCTGGTTTATGTCTTGGCATTTCCGGCATTGTTTTAATGTTATTTTTCTTTGTTATGATGCTTTCCATTCTGCATGACCCAAGTTTAATAAATTATATGCAGGAATATATGTCCGTCTATGCTGTCGAGCCACGTGCATAGGCAGCATCAATAACAAACGGCAGTTTCTGCAACTCTGTATTGGATTACTCCGCTACACCAGCTTTGCAAAAACTGCCGTTTTTTCTTTATTTTTTACTTCTGTGGAATAAATACATCATAGATTGCGCGGATTGCCGCTTCAAAGTAGCGGTTTCTTACGCCGACGATAATATTTAATTCGCTTGATCCCTGATCAATCATTTTAACATTAATCTTTGCATTAGACAGTGCAGAAATCACATTTGCGGCATTACCGACACTGTTTTTCATACCGCGTCCTACAACAGCGATTAATGCGAGGTTTGACTCTAATTCAATGCTGTCCGGATTCACGGCTCTGTGCAGTTCTGCAAGCACCTTCTGTTCTTTTTCCACAAATTCATCCTGATGTACAATGACTGTCATGGTATCAATTCCTGACGGCATATGCTCAAATGAAATACCGTTATCTTCAAATACCTGAAGTACTTTTCTACCGAAACCGATTTCAGAGTTCATCATATCCTTATCAATGTTGATTGCTACAAAGCCTTTCTTTCCTGCGATACCTGTAATGATACATTCCGGGATACTGCAGGTCGTTTCTACAATCATTGTACCCTTATCTTCCGGTGCATTGGTGTTGCGGATATTAATCGGAATTCCTTCTTTTCTTACCGGGAAGATTGCGGATTCGTGTAATACGGAAGCACCCATGTAAGATAATTCTCTTAATTCCTTATAAGTAATAATCGCAATCGGCTTTGGATTTTCTACAATTCTTGGATCTGCTACAAGGAAACCGGAAACATCTGTCCAGTTTTCATATACATCTGCCTTTAAAGCTCTTGCCACGATAGAACCGGTTACATCGGAACCGCCTCTTGAAAATGTCTTTACCTGACCGTTTGGCATTGCACCGTAGAAGCCCGGAATAACGGCATTTTCTGTATTTGCAAGACGTTCGCTCATCACTTGATTGGTTTTTTCAGATTCAAATTCACCATTTTTATCAAAGCAGATTACGGTTGCTGCATCAATAAATTCATAGCCAAGGTAATTTGCCATGATGATACCGTTTAAATATTCACCGCGGGAAGCTGCATAGTCCTTGCCGGCCTTTGCAGCAAACTGCTTCTTAATTGTTTCAAACTGTTCTTCTAAGGAAAGCTTTAAGCCGAGCCCCTTGATGATTTCGTTGTAACGTTCCTTGATTGCCTTTAAGGATTTATCAAAATTTTTGCCTTCTTCTGCTTCGGCATAGCATTTGTAGAGCATATCCGTTACTTTCGTATCCTCTGAAAAACGCTTTCCCGGTGCAGACGGCACAACATATCTTCTGCTCTCTTCGGCACGGATAATGTTGCCAACCTTCTTAAACTGCTCTGCACTTGCTAATGAACTTCCGCCAAATTTAACTACTTTTACCATTTTTATGTAACTGCCTTTCTCTGTTATTTTTCAAATAAATGATTGATGATTGTATATCCTTTGTCGATATAATTGCCGCTTTCCTGCGCCTCTTTTTCATTGTAATTCCATGTGTGGCTCTGCTTATTTGTGCTGTCATAGAGCATATACGGAACCGGGTCTGATACATGGGTTCTGATGGCTACCGGTGTCGGATGGTCCGGAAGAACTAACATTCTGAAATCCGTTCCTGCCGCTTCTAACTGCTCTGTCACACGCTTAATAATGCGCTTGTCGAGATTTTCGATTGCCTGCACCTTGCGCTCAAAGCTGCCCTGATGTCCCATTTCGTCCGGGGCTTCCAGATGAATGTATGCAAAATCCAAATCATCTTTTAACAGTGCTTCTACTGCTGCATCGGCTTTTCCTTCATAATTGGTATCGAGTCCTCCATTTGCGCCTTCTACCTCAACAACCTTCATATCCGCGCCGACTGCAATCCCCTTTAATAAATCTACCGCAGAAATCATTGCACCGGTATGTCCCGTCTTTTCAACAAACGGTGCCAGTGCCGGACGTGTGCCTGCACCCCAGAACCAGATGGAATTGGCAGGATTTAAGCCCTTTTTCATGCGTTCTACATTGATTGGGTGATTTGATAAAATGTCATAGCTTTTTTTCATCATTTCGCGCAGTGCTTCTGTCTTTGGCAGATACTGTCCGATGACCTGTCCGAGTACATCATGCGGCGGTGTCAGTTCTACAACTTCACCCTTGTCCCAGATGGTTAAATGTCTGTAGCTTGTTCCAACATAGAATTTATAAATATCCGTTTCTAATTCTTTACGGACCGCTTCAAGCAGCACTGCCGCATCTTCTGTTGAAATTTCGCTGGAACTATGGTCAATAATCGTTTTTTCTTCATATGGCAGGTCATCTGTAGATACCGTAACAATATTGCAGCGCAGTGCCACATCGGTCGGTTTCATATCGACACCGATACTTAACGCTTCGAGCGGTGAACGCCCGGTATAATACTCTCTCGGATTGTATCCCAATACAGAAAGATTTGCCGTATCACTTCCCGGCGCCATGCCTTCCGGTACAGTACGCACCATGCCGATTTCGGACCACTTTGAATACTTATCCATTGTCGGTGTATCTGCATACTCAAGGGGTGTACGGTTGTCAAGTTCAGGAATATTCTTATCTGCCATTCCATCGCCTAAAACGATTAAATACTTCATGATTTTCTTTTCCTCATTTCCTTCTCATTTACTGTAACCGGCAGTTTTTAAATGGTTGTTTTATCAAAACGGATTCTGCCGGCAACATCAAACTGTGCTGCTGCCTGTGCAAATGCCTGTTCTGTCATATTGGCTGTTACAAGACCAAATTCATCATCCAGTCCGTCTACCGTAACTGTCTGTACTGCGTGGAATGCTTCTTTTGCTTTTTCAAGCGCCGCTCTGTCTTTAATTCTTACAAAGAAAGTGCGTTCTACTTCCATTGCACTGCCAAGTTCTAACTTTTCATAGCTCCAGAGTGTCATGACATTTCTGCCCTTATGCTTTACGCAGTCTACAACATCCGCAACAACCGCACTGGCTGTCGGAAGCTTTCCTGCACCTGCTCCAAAAAACATCACGTCACCAATGACATTTCCATGAATATAAATGCCGTTTAAGACGTCATTGACATTATAGAGCGGATGTGTAGCATCAATTAAAAACGGTGCTGTAATCGCATAAACCTTTTCATCTTTCTTAAAGCTTGTTGCAAGCAGTTTGACAACACAGCCAAGCTTTTCCGCATATGCAAAATCGGCTGTTGAAATCTTTGTAATGCCTTCTGTCTGGATTTCTTCAAACTTTACGGTTGAACCGAATGCAAGCGATGTCAGAATCGCAATCTTACGGCAGGCATCATAGCCTTCCACATCCGCTTCCGGATTGCGCTCCGCATAGCCTAAATCCTGTGCTTCCTTTAATACATCTTCATAAGAACTGCCTTCCTGGCTCATCTTTGTTAAAATGTAGTTGGTTGTTCCGTTTAAAATACCGGTAATCTGTGTAATCTCATCAGCTGTGAGTGACTGGTTTAACGGACGGATAATCGGAATACCGCCACCGACAGATGCTTCAAACATGAAGTTTAAGTTTCTTTCCTTTGCCATTGCAAGCAGCTCCGGTCCGTGTTCCGCAACCAGTGCCTTATTGGAAGTACAGACACTCTTTCCGGCTTCCAGTGCTTTTTTTACAAATGTAAATGCCGGTTCAATGCCGCCCATAACTTCAACAACAACATCAATTTCTTTATCCTGAATAATGATGTCTACATCATGTACAATCTTTTCCTGAACCGGGTCGCCCGGAAAATCTCTTAAATCAAGGACATATTTAACTTCAATTCCCTCTCCTGCACGTTTTTCAATTGAATTTTTGTTGGTTTCAAGTACTTCAACAACACCTGAACCGACTGTTCCATAACCTAATACTGCAATTTTTGCCATCGTCTCTACCCTTTCCTATTCGCGACTTAATATTTTTAAATACCGCACACCCGGAAGCTGTTCAATCTCCTCAATCATCTTTGAAGAATCTCCGGTGCTTGGCAGAATATCCACACTCAATGTCAGCGATGCAACGCCGTTTACCGGTATAGTCTGATGAATTGTTAAAATATTCGCGTGAAATTCTGCAACTTTTTTCAACACCAGTGACAACAATCCCGGTTCATCGTCCATTGAAAGGACAAATGTGATTGTTTTTCCTTTCACGTTATCACGGAACGGAAAAATATCTTCTTTATATTTGTAATAAGAACTTCTGCAACAGAAATCCCCTTTGTTTCAATAAGCCGGTTTGCCTGTGCAACCTTTAACAGAACCTCCGGCAGTGCTTTCTGCTTTACAACATAATATTTAATATTTTCGTCCATAATCCACCATCTTATTGTTTGTGTCTGTGTAGGAAATACAAGTGTTTTTCAGTGTTCGTGTATAAAAGACAACTGTATTCCCTGCAAAGAATAGTAACATACTCTACTGATAAATGCAAGAAAAATACCAACACGATTATCATTTTTTGAACATACAAAAAGAACAGTTTCACTGCCGGGCATATTTAATATCCCCTTTTCAGCGTGAAACTGTTCTTTTTATCTTATGGCAGCTGTCAATTCGCTACTCTACGTGTCCGTTGACAACATTCCATGTAACGTACTGATTGTCAGCCATTCTCTCTGCCAAAGACACTCGCCAGATAGCGCATATCTTTGATATGACTGTCATTTAATTCGCCTTTTTTCACACGCCACTTCCAGTTCGTGCCAAGCGTGGACGGTGTATTCATGCGTGCCCAGTTGCCAAGCTTTAAAATATCCTGCACCGCAAAGATGACAAGATTGGCAACACTGCCGTATGCAGCACGGAATACCTGATCGACCATGCGCTCTTTATCCCTTGTGTCCAGATAGTCATATGCATAACCGAGTTCCCAGTCCGGATGCTCGATAAAATAGCCCATCAGTGTTTCATTATCATGCGTTCCGCCGTAAACCACACAATTCTGCGTATAATTATGTGGAAGATGCGGATTTTTTCTGTCGCCACCAAACGCAAATTCCAGCACTTTCATTCCTGGATAGTTATTTTCTTCTAAGAGTTCATTGACCTCCGGTACCAGTACACCTAAGTCTTCCGCAATAATCTTTTTATCGCCGATTGCACGGTTGATGACATCGGTTAATTTCTTTCCCGGTCCCATGCAGTATTCACCCTGTCTTGCATCCGGCATATCCGCAGGGATTGTATAATATTTCACAATGCCGATAAAATGGTCAATGCGGATGACATCGTAGAGCTGTGCGGATTTGTGCATCCGGCGATACCACCACGAAAAATCATCTTTTTCCAGCGTATCCCAGTCGTAGAGCGGATTACCCCATTTCTGTCCCAAATCCGAAAAGGCATCAGGCGGCACACCTGCCACTTTTTCGCACAGGCGGTCTTCATTTAACTGGAAATATTGCGACTCTGCCCATACATCGGCACTGTCATAGCCCATGTAAATCGGAATATCTCCGATAATTTCAACACCGATACTATTGACATAATTTTTAAGCTTCTGCCACTGCTTATCAAATTCATACTGGACAAATATCCAGAAATCAATATCATCCGCGAGCAGACTGCGGTATTTTTTTAATCCTTCTTCGGTCCGGAAGCGGATATCCTCATCCCATTCCGACCACACAACACCGTTAAAATGCTCTTTAACCGCCATAAACAGCGCATAATTTTCAATCCAGTCTGCATTATCCCGTATGAAATTATCATACTTTTTATACTCCGGCAGTCCTGCTGCAAGCTTTACCCTGCTTTCACTGCGTACCGCTTTATAACTTTCAAATGCTTTTCGCAGTACCGCAAAACGGTTCTGATACATTTTTTCATAGCTGACATAACACTCATTACCCAGTCCGATATCGGTATTCTGCGTAAAGTTTCCGTTTCCGGCTTCTTCCTCTGAAATATGCACCGGAACTTTTCCGTCACCCCAGTCAACTGCCAGCATATCACTTTTTAGCAATAAACCGTCTTCTGCGAGCATATCCAGGTCTATAAAATACGGATTACCCGCGAATGCCGAATAGGACTGATACGGGCTGTCGCCATACGTGGTTGATCCGATTGGAAGTACCTGCCAGTACTTATGGTTACATGCTCTGACAAAGTCCGCAAATTCATATGCCGCTTTGCCCATTGTTCCGATTCCGTAATCGGACGGCAGACTGCTAATTGACATCAGAACCCCCGCACTTCTGTCAAATGTCTGCTTCTTTGTTTCATTTTTCATCATTGCCACCTCCATGTCCCCTTGCAGCAATTTAAGCTTTACCCGTTCTGCAGTTCTTCTGTAATTTTTTTCACATCTTCTGCTTCATCATCTGAAAGCAGTTTTTCAACATCAAGTAATAAAATTAATTTACCATCTACATTGGCAACCCGGTCCAAATACTGTGTATCTGCTTTGACTAACATGGACGGCATTGGCAGAATATGACTTTCATCAATATCATTAATTTCAAGCACTTCATCCACTTCCAGTGCAAGCTTTAATCCGCCCGAACTAATGATGATCGTACTTTCTGCTGTTGCTTCCTGCTCTTTTCCAAATTTTCTTGCAAGGCTGTATACCGGAATGACTTCATTTCTCATGTTGACAATTCCTTTAATATAACTCTGTGAATTCGGCACAGGAACAACATTTAAATCTTTTTCAATTGACTGCACCAGATTAATATCCACGCCATACATTTCTTTCCCCAAAAGGAATACAACTGGTTTTACATAATTTGCCATACTTTCCTCCATTCTGACAGCCGGCTGTGTACACATTTCTATATCTTATGCACACAATCCTGCTCTTTTGTCCGCATTTTTATTCTGCCTTTTTACCGGTACTCAGCCAGATTAAATAAGCATTGATAAAAGGATCAATGTTTCCATCCAAAACACTCTGGGCATTTCCCACATCTTTATTGGTTCTGTGGTCTTTTACCATTGTATAAGGCTGTAAAACATAACTGCGTATCTGGTTACCGAAATTGATGTCCTTGACATCTCCACGGATATCCGAGGTCTTTTCGGCATTTTCCTGCTGCTTTAACAAATACAGTTTTGCCTTTAACATCTGCATTGCTTTATCTTTGTTCTGATGCTGTGAACGTTCATTCTGGCACTGTACAACAATTCCTGTCGGAAGATGCGTGATACGAATTGCAGAAGACGTCTTGTTGATATGCTGACCGCCGGCACCACTGGAACGATACGTATCAATCCGCAGATCATCCGGATTAATCTCTATGTCTATATTTTCATCAATATCCGGCATAACATCACACGATACAAATGAGGTCTGCCTTTTTCCTGCCGCATTAAACGGTGAAATACGGACTAAACGGTGTACGCCATGCTCGGACTTTAAATGTCCGTAGGCATCCGGTCCTGATATCTCTATCGTAACAGACTTTACACCGGCTTCTTCACCTTCAAGATAGTCTATCACTTCGGTTGTGTATCCTTTGCGTTCCGCCCATCTCGTATACATACGCATCAGCATCTGGCACCAGTCACAGCTTTCCGTGCCACCCGCCCCTGCATGCAGTGTCAGAATCGCATTGCTTCTGTCGTATTCGCCTGACAGCAGGGTTTCTATGCGCAGTCCTTCCAGATGTTCTTCAAATGTCGTAATTTCACTGTCAATTTCCGGCAGAAGGGAGGCATCATTTTCCTCCTCCGCCATCTCAATCAGCGTTTTTGTATCTTCCAGTCCCCGGACTAAAGCATCATATTTTTCAAAAGAATCCTTTAAGGCTTTTAATTCTTTCATCGCCTTCTGGGACTTTTCCGTATCGTCCCAGAAGCCCGGCGCTTCCATATCCGCCTCCAGTTCTTCAATTCTTTTCTGCTTATTATCTAAGTCCAGTGAATTTTTAATCTGTTGAAGCGGCTTATCATAATCTGATATTTTGTATCGATACTGGTCTAATTCTACCACTTTCCATACCTCACAATCAATATTTATGCCTGTCTTCCACAGCAGTTTTTATACTTTTTGCCACTGCCGCACGGACACAGGTCGTTTGGATAAACCTTTTTTTCCACACGCTTTACAGGACCTTTTACGGAAGCACCTTCATCTTTATTGGTTCCCGTTACTTTGGCTACCTGCTCACGTTCTACTTTCTGCTCTACCTGAATATGCATGAGCAGTCTTACCGTATCTTCCGTAATCGCGGTTGTCATGGCATCAAACATATCGTAGCCCATCACCTTGTACTGTACAACCGGATCACGTTGTCCGTATGCCTGAAGACCGATACCCTGCTTTAACTGGTCCATATCATCGATATGATCCATCCACTTTCTGTCGATAACCTTTAATAATACGACACGCTCGATTTCACGGATCTGTTCCGGTTCAGGGAACTGTGCTTCTTTGTCTTCATACATTTTCAAAGCCTTTTCCTTTAATGTATGCAGTAATTCATTCTTATTCTTAATCGATTCATCATATACAACCGGTTCTAACGGAATGGTCGGCAGTAATAATTCATTAATTTCTGTGTAATCCCATTCCTTCGGTGAAGCATCTTCTCCGATGCAGCGGTTGACAACACTTTCTACAAAGTCCGTAATCATCTTAATCACAGAGTTACGCATACTTTCGCCGTTTAATACGCGGTTTCTCTCCGCATAAATGATTTCACGCTGTTCATTCATAACCTGATCATACTGTAACAGATGGCTTCGGATACCGTAATTATTGGTTTCAATCTTCTTCTGTGCTTTTTCAATCGCACTGCTTAACATCTTATGCTCAATCCGCTCGTTTTCATCAACGCCGAGTGCATTAAAGACGTTCATTAAACGTTCCTGTCCGAACAGACGCATCAAGTCATCTTCAAGTGAAATGTAAAATCTTGATTCACCCGGATCACCCTGACGTCCGGCACGACCGCGCAGCTGGTTATCAATTCGTCGGGATTCGTGGCGTTCCGTACCGATAATTTTTAAACCGCCTGCTGCTCTTGCTTCTTCATCCAGCTTAATATCCGTACCACGTCCTGCCATATTGGTCGCAATCGTAACTGCACCATGCTTACCTGCCTGCGAAACGATTTCCGCTTCTTTTTCATGGTACTTGGCATTTAACACGTTATGCTGGATACCTTTTTTGCGGAGCATTTCACTTAACAGCTCGGAAGTTTCAATTGTAATCGTACCAACAAGTACCGGCTGTCCCTTTTCATGGGATTCGATAACAGACTCAACAACCGCATTGAATTTACCTTTTTTTGTCTTGTATACGGCATCTTCTAAATCCACTCTGGCAACCGGTCTGTTCGTCGGCACTTCAACAACGTCCATGTTATAAATTTCACGAAATTCTTTTTCTTCCGTCAGCGCTGTACCGGTCATACCGGCTTTCTTCTTATATTTATTGAAGAAGTTCTGGAAGGTGATGGTAGCCAAAGTCTTACTCTCACGTTTTACTTTTACATGCTCTTTTGCCTCGATAGCCTGATGCAGACCGTCTGAATATCTTCGTCCCGGCATGATACGTCCTGTAAATTCATCAACGATTAAAACTTCATCATCTTTTACAACGTAGTCTTTATCCTTAAACATCAGGTTGTGTGCACGCAGTGCCAGTGTCACATTATGCTGGATTTCCAGATTTTCCGGGTCTGCGTAGTTGTCAATGTGGAAGAACTGTTCAACCTTGTGGACACCCTGCTCGGTAAGGTTGACAACCTTGTCCTTTTCATTAACGATAAAGTCACCGTCTTCTTCCATTTCTTCCTGCATGATTGCCTGCATCTTAGTCATCTCGCCCTTGTATTCGCCGCGCTGTAACTGGCGTGCAAGGACATCACACAATTCATAAAGCTTCGTAGACTTACCGCTCTGTCCTGAAATGATAAGCGGTGTTCTTGCCTCATCAATTAATACAGAATCGACTTCATCGATGATACAGTACTTGAGATTTCTAAGTACCAGCTGTTCTTTATAAATTGCCATGTTATCACGCAGATAATCAAAACCAAGTTCATTGTTGGTTACATATGTAATATCACAGGCATATGCTGCTTTTCGTTCTTCTTCTTTTAAATCATGAAGGACAATGCCGACCGTCAGTCCTAAAAACTGATGAATCTGTCCCATCCACTCTGCATCTCGCTTTGCAAGATAGTCATTGACAGTAACAACAAGTACGCCTTCTTCTGTCAGGGCATTTAAATATGCCGGAAGGGTACAAACGAGTGTCTTACCTTCACCGGTACGCATCTCTGCAATACGTCCCTGATGCAGAATAATACCACCGATAATCTGTACTCTGTAATGTTCCATGCCAAGGACCCTGCGTCCGGCTTCCCGGACAACCGCATAGGCTTCCGGTAAAATATCATCAAGAGTTTCCCCTTTTTTTAATCTTTCCTTAAATTCTTTGGTCTTTCCTTTTAATTCTTCGTCACTATATGCCATCATTGTGTCACGATAGCTTTCCACTTTGTCAGCAATTGGTGCAATTCTTTTCAGCTCATGCTGGCTGTGTGTTCCAAATAACTTTTGCGCTAATCCCATTTTAATCTCCATTCCGCCGCGCAACCGGCATTTCAATTTCAACGATTGGGCGTATCCCTGATACACTATGCCACATTGCTCTATTGTACCACTCATTCCATAATTAGGCAAGTAAAACGCGCCGCTCTTTCACTGGGATTCCCGCCCTTTCTTCTGTTTTACATAAATTTCACATTATGACTGACATAAAAAACCGGCAGTACGGAAAATCATCCCATCCCGTACTGCCGGCTTCTTTCGCTTATTTATTTAGTTTTATGAAGAACTAATCCAGTTCCGGTTCAATGAGTCCGTATGTGTTGCCTTTTCTCTTATACACGACATTGACTTCTTCTGTTTCTGAATTGAAGAATACATAGAAGTTATGTCCTAATAATTCCATCTGTACACAAGCTTCTTCTACATCCATTGGTTTGATAGCAAACTTCTTGCTTCGGATGATTCTGATCTCATCATCTTCCACATCGTCTTCCTGCTCCATAAATTCCTGTTTGAAGCTTGTTCCATCATATTTCTGATTCATAAGTCTTGTTTTATATCTGCGGATCTGACGTTCGATCACATCTACTACCAGGTCAATAGATACATACATGTCTTCACTGCCTTCTTCAGCACGGATAATGTGCCCTTTCATAGGAATGGTAACTTCTATCTTCTGTCTTCCCTTCTGAACACTTAAAGTTACATTCACGATCGTATCGTCTACTAAATATTTGTCGAGACGTCCGAGTTTCTCTTCAATTGCTGCTTTGATACCTTCTGTAACTTCAATG
>ENA-OVGB01001368-OVGB01001368.1-human-gut-metagenome-genome-assembly--contig:-NODE-1368-length-21748-cov-3.060895_pt1 | contig 21748 bp, 10 predicted proteins | sample MGYA00237767_ERZ505413 | MGnify/ENA primary metagenome ERZ505413 (study PRJEB26158, sample SAMN06016410) | human gut metagenome | biome: human gut; feature: ankylosing spondylitis patient; material...
ACAGAAAACAATTAGTGACCTTCAGAACAAAGTGATTGCCGATATGAACAAAGCAACTATTGATGTGAAAGTAAACGATAACTTAACAATCCAAAAGACAGAATTCAGTGATTCGAATTACTCCATCATGTGTGATGGCTATGCTATCTGTGAAGATGCTATGTGTCAGGCAGGCGTTGGCTTCAAACCAGTAGCAAACAGACCTCTAACAAAACAAGAGTTCCGTAATATGCAGGCGAATCTCGCGGAGGATGTTCAGTTTGTTTGCAAAGAGGACGATGACAGCTTTTGCTTTGGCATGCTGGAAGCCCTTGTCATGGATGGACTTATCACCATTGATGATAAGAACAACATGCTGATTTCCCAGAAAGTATCGCAGCAGACGCTTAATCTTATCAATCTTTATAACTTTATGCTTCCTGTTTACGCGTCAGTCTACAACTTGGCGAATGCTTACGCCGATGAAATTCGTAGAGCTGTTTCGCGTGAGCTGTTTGGACAGGATGAGGGTACTTCGGATGAAATGTTCGTTAAGCAGATTGACGCTCTGAACAAAAAGCTGGTAGACGCAGAGGCTTGTGTAGAGCGAGCTGAAAACAAGGCAGCTGATGCAGACAAGCTGCTGCAGCAGAGTAAGAAGCGCGAAAACGCTCTGACATCCAAGCTGGAAACGGCGTATGCGGAGATTGACGAACTGATGCAGCTGGTTCCGGAAGAGACAGAGGATGATTTGCCAGATGAGCAGGAGGCTCTTGAGGAAGAAACCTTGCAGCCTGACGATGAACCCGATGTCGATTATGGGAAAAAGCTGGATGAACTACTTCAGAAATATTCGGTTGCTGTCGTTGGCGGCAATCAAAACCTGATGAAGCGATTCCAAGTTCTTCATCCCGATGCCATCTATGTGAGCAAAGATATGGTGGCGGCCTGTGACCAGATGATTCACGCTGCAGACCTTGTGCTCTGCAAGGTGGATTCCATGTCTCATGCACTTTACAATAAATGCAAAGTGACATGCCATCGTTATGATGTTCAGATGAACTATCTGCCGAATGTCACATCCTGCACGCGCCTTGAAAAATGTATGTGCGAGATGATTGAGGCACTCTCTGCTTGACGGATTGTGCGGCACGGATAAAATAATAAATGTACGATGGATAACATTGAACGGTTTCATACGTTTGGGACCCGTCGCACAATTTACATTCTGCTGATATAGGCAGCCATCCTTTACCGGGTGGCTGCCTATTTTTATCGGCATATCAAATAGAAAGGAGTTTATCAATGAGTAAAAACAAGAACCAAAACAAAAATCAGACAAGTTACGAAGAACAAAACCGACAACTTGTCGATGCTCTCTATGAGCAAAAACTTGTAAAGCCAACATGCAGCGACTGCGATGACTATTTTGATGCGATGGTTTCCATCTTGGCAAAACGCGGATTCGAGCAGGAAGCTTTCGAGCGAGAGCTTCACAAATGCGAAGGGAAAATGAAGAAAAGCCTTGAGAATAGTGGCAACCCATATTTCTTGTGGCTTGTGCATAATTGTCAGGCGTGTTGGCTATCTACGCCGGTTGATGTTGCAACGCCCGGAAGCGAGGATTACGATACATGGTCTTACTATATGTACAGTAATGACGTAAAGGCGTATCTTATCACGGTAAACGAAAAAGTCGAAAAAGTGGCATATCCGAAATGTTTGGAGGTGCTGCGAGAAAAATAAAGGGGTAAGTAAAATTGGATAACACTACTATCACGCTAAACAAGTGCAACGTAAAGCGTGTACTGAAGGCCGTACCAACGAGCACAAATTACGCCTGCTGTATTTTTACAACTTGTGTAAAAGGGCAAGAGGATATGTTTCCTCCTGAGGTGCGTAGATACGGCGGGATGACGGCAGAATTCAAAGCCACATCTCAGCATATTCCCGTTGAGCTGTTGAAGAAAATTTCATTTCGCCTGGAAGGACATTGGGCACCGGATTCTAAAGAGGAAAACGAGAAAATCTTCGTTGCAGAAAAAGCAACCGAGATTTTGCCTGAAACCGAAAGCGAGGTTTGCAAGTTCCTGATGCGGAATTGCAGCAGTTTAGGAAAGACGATGGCAAGCCATATCGTTGAACGTTTTGGAATGAACACATTGGATGTTTGTGCTCATCATTGCAAACAGCTGCTTGATATTCCAAGAATTGATGACAAGGTCATTGCAAAGCTCAACGATGCCTGTTTGTCTGCTTTGGTCCGTGCAGATGTTCTGAAACTTCTGCAAGGCGTGGATATTTCACCGTCCACTATCAACACATTGGTTGAGACGTACGGAAATGAAACGATTCACGTTCTGGAAAATAATCCTTATAAGCCAGTCCCGATTTTGGGCTTTGCGGTGATGGACCACATTGCTCTTGCAATGGGAGAGCCGGTAGATTCAGAGCGCCGCATGACCTGCGCGACAATCGAAGCATTACATATTGCCTGTCAAAAGACGGGAAGTATGTGTGCGGAAGAGAGTGCTATCTTGGCTCGAATGGCTGCGCTCACTCCACAGGTGAGTGCAGAACGGCAGAAAGAAGCACTTGATAGTGTTGCCAAGGCATACTCGGTTATCAAGCAGGGAAAATATTATTACGATAAAGATGATTTTTTGGCAGAGCGCAAAATGTCTGCAAAAATCGTCGAGCTTGCCAGCGCTAAGCCGGTGAAAGAACGCGAAATCGAGGATGCCTTTATTAAATGGCAGAAAGAGAACTCAATTATTCTTTCTCCGCGACAGGCCGAGGCTGTACGCAATTTGAAGTACCGTATCTCTATTGTCACTGGAGGCCCCGGCACAGGCAAGACCACTTGTCTGCGGGCTATCATGGATGTGTACCATATGGTATGGCCGGATGAACATATTCTATTGATGGCTCCAACAGGCTTGGCTGCCAAGCGTATGGCGGAAAGCACCGGCATGAACTCATCCACGATTCATAAGGCTTGTGGCTTGATTCCGGCGAACAATTCGAGTGGATTCACGGCACAAGGAGATTGCACCATTTGCGGTTTCATCGGTATTGATGAAATGAGTATGGTGGGGGAACACCTGTTCGCTTATGCAATCGATGCTGTTTTGAGCAGCCCATCCACCAGGATTGTACTGCTTGGCGATACGGACCAGTTGGCTCCTGTAGCTCGTGGCGACGTTTTGCGTGATTTAATCAAGTGCGGCGTTATTAAAACCGTTCGCCTTGATGTCAACTATCGGCAGGGGAGTACCTCGACGATTACAGATGCTTCCATCAAGATTCGTGAGAATCGTGCCTATACCGGGAATACCCGAAATCTTGTGTTTGATAATGAATTTCGCTTCATTCCGGTTGTTAACAAGGATAAAGAAGAAGAAGCGAATGAAATCATGAATCATATTGTTGAGGAGTATTTGAATGGCGTGTCCAAATACGGTATGGAGGGTACGATTGTTCTAACTCCTACGCATTATGATAAAGGCACGCCGAGCGGATATCTGTGCAAGAACCGTGTCAACACCGCAATTCAGGCGGTCGTGAATCCTAAAACTGATGATAAGTTCTGTGTCGAAATCGGTAAGCAGCTGTTTATGGTTGGTGACCGGATTATTCAACGAAAGAACACAGAACAGGTTATTAACGGTGACTTGGGAACGATTCAGTCGATTGTCCAGCTGGAAAGCGATGTTGCCGTTGAAATCTACTTTGACTCGAAAGGAGAAACTTTAGTTTATAACAATGAAGATATGAAAGATATTGAGCTTGCGTATGCCATTACCGTGCATAGTTCTCAGGGCTGTGAATTTCCTTGCTGCATTATTCCGGTGAGTATGACATACGGAGTGATGTTGACAAAGCCTTTGTACTATACCGGTATTACGCGAGCCAAAAAGAAATTGGTGATGATTGGCGATGAGGAAGCACTGAAATATGCGCTTCAGAATTTCCGTAAACAGACCCGAAAATCCTTGCTCGGTCCGCGCATCATCACGAAACTAAAAAAAGCCAAAACATAAAATTAGTTATAGCGGGAGTTTCTCATGACAGGAGCTCCCGTTTTTTTTGTTTTGTGTGAATAATACTTCAAATAAACGAATGTATGATTGTTGCACGTCTTTGCGAGGTGCAGATAATAGATATTGTAGAGTTAAAGGGCTGAGCAATCAACCTGTAAAGGCTCTACTACGATGATTATCGAAGGAAGGAGGTAGTTCGAAATGAATGTGAAAAACAGCTTGCAGAAACGCATCCCGGTGCAGAACCTCCAGATGGCTGTAGGTACTGCCTGTGCGATGGGCACTGCGGCCATGATGAGCACGGTTATGGCTTATGCAGATGTTAGCACCGCTATTGACAAAGTGTTCAACGTAGGCAACCAGGTTAGCAACTCTATTGCTAAAGGCTTGACCAACGTCGTTGTTCCTATCGGCATCGCAGTATTCCTGTATATGCTGGTGCGTATGCTGCTGGCCAGTGACCCGAAAGACGTTCAGACTTATAAGAAACGTCTTATCGTGGTTGCCATCATCGTCGTGGCTGCTGTTGCAGTGCCCGGCCTGATGAAGGTTGCTAATGAACTCGGTGGCCAGATTAACAGCGAGCTCGGCGGCAATAACATTGGCGGCTAATATTCGCTTTGCGGCAAAAAGGCTCGTCCGAGTAATCGGGCGGGCCTTTTTTATTGAAAGAAGGTGAGCAACATTAACTCTCTTATAAAATGTAAACCCGTAAAAGGAAAGAAAACCGTTAAGCGTTCCATGGCCGCTGTTATTCTTGCATTTGCAGTGACCGGATGCATTGCGTTTTCTGCGGTTTCTGACCTTGTCAGTAACTTCCTCAGTCTGGTTGTCATGGTCATCGCACGTATTATCTTGCAGTTTTGTGACCTTATTATGAATCCGCTGCTCGAAATTACGCAGATGACGACAGAAGAAGTCGCCCATTATATTCCTGGCTTTGCAATGAGTGGGGACGGCATTGGAGGCTATTTTTCACAAGCCATAACGGTAATTTCGACAACAATCGCCGGAGCACTGATTGCCGTTCGTATCATCTCGTATTTGATGGAAACTGCAGACGGCGCAAGGACCGAAAGCGTACCAAAACTGATTTGGAACGCTGTCTTTGGCATGGTTCTTACTCTTACAGGCAGTCACTTCCTTCAGTTGATGTTCGATGAAATCATTTCGCCTCTGACAACGGCGTTAAGTGAAGGCGTTACAGGTGGCGGATTGGGGGAGTTTTCGTTTGAAGACTCTGGCATGAAAATTATTGGCCAGACTGAATCTGGCGATGCGGCTGGAACAATAGTTGCATGGATGGGAGGTTTCTCGATTGTCGAAGGTGCTTCTCTGGTTGTCAGCGTTGTGTTTCTGTTTTTGATTTGGTGGAACCTGATTAAGTTGGTACTTGAATGTGCGGAACGATACATCATTTGCGTCTTCACTATTTTGCTTTCGCCTCTGGCATTTGCCACGGCAACTAACGAAAGAACAAAAGATACGGCAGTCAACTGGATGCAGATGTTCTGGTCACAATGTGTTTTGCTAATTCTGAACATTTGGGTCGTTGGTATTGCACGAACAGCATTGAACATCGGATTGGTCGGCGCATCTGTTGAAAGCGTCGTGAAATGGGGCCTTGTCACATACGCATACCTCAAAATCGCACAAAAGCTGGACGATATGCTTGCAAAAGCCGGATTCCGCATTACAAGCACAACAGGTCTTGACCCGATGAGTGAAGCGGCTGGCGCTTTCCGAATTATTGCGGGTGCTGCGCATGATGTTCTTGATTTGGCAGGCAGCGTTGCTGGCCACGGCCGTGCAGCTGCTGATGCCATTGGAAATGTTGTAGGCGGCGCGGGCAGTAATAGCAAGCCAATTGCTGCAGGCGTGGCAGCAGCTGCAGGTGCCAATGGCGCAGCGGCTGGGGCTGCAAACAATCTGGATAAATACGGTAAGGTCAGCTATGGCGACAAGGAAAAGGCCGACCGCTTTGTACGTGGTACGAACGCCGAACGCAGCGACATGTACAAAAACCCTGGCGAGACCTTCAACTCCAATTCGAATCGTCAGGCTATGGCGAACGCTCTGGATGAGCTCGGATTTGACGGCGGCAAGGTGTCTCAGGGTACGGTTGAAGACCTGGCTCCCGATAACGCCATTAAAGGTGCTGTCAATGGTAAGGTCACTTACCGCGATGAGAATGGCAAGATTACAGGCGTTTCCGGATTCCGTTATTCGAGTGATGAATCTGGCATGACTGCAACCAAGACTTCCGACCTGGCTATCAGTCCGGATGGGCAAAGCGCAATTCTTACTACGGATAAAGGCAAGTTCCGTCTTGAAAATACCGGACGCACTGCGGCAAATGGCTCTCAGGAATGGACAGCTACCCGCATGACGGACGGGAAGGGGAGAAGCCTTGGCGACGTTATCCCAAATACAAAGAATTCTACATCTTTCAGCGTTCCCGCTGGTCAGCTGAACAAGTATGGCGCAGATGGCGCGGCTGCAATTGCCGCAAGGTCTGCAATGGAAAGCAAGAATCTGGATTACCTTACTCGTATTACCGATTCTGCGCTTAGCAAACACGACCAGGAACAGGCGGCTGCTGTTACCCGAGATGCCAAACAGGCCGAGGCACAAAAAAATTACGCCGGGCGGTTCCAGATGTCCAACGAGCAGCGTGCCGCAGAAATGCGCAACCCGGATTCTGCTGTTGATTACAATTCTCAGGAATCTTTGGCTGCTATGCAGGACACGCTTGCAAATGCTAACCCTGCTTTGGCAGAGCAGTTTGCTAAAGGTGCGAAAGTCACCGGTATTGACATGGCCATGGGCCGTGACGATATGCCTGATGGTGCTTTGACTGTTACGGTCAGCGATGGCAACACTACCGATACTTACATGGTATCGAACCCGAAGGGCAGCCTGACAGACGAAGAAGCTGCCCAGGTTATTGCATCTGGACAGTTGCCGAAGGGTCCTGCTGAAGGCACTGGTGCCTCTGAAAACGTTACTGGCGATGCCGGTAACGCGACCATGGTTGATGGTGATGCAACCGCTAAGGAAACTGATGCAACCGCACCCGACGAAAATGGTCAGATTGCATACAACTCTTTGGTTGACGATGATTCCGGACAGGAAGTTACTGGTGCCGAGGTCGGCGATACGGTTGGCATGACACCGGAGGCTTTCGAGGCCACACATACGCCCGTGGCCGCAATGGATGAACCAGAACCTGAAGCCACTTCTTTCTGGGGACGTGTTGCATCGGTGTTCTCTGGCCGCCATGGCAACAGCGAAAGTTCTGAACCTGGCGTTGTGAATCCCGATACCGTAGCACAGGGTGGAACTACAGACGCTGTGCCTACTGGCAGTGGCGTACCGACACCGCAGACGGCTACGGCAACTACTACTGCTACAGGAGCAACTGGCTCTGCAAATGCTGCTAATACTGCACATGGTACGACAATCAATACCAATGGTGTTGATAATACAGCTGCTGGCAATGCGGAATCTCGCACTCCTGGCGCAAACAACGTGAATGTGGTTAATCCTGACGCTGTTACCAATGGCTCTGGTTCTGTTAAACCTGCATCTACACCTGCGGGCGCACCTATCGCAAATGGTACGGCTACAAGCAAACCGATTAACGCTGCAAATGTAACCGTTACGGGAGCATCTCCTGCGGGCAAGAATGGCGCTGCTCCTGAACAGGAAATTAGCACCGTTCCTGCTGGCGGCAATGGAGCTGCTCCCGCGACTACACCCACGCCTGAAACTGCACCTACAGCAAAGGGTCAGGGCAATGTCCCGTCTGCAAATGTCAATACTGTTGGTGAAGACAATACTGCTCCTGCTGGCACTGCCGGTACTACAACAACGAAGGCAACCGCACCTGTACTCAGCAATGCTGGTACATTGCCCACTGAACCTACCACTTCTGGCAGTGAAACTGCTGTCGCTCCTGGCACTCAGGCACAGAATGTATCCGCTAAACTAGCTCCGGGTTCTGAGCCTCAGAGCGAGAGCGAAATCTCTGCTGGTGGCAACGGCGCGGCTAGAGAAGGTAATACAGTCGTTATTGCTTCTCCCGCTCAGGGTGGTAATGTACCTCAGACTAAGGATGCAGCTCCTTCTGGACATGTCAAAATGGGAACCTCTGCTGACAGCAGCGTAACTTCTACCGTTACTCAGTCTGCTGGTGAAGACAGCGTTACCAATAGCAGCGCGGCTCAAACCGAGACTGTTGTGGATGGCACTGGTACTTTCAGTGAAAGCTCCGTTGGGTCTGCGATGCAGTCTGCTACCGACAAGACCGTCACCGAAGAAGGCCATGCACCTACAACTACACCGGCAAGCCCCGACAGCAGCGATTTCGCAGCAAATGATTCTACCGTTTCCGTCGAGTCTCCCGCTGGTAGTGCTCCCGGCGAAGAATTTGCTGGTCCTGCAGAGCAGACTACGAGTTACGGTTCTGCTGATGCGGAATTCGGCGGCTCGAATACGCCTTCCGACATCGGCGTCGTCAATGAAAACGCTGGCTCTACTGGCTCCGAAACTCAGCTCATGGATGACGGTTCTGATGCAGTCCAGACCCATGCACCTGCACAATTCGAGAGTGCAACCGGTGCCGCTGTCAATGACAGTGTAACTGATGATGCTTCTGCTGATTACGCTGAGCCCCCGGCTGACGCTGGCAATGGTGCTGTTACTGAGAACTCTGGGTCTACTGATTCCGAGACTCAGTTCGCGAATGACAGCTCTGCTGCGGTTCAGACTCATACACCCGCTAGTCAGACTGACAATGCTGCTACAAATGACAATGTGTCTGATGACGCTTCTGTCGATTACGCTGAACCTCCTGCTAACGCAGATAACGCTTCTGGCGGCAGTGCTGCTCCTGTTGTACAACATACGGACAATGAACCGGCTGTCGGAGAATCCGATGATTCGGATACATCTTCTGGCTATGTCGGCGGCACTGAGGATGTTGGCTCTGCTGATGTGGATGCTTCGCCCATGGATGGTGACTCTGCTACAGTGGAAACTCAGGCACCTGCAAGTTACGCTGATAGAACGGTCGATACTGATGACGAAGCGGCAGGCAATGCTGGCCCTGACTATGCTGAACCTCCTGCTGACGCTGGCGGTGCTTCCAATGATGTTGCTGCACCCTCTGCACAACGCACTGACAGCGACGATGTTTCCGGTGAAGGCAATACGGGCTTCGCTGGAGGTAATGGCGGTGGCGACAATTACAGCTCCGATGAAGAAACTGCACCCACTGCCCAAGGCGTAAAGGCTCCCGCCGATGAAGATGATTCTGGTATCGGTGAACCCCCTGCAAAGGGAGAAAGCTCTTCCAACGTTGGTGCTGTTGCTGGTCATGCGGCACCTTCTGCTGACGGTGATGGCGATGATTTCGACGATAACGATGTCGGCTCTGCCTCGTTTGGCGGCAGCAACGGTAGCTCTCACGACGAGAATCCCGGCTCCGATGCTTCTTCGGGCAGCGGAGAGGAAACTTCCAATGACGATGCTACTGCTCCCACAGTTCAGCATCAGAATGTTGGCAATAATTCTCACGACGATGGCAGTTCGTCCGACGATAACGACGGTACTACCGTAAGCGCACCTTCCGCACCTGCGCCTGAAATTCAAGGTGGTGGTGCAGTGAGCTCCGAAAGTGCTGGCTCCGACAATGATGGCTCTGCTGGTCAGACCGCGCCAGCCGCCTCTGTTACTGAAAATACTGCTCCTGCAAAGGCAACTTCCAAGGCGACGGCAGAAGCATCCAGAGCGGAAGATAATCCCGCCCCTGCCGCACAAAACTTCAATCATGGCGGTGTTGGCGAAGATACTGGTGACTCTGGTGATGCCGATGGCTCCGCAGCTCGTAAACAGCCTGCCGAAAAACCTCCTGTGGATGGAACTCAGTTCTATGCTGATACATCTCGCAGTAATTCCTTTACCGAAGCCGGTACATCCAGCGACAATGCCGGTGTATCCAGTGCCGAACCCAATACATCTGGAGCTTCTAATGGACCTGAAATCAGGCCCTTGAGTCATTTGTCTATCAAAGCATTCAATGATACGAATGGCTTTGTTGAGAGTGATGGCATTGGCCGTATTCAGGTCACCCGCGTTAGTGTAGACCCCGATACGGGCATTACACAGTGGCGTATCATGCAAAAGCTCGATGCTGATGGCAACGTTCCTGAGACCCCGGATGTGATGAACATCGAACGGAGTGCTAAGTACAACAAGCAGACCCGCCGGTATGAGCCCGAAACGTTTGAAAGCATTGCCCGCCAGCTTGGCAAGGTGGATGACTACGAGAGCGTTGGGCCCGATACGGATGAGTCTTATAAACGGCGCAGCCAAAACCCCAAACAGGTTAAACCCCAGTCCAATGTCCGTTCTGATGTCCAGCCTCAACAGAAAAACGCTTATGAAGGAAAATCGTTCCGTGAACGCAACACCCGAAATGAGCGCAATGAGCGGAACAACAGGTTCCAGCAGATGATGCAAGGGAATAAGAGTCACAACGGTTCTAAAAACAAAAAGGACAAGCCGTCCAAATGATTCTTAGACGATAACCTTTTCCCGGCTTTCGAAAGAGAGTCGGGTGTCTCACGAATAAAGCCAGCACCTCCACGGGGTGTGAGATGGAAATGTGCAGAATCTTCTACACAGCTGAGGCTGGCTTGATTAAGGAAGGAGTGGTGTAAATTGAGTAATTTAACCGATGAAGCGGTCAATGACGCAAAACAGGGAGCTAAAGCAGTTTCCTCAACAGTACATGCTGTAAAACAAGGCGTTAAGGATGCTAAGGTCATTGGTAAAGCGGCGGGACAAGCAGCAGCAGGCAATTTTGCCGGTGCTGCTGCCACCATGGTTTCGCATCCAGAGACACTGATTAAAGCTATCGCAGTAGTTATTGTTATTGCGCTTATACCGGTTCTTTTGCTGCTTTTTGGATTTATGTTTATTACTCAAATTCCAGGCACAATTGCAGAAACGACAATGAGTGCTTTAGGAGAATCGGTTGATGAAGTTGTACTTGACTGGGAGGATTTCAAGGCTCAGCTATCCAATGGCATTGATGACTTTTTGACCTGGATTACAACAGGGGAAAAAGGCGATGCATCGCAAGCGTATCAGGATGATATTGCGATTGCTTCGGATGAAATTTTCCAATCCTACATGGGAACATCAAATGTTATTGTTGCGGTTCTGAATAATTACTTCAGAGATGCGTACGACAAATATTCGGAAGACATGAGGTCAAAAGCCCAGGAAGAGGTTGATAAAGCCAAAGACGCTGCTATTGCAAATGGCGTTACAACGGACAATATTACTTACACCATCACAAAAGACTTGTACGACGGTAAAAATTATCTTAACTGGACATTCTACATTATGGCCGGAGATAGTTATGCGGCACGTACGGAGGATGGGCTCCATTTCCGAGTCCCTAAGATGGTGAAAGCAGCCCAAGAGCTTGTCGGAGACAAAGTCTGGAAAACGGAAGCCACAACAACTACAACTTATGGCAAAAAGACCGTCACCAAAATGGAGCCTAAAATGGATGAAGACGGAAATCCGGTTTTTGATGAAGATGGAACAATCGTGATGGAGCGCGTAAGTGAAGTAGTAAAGACCGCAACCATCACATGTACCTACAAAGTTTCCCCCTCGGAAGCAGCTAAGAAGAAAATTATGGAATACTACAATGTTCCGCAAGATGAGGACACGGTTGAGAGTGATACTTCCGAAGCCGACCTTTTTGATGAAGAAGCTGCGACAATGCGGCAGCTGTATAATGCCGCTGAAGCAGATTTCGAAGGGAATTCTTCGTTGGATATCGGGGCTGGTGATAGCACTGGTGGCGCTGGTACTGGCACAGTCATCAGCGGTTCTATCAAACAAATGATTGAACAGTTCTACGCCACCCATTCCGACGAACTGTTTGAGTGCCCGGCTTCGGGCCTTCTCCCTGGACCGTGGAGCGGCTGGAAGGCCAAGGTTACATCCAGCTGGCAATCGCCTCGTGGCGATACGAAGCACAATGGCACGGATATCGTCCCACCGCATTCGATATATCCTATGAGTGCTCCGTTTAAGGGCATCATTGTCGGCAAGCAAGATGGCTATTCAAACGGCGTACTTGTCACAAAAGGAAATGGACAGCGTGGTAACATGCTGATGATTTATTACGGGGAACGCGGTGGCGTAGTTCCGGGCGAAAAGAATGGCGTTTTCATTCTGTATCAGCATTTGAGCCCGGGCCTTTCGTACAATGTTGATGATACAATTTCTGCTGGCGCAACAATCGCTTCCACCGGCTACAGTGGCTATTGTCTTAGTAGTCATGGTGGTACAGGTGAACATTTGCACCTTGAACTTTATTACGGCGAAACTCAAAAGGACCCCGAAATTGAAATGAGTAACTAAACTAATTGAAGAAAGGAGTAAGGCCCCACTTGAGATAGAAGTGGGGTCATTTTTATTATGGACAACTTTATGAAAAGTGCCGCTATTTTGGGCGCTTGCCTTTGCTGTCTGACTGCTTGTAAAGGAAACAGCGGAAACAGCGACACGAATGCTAATAGCTCCACCGCGCCGACTCCGTCCATTCAAAGTACATCGGAACCGTCATCAAATCCCGATATCGGTGGTGAAGTGGATACATCAGGCGGCACCCAAATGAAAGACGGTGAAATCGTTCTAACCAAGCTTAATGTCAAAAACCCGAACAACCTCGATTGCAACGGATACAAGGAAGTGAAAATGGGCGATGGCTCTCCTTTATATAAGGAGAAGGCTCAGGTGATAGAAAGCATGGGCTTGATTCCGTATACGGATGATAACGGAAACGGCCTTGAGATTTTCAGCGGCCATACCGTGTATCTGCGTCCGAACCCGGAATACATGGAGCCGGAAGAGACTCCCGTTCCTGACGATGAAGCCTCGGAAGGTGAGACTGTAGATGAGGCGGAGATTTCCTCCGATGACTCCGCGTCAAGTGAAGAATCCGATGGCACGGTCTTGGGCGTTGATGAGAAGGATATCGTTTCGGAATCCGGACACTTTGATGCTGATGGGAACTATGTTGTCGATAGAGTGAGCACGACTGGATATGACGATTCGAACGGCTATAGCGTTGACGATGAATATTTGAAGTGCATTGTTTCCGGTGAGGAAGTCTATGAGCTTGATAAGGATTCGCTTGCCATTGATTATCCAACAGATTTTTCACAGCTTCGAAAAGAAGGTTCCTGTGAACGGCTTTACATCTTCAGTTCCCAGGAAGATTACGACCAGGCAATCAAGAATCGAGAAGATGGTCAGGCTATCCTGAAAGGTGAAAAGACTGCTCCTACGAAATGCGTTATCTTGAACGGTTCTTTGATGCCCGGGATGCACTTCTCCATCAATAGCGATGGCCGCTTGTGCGTTTCGGTTCGTGCGTTGGCTGAGGCTTATGACAGCAATACGCAGTATGCAGAGGACGCGGGTCTTCTCTATGTTCCCATCACTTATGGGCATTGGGAATATGTGCCGTCCGCAAGAGCTTTGACCAAAGCAAGCGAGTATTTTGAAATCCACGGTGACAGGAAAACCTTCAAATATACGTCGCGCAATACATCGTATGCCTGGACCGATACGATGACGCTGGCCCAAGATAATACGTTCACAATGCCGATTGAAGACGTTTCGAGAATCTTTGGCTGGGAATTCTGGTACAACGATAATATTTTGAAGGTCGTTACGGATTCTCTTGACGATACAAACCCTGACAACTTTATCTTGCAGGAAGTGGATACGACCGTTACAGAAGGAGAAGTTGAGGATTTGGATACTTCCGACAGCGAAGAAGAAACCGAAAACACTGACAGTGAGGTGGACAACCAGTGACCAAATGGAACGAATTCAAAACGAAAATTTTGATGCTGTCAAAGGGTGAAAAGCTCGTACTTTTGTTCTGCTTTTCCTTTCTTATCAGTCTTTTCCCGGCAGGATGTATTGCAAAAGTCTTTGTCGGGGAATGGGATGCGGGGGTTTTGCGGGGCTTTGTGCTTGCCCTGACGACCGGTTACGGTATTGTGACGGCGCTTGTCTTTGCGTGCGCCATTACATTCATTATTATCCGGTTTTCCGTCAATAACACAGACCTCAACGCAACCAAAGAAGTGGACGACCGTGGCGTTGCAACGTCTATGGCGGGCACATACGGCACAGCTCGCTGGATGAACGAAACGGAAGCCAAAAAGGTCTATGAGGTCGGCCCGGTTGAAAACGTGACGGGCACGATTCTTGGACAGTTCACGCAAGACGGTGAGGAGGTTATCGCGCTTCCTTTTGAACCTACTGGTAACCGGAACCTTATCCTTATCGGACCTCCGGGTTCAGGTAAGTCTTTTGGCTATGTCAGAACGGCGGTATTCCAATCTATTGTGCGTGGCGAATCGGTTGTAGTCACTGACCCGAAAGGCGAAATTCACAACGATATGCGTAAACTTTTGGAGTCCCGTGGTTATAAGGTCAAGGTCTTTAACCTTATCAATCTGGACCTTTCTAATGCATGGGATTGTGTTCAGGAAATTTATGACCCGATTACCGGCAACATTGATGACCAGCGTGTGATTACCTTCTGTAAAACCGTTATTGCGAACACCGGCGGCGGCGCAAACAGCAAGGGCGACCCGTTCTGGGAGAGCTCGGAAGAGAACCTGTTCCGCGTTGCGGTTTCTTATTGTGCTTATATCCGTGAGAAGAGCCTGATTGAGATTTATGAGCGCCGTGCAAAAGAACTTTTGACGCAGTTGCCGTACATCACTCGGGAAGATGAGCAATCTCTGATTGAGATTGTAAAGAATCCGGAATCCGCAATGGTGGATAGACGCCGGGTTGTCGAATACCTTGCTCATTCGTTCTACGGTGATGAAGAAGGGGACAGGAAACTCTCTGAATGGGAGGAGGATGCTCCGACCTGTAACATCTCCGATATCTATGACGCTCTGCTTCACAACGACCTGGATAAATGGGAAGCAAACTTCAAGTATGTACCGCTGAGCCATCCGGCCGCATCTGCATGGGCAGTGTTTAAGGGTATGGGTGAGCGCGTACAGCCCAACATTGTTGGTGGCTTGAATACTCGACTCCAGCTGTTCATGACCTACAAGGTTCGCCGCGTTATCAGTAACGATGACATTCGCCTGGCAAATCTTGGCGCGGAAAAAACCGCATTGTTCCTTATCATTTCCGATGATAACGCTTCTATGCAGCTGCTTTCCTCTCTGCTTCTGAGCTTCCTGTTCAAAGACCTGAAAGAAGCTTTCGATGCAGTTGGTGGTGAAGGACGCATCCCGGTCAACGTTGTTGCGGACGAGTTGGCAAACACTGGCGTCTGGCCGAACTTTGAAAAGACGATTGCTACTGCACGCTCTCGTAAGATTGCATTTCCCTCATTTTGCAGAGTTTGCCGCAGTTGACTCAGTTGTACGGCGAGGAAAACGCCGAAACTATCATCGGCTGCTGCAATACGATGCTGGTTCTGGGCTGTAATGATAAGTATACAGCCGAATACATTTCCGATAAGAGCGGCATTGTTACGATTCGCGCTAAGAGCGTCAGCGATACTCGTGCTTCCTCTGCCGGAAATCGCGGCGTGATGCAAGGGTATTCGCTCAGTGAAGGCGACGGCAAGCGCAATCTTGTGAACCCTGATGAAGTTCAGCATTTGGACAAGGAACAGATTTTGATTATGACGAATGGCCAGAACATGTTGGAAGCCAAGCGCTTCGGATTTATTCATCATCCTCTGTTCAATGACCCGCATTTTGTCCCCACCAAATGGGCAGAACTTCCGAAAACCGCAGACCTTTATCCCAATGCCCGGAAACACGACGCAATTGAATCCCGTGAATCGTCGTTCGGTGATATCCAGCGCCAGAAAGAAATCAATACAGATATTACGCAGAAGCGTTCCGAAGAGCGCATGAAACCGCGTTTGTCCAAGAAAGATTTGCTGGCTACGGATGAACCTGCTCCCAAAAAGAAAAACGCATTCAAAAAATAAATAGTTTGTTCCTTAACCCCTGGTTACTGATTGTGTGACCGGAGGTTTTCTTTTTCCCTGATTCGCTCCATGCGGGTCAGGAACCACACAAATCGACAGCCTCCGCGCGGCGTGTGGTGGACAGTGCCCGAATCCTGCTACCGGGCAGCGACAAATGTCGATAATCTCATATTTCTTTATAATACAAAGGAGACAAATACCATGAACGAAAATGAAATGCTGAATCCCACTGCCGTTGAAACCAATGAAGCTGCTGTCGCTGCTGCGCCTGGAGAAAATGTAAACGCCGCGCCGGTATCTGAACCGCAGGAAGCGAAAGAGGCTACCGAAGCAGCTCCCGCCGATGAGGGCGTTGACGAAGAAGTCAATGAGGTTCCTCGTGCGACTCGCCGCTTCAATGATGATGACTTGGCGATTGGTGCTTTCATTGATGACGGCAACGATATGCTGCATGTCGATATGCCCGAAGACCGCCGCGCTCGTGACCTGGCTGAGATGCGCCGCTGCGTTGCTGACAACAAGCACGGTCCTCGACGCTTCCTGCAGGGCAAGGTCTTTGGCGTTCGCCCGGTTCAGAACGGCAGCGCTGTCGTTGAAGTGAGCCGTGGCACGCTGCGCGTCATGATTCCGGCAGAGGACTTCTTCTACTTCAGTCTGATGAAGGGCATTGAGGAGAACGATGCGACTACCCGGCAGCGCCGTTATCTGCGTAAGGCAAAGCTGATGAATGGCGCTATCATCAACTTCTGCCCGTACATGGAAGCCAAGTCTGAGGATGGCGAGGTCGTATTCGCTGGCTCTCGTCAGGACGCTATGCAGCTCCAGCGCAACCGTCACTTCTTTGGCCGTAATGCGGATGTTCAGAACGGCTCCCGCGCTATCGCTTCTATTCTGTCCAGCGGCCCGGATTACGTCATCGCTGAAGCTCTGGGCGTTGAGACCAGCATCGGTGCTGGTGCTCTGTCTGCTTACGAGTATATCGATGATGTATCCAAGAAGTTTCATGTCGGTGAAGGCATTCCCGTGGTTATCGAAGACCTGAACGTGGATAACGAAAATGGCACTGTCAGCCTGCGCATGAACCGCGCTATCCTGGAACGCCGCGCTAATCCCGCAATGAACATCCACAGCCTGGCTCGCAACGGCGCATACGGTGCTACCGTGACTTCCGTTCAGGACAACTACTACCGCCTGATTGTGGATGTCGGTAACATTCAGGCTCGCGTTGCTCGTACCGCTTCCGATGAACTGCTGACTCGCGGCGACCGCGTGACGCTGCTTGTCTACGGTTACGACGATAAGCGCAACTACGTTTGGGGCGCTTGCCATAAGGCGTAACTGAAACCCGGCCACTTACTTTTTCTGGCGAGTGGCCGGATACCGCGCATTGTCATCAGCCTTCTCGCGGCGCGTGGTGAGCAACTGCAAAAATTGCAGGCCAATGATGACTCTTGTTGAAAATGAATTTATTAAGTGGTGACGAGGTGATTTTTTGTGAGTAGGTGTGCGAATATGCGGTCGGGAATGTTTCATACGACAATAAATGACACAGAAATTTTTGTTACGTGCAGTATAAATGGGCCATGCGTCAAACTGACGGTCTCTGCGTTCTTTGAAAGTGATTTATCTGATATGTGCAGTCAGATGCAGGCAATGAAAAGCGAGCCGGTTTTGCTTTCAATGGATGTCTATAAAAACGGTACAGTAGCAAACATCAGCGCTATTGGATTATTGTCCAGAAAAGAAAAGGAAGACCAGAATATGCTGATGCAGCTATATCGTAATTGCTGCGCCGCAATGCTTGTATTGGCTCGGCAAAAGGGGGAAGAAGCATGAGCAAAGAAGAGCAGAAGCCAAATATTTATCAAATCCCAAAAAACTCGTTTGATACCGGGTATGTGTTGAACGGACAATTCAAAACTCGAAACTTCGTTGAAGGTATCATCCTGGCACTACCGTTCTTGGGAATTTTCATTTATGGATGGCATGATTTGGGATGGGATGTACAAAGTACCGTGGCCTATTGCGCAATACTCTGTGCTGCTGCTTTCCTTGGTGCAGCTCATGGTGTTGGCGGCGATAGCTTGTTTGAGTTTATTCAACGTGTTATCCGTTTCCGGCAAAGTCGCAGAATCTCAAAATACAATCCTCGTATCAAAACCGAACTTGAACCGGAATATCTGATTCATGACGGGCGGATGCTCCCGAAAGACAAGCTCAAGCAAATGCTTGGCACTGTAAAGGGAAAAGTTCTTGGTGAAGAGAATGGTCCTATCAGTTCCGACATTACAGATGAAGAGCTCAAGGTCTTCTACGATGATGACTATGGGTTCCTGGAAAAACCGGATGCCCTCAAATCTAAAGCAGAACTCCGTGCTGAAGCAAAACAGCGTGCGAAAGAAGAGAAGGAATACATTAACTCTTTGCCCCGTTCTGAACGCAAGGCTGCCAGAGAAGAAATCAAGCGTAAGCGTGAACAGGAAGAGGCTGAGAAGAAGGCAAAAGAAGCAGAGCGCGAACGCATTATTAACGAAGCTATTAAGAAGCGTCTGGATAAAGCCGAGCGTGTTAAGACCGCACAGTATTACGAAAAGTTCATAGACCCCGACAATGAGCAGGAAAATGACAAGCCGGAAGAGAATAACGCTGAACTGAATCCTCAGACTGTAGAGTTCAAGCCCATCACTATAGGGCCGAGCAATAATGCGGTTCAGGATGATGTCGATATCTTTGACAGTGAAGAAAGCATCGACACCGATGAAGTAGAAGCGAATGTGGAAGCAGATGCGGATACAGAGCTGTTTGAGGACGGCACTGATACCGATATCCAAGCCCCGCAAATTGATGATGTAGTCTTTGACGATGAATCGGAAGTACTTGACGTCGATGAGGACTTGGATGACTTATCGGTTGATATCCAGGATACTCAGTCTGCACAGCCCGCAAAGCAGGGCAGGGGACAAGTCGTGAACAGCGATGACGATGTCAGCTTGGATGATGTAGACCTTTTCGATGACAGCACGGTCAGCCGCACAGAGGAAAGACCTCAGAACGTCAAAACCTCTGGAAAGACGATGGGCTCGCAAAAGCAGCCGCAAACCACACAGAACAACAGCGATATTGATTATATGTCCTTGAATGACATTTCTATCTTTGATAGTGAGGAGTGAAGCCTATGTTTCGATTCAAAAATGGCGGAGAAATCCCCCACGGTGTTGTGGAACAGAGTATCGGTACAATCCCGCTGACGAAAAAGGAACGCGATGAAATCGCCAAAGAAGAGCGGCGGCGGATGAATCAAAAGCTGGAAGCTCAGAATGAGCGCTATCAAATCATTCGAAGCACACAGCGTATCATCCCTATTGAGGATATTTACGGCGGCATTGTTGTGACAAAGGACCACCGATATATCAAAATCATGGAATTTCGCCCTATCAACTTTGCCTATATGGACGCGGAAACTCAAAACCGTATTATTTCGCTTTTCTATCAAACGTTCAAAGCAACTCCCTGCAATATCCAGTTCAAAACCTTTTCTCGTAAAGCTGATGTTGAGAATTCAATCGCGACCGTGACGGACTATTACAAAGCAGAAAAGAATCCGAGTCGTAAGCGAATGCTGCAGGCATACATCGGATTGCTTCGTAAGACGGCTTTGTCCGTTGGTATTACTCGTCGCTTCTTTGTGGTCGTAGAATTCCAGCGCACTATTAGCAACGATGGTTCTAAATTTGAAATGGTTGTGGCCGACTTGAATGCCGTTGCGGCAAACGTCCGCTCTCACATGGAACAGTGTGGTAATATCTTTATTCCTGCACTTGGTAACCCTGACGGAAACGAGGACGCAGGTCTACACCAGCTTTTTTACCAGCTCTTGAACCGTAGAAAAAGCGAGACCATCACGTTCAAGCAACACATGGACCCCATTGTGGACCGTTATTTTGAAGCCGAAAAGAATGGCGTTAAGACGTCTTTGCAGGCAACGGAACTGATTGCTCCAGACTGGATTGACTTTACGCATCACGATTACATTGTCATTGATGGCAAGTTTTATACTTTCGCTTACATTCCCTCGAACGGGTTCAGCCAGCGTGTCTATGCGGGCTGGGTGGCTACGTTCGTAAATGCTGGTGAAGGCATTGACGTCGATATGTTCTTTGAGCACATGTCCCGTGAAGCTGTCTTCAATAAAATCAGTACACAGCTTCGTCTGAGCCGTGCAAACGCCATGGACAGTCACGATACTGACTCTGACTATCAGGCGCGTATGGAAAAAATTTCGTCCAGTGAATATATGCTGCGCGGCCTTTCCAGCGGCGAAGAGTTCTATTACCTGTCAATGCTCATCACTATCGTGGCAGATACAAAGAAGGAACTCGATTATAAGTTCGATGCTTTGAAAAAGCGTATCGAAGGTCAGAGCATGAAGATTCGCCGTGCGGATTTCATGATGGAAGAATGCTTCGATTCCTGCCTGCTTCCTCTTGCGAAAATCAATAAGGAGCTGGCAAAGAAATCTCATCGCAATCTTCTGACTTCGGGTGTTGCATCCTGCTATCCGTTCATCTCGTTTGAAATGCAGGACCCGGGCGGCGTTATGGTCGGTACAAACCATGTCAACAACTCTCTGGTCACCATCGATATGTTTGATACCCGTGCTCATGCAAACGCAAACGCCGTTATCCTGGGCTCTTCCGGCTACGGCAAGACTTTCACCGCACAACTGTTCGCACTACGCTTGTCTGAGATGGACACGCAAGTGTTTATCATCTCTCCTCTGAAAGGTTTGGAGGACTACGGCGGCGGTTGTAAGGCAGTCAATGGTCAGTTCGTCTCCATGGACCCCTCTTCGGACAACAACATCAACATCATGGACATTCGCGCTCCTGACGATGAGGACGCAAAACTGCTGGATGATTATGAGGCTTCTGGCTCCTTCTTGACCAAAAAGATTCACACGATTCTTTCGTTCCTGCACCTGGTTGTTCGCAATATGACGCAGGAAGAAGAGCAGCTGATTGACGGCTGCCTGTATGCGACATACGCAAAGTTCGGCATTACCCGTGATAACAACTCTATCTACGATAAAGATGGCAACTATAAGGTGATGCCGCTGTTGGAAGATTTGCAGGAAGAAATGAGAAAAAAACCTGAACTGCATACCGTCTGCAACATCTTGAATCCGCTAATTAACGGTTCTATGGCTTGCTTCAATCACCACACCAACGTGGACCTTGACTCCAAGTACATCGTATTTGACTTCAATGGCATGAAAGGCTCTTTGCTTACCATGTCTATGTTCGTGGTTCTGGACTTTGTCTGGACGAAAATCAAAGAGGACCGTACACAGCGCAAAGCCGTATTTATTGACGAATGCTGGAAATTGATTGGTACTGACTCCAACGAGCAGGCAGCTGAAGACGTTGTTGAAATCTTCCGTACGATTCGTGCTTATGGCGGTTCCGCTTTTGCTATGACTCAGGATATTTCTCAGTTCTACGAATACAAGGGCGGCAAATACGGCAAGGCAATTATTGGTAACGCCGATACCAAAATCATCATGCACCTGATTCCGTCCGAAGCAAAAGCCCTTCAGGAAGCCATTCAGCTGACCAGCGTTGAGATGGAAGCGGTATCCAGCCTGCCG
>ENA-OVGB01001371-OVGB01001371.1-human-gut-metagenome-genome-assembly--contig:-NODE-1371-length-21714-cov-6.288148_pt1 | contig 21714 bp, 7 predicted proteins | sample MGYA00237767_ERZ505413 | MGnify/ENA primary metagenome ERZ505413 (study PRJEB26158, sample SAMN06016410) | human gut metagenome | biome: human gut; feature: ankylosing spondylitis patient; material...
TCTGCGCTGTCTTGGTATACTGCTTACCGCACACGGAACAGCGATAAGTATACACTCGTTTGCCGTCCTTCGTGGTGGTGGCCCGGGTCAAGGCACGGCTTTTTTCTTTATAATTATGACCCAGCGCCGGGACAATATCCCGGTGCACCTCATCTGCGCAAATGGTGCAGAAGTAGGGCGTGTAGCCCGCGGTGGTGCAGGTGGGCAGTACCGAATCCCCCGCCTCGTAATTATGCTCGTGACTGCGGATTTCAAATTTCACCTCAGCGCGATAGCCCTGGTAGTACACCGCCATGGTATTCATACCCTCGGCGCCGCAGCCGGACATATCCACAATCACATCGGCGCCGTTAATGCTCAGCACACCGCCGGCATTTTTATAACACCATTCCAAGGGCTGGGTGGCGTTCTTAAATCCCACCAGCAGTTTCAATTCATTGAGCACCGCTTGGGGGTTGTAGCCGTTAAACACTGTCTTGCCCTGCAAATAAGCACGCAGCCCCAGCTCCTCCGTCAGCGCACCGCTTGCGCCACTGATAAATGTAATATCTACATCGGAACCCTCACTGGTAGGCAACCAGCCCCAAACATGGTAGGTATATGTTTTGCCCTTTTCCAAGGTGGCGGTTATATAAGGTCTGCTATAATCCTTGGCGTTGGGACGGTATGGATACTCCCCTTCCTGCACCTTTCCGCCCGGGAAAGTCAAACTTGCGTGCGCATTGCGTCCGCTTTCGCCCTTCGGATTGTGTACAAAAAAGCTCAGAGTATACTCCGCCGTGTACTGGGGAGTAAAGGTCAGCGTGGCCTTTTCGCCTTTTGCATAGGAAACTACATGTTTTTGGGTCTCAGCAGAACGAAACAAGGCATGGCTTAAATCATATGACGTTGACGCCGCCCATGCCGTCACCGGCAGGGTGCACACCAGCAGTAGAAACGCCAGTAGAAAACTGCCCAGGCGTATAGTTTTTTTCATAATCGCACTCCTTTGCTGCCCTTATTGTAGCACAGGCCGGGCGTATTGTAAACAGGAGAGTTTGTCAATAGGTATAGCGCAGCACGGCGGAATACACCGTGTGCAGGGCGCCGTCTTCGTCTGCATAAGTCAGGTACGCCCGTGCGGCGGCAGTGCCCACATGGGCGGAAATGCCGTAGTACAGCACAAACTGGCCTTCCGGCTCCGTAGAGCGGTTTTGAGCGCAGCGCACCGTGCCGGCGTCCGTACCGGAGCCCGGCTTACCGGCCATCTCCAACACCAGGTCATCGTCTGCCAAATTCTTGCCGTATAGGAAGCCGGAGGTCACCAGTCGGTTCCCCTCCCCGGCCATGGACCGGGTGGCGGCAAACATCACCCGCCCGGTATCCGACTGCAACTGGGCGGAAAGCAGCGACACAGAGGGTACCGGCGTCAGATCATCGGTGCGCTTCTCCAGCGCCAAATCGGCAACCGCATAGAAGCTGTACCGGCTGCCATAACCCAGCACACGCCCATCGGCTGAAAAGCCCTTGGCGTCTGCCGCAGACACAGTGACCCGCGCCCCATAGGCAACAGTCAGACTGTCCCGGGCAGTTTGGCTGCCGCACTGCAAGGTGCAGCCGGGGGCGGTGATGGTCAGCTGCTTGGCTCCACCGGCGCGGTACAGTGCCTGCACGGTCAGGGAGCCGGTGGAGCTGTGGATCTGCGTCGGCGTATAGGACCAGCCAACAAAAGTATAGCCGGTGTAGGTAGGCGGCGTGGGGATTTTTACATCCGCGGCACTGTCCACCTGTTGATAAGACAGCACATTGGAAAACGGGTCAATAAACAAAAAAGTCAGCCGGTCGCTGTCGTCCAAAAACAGCGGCGTGTAGGTGGCGCTGGCCACCGGGGTAAAGGTATAACTGGCATCGCCGGACAAAATCTTATTCCCCTGCTGCCAACCGGCAAAACGGCAGCCGCTATTGGGCAGAGCCAGCAGCGTGCAATCCTTGCCCCGATCTACATAAATCCGGCCGCCGGCGGTCACGTCCGTATCGTTAAACAGCAGTGCGCCCATATCCGCGCCGGGGGTAGCAATGCAAAAGCCGTCGTAATCTACAAAATTCGCCCGTGTGGTAGCGCTGCACCGGCTGCATCCCAGTAGGTCATAACCGCGGGCAGTGGGCGTAGCCGCCACCCGCTCCAGCAGCACAGAATAGTCGTGGGCCAAATTAAAATCCGCCGTGGCGGTGTAGCCCATATAGTGCACCTGCACCGTGTTCTTACCGCAAGCACCGCAAGCGGACAGATCCACGATCACATCGGCGCCGCCTACCAACAGGCTACCCATCGCATCCTTATACTTCCATTCCAAGTGGGCGCCGGTGCGATCCACAATCAGCAGCTTCATTGCATTCAGCACCGCCTGTTGGCTGTAGGCAGTAAATTCCGGTTGGTCCAGATACAGCCGCAGCCCTACCTCCTTGGAAAGGGTGCCGCTTTCGCCGCTGGTAAAGTCCACATCTACCGTTGCGCCGGTGCTGGTTGCCGTCCACCCCCAAACCGAGTAGGTATAGGTTTTGCCCTGCTCCAAGGTAGCGGTCAAGTACGGATGGCTGTAATCCTTAACGGTAGAGCCGGTACGGTTAGGGTATTCAAAGGCCGTGACCGTGCCGTCCGGGTTCGTCAGGCTGGCACGGATATTCCGCCCGCCTGTCACATGACCATACAGCTTTAAGGTGTATTCCGCCGTGTACTGGGGCGTAAAGGTCAGGTTTGCCGTCTCACCGGCGCCAAAGGAAAAGGCATTCGTCCGGGTACGGAACAGGTAGTTCTGGTTCAGATCTACCGAGGTGGTGGCACCGTAAGTGACCCCCGGCAGGGCACAGCAGGCCATTACCAACACCAGCACCAGGCACGCCAAGCGCTTTGTCATTTTTTTCATACCGCCGCCTCCAATTCGTTTCGTCTGCTTTCATTGTACCATAAGTGCCGCTCCATTGCCATAGAAAAACAAAAAAAGCCGACGGTCACCCCGCCGATCCGTACAATACCGACCCGGTGCACCCAACCGGCCGCACCGATAAAGCAAAAAAAATCGAGCCGAGGGATTGCTCCCTCGGCTCTTTTCGCTCGAGCAATTATTTTACTAATTGCAATTAGTCGTCTTCGCCACCAATAATTTCAGGACCGCTTGCGGTCATCACATCGATCTGCTGAAATTCCTTGACGTCGACAACAGGCTTAGAATAAGCTTCTTTCATGAAGACATTCCTCCTATTCCTAAATTGCCTTATATCGCTGCCGGCAGTTGCCCGCCGGCAGGAGCGATAAATAGGTGTTTACGCGATTAAGCGTAAGTGTGGCTCATCACATCAGAGTACACGGTCTGCACTTTGCCATTCTGATCCTTGTAGGTCAAGAATGCCTTAGCGGAGGCAGTGCCGGTCTGAGCGGAGATACCATAGCTCAGGATGAACTGAGTGCTGCCCTCGGTGCTGTTGGCATAAGCAGCCTTCACAACGCCGGAGTTATCAGCGGAACCCTTCTTGCCAACATTGGCCAGAGTCAAGTCAGCGTCAGTCAGGTTCTTACCATACACAAAACCGGACTTCAGGTAAGTGCAGCCATCCACCATAGCGCGGGTAGCAACGAACTCAACCTTGTAAGAACCGGCAACCTGGTTGGCAGAAACAGCAGCCACAACGGGAGCCTGGGTGGTAGCGGAAGCCGCCTTCACAGTTACATCAGATGCAACATAGAAGGTGTAGCTGTCGCCGTAAGCAACGATCTTGCCGTCGATAGCCCAAGCGGTAGCGTCGGCCTTAGACACGGTTACCTGGGTGCCGTAAGGAATGTCAGCCAGAGTGCCCTGTGCGGAGTTGCTGCCGTAAGCAACGGTAGCATCAGCGTCAGTGGTTACAGTGTAGGTAGCGGCAGCGTCCTTCTCATACTGTGCATAAACAGTCATGGAGGAGGTAGCGGCCTTAATGGCAGCCTCATCTACGGACCAACCGGTGAAGGTGTAGCCGGTGTAGGTGGGTGCCTGCGGGATCTTCACATCTGCGCCGGAAGCAACAGGCTGAGAAGAGATCACGTTGTTGAACATATCAACAAAGGTGAACTGAACGGGCTTAGCGGACTCAGCGAACACAGGCGTGTAAGTGATGTCAGCGATAGCCACGGTGGTGTAGGTAGCATCGGTGGAAACGATCTTGTTACCGGTCTGCCAGCCTACGAAGGTGCAGTCCGCATTGGGAGTCGCAACCAGGGTGTAAGTGCCGTTCTCAGCGAACTTCTTAGAACCACCGGCGGTCACATCCTGACCTGCCAGGGTTACAGAGCCGTTCTCCACAGCATTTACAGTTACGGTCACACCAGCCAGAGCCGGCGCAGTCTCCTTGGTGTAGAAGTAGCCGCAGTCCTTACAGGTGTAAGTGGTGATCTCGGGCTGATCCAGAGTGGCCTCCTGGGTCACCTTAGCGGTGAAGTCGCAGGCCTTGGTCTCCGTGTGAGAAGCGTCATTGGCGCATACACGGCTGTGCTTTGCATCAGCACCCTCGGTGCCCTCAACATGCTTCCAGTCACCCCAGTTATGATCGGTAGCCGGGATCGCTACAGTGTAGGTGCCGCCGCACTCGGTGCAGGTGAAGGTCTTCACGCCGGGCTCGGTGCAGGTAGCAGCCTTGGTCTCCACACCATTGTTGAAGGTGCACTTGTCAGTCTTCGTAGGCTGGCTGCAGGTACCCTCGCCGGTGCAGGTAGCAGTGTGGGTGTAATTCTTACCCTCAACGAAGGCCTCACCGCTGGTGTAATCAGCAACGGGAGCGCCGTAGTTGTGGGTATGACCCAGAGCGGGCTTGGTCTCCTTAGCGTAGGAGTAGCCGCAGTCCTTACAGGTGTAAGTGGTAATCTCAGGCAGATCAGAAGTCTGGTTCTGCGTTACCTGAGAAGTAAAGTCACAGGCCTTGGTCTCCGTGTGAGAAGCGTCCTTGCCGCAAACGCGGGTATGGGTGGCATCAGCCTCAGCAGTTGCAGCGTCATGCTTCCACTCGCCCCAAGCATGACCGGTAGCGGGGATAACCACGTTATTCTCGCTGATCACATAGCCGCAAACAGAGCAGCTGGTGATCACGGTCTTAGAACCAGCCTTATCGCAGGTGGCATCCACAATGTTGCTTTCCAGAGTCTGCGGATTATGCGGCGTGGTGGTCAGCTTAGCAGTGAAGATGGTGTCTGCGGAGATGGTCGCTGTGGTGGGATCGTTATCCCAAGCATAGCTGTAGTGGCCGGCAGCATCGGGATCCTTAGTGGGCAGAGCCGGTACAGAAGCGGGGCTCTTGCCCTCTTCCACAGTCTCGGTGCCCAGGTCCTTGCCATCCTCGGTCACATACTTAACGGTGTAAGACTTGGTCTCAGGCGTGCTGGTGCCACCGATCTTCAGAGTACCCATAGCCGGAGTGGTGCCCTCATACTCGGTCATACCGGTTACAGTGTACATACGATCGGGGTCAACGGAACCCATGTGCAGGTTGCACAGACCGGGGTCGTTGGCCGGCCAATCATTCACGCCAAACTTCAGCAGGTCGTCGGAAATCACAGTGCCTTCAGCAACCTGGAAACCAACGGTACCCAAATACAAGCCCTGCAGCTTAACGCCCAGCCCATCATCGCCGCCCAAGGGGCCATCGGTCTCAAAAGTGTAGTCGTCGCCAACATACACAACGGAACCGGTCTCCGGCAGATGCGGAGTAGCGATAGACAGAGCATAATAAGTGTCATTGAACTTTGATGCAGCATCGATCAGATAAGCGTTGCCGTCCGCATCAGATACATTGGAAAAAGAGGGAACCATCATACCGCTGTCGCCGGCGGTGAAGCCCTTAGCGGTTCTCTTACCCATGGTCAAAGCATCATCCCAACCGAAGGACAGGGTGCAGTCACCAAACTGGCCGCCGTAGTTCTTCAGGATGAAGGAAGCAGCTACATAATATTTACCGCTACGGATTGCAGCAGCCGGGAAATCGGTTTTGTTAGCAGTCTTACCGGTCAGGTCAACCTTAGAAAGATCTGCATAGGTGTCGTTATTTGCAGAGTTTTCCCACTCTGCGTCACCATTCGTGATAAAAGATTTGTTCAGACCGGTGTAAGCCGTCCATACGATATCTACCTCAGGAGCAATATCAGCCGCTGTTACATAATCTTCTTTTGCAACAACATCGCCGGGCTCATAAGAGTTAGCAGCCAGTGCAGAGATGGGAGCCATGGAGACTACCATCAGACCAGCCATCACACCGGAAAGAAGCTTCTTTGCGCTTTTACGCATATGTTCTTTTCCTCCCTAAATCGTTATCAATAACTTAGCTTAGATAAATTACAGTTACTAAACGCATAATAGATTGCATAATCTGTTGCGTTCACATAGCCGTCATGATTAAAGTCGCAATTCTCATTGTAATTCGCCGCGCCTTGCTTCGCGTTAGCGGACGAATAGTAAATTGCGTAGTCTGCGGCGTTGATATAGTCATCCTTGCTAAAGTTGCAGACAACCATACCTAAATCGCCTAAGCCCAAATCGCTGTCTGCTACCGTAAAGGTAACCGTGCGATCATAGCCATAAGCATAGCGCAATGTAGCGGTGTACTCCCCTGCCGGGAGTGAGGGAATGGTAAAGCAACCGTCCGTTCCGGTGGTTGCAACCACTTCATCCGCAATCACTACATCACAGTTGCGAACTGTAAAAGTATCTCCCGCCAAATCCCCATTGGTATTGGCCAGCGCCAGCACCCTGCCGGTAACGGCATGGCCGGTGGCCGGTGACAGATCCGCTGTCATGGGATACAGCGTAGCATTATAGCCGTCAAAGGCGGTGACCAATGCATAACAGTCCTGGTCAGCCGTGCCATAGTCGGCGTAATCCGCATAATCTGCCTCAATGAAGGTTTGGTTCGGGTCCGTATCCAAGGTCACGATCTTTGCAAAGTCCACAGGCGCTTCCGTAGCAACGGTAACCTGCAACTTCAAAAGGAGCTGACCCGCCGCGTCAATGGCGGTGGTCGTTGCAATCTGGTCCACCCTGGTGATAAAACCAAAGTTGATGGTCCCATTCTGCACCAGCACACCGGCGGCGCCAAGGCCCCGCAGTTGATCCGGCTTGCTGTCCGACAGCAGATCACTGTGACCGTTGACCGTCAGCACAGCCGCGTCATAAGACATGGTGTACTGCATCACGGCAAAGGACTGCATACCGGAAAGCGTAAAGGATACGGTGTAATCCCCGGCAGACAGTGCATTGCCGTCTGCAGCCTTGCCCTCGCTGTCCGTAAAGGTACAGGAGAGGTGGGGCTTCTCGGTGCCCAAGGTACCCTGGGCAGCCAGAGGGGTTATAGAGGTTAAGGTCAAAATCAATACAAACGATAAGAAAGCAGCAAGTGTTCTCTTGAGTTTGTTCAATTTCATAATAAAAATCAGTGTGACCCAAGCGGTGCCGAAGCACCGCCAGGGTACTTTAAGTTAGGATTTAGCCGTAGATTGCGTTGCTCAGTCTTGCATTGAAGAATGCATAGTAAACAGCGTAGTCTGTAGCATTGATATAGCCATCGTGGTTGAAGTCGCAAGAAGCGTTGTACTTCGCAGCACCCAGCTTGGTGTTAGAAGCAGCCAAATAGGTAGCATAGTCAGAAGCATTGACATAGCCATCCTTATTGAAGTTGCAAACAAGCATACCCAGGTTGCCCAGATCCACATTACCGTCCTTCACCGTGATGGTGATATTACGGTCATAGCCATATTTATAGTTCAGGGTTGCGGTGTAAGTACCGTTTGCCAGAGCCGGAATGGTGAAAGTACCATCCTGACCGGTGGTAGCCACGGTCTCGCCGTTGATCACAACATCACAACCGATAACGGTGAACTTTTCGCTTGCCAGCTCGCCCTTGGTGTTCGCCAGAGCAAGTACCTTACCGGTTACAGCGAAGCCGGAGGGAGCAGTGCCCTCTTCAAGAGAGTTCTCTGCATCTACCAGGTTCTTGTAAGCGGTGAAGCAAGCAGACAGGTTGGCAGTGTAGTTGTCCTTATCAGCCGGAACATAGGTGGCAGCGTCCTTATGGGCGTAGTCGCCGTTACCGGTGGTCGCAACATCTACAGCAGCAGCCAATGCGTTCACATAGTTGGTCCAGGACTCGTCGGTGTAAACCTTCTCGCCCTTGTTAACCAGCTTGCCGCCCTCAACAGCACCGTACTTCGCGGAAGTCGCGGTGGTGGCGATTGCAGCATTCTTGATGGCATTGCCGTCTGCATCGACTTTACCGGAATCTGTCCAGGTGGTGGTCATTGCGCTGTAAGCGCTGCCGCTGGCGTGAGAAACCTCAGCCTCCACCTTGTTGCCGATATAGCCGCGCTCGGTCACAGTGCCCATGTACAGGTTAAACATACGAACAGCCTCTTCAATCAGCAAAGAAGAAGTGCTGGTGGAGAATGCATAGGTATAATCCGCAGCGTCATTACCGTTGGTGTTCGCCAGGTCAGCAATGGTCTGGTCGATCTGGTTCCAAGCGCAGGTGGCAAGCACCGTCTTGGACTCGTCACTCTTCAGGTAAATATCTGCAGCGTACATCTTTTCAGCATCCTTCGCCACGGATACCATCTTCTGGTACTCGGGCAGATCGAAGTTGGCGTCCGTCATACCGTCACGAATGGAAGAAACATCCGTGAAGATCTGACCGGCAACGGTAACGCTCAGCATCTGCGCACACTGATCCACAGCATAACGCATCTTGTCTCTTGCCTGCATGGCAAGTGCACGGGTCTCCTCGCCATTGTTGACAATGGACTTCTCGGTAACCATGTGCTTCACAGTGAAGTCCTTGCTCACGGCAACGCCATTGGCATTGTAGTAAACGAACTTCGCCTGATTGAAGGTGCCTTCCTTTTCAGCACCGTTGATAGCATAGGGAGCATCCTTATAAGTGGTGGTATCCCATGCGGTGGCATAAGCCGGGGTGTTCAGGAAGTACCAGGAAGAACCGCTCTTCACAACAACCTGGCCGGTCTTATCCATAGCCACGGTGTAAGCCTGACCACCAACAGTGGTGGAAGTCTTACCGGTTACATCAGCATCGGTCAGAGCCTCTGTGGTGTAATAAGGCTGGCTCATAGCGCTGTCAGCATAGTAATAATTGCCGTCAGTCGTTGCATAAGCAGCCAGAGCTGCAGGCAGCTGATCCAAGGAAGTTACGGGCTTGGTTGCAGGCTCGCCGATCACGGTCTTCACCTCAGAGGTAACAGGCGTCTTCGTGAACGCACTGGACAGCGTGCCGGCAGTGGACAGATTCAGCGGAGACAGGCGGGCCTCAAAGCCGGCAGCCAAAGCAGCGGTTGCTGCATCATAGGTTGCGGAAGAGCCGCTGGCCTTATCGTAATCCTTAAAGTCAGAAGGTCTGTAGTTCTTAATGTAGCTATTCAAAGAATCGTATGCACTATTGAACTGGCTACGGTTACCATCGTCAGCAACAGTTACTTTCAAGCTACCGGTTGCCGGGTTCTTGTCGCAGAAGAAGCTCAACTTCACTTCTTTCTTGGATACCTGAGAAATATCCGTAGAACCATCATACTTGAACAGATCCAGGGAAGAGGAGCTGTCCTTAGACAGAGTCACGGAACCGGTCTGGATGTACAGACCGTCAATGCCGGTTGCACCGGAAACCTTGCCCAGCAAGTTGCTGTATGCGAAGTCGCCGGAGCCGCTCTTCAGATAAACAGCGGTGTAATAACCATTGCTATCCTTAACAGCTGCAGCCAACGCTTTGCCGCCGTTCAGCTCGCTCAGCGTGTAAGCGTGGTTCACACGAGATACGCCGTTGGAGGGAACCTGGCTTGCGGCAACACCCTTGACCCAAGTCTGACCGCCATCGGTGGTGTAGTCTACCTTTTCGTAGTTCAGCACATCACCGGTGAACTTATCAAACGCAGCCATCATGTTGGAATTGTTTACAGTTACGGTCTTGTTGCTAAAGGAATCCTTAACAGAACCGGTGCTGTAAGCGAAAACGCCGTCCAAAGTCTTGTCGGGAGAACCGGCAAGGGTACGGTCATAGCCAAGACGAATCTTGTAGTTCTTCACTGCATCCAGGTTAGAGCTTGCCAGAACAATATCGGTAGGATAGCTTACACGGAACGGCTTCTGGTTCAGGTAAGCGTTACCAAAGTAACCGGTGTTGTTCACGGTAGCCTGACCATCGGCGGTCTTACCGGAAGAACCATTGGAGAATCTGCTGTCCTGAGAACCGCCCGGATACACAGAATCGGACCAGTTCTTCTGCGGAGTCACAAACTGATAAGTCTTGCAGGTCAGGCCGGTGTAGAGGGCCTGGTTGGTGTTGGTGTCGATAATGTTGTAAGTAACGGTGTAAGTTACTACAGTATCTTCATCAAAACCGCCGTTGGTAACAGTGAAGGAAGCGGACTTCTCAGGAACAACTGTCTTGCTGGAGAAGTCTACGGTGCAAGCACTGTTATCGGAAACCACATTCGTGATCTCAATGTTGTAACGGCCACGAGCAACGAAGTTACCATCGGCGTTCTTCACCGCACGGTTCAGACCGTAGCAGTTATTGGTAACCGTCAGCGTTGTTGTGGTGGTGTTACCGCCATAGCTGAGGGTCAAGTTGCTGTCTGCCACACGAGCGGAAGCCAGCTTCATGTTATGATCCGCCAAGGTGGTGATCAGGCCGCCGATCAAATTGTTCACAGCCTGTACGGTGTACATAGCGCCGGGCAGGATCGTATCGGTCTTGCCGCTGTCGCCGCCTACACCGCCGGAGGCTTCATACACATTGTATACCAGGGTACCCAGTACGCCGTAACTGCTGTTGCTGGAAGTACCGGCAAAGGTATCCTTCTGCAGCAGATCGTCGAAGGGATGATTGTTGGTCGCAGCAGCGGGAACCACATTACGGGCTGTGCCGTAGCGGCCGCCGAATACAACGTTCACCAGATCAGCCAATACATTGTAAACGGTGCGGATAATGCCTTCGCTCTTGATGGGCGGTGCGGAAACCATGGTCAGCAGACGGGTTACAAACCCGGTTGCGCCATACTGGCCGTTCGCATCTGCCACACCAATATTCAGCATACCCTGGATCACATCGGTGTAGATCAGCTCTTCGGAATTCAAAGCGCCTTTCTTTGCAGAATCGCCATACTGCAGCACGCCTGCAACAGGCAACAGCTTGTTGGCGATCACATTGATGTTCTCCCACAGGGAGTTGGACAGCTTCACCAGGCAATTGCCGTTGGTGTCGCAAACGCCCAGAAGATTGGCAAGGCCCTTGCCATGCTCGCCGTCCTTAAAGGTGTCAGTGCCGGCATAGTAAACAACAACGGAATTCAGCAGATCAAACAGAGAAACGCCGTCATTCAGAGTAGCGGTCTCCGGATTCCACAGGTTGCCGTCCTTGTCGTGCATGATAATATAGGGGCTCATTACATAACCCACAGCATCACGAGCCATCAGCAGCAGATTGTCAATGGTTACATCGTACTTACCGTCTGCGCCCTTCTGCACCAGAGAAGAGTAGTCGTGATCCGGCAGCACATAGCCCAGATACAGCTGCAACGCCAGAGCAGCTACGCCCTCTGCATCGTCGCAAGCGTCCAGGTCCTCATTGTGGATGCCCTTCTTGAAGTCGGGAATATTCCGCAGTGCAGAAATTGCAAACGGAATCATCGCGCTCTCCAGATTGGCCTCGGTCAGAGCGGTGCCCTCGCCGTTCTCATGATAGAAAGCGCCGAGAATGTTCGCATCCGTTTTATCACAGATGAACTGCAGCACCTTCAGCATATTGCCAACCAGGGTCTGCGCTACATTGCCGGGATCCTCGGAATTTACCTTCGTCAGACCGCTGGCATCATAACTCGGCAGGAAGTCCTTTACTGCGGCAACCAAGAAATCATTCAGCGCTGCCAGCATGGAGCTGTAGCTGCTGTAATCATTTGCCATGAATGCCTCAATGTTCTTCATACCGGTCTCAGCAAAGCTGCAGTTCAGGGGGCCGGTTGCCTGTTTAAAGTAGTAAACAGACATGGGGCTGAAACGCAGTTTGTTGAACAGGGTGGTGGAGTCAATATCTCTCCAGGTGTAGGTAGGAGACTTCACCAGGTCACGGCTGTTGTACTTCTCCAGATCCGCCTTGATGTAAGCCAGATAGGAAGCCGCATCCTTGTACTCTTCGCCAAGGGTCTGGCCGGGCTTCAGGTTCTTTGCAGCCTTTTGGCACTCATAAGCGGCCCAAGCCTGCACATCGGCAGCGGCGTAGTTGTTGGCTACATTGCTGTAGTCCCAAGCCGTGTTGTGGGTCGTGGCACCGGTGTACCACATATAGTAATTGTAGTCATAACCGCCCACACCGGAATTCAACTGGCCCAGCGTATCCTTCAAAGCGGTGTTCCACACCATCTCAAAGGCTTGGAAGCCAAAGTCAAACAGCGTGTCTGTGGGCTTCAGCACCAACTTCTGATCCTTGTAGCGGAACAGATATACATTACCGATGGCCTCGCCGTTCTTGTCATGATCCTCCTGCGTTACATAATGCAGGTTGGTCGTGTCAATATACGGTGCGGAACCCTTCTCCAGATACTGAGCATATCTGTCTCGAGAATTGGTACCGTCGGCGTATGTAATCTGTGCGGTAATGTTGCTGAGCAACTGGGTGGAGAGCTTATCAAGCAGGACGGAATCCAGCTTGCTGGTCTCCAGACTGGGATTGTTCCGGATCTGAGCCTTCTCCTCTGCAGTAAACCAACCGGTATTCTCCAGAACCAGCTGCTGAACAATATTATATACCATATTGCTCTGATAGCCGCTGGGCATACCAATCAGGTCACCAATGGTCTTGTAAACATCCAAGAAGCTGCTTACGATACCAAGGCCAAGATCGCCGCGCAGCAATTTCTTTACGATATTGCCGTTGGCGCCTTCAGGACCCCCGTCGGAAGAAATGTTCCGAACCAGCTTCACAATACCGCGTACAATATCGGTAGAGGAAGTTGCGCTGCGGGACATTCCGTTAACTGCGCTCAAATCTACATAGCGGGCATCGCCGGCCAGCAGAAGCAGTGCGGACTTGCTGTTCAGGAAAGAATCCAGATCTTGAACAGTCTTAAGTACCTCATCCACGCTGCCCAGTTTGATGGTGATGCTACCAAGAACGCTCAGGTCGATATTCATCGGTGCGATGTTTGCCTGGGCAAGAGTCAGATCCACAAAGTCCAAAAGGGCTGTGCAGGCCTGCTCATCATTCAGGATGGGCCAACCCAGTGAGTTGAAATCCAAGTCCTGGTCATGGTACTTCGTGTTTGCCGAAGCATTAGCCGCAGAAGCGACCATAGCACCGGAGAAACAGCTCATCGCCATCAAGACCGCCAAAAAGAGCGCAAGCAACTTGCGGGAAAACTTTTTAGCTTTCACTAATTTTTACCTCCATAGTAATTTGTAATTCTTACGAATAAATGGCTGCGTGTACGCGCCGTCCCATCCTCTGACCATCGGGCAATCCGATATTCAGGATGAAGGCATTGCAGCCGGACGCCATACATTATGAAAATGCGCATAGAAACACATTTATCGCATTCTTATTAAAACACGATGGTCACCAAAAATCAATAAAGAGCCGTAATTTTTCTGATTTTCGGAATGTTGCACAATTTGAGCCGCCGTTTTTTGTGCGAACGGACAAATTTAATTTACACGAAATTAACAATTTGTTCATATTTTATCGCTTAGTTAAAAGACAATGTCCATTATTTTGCAAGTTTCGACTTGTAAGGGTCATGTGCTTTACGCAAGATTTTCACACGCAAAGGCGTGCCCCTTTACACCAGCGATTTTTTGGCGTAGCGGCGGGAAACTTTCACAAGTTCCACAGGATTTTCCACATTTTTTCCTCCAAAACCGGTGGAATTTCTGTCAGCAGTTGTCGAATGCAGCAATAACGATAAATGCGCCCTGATCCTCCACACAAATCCAAGATAAGAATGCAGCGCAGATCCGTCGGCCGGGCCAAACATGGCTTGATATATAAGTACGCAAAAAAAATATTGCGCCGGAATTTCGCTATAAATCGGGAAATTTTGCCCACCCGTTCACATTTTGTTAAAAAGTTTTCGGAAACCTATTGACTTGCCGTTCTATATTTGGTATAAATATACTGTATTTGTTGTACGCGTGGGTATCCTGCGCCCTTTTAGCAGAGGAATTGTGAACAAATTGTTAACGCAACTTGTAAGCACATCCTCCGCTAAAAGGGTGCGCTGCCCAGGCGAATCCAAAACGACAAGTTCGTCAACATATCAGAAGGAGAGATGAATTATGAAGACGGGCAAAAAGTTACTCAGCCTATTTTTGGCTGTAGTAATGATGGTCACCACCTGCTCTGTCGGGTTCACTGCATTTGCAGCGGACAAAGACAAGGGCATCTGGAAGAACTCCACAAGTGCCGATTCCACCTTTGACGCACTGACGGAACTGGTAGACACCTATGTTCCGGCATTGCTCAATCAGCCGAATATCAAAAAGGCGCTTGAGGAGAAGTTGGGGATGACCGTCACCGACACCACCTCGATCAGTGATCTGATCATGGGTGTGTCTCCCACGCTGCTTAATCTTTTGAGCAGCCCCATGAATAAGGCAGACATCATTGACGGTTACCGGAAAGGGTATTCCGATGTGGCGTATGCCTACCTGGACGAGAAAGATGCAAAGATGAGCTTTTATCAGCTGTTTTCTTTTTGCGTCAACAACATTTCGTCCAGCGACGCAGAACTGGCCAAATGGTGCGAGGACACGCTGAGCGATCTGTCCGCCCTGCTGGAGCAGTTCCCCGAGAAACAGGCTAAGCAGCAGGAAGACCTGAGCGCTGCCTATGACGCACTGAACAAAGTGCTCGAGGTGCTGGGTACTGCTGAAGGCAGCCTGGACACCCTGGAAGACATCCAGAAAGCTACCGTTACCTACAAAGACAAATCGTACAAAGTAGACGACTTGATTGCTCTGGACGATTTCAAGGATGTAGCTAAGTGCTTTGGCACCTTCACCGCCTACTTCGAAGAAGCCGGCAGCAAGAAGAAAGTCAGCACCATGAGCGAAGCGATTTGGTATGTGTTGCTCCAGTATCAGTCCGACAAGGCAAGCAGTGAACTGGCAGAGGCCGCCAAGGCTTATCTGTGCAAGCTGGCCAAAAAGGACTACAACACCATCAAGGATGACGATGCTGCACTGGCAGCCGCTTGCAAGATCGGTGCTGCCGTACTGGCCAACAACGGCGATGACGCCTTTGTTAGCGAGTACTATGCTGCGCAGCTGGATGACGATACCGTAGCTGCCCTGCGTGCGGACATGAACAAGAATGTGCCCGACGGCAACGCAAAAATCGGTTCCAGCCGTGACACCTTCCAGGCTTACCTGAACGGCGACTATGCAGACAAGGGCATCGCTCCTGTAACCAAGCCGGCAATGGCCACTTACTGGAGCAGTGAGGATCTGGATACGCGTACCGAGGGTATTTACCGCAGAGCGTTGATGGAGAACAGAACTGTCGGCGGCATGTCCCCCGAAGAAGTGATCGCCACCATCAACCAAGATCTGTTAAAGACCTTCTACAGTGGTGAACTGAAAGAGAGCGTTGACGAGGCCGTTGATTTCTACTTTGAGATTACCGACGCCAAGGTTATCTCTAATTCTTGCAGAAAGTATTCTTTCGCGAAATACGGCTTTAAGGATTCCTTTGCTGTTGCTGCTGTAAACAACGCCATCAATCAGTACATGGTACTGCTGGATCCTGAGGATCAGGAAGGCGTAACCATCGCAGGCTTGCACCTCACCGGTAATGCGGTTATGAACGAAGTGGTCTACAAACTGGTAGAGTCCAAGGTTGACCTGAAGGGTGCGCTCACCGATATATGGATGAACCTGTACGAGCACCCGGTTGAAACCATTATGCAGTTGCTGCCTGTTTTGACCGTTGTGATTGACGAAGTGCTGATCCCCATGGTATTCAACCAGGAGGGTGATCCCTTTAATGGTTTCCTGGGCGGTTTGCTGAGCGGTCTGATGGATCAATACGGCCAGAGCGTTGGCAGCCCCGTCGGTTTGGGCGGCGGCCTGAGCTGGGATTTGAACGAGGTTCTGCCCACCCTGATGCACTGGCTGATCGGCGACACCAACTATGACTTTACATACTACAACATCAGCGGTGTTGAGTATGGCAAGGATGCCGACGGCAAAGATGTGATCGTCAGCCAGGTGTATGGTGACCCCACCACCGGCAAGTACGATGACACCAAGACCCCGGTAATCCTGAACATCTATGCAGCCGATAAGGCGCTGCAGGGTGCCAAGGCATCCGGCATTGCCGATGCACTGAAGCTCACCGGCGACGCTGCCACTGCCGTGAATGAGGCTGTGTCCGAGCTGGCCACCTTCTTCACCGCTGCTGTGGATCAGTATGTGGCTGCCTATGGTGAAAAAGACGCCAAGAGTGGCGCCATGACCAAGGAAGAGGGCACCGTTTACAACCACGGCGTCAACAACCTCTTCGTTGCCCTGCCCAAAATTCTGGACATTATGGGCAAGAACTTCATTAAAAAATATGATGTAAAGAGCGCTGACAACACCAAGAAGGCTTCCGACTGGTCTTATAGCGATTATAAGATTAAGAGCGATACCGTTGGCGACAAAGCGTTCTTCTACAACCAGTCTTTGGTTAACTTTAAGAACCTGGCAGACGGCGGCAAGCCGGCCAAGATTCTGGACTGCTTTGTAAACATCTTTGTGAACGACTGGTTCAACGCCATCATTGACCTGCTCAATGATGTGACCGCCACCGACAACAAGATCACCACCAACCTGCCCATCATCACCGGTCTGATCCGCGCTATGGGCGGTCTGGGCGAAAAGAGCACCATCAGCGATGTACTCAACGGTGTATTCCAGCTGAAGTACAACGACAAGGCCTCTTTCGTAATGGGCGTATACAACAAGGATTCCAACTTCGTGGGTCTGAGCACCGAAAGTGCTTACTTCCTGCTGTCTAACATCGGTCAGCTGGTGAATGTGATCCAGGCCATGGACACCAAGACCAAGAACACCATCGACGTGAGCTTCCCGAAAGTGAACGGCAAGATGGCAAAGATCGAGACCCAGCCCAAGTGGGCAAAGGTACCCAAGACCTCCAGTAAGAGCGGCGCTTCTCTGCTGTCCAATCTGGACTCCGCACTGTCCAAGGTGCTGGAGAACTCCACACTGAACAACTTCAACCTGAACACCACCCCCGGCATCCTGTGCGGTCTGGTGAGCCTTGGTTCTTACATCCTGGGCAGCGACAACACCAACCCGATGCTGAAGATGCTCAATAAGACCTTAAACTTCCTGAACGACGGGGACAAGAAGTCCACCGATACCTCAGACAAGAAGGTTTACACTGAGAATCATCTGACCAATCTGGTGGTTCAGATGTATGTTGCACTGGAGAATGTAATTGATTACTATCTGGTGAACGAGGACGCTCTGGGCCTGAATGTTTTCTACGACGGCAACCAGAAGCTGTACAAGAAGAAGAATAAGGCCGGCAAGCCGGTGTACTACACCAGCAAGACCGGTGCTTACCACTACAACATTTTGGCTGCTGCGCTGAAGGGTCTGATTTCTCCCCACGCAGTGAGCAATCACCTGACCAACAAGTCCGCCGCCAAGAAGCTGGCAAGCCTGCCTACCTGGCACAACGCCATTCGCTTGGACAAGAGCACCAGCGGCTGGACCGGCGCCACCAACATTAAGATCAACTGGGGCTTCCGCGCAGGCAACAACACCAAGTTCTTCCAGAACTTCGGCGAGAGCCTGGGCATCATCACCGATCTGATCGGCGTGCTGACCAAGGATGCCGGTTACTATGACGGTGTACTGTACCCCATCTTTAAGGATCTGGAAAAAGCACAGGGCTTTAGCCTGGGCGTGTATGCAAAGGGCAGCGTAAAGGACGGCGCAACCGGCCTGCTGGCCATCATCACCCCCATCAGCAAGCTGCTGGACGGCTTCTACAGCAAGCCTGTCTCCGTGCTGACCAACCTGCTTAAGGGCCTGTCCATTGTGATGAACAAGGACCTGAACAATGTGGCGACTGCCGCCATCTACCCGCTGTACAAAGAGATCCACGGCGTATCCACCATTCTGAGCGCAAAGGTGTCCAACCTGATGCCCTCTATGGCAAAGAACGACGCATGGTTCTCCGCGATACTGGGCCTGATCTTTAAGACCAATACGGACGACAAGGATCAAAACGCGCAGAATAAGCAGACGATTGCTCTTGTAACCGGCCTGCTGAAGAAGAGCGCAACCAAGGCTGGCTTGGGCATCAACGATGTGACCGTGATCAACGCTGTAAACAGCCAGCTGGCTAACTTTGGCTTTGAGCTGCCCACCACCCTGTTTAAGGACATTGCAAACTGCAAGAATGCAGAGGCTGTTCTGAAGTACCTGATCACCCTGGTGGTCGATGTACTGCAAATTCGCCAGATCATTGATTTGCTGAAAGTCGTGATCGACAATCCTTCCATGAGTCAGTTGCTGGATATGATCAGCCGCCTGACCAAGAAGGATCTGCTGAACATCATCAACGCTGTGATCGCCAAGACCACAGATCCCACCACTGCTTACTGGACCTTCCTCCAGTATGTACAGGAAAAGACCACCGGCTTCTATTATCCCGCCGGTGTGACCGCACAGGACGCCAGCGACGCTGTTGGCGATCTGGACACCATGGTCACCTCCGTGATCGGCCTGCTGGCCGGCCTGGATGTGGTGAAGCAGGATAACCTGAAAGACCTGGTTAGCTCCCTGATCTTCACCAACGCCAACCTGACCAAGCTGGCTTCCACACTGTACGGCGCCATTGATCCTTACAAGGATTACCTGGGCTATGCCGGCATTGATGTGAGCAAGAAGGGCGTAGCAAAGCTCCTAACGGACGGCAGCTACGGCAAGACCTACTCCTCCGCAGCTAAGGCAATCAAAAAAGCCAAGAGCTGGAAGAAGCTGGGCAACATCAACTGGGGCTTCACCGATGGCTCCGCAAAGGCACAGCAGGGCTTTGTAAACGGCCTGGCTGCGATCCTGCGTCCGCTGGACGGCGTACTGTCTCTGCTGCTGGCAGGCGACGACTTGGCCGTTGGCCAGATCCTTACCGATTTGGTGAAGAACCTGAACTTCGGTTCCTCTAAGGACACCGTACAGCTGAAGAATGGCAAACTGCGCATTCGCATCAAGGGCTCTGACAAGTATTCCAAGACCTCTGTACTGGAGATCAACCTGTACAAAGTGATCGAGGATGTGAAGTCCCTGAGCATCTATGGCGGCAATGGTTACGAAAGTGCCATCGTTCCGCTGCTGGAGGCACTGGAGTGCCCCAACGTGAAGACCTACAAGCAGTACAAGGCAGACATTAAGAAGTCTACCGACAGCGTACTGACGGATGTGTTGAATCCCATCGTAGGCTTCCTGAACAAGGTACTGGACGCTCCGTTCGATACCCTCACCGCAGTACTGCCCAATGTGGCATACTACATTGATAATAATGGCCTGGCACAGCTCGTCAACAATCTTCTGTCGCCGGTAACATCTCTCCTTCCGGTACTGAAGAAGAACGGCGTAGATGTTGAGGTCATTGTCAAGGCTCTGGCCGGCAAGTCACTGAACGGTCTGGTTAAGGACGCACTGGGTGTGAACATTCACCTGAATCTGAACCACCTGAACAAGTGCGAGATCCAAAACGCCATCGTTCCGCTGGTGAACAAGCTGCTCAAGTCTAAGAAAATCAACATTCAGCTGCCCAAGATCGACTGGGGTACCCTGGCAAGCCACGGCACAGTCAGCACGGTCAAGAGCGCTGCAAAGAACAGCGAAGGCTATTATAATAGAAAGCACGTTACTGCAAACCAGGGCGAAACGCTGATCGCCGTGCTCCGCTATGTAGCCAACCTGCTGACTAAGAACATCAGCGGTTTGAAGTCCATTTTGGGCGGTATCGACGCGATCAAGGATTACAAGTCCATCATCAACGCGGTACTTGACCAGATCGGCACCTCCTCCGCAGACCAGATCATCCGTGCGCTGTTCTATCTGCTCCAGGAGAATCCCACCAACGCGTTCTGGAATTACAGCGAATACCAGACCAAGGACTACAAGTTCTCTTATCCCTCCACTGTGGATCAAGACTTCTTGAAGAACATTCCGCCTATGCTGGATGGCCTGATCGGTAGCTTGGCTGATCTGAACAAGCTGATCTCTGACGCTGCCTTTAAGGACAGCACCATCAATGGCATGATCACCGGCATCGGCAAGGCACTGGACGGTGTGAAGATCAACGACTCCACCAACCTGACCGCCCTGCTGTCCCAGACCGGCATTGACTATTCTACCAAGACCGTTGCCAAGCTGCTCACCGATGAGTCCTATGGCAAGACCTTCGCGAATGCGGCTGCCGTAATCGGCTCCGCCTCCTCCTGGTCCAAGGTCAACACCTCCGCTCTTAAGTGGGGCGTAAAGGATAAGGATAGCTTCTTTAATGCACTGGCTGCTGTAATGCGTCCGTTCTACGGCGTATTGGATGTACTGCTGAATGATGCTTCTCTGGGCATCTTCAACATCGTTCATATCCCCGGCTCCAACGGCTACTCTTCCGTGGTCGTTCCGCTGCTGGAGGCATTCGGCTGCTACAACATTAAGACCCAGTATCAGTACAGAGAGGACATCAACAAGGCCTATGACAACATCCTGTTGGATATTGTCAACTCCCTGTGGGATAAGGTAGAGGACATTCTGAATGCACCGCTGCAGACCCTGATGTCCATGCTGCCCAACCTGGCACTGTTCATTGCCAACGACGGCCTGCTGCAGCTGATCGAGAACCTGTTTACACCGGTTTCCGCTCTGCTGGATGCTTTGAAGCCCATCGTGAATGTGAACACCGTACTGACTCAGGTATTCAAGGCCTTCAAAGTGGATCTGAATGGCTTACTGGCTAAGGTTGGCCTGAAGTTGGATCTGAACATTGACCTGTACGATCTGACCGCCATGCTGAAGCCCATCATCGGCGTGGACAACATTGTTCCCCTGCTGAATCAGGTGCTTGGCATGATCAAGATCAAGGGTAAACCCCTGGGTCTGGAACTGATGGATATTGACTGGTTCCAGCTGGCAAGCCACGGCAAGGTGATGACCGATGCTTCTCAGGCTGCCACCTACGGCACGCGCGTGTTTGTAAAGGGCGACGCCTCTGAGACCTTGATTGCCGTGCTGCGGTACCTGGTTGAAGTTGTCAACTACAAGGACAACTACAACACGGTAGCCAGCTTGGTAGGCTCCCTGATCGGTGGATCTGACAACAGCTCCATTACCGATGTGGTAGGCACCGTGCTGAATATGCTGAAAGGCGACACCGACGATGTAATCGGCGAACTGTGTAACCTGCTTCAGCAGTTGGGTGGTTAATCCCCCATTCCTAAATGAAAATGGCGTACCTTCGGGTACGCCATTTTTGTTACCCGCCGCCAGACAGGCTCCTGTATATCCTGTATATAATGTATATAATATAGAGCGCCCTTTGGGTGCAGGCTCTCACCTGCCCCGGAGGGCTGCTCTTTTTCGCCAAGTTTTACGGCTTTTTGAATTTTCTTTGCGAAAGCCTTGTATTGCTTTTGCAATTTAT
>ENA-OVGB01001377-OVGB01001377.1-human-gut-metagenome-genome-assembly--contig:-NODE-1377-length-21660-cov-10.575283_pt1 | contig 21660 bp, 20 predicted proteins | sample MGYA00237767_ERZ505413 | MGnify/ENA primary metagenome ERZ505413 (study PRJEB26158, sample SAMN06016410) | human gut metagenome | biome: human gut; feature: ankylosing spondylitis patient; material...
GATGGGTTTCTTTCGTAACTATCTTCCTTTCCGATGGCGGAAGATTTCCGGGTTTCTCGACAGTCTCCTCCCTGTCGATATTCCCAATTAAGGATAACGGCGGCCAAAAAAATTCAGCACACCAAACTAATTTTCATTCAGTATAGCAAATCCCCCGGCGAATGTCAATACGAGGTGTCGAAAAATTGCCCCCGGCGCATCGCGCCGGGGGCAGCGAAGGTTCAGGTGTTCAGGAAGGGGTCGTCCAGGCGGCCCAGGCGGCGCAGCATGGTCTTTTTCACGGCCTTGAAGATGTTCTCATACCCGGTGCAGCGGCACAGGTGGCCGGACAGCAGCTTGCGCAGCTGGTCGTCGGTGTAGTACACGCCCCGGTCCAGAATTTCCACCGCCGTCATGATAAAGCCCGGGGTGCAGAAGCCGCACTGGATGGCGGTCTCCTCCATGAAGGCCTGCTGGATGTCGGACAGCTCGCCGTTGGGGCCCATAAGCCCCTCCAGGGTGGTGATGTGCTTGCCCTCGGCCCACACGGCCAGGTACAGGCAGGAGTTGTAGCACTCGCCGTCGATGAGGACGTTGCAGGCGCCGCATTCGCCTACCTCGCAGCCCTTTTTCACGGAGGTCATGGAGAAGTCGTTGCGCAGCATATCCGTCAGGGATGCCCGGACGTCCACCATTTTCTCCACTTCCTTGCCGTTGAGGAAGAACGTCACCAGCTGATACTGATTCTTTGCCATTACAGCTCACCTCCTGCCAGCTTCACGGACTCCATCAGGCAGCGCTTGGCGCTTTCCACGGCGATGTGGGACCGGAAAGCCTTGCTGGCCCGCCAGGAATCCCGGGGGTGGATATCCTCCAGCACCGTGCGGCCGAACTGCTGGATGTTCTCCAGGGTGACTTCCCTGCCGTTGATGAAGGCCTCGGCGTTCAGCGCCCGCAGAGGCACGGGGCCTGCCACGCCGAAGGCGATGCGCACCCGCTCAAAGGTTTTTTTGTCCGGGCTCAGCCGGGCGTTGACGGAGGTGCCCAGGGTGGCAATGTCCATGGCGTTGCGCATGGCGTACTTGATATAGTGACCGAAGGTCCGGTCGTAGGACGCCTTGGGGATGAGAATGGCGGTCTGGATCTCGCCCTCCTCCGCCCGCAGGTCCACGGCGCCGGCCTTGATGTAGAAATCCTTGATGGGCACCCGGCGGACGCCGTTTTTGCCGGTGATCTCCACGATGGCCTCCCAGGCGTGGAGGGTGGAGGCGGAGTCGGCGGAGGTGACGCCGTTGCAGGTGTTGCCGCCGATGGTTCCGGCGTTGCGGATCTGGGGGCCGCCCACCATGTCCACCGCCTCGCCCAGGACGTTGATATACCGCTGGATCAGAGGATCGGCGGTGATGTGGCTGAAGGTAGTGAGACTGCCGATGCGGAGGTTCTCCTCCTCGTCCAGGGACACGCCCCGCATTTCCCGGCATCCCTGGATGCTGATGAGGGCCTTTCCGGCCCGCTTGCCCTCCCGCATCTGCACCAGCACGTCGGTGCCTCCGGCGATGATCTGGGCCTCGGGATGCTCCAGCCGCAGGCGGATGGCGTCCTGGACGCTTTGGGCCTGGTAGAGCGCTGACATATCATACATAGCGGTATTTCCTCCTTAGTCCCGGATCAGGCCCTCTTCCGTGAAGCGCCGGAAAAGGACGTGGGGGGTGATGGGATCCTGGTCGATGGCCACGCCGGTGGCGTTGTAGATGGCGTTGCGGATGGCGGGAGCGCCGGAGCAGGCCGGGGGCTCGCCCAGGGCCTTGGTGCCGAAGGCGCTGGTGGGCTCGGCATTTTCCACGAACTGCGCCTCCAGATGGGGGTGGTCCATGATGGTGGAGAGCTTATAGTCCAGCAGGTTGTTGTTCAGGGGACGGCCGGTCTTTTCGTCGAACAGCAGCTGTTCGGACAGACCGTAGCCGATGGCCATGGACATGCCGCCGTGAACCTGGGCCTCCGCCAGGGCCGGGTTCACCAGCCTGCCGCAGTCGTGGACATTGATGATGTCCTTCAGCGTCACCTTGCACATGGGGATGTCCACCTCCACCTCGGCGAAGGTGCAGCCGAAGGAATAGGCGTTGTTGCGGATGGTATAGGTGCTCTCGGCGGTGATATGCTGGGAGTCGTTGGGGTTATACTGGGCGTGCATGGCCAGCTCCGACAGGCTCATCAGCACCTTGCCGTCGGTGGTGCGGACGATGCTCCCGTCCACGATGTCCATGTTGTACACCGCCTGGCGGGTGAGCTTGGCGGCATAGTCCAGAATTTTCTCCTTCAGCAGCAGGCCCGTCTGGCGGATGGAGAAGCCCGCCACATAGGTCTGCCGGGAGGCGTAGGCGCCCAGGCCGGTGGGGGTGATGTCCGTATCCTGGCAGGACACCACATGGACCCTGCGATAGTCGCCCAGGCCCACCACATCAGCGGCCATCTGGGCATAGACGGTGTCGGCACCCTGGCCGATCTCCGTCTCGCCGCACTGCATGGTGACGCTGCCGTCCAGGTTCAGCTGCATCCGGTTGGAGGACGTCTCCAGAGAGATGGGATACACGGCGGTGTTGTACCAGAAGGTGGCCACACCGATGCCCCGGCGGACGGGGCCGGTGTCCTTGGCAAATTCCGCCAGCTTCCTGTCATAGTCGATGTACTTCTTGCCTGCCTCCAGACACTGGCGGAAGGAATCGTCATAGTTGACGTTGTGGGAGAATCCGTCCTCGTACCCCTGGGGCATGATGTTCTGCATCCGGAAGGCCAGGGGGTCCATGCCCACGGCCTTGGCGCAGTCGTCCACGTTGGACTCGTCGGCAAAGGAGGCCTGGGGCATGCCGTAGCCCCGCATGGCGCCGGCGGCGGGCCGGTTGGTGAACACGGTCCAGGCGTCGCACTCCATGTTGTCGCAGGGATAGTGCTGGGGGAAGGAGCCCATGGCCTTGGCCACGATGCTGTGTCCGTGGGAGGCGTAGGCCCCCTGGTTGGAGAACAGCTCCACCTTTCGGGCGGCAAAGGTGCCGTCCGGTCGGAGCCAGGACACGATGTGGAACCGGATGGCGTGGCGCACCCGGTTGGAGACGAAGGTTTCCTCCCGGGAGCAGTCGATGCGGACGCAGCGGCCCTGGACCTGGGTGGAGCACCAGGCGCACAGGGGCTCATACAGGGCGTCCTGCTTGTTGCCGAAGCCGCCGCCGATATAGGGCTTTACCACCCGGATATCGCTCCAGGGGCGGCCCAGGGCCTGGCCCACCACCCGGCGGATGATGTGGGGAATCTGGGTGGAGGCCACCACGGTGATCCGGCCGTTTTCCTCATAGGCGAAGCACCCGTGATTCTCAATGTGGCAGTGCTGCACCGTGGGGGTGTCGTACCAGCCCTCTACCTTGATGAGGCCCGGCTCCCGGATGGCGGCCTGATAGTCGCCCTTCTTCATGTCGGTGTGCTTGAGGATGTTGTTGGGAAAGGCCTCGTGGAGCTGGGGCGCACCGGGCTTCATGGCCTCCTGGGCGTCCAGCACCAGGGGCAGCTCCTCATACTCCACCTGCAAGGCCCGGACGCCCTGCATGGCGGCCACCTCGTTTTCCGCGATGACCACGGCCACGTCGTCGCCGTAGTAGCGGACATGGCGGTTGAGCAGATGACGGTCCGCCACGTCCTGGTGGTCCGGGTCCATGGACCAGGGGTGACCGGCGGTGGGGAAGGGGTGCTCCGGCACGTCGAAGCAGGTCAGGACCTTCACCACGCCGGGGATCGCCTCCGCCGCAGCGGTGTCCACAGACTTCACGAAGCCGTGGGCAATGGTGGAGTGCTTGATGCGCACATACAGCGCGTCCCGGGGCATCAGATCCTCGTAATATTTGGTGCGTCCGGTGGCCTTGTCAAAGGCGTCCACCCGGACCTCCCGTTTTCCAACCTCAGCCATGAATGGTGTCCTCCTCAACAAAATAAGAAGCCGCGATATCTGGCATAAGCCCTCGTAATCCTTCTTTATTGCATTATATCATAGCATATCCCGCCGGATTTGAAAAGTGGTTGGCGTAATTTTAGTTGCAGAATAGCGCCATGACAGAAAAAGCCCCGGCGGGGCTTGTCCGCCGGGGCAGGGGAAATGCTGTGTCAGCGAAAGGAGATCGCTCAGATGGCCTTGCGCTTCTTGGAGGTCATCACCACGACAGCGCCGGCTGCCATGACGGCCACCAGGCCGTACACCACCACGCCGGTATCGGCGGTCTTGGGGCTTTCAGGCTTGGTGGGAGTAGTGGGCTCCTCGGCAGGCAGGGTGATGGTCATGCGGCCCTGGGGCTGGGCATACTGCTCGCCCACAACGCCCTTGAGCTCGGTGGTGATGTAGTCCATCAGCACCTCGTCCAGAGGCAGACCGGTGTCGAACTGGCTGGAGGCGGCAGCAAAGGCATAGTAGGTGTCGCCGCCGGCGGCGCAGAAGTTGTTGGTGACCACGGCATAGGTCTTGTTGGGGTCAAAGGCCTTGCCGTTGACGCTGTTGATGGTGACACGGTTGATGGAAGCGGGACCATAGTAGGTGGCCTTACCGCTGCCGCTGGGATAGGGAGTGGTCTGCGGATCGTATTTCTTGGTGGCGTCAATGGAGATGTTCATGCCGGCGATCTGGGGGAAGCCGCCCAGGGAGTCGGGCAGAGCAAAGGTAGAAGCCTCCAGGGCCTCCAGCAGCTCGGCGCCGGTGACGTACACCACGGCCACGGTGTTGCCGAAGGGCAGCACGGTGTTCACGTCCAGCTTGGAGATGTCGCCCTTGTGGATCCAGGCCCGGATGCCGCCGCCGTTGGTGATGGCCACCACGTTCTCGGCGGGCACGGTGAGCTCAGCGTCCTTGCGGATGGCCCACAGCATGGAGTCGGTGATCAGGTCGCCCAGGTTGGTCTCCTGGGTGCGGTTGCCGGGCTCCTTGGCGCCGTTGAGCTCCACGTCGGTTCTGGCAAAAACCTTGCCGTACTCGGCGTTGATGTCGCTGATGATCTTGTCGGCGGCAGCCTTCACGGTGGCGTCCTCCTTGGTGTAGGCGGACAGGTCGATGAGGCCGTTGCTCTCGATGCTCTTGGTGGCGTTGTCAATGACGATGGCGCCCACATAGGCAAGGCCCGTGCCGGTGGACTGGACCATGTTGTTGTCCTTGCTGGCGGTCATCACCGTGTGGGAGTGGCCGTCGATGAACAGGTCGATGCCCTTGACGTTCTGCATCACATTATAGGAGCAGTTGGGCTCGGAGGACTTATCCACGCCCAGGTGGCCCAGAGCGATGACGATATCGGCATTCCCCTCGCTGCGGGCCATGTCCACATCCTCCTGGGTGACCTTGTACAGATCCTTGCCGCCGATGAAGCTCAGGCCCTTCATCAGGGCGGGGTTGGCCTTGGTCTGGGTCTCGGGAGTGGCCATGCCCACAATGGCGATGCGGAACAGCTCGGTCTCATAGGTGTCGTCGGCATAGATGGGAGCGGTGCCGCCGGGGGCGAAGAGCAGCTCACCCTCGTCGTCCACCAGGTTGTTGCAGGCGACCATGAAATCGCCCTGGTGCTTTTTCAGGTTCTCCATCAGCTGGGGGAAGCCATAGTCGAACTCGTGGTTGCCCAGGGTGATGACGTCATAGCCCACCAGGGCCATCATGTCCAGGGCGGTTGCGCCCTTGCTGAGGCTGACGTAGGGAGAGCCCTGGCTGAAGTCGCCGGCGTCCAGCAGGATCACCTGGTGAGCGCCCTTGTCGTAGCACTCGTCCCGCAGAGCAGCCACCTTGGCGTACTTGTCGATGGCGCCGTGGACGTCGTTGGTGTGCAGGATGACGGTCTTGCCCTCCAGGGAGTCAGGGAGCTGATACGTCTCCTTGTTCTCGCCCCAGGAAGCCGGGACCATCAGCGCCAGCGTCATGACCAGCGCCAGCAGAGTCGCTAAGAATTTCCGCATGGTATCTTTCCTCCTTCATTTTCAGAGCGCAGTATGCGTTCTGTGGTACTTCTATCATACATGATTTTTCCGGAAAAGGAAATTCTTTTTCCTTCTGCAAGGTATACAAAAATATTCCCCCTTTTTTGTTGGATTTTCTCAGGGGAAAACCGGGAAAAACAGTATGTTTTTCTGCCCGTTCCGTGGTATAATAAAAAATCAAGCCATATGATCCGGAAAAGGAGGGCATTTCCATGAAATATCTGTTTCGCGGGGGCACGGTGGTGTCCGGACGGGGCACCCGCCGGGCGGACGTGCTGGTGGAGGACGAGAAGATCCTCCGGGTGGCCCGCAGCATCACCGCGCCGGAGGCCGCCGTCATCGACGTGGAGGGGCAGCTTCTGCTGCCGGGCTTCATCGACGCCCACACCCACTTCGACCTGGACGTGTGCAGCACCACCACGGTGGACGACTTTTTCTCCGGCAGCCGGGCGGCTCTGCGGGGCGGCACCACCACGGTGGTGGACTTCGCCTGCCCCAACAAGGGCGAGACTCTGCACCAGGGGCTGGAGCTGTGGCACAAGAAGGCCGACGGCAATTGCTGCTGTGACTACGGCTTCCATATGACCATCGACGACTGGAATCCCGGCATCGAGGCGGAGATCGACGATATGTACGCCGCCGGTATCTCCTCCTTCAAAATGTACATGACCTATCCCGCCATGATGATCGGCGACGAGGCCATGTATCACGCCCTGAAGAAGCTGAAGGAAAAGGGCGGCATCTGCGGCGTGCACTGCGAAAACAGCGGCGTCATCGACGCGCTGATCGCCGAAAAGAAGGCGGCGGGCCAGATGGGCGTGGGCTCCCATCCCCGGACCCGGCCGGACTTTCTGGAGGCCGAGGCCGTGTCCCGGCTCCTGCGCATCGCCCAGGCGGTGGATATCCCGGTGGTCATCGTGCATCTGACCAACGAGGCCGCCCTGCGGGAGGTGGAGGCCGCCCGCAAGCGGGGCCAGCGGGTGTATGTGGAGACCTGCCCCCAGTATCTGGTGCTGGAGGACAGCGTGTATGACGACCCCGACTATTCCCGGGCCGCCCGGTATGTCTGCGCCCCGCCCATCCGGAAGGAGCGGGACCAGCAGGCCCTTTGGACGGCCCTGCGCAAGGGAGAAATTCAGACCGTGTCCACGGACCACTGCAGCTTCACCCTGGAGCAGAAGGACGCCGGACGGGGGGACTTCACCAAGATTCCCGGCGGTCTGCCGGGGGTGGAGAACCGGGGCGAGCTGCTGTATACCTACGGCGTCACCACCCGGAAGATCAGCCTGGCCACCATGTGCCGGGTGCTGGCGGAAAACCCCGCCAAACTCTACGGGATGTTCCCCCGGAAGGGCGTGCTCCAGGACGGGGCCGACGCGGACATCGTGGTGTACGATCCCCAGGCGGACCATGTGCTCCGGGCCGAGGATATGGCCAGCCTGGCCGGTTATTCCCCCTATGAGGGCTTCGCCATCCGGGGCGGCATCCACCAGGTGTGGCTGCGGGGCCGCCTGGCGGTGGAGGACGGCTTCGTTCTGGCCGGACCCGACGGCAAATATATCCCCCGGGGCAAGTGCAGCCTGTAACCGGGAAATGAGAAAGAAGGCAGCCGTATGAGCGTTCTGTATTGTCAGTCCCCGGCGCTGTTCTGGTGCGCCCTGGCGCTGATTGTGTGTTTCTTTGTGCGCCGGGGGGCCCATCGGGTCCGGGCGGTGCTGGACCTGGTGCTGGGGCTTCTGTGCATCGTGGGCGGCGTGGCCCTGTATTATCTGGGCATGTATAACGACGCCTTCACCATCCGGGACTTCTGGCACATCCGCACCGCAGGCTGGATCGGCCTGGCGGCGGTGGTGCTGCTGACGGCGTGGCAGGTCATCAAGGCCATCCGCCGCAGCGTGTCGGCCCGCCGGTCCGCCCGCCAGGCAGAGCGGGACGAAAAGACCCGGCAGAAGGAACTGGAGGATGCTAGGACCCGGGCCTATGCCGCCGGCCAGGAGGACGCCAAGGCCGCCGCCCGGGTGGCTGAAAATGTGTCCGTCGCCGACAGCCGGGAAAATCCCTGACAGCCCGTTTCCATGAACAAAAAAAGTGCCCCCGGCGGGGGCACTTTTTTATTCCGTATCAGTCGTTCCGGGAGCACTTCTCCGCGTCGATGGCCAGCACCACCATCAGGGCATACAGGGCGTCCCCCGGGTCCGCCACGTCGATGGTATAGGTGTCTGTCCAGTTAAACAGCTCCTTGCTGATAGAAGCCACCGTCCGGGGCCCGTCCTGGATGGTATAGTCCCACTCCATGAAGCTGCCCTCCACCGTCCAGCTGCAGAAATCCATGGTAAAGGCCGGGTGGAAAAACGTGAACTCCTTGCGGATGGTGCCGATGCACCGCTCCCCCACATACAGATCAAACTTCGGCAGAAACGTCAGCACCTGCTGCTTCACTGTGGCAATGTGCTCCCCATAGGGGTCCAGAATGTGCAGGCAATGACCCCAGGCCAGCTTTCCCTCCACGGTATAGGCCACGCTGCCGTCCTCATAATAGATGTCGTAGCTGTCAAACCACGAGAAAAACCGCTGCTTGAAATACAGCTTCATCGGATGCACCTCCCTTTTCCCTCAGTATACCGGATTTGCACCCGGCGCGCAAGAGAAATTCTTCTTTACAAAATAGAAAGTATGTTCTATAATGATAGAAGTATCTTTGAAGGGAGGGCGATGCCATGCGCGCACGGCCTGTCAGCTGCTGCTTTTCCGGCCACCGTCCGGCCAAGCTCCCCTGGGGGGAAAACGAAGACGATCCCCGGTGCCGGGCCCTGAAGGTCCGGCTCCGGGACGCGCTGGACGCCGCCTATGAGGCGGGATACCGGCACTTCATCTGCGGCATGGCCCAGGGCTGCGACCTGTATTTCTGCGAGCTGGCCCTGGCCCTGCGGCAGCGGCACGGGGACGTCAGCGTGGAGGCGGCCATCCCCTGTCCCACCCAGGCCGACGGCTGGCCCCGGGCCCAGCAGGAGCGCTATCGCCGCCTGGTGGCGGCCTGCGATTACGAGACCCTGGTGCAGTCGTCCTACAGTCCCGGCTGTATGCAGCGGCGCAACCGCTATATGGTGGACCACGCCGCCCTGCTGCTGGCAGTCCACAACGGCCAGCCCGGCGGCACCCGCCGCACCATGGAATACGCCATGCGCCGGGGCCTGCAGATCGTGGACATCCCCCCGGTGATGGAACCGTGACATAATCCCGTCCCCCGCCGCATAGGCTTGTCTCAAAGAGGTGAACGCTTTGAAACAGGCAATTTTGCGGCGGGGGCTGGCGCTCTTGCTGGCGGCGGCAGCCCTGGGAACGGTGCTAGCCGGAGCCGGGGCGGACAGCGCCGCCGCCCTGTGGCAGTCCGTGTCCCGCCGCCCCCATCTGTCCCGGGGACTGCTGCGGTGGGAGCTGGGGGACCTTCTGGGGCTGGACGGACTGTCCGCCGCCACGGTGCTGGCCCTGGGCCAGTCGCCGGTGCTGCTGGCGGGCCGGTCCCTTGCGGTGCAGGAGGACGACGCTCCCCAGCCGGACCCGGAACCGGAGGAGCCCCAGGAGGACCCCGCCCCGTCGGAGGACCCGGCCCCCCAGCCCGGGGCGGACAACGGCGTCCCGGCCCAGACGGTGGACCCCCGCTCCACCGACGGCTACAGCATCATCAACGGGGTGTACATCAAGAACAAGTCCAGCCGGACCCTGGACCCGGCGGTGCTGGGAGACCGGCAGTTCGCGGCCTGTCCCCAGCAGGGGCCCCAGGTCCTTATCGTCCACAGCCACGCCAGCGAGTCCTATACCATGCCCCCGGGGCAGGAGTACGTCCCCTCCGGCACCTTCCGCACGGCGGACCGCTCCTGCAACATGGTCCGGGTGGGGGACGAGCTGGCGGCGGAGCTGTCGTCCTACGGCATCTCCGTGGTCCACGACCGCACCCTCCACGACGGGGAGTCGTACAACGACGCCTATGAAAACAGTCTGGCGTCTATCCAGAGCTACCTGGCCAAGTACCCCTCCATCGTCTATGTGCTGGACCTGCACCGGGACGCGGTGCAGGACGCCAACGGCACCCAGTATAAGCTGGTGACGGCGGAGGACCCCGCCGCCGCCCAGGTGAGCCTGATCATGGGCGTGGCCCACGACGGCTGGCAGGACAATCTGCGCCTGGCCATCGCCGTTCAGGAGAAGCTGGAAAGCCAGTCCCCCACCCTGATGCGGCCCATCACCCTGCTGAACTACCGCTATAACCAGTTTGCCGCCCCGGGCAGCCTGCTGGTGGAGGTAGGGGCCGCCGGGAACTCGCTGGATGAGGCCCTCCGGGCCGCCCGGCTGTTTGCCAAAGGCTTCGCCGAGACCATCCTGGGGCGATAAGAAAATACCGTCTGTAGTTTTCTTGAAGAAAACTACAGACGGTATTTATTATTCCTCCGTATGGCGGTTCTTTTTGGCCAGCTCCGCGATCTCGCCGAACTTGCCGGTGACGTAGCCGTAGCTTTTCCGGCCATGGGGCAGCAGACAGCCGCTGCAATCCTTGATGCCGTCGCCGATATACCGGAAATTGCCGCCGCACCGGTCCCCTAAGGCGTACAGGGGACAGTAGCAGAACAGGCAGTTGAAGTCCTCCGGATGGGCGGTTTCGTGGCAGGGGAAAAACTCGCAGGCCGTGTGCTGGAAGAAGGAGTAGCGGCACTCCTCGGGCTTGGTGGACAGGGCTTCACATTTCTCCATGGTGCACCTCCGTAACCGGCTTTCCGGGCCAGTAGATGACATAGCACTCCGCCATCTCGCCCATGTAGAAAAAGACGTTTTCTCCCATTTCGATGTGCTTGCCGAAGGTCAGATCCGGCACGAACAGCCGCCCGCAGGTGCGCTTGGGCCCCTTGATGGTGTAGCCCTCCGGGTTGGGATTGTCCCGCAGGGCCTCCGCCGCCTCCTGCAAGCCCGGGAAGCGCAGGGTCTTTTCCAGCTGGGCCAGCTGGGTCTCGCCGTTGATATAGACCAGGTGGTCCTGGTCCCGGAACCAATTGATGAGCATATGTCGTCCTCCTGATAGATCATACGGATTCTTGATGGAAATATTGATTCGGCCATCCCGTGTGTGCGGCCGTTACCGGAAATCTTCTTGTGGTGTCATTGCGAGCCAGCCGCAGGCTGGTTGTGGACCCGACATCAACCGTCGGGTCTGCCGAACGCACGTTCCTTATGCGTTCGGCTGCAATCCGTTCCCCCACGCCTTGGCTCTCCCTTTGGGAGAGCTGTCACCGAAGGTGACTGAGAGGGCCTGTAAGGGCGGTGGCTCTGCCCCGCCCGCTATTCCGGCGCTTTCGGGCCGGGTAGAACCCGGCCTCTACAGGCGTTTACCGGCAAATTTCACATAAGGTAAGGGGGCGGGCGGGAGTGGCTGCTCCTGCCCGCCCCCATGGAAAGCTGCGGCAGTGCCGCGCTCAGGCTTGCAAAAAAACCGCGCCAATAGTCAAATTGGCGCGGCCGGTTTCCCGCGATTGAAGCTATCCTCCGCCGTATGGCGCGCAGCGGGGGCAACATGGCGGCAAGCAGGTCTTCTGACTGACGGATCAGCAGCAGGCGCACGGTCTTCCCGGTTTCCCAGTGACGGACTTTCGTCCCTGTGCGCGGCCTCCCCGTATACAGCGGCGGTACCGTTCAGGATTCTCACCTGATTCACTATTCTCCCGTGCCGCCCACCCGGCGGCGCAGGCACTTGCGCGATGTATTCTCTTTTTCTGTCCATAGTGTACCATCCGGCGGCCCATCTGTCAAGAGGGCAGCGAAATTCATGAAAAAAACTTGCCATGGGCCGGGGAATCGTGTATGATAGAAGAAAAACCGAAGGGAGTCCTCCTCATGACCGCCGAACAACGCCGGAGCCGGATCAGCGCCCGGCTCCATGAAGCCCATCAGCCCATCAGCGCCACCGCCCTGGCCAAGGAGCTTGGCGTCAGCCGCCAGATCATCGTGGGGGACGTGGCCCTGCTGCGGGCCGCGGGCCAGGCCATCACCGCCACCGCCCGGGGCTATGTGATCCCCGACGCCGGGGAGACGGGCCTTCTGCGCCAGGTGGCCTGCCGCCACGACGGCACCGGCACCCGGGACGAGCTCAACGCCATGGTGGACTGCGGCTGCACCGTTGTGGACGTCATCGTGGACCACCCGGTCTATGGCCAGCTGTCCGCCCCGCTGCACCTGCGCAGCCGCCTGGACGTGGAGCAGTTCATGGCCCGCATGGAGGGGGCCGCCCCCCTGTCCCAGCTGACAGACGGCATCCATCTGCACAGTCTGTCCTGCCCCGATGAGGCGTCCTATGAGCATCTGAAGGCCCGCCTGCGGGAGCTGGGCTTCCTGGCGGAGTAAAGTTCCGGTTGACAAACGGAAAAGACGTGATAGAATGTTATACAGGTGTCATGACACCTGTATAACATTCTTTTTACATATGCGAGGTCAAAGCTATGGAAGCAGTTCGCAAGTTCCTGGCCCGAAAAAACATCGTTTTCTCGGCCAAGCGGTATTTCATCGACGCCATGGGCGCTATGGCCCAGGGCCTGTTCTGCACCCTGCTGGTAGGCACCATTCTCAACACCCTGGGCCAGCAGCTGCACATCGGATTCCTGACGGAGGTCATCGTCACCCTGGGCAAGGGCGAGGGCGCCGTGACCTACACCATCGGCGGCCTGTGCTCGGCCATGGTGGGGCCGGGCATGGCGGTGGCCATCGGCCGGGCGCTGGAGGCGCCGCCTCTGGTGCTGTATTCCCTGATTCCCGTGGGCTTCGCCACTAACTTCATGGGCGGGGCCGGAGGGCCTCTGGCGGTGCTGTTCGTGGCGATCCTGGCCAGCGAGATCGGCAAGGCCGTCAGCAAGGAGACGAAGGTCGACATTCTGGTAACGCCCATTGTCACGGTGCTCTCCGGCATCGGCATCGCCGCCCTGATCGCCGCCCCCATCGGCGCGGCGGCCAGCGCCGTGGGCCGGTTCATCATGTGGGCCACAGAGCTGCAGCCCTTCTTCATGGGCATCATCGTGTCCGTGGTCATCGGCGTGGCCCTGACCCTGCCCATCTCCTCCGCCGCCATCTGCGCGGCCCTGGGTTTGACGGGTCTGGCCGGCGGCGCCGCCGTGGCGGGGTGCTGTGCCCAGATGATCGGCTTCGCGGTGATGAGCTTCCGGGAAAACCGCTGGGGCGGTCTGGCGGCACAGGGCCTGGGTACCAGTATGCTGCAGATGGGCAACATCGTCCGCAACCCCCGCATCTGGATCCCCCCCACCCTGGCCTCCGCCATCACCGGCCCCATCGCCACCTGCCTGTTCCGGCTGGAGATGAACGGCGCGGCGGTGTCCAGCGGCATGGGCACCTGCGGCCTGGTGGGCCAGATCGGCGTGTATACCGGCTGGGTCAGCGACGTGGCCGCCGGGATCAAAGCCGCCGTCACCGGGATGGACTGGCTGGGCCTGGTGCTGATCTCCTTTGTGCTGCCGGCAGTCCTTACCTGGCTGTTGGCGGTCCCCCTGCGCAAGTGGGGCTGGATCAAGGACGGGGACCTGACCCTGGACCTGTGACGAAAAATGCGCCTCCCAAGGGAGGCGCATTTTTTGACACTATTCGCTTATTTTGTTGACAAACGAACAGTTTCATGCTATACTCAGGACCACTTTTTCAAAAACAGGAGGTCCTATGAACGTTGAATTGATCGTGGATTCCACGGTGGACGTGCCGGAGCACATCCGCAGCCGGTTGACGGTGGTACCTCTGACCATTCACTTTGGCCAGGAGGAGTATCTGGACGGCGTCACCATGGATAAACACCGTTTTTATGAACGTCTGGTGGAAAGCGACGTGCTGCCCACCACCAGCCAGGCCAGCCCCGCCGCCTTTGACCGGGAGTTCCGGCGGGTGCGGTGCAGCGGCGGCAGTGCCGTGGTGCTGACCATCTCTGCCGGGCTCTCCGGTACCTATCAGAGCGCCTGCATCGCCGCGGCGGAGTATGACAACATCTATGTGGTGGACAGCGGCACCGCCGCCATCGGCGCGGGCATTCTGGCGGAATACGCCCTGACCTGTCTGGACCGGGGCATGGACGCCGCCGGGCTGGCCCGGGCCCTGGAGCAGAAGCGGCAGGACGTGTGCGTCCTGGCTCTGGTGGACACCCTGGAGTATCTGAAGCGGGGCGGCCGCATCTCCAAAACCACCGCCCTGGCCGGTGGTCTGCTGAACATCAAGCCGGTGCTGACCATCGAAAACGGCGAAATCCTTCTGGTGGGCAAGGCCCGGGGCTCCCGCCAGGGCAACAACCTGCTGGTGGAAAAAATCCACGCCTGCGGCGGCATCGACTTTTCCCTGCCCATCCTCCTGGGCTACACGGGGCTGACGGACGTGTTCCTGAAAAAATACGTGGAGGACAGCCGGGCCCTGTGGGAAAACGGAACAGACCGTCTGGATTCCACCCTCATCGGCGGCGTCATCGGCACCCACGCCGGGCCTGGGGCCGTGGCGGTGGCCTTTTTCCGCAAGAAATAAGCTCCCCCTGGGACATCCCGGCTTTGTCCCGGGTCAAAGGGCTTGCCAAGCAGGACGTCCCGGGGTACAATGGAACAGGAAAGGGGTGATCGGTATGCAGCCGGGAATCATGGAGCTGGACCTGCATGGGAAAAACGCATACCAGGCCCGGGTGGCCATTGACGCCGCCCTGCGCCGCTGCGGCGGCGGGGTGTACCGCCTGCGGCTGATCCACGGCTATCACGGCGGAACGGCCCTGCGGGACCTGTGCCGGGAATACGCCGGGCACCCCCGGGTGCTGCGGCTGGTCGCCAGCCCCGGATCCACGGACCTGGTGCTGCGGGAGTTCTGAAGGAGGGGCTTTATGAAAATCGCACAGATCCAGATGCACGTTTCCGCCGATAAGGCGGAGAACATCCGCCACGCCTGCGACCTGGTGCGCTCCGCCGGGGACATCGACCTGGCGGTGCTGCCGGAGATGTTCTGCTGCCCCTATGACAACGCCTGCTTCCGGGATTACGGCGAGCCCTTTGCCGGGCCCGCCCAGCGGGCCATGTCCCAGCTGGCCCGGGAGCGGGGCATCTATCTGATCGCCGGGTCCCTGCCGGAGCTGGAGGGGCACCGGGTATACAACACCTCCTTTGTCTATGCCCCCGACGGGACCTGCATCGCCCGGCACCGGAAGATTCACCTGTTCGACATCGACGTGGAGGGCGGCCAGCGGTTCATGGAGTCGGAGGTCCTGTCCCCGGGCCGGGAGGTCACCACCTTCGACACCCCCTGGGGGACCATGGGCCTTTGCATCTGCTTCGATATGCGGTTTCAGGAGCTGTGCCGCCTGATGGCCCTGCGGGGCGCCAGGGTGATCTTCGCCCCGGCGGCCTTCAACATGACCACCGGCCCCGCCCACTGGAAGCTGCTGTTTCGCCAGCGGGCCGTGGACCAGCAGTGCTTCACCGTGGGCACCTCCCCGTCCCGGGACAAAACCGCCTCCTATGTGGCCTGGGGACACTCCATTGTCTGCGACCCCTGGAGCCGGGTGATCCGCCAGTGCCCGTCAAGAGAGGCGGTGGCCGTTACGGAGCTGGATCTGTCCATGGTGGACAGCGTCCGGCGTCAGCTGCCCATTCTCTCCGCCCGCCGGGAGGACGTGTACCGGCTGACGGAGCTGTGATGGCCGGCAGTGTTCCGCCAAAACGCAGCTGAGGTATCCGTGCCGCAGTTGGCATCTGAATACAAATTTGATTAAGAAAGGTGTGGTTTTTTATGAAGATGAATCGTGTATGGAGGGTTCACGCTTCCTAACCCTCCGAATAAAATTTTGGAGGAAACAAAATGGAAAACCAAATCACCATCCGTGAAGCCGTCACGGAAAACGATGCTGCTGCCTTCTGGGAGCAGCTGCACGCCTATCACAAGCGGGATATTTTCACAGACTCCGACAAGGAAGAACTGGAATATTTCCTTGGTCAAGCGTATCGTGACCACATGATGAAGATCAACGGCAGGCCGCAGGATCGCTGCTTCTTCCTGTTCTTCCATCGGGGCGGACAGGATATCGGCTTTGCTATGCCGGTGATCTTCACCACGGAGGACGGCAAGTGCTTTATCATGGAGTTCTGCGTCTACCCGGAGTTCCGGGGCAGCGGCACGGGAAAAGCGTGTGCAGCAGCGCTTCTGGACTGGACAAAAAAACACGGCGCGCGTTATGCGGAGCTGAACTATGGCGGCAACGAGCGGCGGCGCCGCTTCTGGGAATCGGTGGGTTTTATCGAAAACGGTGCGGACCAATGGGGCGAACCGCTGATGCTCCTGCCCCCGGAAGAAAATCTTCCGATTACCGCAGAGCTTCTCGCCGACCCGGAGGACTGGCAGCTGAAAAAACTGGAAAACGGCTTTCTCAAAGAGATCGGCGAAGCACCGTCAACGGAGGAAAAGCAGGAACGGCTGGCGCAAGCCATCCGGGATGGGAAAATCACGTTCTTTGCGGCAAGGCGGGGCTATCGGGCAGTGGGGATGTGCAGCGTTTCCCGGTGCTTTTCCACCTTCACCTGCACAGATGTCGGGATATTCGATGACTTTTACATGGAGCCTGTGTTCCGCAAAAAGGGCGCTGCCCGGCTGCTGGCACAAGCAGCGCAGGAATGGTGCAAGGAAAACGCCCTTGCCAGCCTGACCGTCACCTGCGCCCCCTGCGACGAGGGGATGTATCAGGCGCTCGGCTTCGATACCCATCTGGGCAAGGCGTTTGCACATCTGGGCTGAATCGCCCGCCGGGAGGACGTGTACCAGCTGACGGAGCTGTGATGGCAGGCAGTATTCCGCCAAAACACAGCAGTAAGGAGGATAAACCATGAGATTGCGCAGAGATAAGTAACAGTTTCCATAAAATTTGAATGGAGGTTACTTAATATGGAAATCAGAGAATACAAAACATACAACGAATCAGAGATTCTGCGCTTATACACGAGTGTTGGCTGGACGGCCTACACCGATCAGCCGGAGGTACTGCGTAAAGGCTTTGAGGGCTCTATGCTGACCCTTGCCGCTTATGAGGGCGATCAGCTTCTTGGCATCATTCGCACCGTGGGCGATGGGCATACCATCGTGTTTGTGCAGGACATATTGGTGTTTCCGGAGCATCAGCGAAAAGGCTTCGGCTCTGCGCTCTTACAAGCCGTTCTGAACCGATACAGCCATGTTCGTCAGATTGAGCTGGCAACGGATCACACGCCGAAAACCATTGCTTTTTACAAGTCAATGGGATTCTATGAATTGTCCGAAATCGGTTGCTGTGGATTTATGAGAGGATAAGAATACCAGCATCTCAATGCCAAAGGCAGTTGCTGGGGGGTATCCGTGCCGCCATCGGCAGCTGAATACAAACGCAAACTAATATTTGCCTTTTCCGGGATTGTATGGTATGCTGATGCCTGCCGGTCCGTCCGGACACGGCACTATGGGAAAAGAGGGAGAGCGCATATGAAAACCTATCAGGAAATGACCCTTGCGGAACGGCAGGCGGAATACGCCGCCCTGTGCAGGACCCATCAGGAGCAGAAGGCCCTGGGCCTGGACCTGAATATGGCCCGGGGAAAGCCCGGCCGGGAGCAGCTGGATATGGTCATGGAGATGTACAACATCCCCCTGACCGCCGACGACTTCATCACCGACGGCATCGACGCCCGGAACTATGGCTATGTGGCGGGTATTCCCATCGCCCGGAGGCTGTTTGCGGACCTTCTGGGCTGCAAGCCCGGCCAGGTCATCGCCGGAGGCAACTCCTCCCTGGAGATGATGTTCGACGCCGTGTCCAAGGCGTATACCCACGGCCTGCTGCACAGCGAAAAGCCCTGGGGCAAGCTGGACAAGGTGAAATGGATCTGCCCGGTACCGGGGTATGACCGGCACTTCAAGGTCACGGAATCCTTCGGCATGGAGCTGCTGTCCGTCCCCATGACGGAAACCGGCCCCGACATGGACCGGGTGGAGCAGCTGATCCGGGACCCGGAGGTCCGGGGTATGTGGAACGTGCCCAAATACTCCAACCCCACAGGCATCACCTATTCCCTTGAGACCATCCACCGGCTGGCCGCCATGAAGCCCGCCGCGCCGGACTTCATGCTCATGTGGGACAATGCCTACTGCGTCCACGAGCTGGAGGGGGATTTCGTGCCCTTCCCGGATATTCTGTCCCTGTGCGCGGAGTACGGCAATGGCGACATGGTGTATGAGTTTGCCTCCACCAGCAAGATCACCTTCCCCGGGGCGGGCATCGCCTGCGGCGCGGTCAGCGAGGCCAACGTGGAATACTTCAAGAATCTGCTGAACATCCAGATCATCAGCTACGATAAAATGAACCAGCTGCGCCACGTCCGGTATCTGAAGGACAAGGAGACCACCCTGGCCCTGATGCGCCGCCACGCCGCCATTCTGGGGCCCAAGTTCCGGGCCGTGGAGCAGGAGCTGGAGCGCCACCTGGCCCCCTGGGGCATCGCCCGGTGGAGCCATCCCAAGGGCGGCTATTTCGTCAGTCTGGATGCCATGCCCGGAACCGCCAGGCGGGCGCTGGAGCTGTGCCGGGACGCCGGGGTCACCATGACCGCCGCCGGGGCTACCTTCCCCTACGGCGTGGACCCCCAGGACAGCAACATCCGCATTGCCCCCTCCCTGCCGCCGGTCCACGAGCTGGAGCAGGCCATCGCCATTCTGTGCGACTGCCTGCGCATGGCGGCTCTGGAAAAGCTGGGTATCTGAACCCACCATATGCGAAAAACGGCCGCACCCTCCGGGGTGCGGCCGAAGCACGTCAACCATACGAAAGAAGCACGTTAAAGAAGGATGGAGCATCGCATGAACAAGAAAGAGCTTGCCAGCGGTGTCCGACCGCACCGGCCATAACTTCGGCAACGTGAAGATCGCCTTCGACGTGGGCTGCGTGGTGCTGGCGGCATAAATATCGCAAAAATGGCGTGCGCCGGGGGCGCACGCCATTTCTTATTTCTCCATTTCCCGGGTAAGCTCCTGGTCCAGATGCACCGCGCCATAGAGGTTCTTGGCGCTGCACCCGGCCCGGCCGCCGCCGGCACAGGCGCAGGCGCACGCACAGGCGCAGCTGCTGGCGCAGGCGCAGTGTCCCCCGCCGCCGAAGCCGCCCCCTCCGAAGCCGCCTCCCCGGCTGCCGCCGCCGAAGCCGCCGCTGCGGGGCGGTTTCGGTTTTTCCCGGGTACCGTGGGAGCCGGGCCGGGGCCGTCCGTCGGGTCCCGCCGGATACCACAGGCCGCTGACGAACACATAGTGGGTGCCGAAGCCGCCCCGATACCCGTCGGAGGCCGCCGCCACCCTGACGATAAGGAACACCACCACCAGCAGGATCACCAGCCCCACCAGACCCAGGCCGCCGTCCTGGTAATCCGGGTCATATCCCGGATCGTACCCCGGGTCGTTGTCCTGGGGCAGGTTGTCCCGGCTGCCCTCCTGGGCCAGCTGGGCGGGCCAGCTGTCGTACCGGACGGTAAAGTCCAGCTGCTGGCCGTGGTCCAGGTCCGTCAGGACCGCCGCATGGTCCCCGCCGGTATTTCCCAGGGAGTCCACGCCGTCCACCCCCGCCGGATCGTGCCAGGTCAGGGTCATCTGCCCCACCCGGGCCTCGTTGAACCAGCCGGGGGTATAGACATATTCCACGGAGCCGTCGGCCCCCAGGGTGTACATATACTCCTGAATCCAGCTGTAGGAGAACCGGAAGGTCTCCCCGTCGTCATAGTCCCGGTTGAAGTACACATACATATAGCTGTTGTCGAAGCTCAGGCGGTCGATGTTGTCCGTCAGGGCCTGCTCCTGGCGGATGCTGCCGTTGGGCACGCCGATCTTCACCCAGCTGACAGGCCCCTCCGCCAGCACCGTCCACTCCAAGGTCACCTGGATCCGCAGGCTGCCGTCCTCGGTGTTGGGGGTCACGTCCACGTCATAGGACTCGATGCGGTCCAGGTCCTGGGCGAAGGCCGTATGTACCGGCCCCAGGGCCAGCACCAGACACAGGCACAGCATCGCCCGGCACAGAATTTTACGCATGGTCAGCAGCCCCCTTCCTGCCGCAGCTGGCAGATGTGCTCCATTTTGGCGCTTTCCGCCCGGATGCGGCGGCATGGCTCGCCGTCCCAGATACCGCTCCAGTCGTCGGTCAGCAGGTTCCCCAGGCCCGGCCCCTCCAGCCAGCTCTGGCAGGGCAGCACCGTGCCGTCCGGGGCCAGGGCCATGTTGGACAGGCACGCCCCGCAGCTGGGGATCAGGTGCAGGCCCATGTCCCGGAGGGCCTCCTCCGGCAGCCAGCCGGGGCTGGTGAAGTCCAGCTCCATGCCCAGGCCGTGGGCCGTTTCCGCCGCCCGGCGGAGGATGTCCGTCAGCTCCTCTTGGCTCAGCCGGGTGGCCCGGCTCTCCTCCCCGGCGGCGGAGCCGGTGGGGATCAGCCCCGAACAGGTGACGTACCGCACCCCCAGGCTGTGGACGAACCGCAGGGTTTCGGCATAGTCCCGGTTCAGGCTGCACAGGGGCGTGTTCACCGACACGATCAGCCCCGCCGCCGCGGCATTGCGGATGCCCTGCACCGTGTCGTCGAAGCCCTCCGCCCCCACCAGGGCGTTGTGGACCTCCCGCCGGGCGTCGTACAGCGTCACCTGCACGCTGTCCAGGCTGGCCTCAAACAGCCTGCGGCACAGCTCCGGCGTCAGCAGGCGGCCGTTGGTGTTCAGCCGGGTAACGAACCACTGGGCCGCCTCCACCAGCTCCGGCAGGTCCGGCCGCAGGGTGGGCTCCCCGCCGGTGAAGGTCACCTGGGGGATGTTGGCCCGGCGCAGCTTCTCTAAAAGCTCCCACCACTGGTCTGTGGTCAGCTCCGGCGTTTCCCCCAGGGTCTGCCCGGCGGCGTAGCAGTGCAGGCACTTCTGGTTGCAGTGCCACCGGCCTTCCCGGGTCATGGCGCTGATCATCAGGTCCATCCGGTGGGGGGCGGACATCCGCCCGGCGTATTCGCCCAGGGAGAGGGCTCCCACCTCCGCCGGAGGCTCCTGCCCCCGGGCGATGGCCACGATGCTCCGGAGCATCAGCTCCAGGTCCCCCAGCAGAACGGCTTTCCCGGTGCCGGGATAGGTGCGGCGGGTGGCCTTCACCGCCGCCGAAAGCATGGACTGCCAGTCCTGCTCTCCGATCTCCCGGCCGCTCCAGGGCTCCAGCTGGTCCATGAAATTGGCCAGCAGGATGGCCCAGCTCAGGTTCAGGGGCACCAGCTGCGCCCCGTTCAGCAGCAGAAGAAACGGGTCGGCGGGGTCCTCCGTCCGGGGCGGGATCATGTGGATGCGCACCACGCCGGGGCCCCGAGGGTCGATGGTGATGTGGCGCACATAGTCCAGGCGGCTGCGGCGATACCGCCGTTCCAGCCAGGTCATTTTTGCCATATTGCGTCTCCTTTTATGGGTAATGGGTTTTCGGGGGGTCCGGGAATCGTTCCGTTCCTACGCGGCAGGGCACATGGGCCCTGCCCTACAAGACATTCTATCGTTAAACACTCCGTAGGGCGGGGCCCGCGTGTCGGCAATCCTTCAATACACATTCTCGTAGGGCGGGGCCCATGTCTGCCCACCGTCGTGCCAAACGCAAAAAAGCAGCCTTTGG
>ENA-OVGB01001393-OVGB01001393.1-human-gut-metagenome-genome-assembly--contig:-NODE-1393-length-21463-cov-11.504671_pt1 | contig 21463 bp, 20 predicted proteins | sample MGYA00237767_ERZ505413 | MGnify/ENA primary metagenome ERZ505413 (study PRJEB26158, sample SAMN06016410) | human gut metagenome | biome: human gut; feature: ankylosing spondylitis patient; material...
TGAAAATCAAAAAAGCCAAAATCGTTCCCAGAAACAGTACAAGAATGCCAAGCAGAGCAAAGAGCCATGTCAGGTTGTTCTTACGGCGCTTTCTGTGCATATGATTCGCAGTAGATTTCTTCATAATGATATTCCTTTGCTTGAGTTATCGAAATTTGTGATGCAATAAAAAAACTGGAAGAATGCCATAAGTTAAAGCTCTGCGATGCTTCGCAGAAGCTCAGAATTTACAGATAGAATGCAGCGAACAGATCGCCGATTCCATAGAAGAAGTCACCGAGACTGGTAAAGCCCCAGTTGCTGCCACCAGACATTGTGTGGGTATAACCATCGGAGTAAGTATATACACCGTTTTTCTTGGAAACGACAGCACCATGGGACTGCTCAAGCGTTTTGGATTCGCTTTCCCATTTATCGTAGTAGGTGCTACGGAACATACGTCCGAAAGCATAGCAGACCTGAGAAATGATACCGCCGCCCTCAACACAAGACATTTCACTTTCGTTCAGTGCCATATAATTAGCGGGCATCTGAAGTTTGCTGTTTGCCATAAAGCAACACTCCTTTTATTTTGTGCCTTCTTCCAGTTTTTTTATTGCACCCCTTTCTTTCTATAATTTTCCGATCTCAGCCTTTATATCTTGCCAATAGAACCGACGTATTATCGTGCCCTCCGGGAACAGCAAGTGCCGTTTTGACCATCTGTTCCGCCGCCTGTTTCAGATTTCCCGTCACGGCCAAAATTCTGCACATAGTGCTGTCCGGCAGATAGCGGTACAGCCCGTCCGTGCATTGAATGAGCACATCTCCCTTCCGAAGCTGGAACGGCATCCGGTTTCCGCTGATCAATGTCAGCTCCGAAATCCCAAGATAGCTTGTCAGAGCAGCACGCTGCGGATGATGCAGTGCCTCATCCTGTGTTATGCTGCCCTCCAGTGCCATTTGGTCAAGCTGGGCACCAAAATTGTGATCGATGTTCAACTGCTCTAGCGTACCATCTCTATACAGGTAAATATGGCTGTCTCCTATACTGCACCAGAACAGCTTCCCGTTACGGAGAAACACTGTCGTCAGAGTCGTCCCCGCTTCGATTTTCTGGTTGGCCGGGTCCCGGAGATTCTTGACTTCCTCGTTCAGTCGTAGTGCTGCGCGTCCCATCTCCGTAGGAATATCTTCCGCCTGAGCGTGTTCCAGCAGGTATCTCGTTACCCCATGCGCCGCCAAAGCGCTGGCACGTTCGCCCCCGGTAAGCCCGCCCATACCGTCACACACAGCGCAGACTGTGCAGAAATCCCCAAAATCAAAGCATATCGAATCCTGCTGGCTTTTCCGGGTTCCAATCGACGTATAGCTGGCGATCTCCGCCTGACTCGTCTCATAGGCATCGGCACACATCGTTTTTTCTCCTTCGTCTTTTACGGGTATCAGAAGAGTCTGTGTGATATCATCCATCGCTTCGGGAATGGTATTGGCTTCCTCGCCTGCCTTTTTTCGCTTGAACAGGGACATCACGTTTCAATCACCACCTTGAATGTGTACTCGGGCGACACGACACAAAAAATATCGCCATCTTTCAGTGTATACGATTTTTCTTTTTCCATTGGCTTTCCGTCCGCCAGATAGGTGCCATATTTGGACAGGTCCCTGACGATAAATTCCCGCTTGGGCTCGTTGTAAAACACCTCGCAGTGATTCCGGCTGATCTGGTTATCCGCTGGCATCATCACGTCGCTCGTCGCCAAACGCCCGACCTTCACCGTGCGATTCGGCTCGATTATCCACCGCCGTCTGGAAATGTGACCACCCGATTTCCGCATCGTCAGCTCCAGATATGCCAGCCTGCGTTTTTTCGGATGGAAGAATGCGGCCAGGCGCTTCGGCTCTGGCATATTCTGCTCCTCAACCTGACACATCTTCTCCGAGTCGTCGGAAGTCTCGACATGAATTTCCGCCTGCTTCGATGCCTTTGATTTCGGCATCAGTGCCCCCAAATCGATGTCGTAGTCCTCCGGCCGGACGACCTGTTCCAGTGCATCCAGAAAATCAAGCATCCTGCGATAACGGTCGTGGTAGTCGAACGCCAACGCCTTGTCAATCACGTCCGACAGCTGTCGGGAGACAGCGGGACACAGCTCGTGCAACGGGGGATAGGAGGCTCCTTTCGCACGGCTCAGTGCGTCCAGCATCTTGCGCCCTGACACGATAAAGTAGAAAGTTGCGGCCAGTGCGTAAATGTCCGTCCACGGTCCCTGACACGGTTTCTGCGTATACTGCTCGTAAGGGGCGTAGTTCGGCTTCAGGTAAATTTTTCTTTCTTTATTATCGCTCCCCTGACGGAACGAGCGTGCCGCGCCGAAATCGATGAGCTTTATTTCACCGTCCTGTGTGATAAGGATATTTTCCGGGCTGATATCCCCGTGGATCATGCCGAAACGATGGACTTCTGCCAGTGAACTTCCGAGCAGGAACAGCATCTGGAGTGCCATCTTGAGCGTCTGCTTCGGATTATGATTTTTTCGGAACACCCGCAGATTGCAACCCTCAATCAGCTCCATTGCAAAATATGCCGTCCCGTTTTCTTCAAAAAAATCCAGAATGTCAACGACAGAGATATTTTCTCGAAGCTCCTGAAGGGCGCATGCTTCTTCAATGAACTGCTGCTTTCCCTCTTCATACTCAGGCCGGTTTTCTTCATCTGCCAGGATGAGGGCACCATCTGGTGTCCTCCCCTGAAGCAGACCGGACGGGAAGTACTCTTTGATGCAGCAGCGTAGGCCGCTCTGCATATTCTCAGCAAGATACGTAATTCCGAAACCGCCCTGTCCCAAACTCTTGCCCAACAGGTATTTTTCTTTCAGAATGGTGAACGGTGCCAGATAGTCTTTCACTGCAGAAGATTCTTCTGCATGATACCCGCAGTTCCGACACTCCCCATGCTCCATCGCTTCCTGAAAGCAAACGGGACAAAGTTTTTCTTCCAGACCCGCCATCTTTTATCTCACCCCGTCCTAATACTTTCCCGGCTCAGTTTTTGAACTGGAAGATTTCGTTTCCGAGCGTGATATACATACCATTCGCCAGCGTCACTGTATTGCTGCCCAGAATTTTCTCGTCGCCCACGAACGTGCCATTTTTGGAGCCAAGGTCCTGAATGGTGCAGACACCATTGCGGCAGCTAATCTTCGCATGGGCACGGCTGATGATCGGGTTGGAGACGATGATGTTTGCCTGAGAACCCTTGCCGATCACAACCTCTGTGTTATTGTAGATTGCAAAACTCCGGTTCGTGTTCATCTGGATCAAAGAGGCCACGACTGTCATCGAGTTGTCCGTTGCCGGCACGGTTGTGGCATTGCCGTCATCGACCAGATTCGTCTCGGCATCCCGACTCGGATCGTTGCTGTTCCAGTCGTCCACGAACGCTTCCTCGTCTTCATGCACCGCATAGCTAACGATCACGGAAGCCACGGACATGATTGCGGCCAGTACGAGGAGCACAATCAGAATCATAGTCAGTGCAGGGGCAACACGGCTGGTTATCGAAGTGTCCGTCGGATCGATGGAAAATTTACCCGCAAACACAAAGAAGTACACTGCCAGCAACTCGATGATGCCAATCAGGTTCGCCACCAGTGCGCACCAGCTTATCGTGAACACACTAGCAATAGCCGCTGCGACGACCAGCACGAAGAACAGTACCAACAGTGCCACGCAAATTTTAGAGATATCATCCGAGGCATCACTCATGGTTTCAAGATTTACCAGCCTTGCCTTCTGCAAATCGGGACTGACAAGATAGGAAAATACACTCGTACTGCCTTTTTCAACGAATTCATCGATCTTATCGGAGGTAGTGCCCGCACCGAACTGAAAATTCAGCTTTGCTGCTTCTTTCATCTGTTTAAGCTCAGAAGTCATGGTTGCAGGGATATCCTTAAAGGTCCCCTTTTCCGTTTTCATCTGGTATCTCAGCTGATACCCCGGCACAAAAAGTGCCACAAGCAAAATCACCGTTGCAATCCACGAAAGAACCGCTCCAATTTTTTTACCCTTGGGGGCATCCGCAAAGAATGTTGCAAATTTTCTGTTGTCCTCCATAATAATGTCTCCTTTGTTTTACAATATTTTATCCGCCGGAGTAGAGTGTTCCAGCAAGATATCCTTTATTACCTTTTTCCCCGCAGTCTGCGTAGCCTTTTTCCATAATGGGAAAAGACCTTTTTTCTCTCCGACCGCGCTGATAAGGATGCCTGTGATATTGTCCGTCTCTTTTCGTTTCATGCAGAGCTGTGCTGTTTCTTCCAGAGCCTCATGTAACTTTTTTTCCTTGGAAGAATACCTGCAGCTCTTTTTTATTTCAGCCTCTGTCACCTTGCGGCGAAACCCGTCGCAGCAGATCAGAAACGTCCGGTGCGGCAGAACCTCACCGGAAAGATAATCCGGTTTCACATCTTTGCCCGCTCCCACGCACTGAAGCAGGAGGCTTTGTCTCGAATCTTTCCGGGCTTGTTCCGGTGTCAGTTTTCCTTCGGTAAGTTCACGCTGGACGATGGTATGATCTGTCGTAAGTTGCGTGAGGGTATCCGAAATGATATATGTCCGGCAATCTCCGACATGGCAGATGTAATACCGACCTTTCATAAAAAGAACAGCTTCCACTGTCGTTCCGCTGCGGAATCCGGCCTTTTCGGAGTTGTCTTTCAACCGGATATGAAGCGATTGGATAAGATTGTCCCAGTCATCGAACAGCTCCGTCTCCGGTTCTTCCTGTTCATATAGTTCCTCGACACGCTCATCGAACCAGTCCCGGAAGGCTGTCACGACCGCTGCGCTGCTCCGCTCGCCCATTTTCAGTCCACCTACGCCGTCGCAGATCACTGCGAGGACAGCTTCATCGTCCTGAGTCTGACCTCGTTGCACCAGAAGGAGAGAATCCTGATTCGTTTCCTTCTGTATTCCGATATCGGAATAATATGCGGCACAATATTTCATGTTCCTTTTCCTGCTTTCTCAGCGGTATTCGTGTTCGATTTCAAGAAGAACCATTTTCTTCTTTTTGTGCAGCAGAACGCTCCCGACCACGGCCAATAAAACAGCAACCAGCACCAGACAGATACCACACACCACCATGATTTGTCCAACCGTCATTTTCTCCACCTCTTTTACTGCCAGTTGTTCCGTGCCATGCGGTCCAGCTCATCCATCTGCGGGTCATACACGCCAGATGCCTGCTCTGCACGATAGAGTTCAGCAGCCGTTTCGTAATATCCCAGCGTTTTCGTGTAGGATGCTCCGTTCTGCAAATCAAGTTCGCCCTGAACAAAGGCGAGCCATTTATACACCCGGTAGTCCTTGGGGTAATCTTTTTTCAGTGCCTGAAGCATCTCCATCGCTTTGGAGAAATCATGTAGCTGATATTGCAACATTGCGATATTCAGCCGGACTTCCAGCGTGGTGTTTCCGTTTTTCTCCAGCTGCTGATAGGTTCGCAAGGCATCTTTTTGATAGCCGGGATTCCCGGTCGCTTCCGCCTGACGAATATATGCGGACGCCAGCTGTCCGGCCAGCGCGTTGTAATATCCATCGGGGAGCTGTTCAATGCCCTGATTCAGGAGATTGATTTCCTCCGAAAGCATGGAGTCTCCGATATCCTCACAGATCGATGCTGCCAGACGGTACGCGCGTGCAAGCTGGTCGTTGCCGTCCGCCGAGCCGATTGCCTTACGGGCGGCATCCAGCGCATCCGGCAGGTCTCCCTGTTTTCTCAGAAGCTCGCTTTGAACGACCTGATAGGCACCGCTTTGTTCGGCGTCAGGGACAGCTTTCGCCATCTCTGCAAGGACCTCATCCGCGCCAGAATAATCGCCCAGCTGAATCAGGGCGGTCGCCTCACCCTGATAATAGCTCAGGATATCAGGAGAGTATCCTATCGCTTTCTGGTACATCGTCGCAGCCGATTCATAGCTTTCCAGCTCGTAGTAAGCCTCCGCTGCCACGTTGTACAGGTTTGCCACGCTCTGTCTGCTGTAATATTTCAGCTCACGCGACTGCGTCGTTTCCACTGCATCGATGCACTCCTGATACTTTCCCTGCCGATAGAGAAGGACTGCCTGTTCCACATATGCTTCCAACTGGTCATCGTAAATCGCGATAGCCTGCTGCAGGTCCTGCTCCGCCTCATCAAAGCGCATTTCATCGGCGGCCGTCCGGCCTTTCCGCACGAGGGCATCATAAGCGGCGTACCGTTCCACGCCGATTCGCTGTACGCCAAACAGGATAGCCAAAGTTCCTGATACCGCAAGGACAAGAGAGACCGCCGCCACAACTCGCTGAGAATGAACCACCTTTTTATAGCGTCCGTCGATTGCGTGGATATCCTGCAGTGCCCGGAGCATTTCCTGTGCGTCGCAGAAGCGTTCTTCCTGCCTTTTCATCATCGCTCTGGCGATGATGAGCAAAAAGCTACGGCTGAATTTGAGTTTATAGCTCGTGATGGGCCGAACATCCTTCAGCGAATGGCCGGGCTGCTGCCCGGTGATTGCATAGTATAGAGTCGCACCGATGCCATAAACGTCCGTTCTCTTGCTGATAGTGCCATAACCACCCGCATTGGTTGCTTGCGCCGCTGTGACAGAATTGCTCACACCTCTGCCGGACGGATCCTTGTTGGATCTGACATTCTGATAGGCGAACGCATCTTTGTATCCTCGCAGCGGCATGGTTTCTTCAAGCGGAACCGTCTCGATCGTATCGGGCGATGCTCCCGGACGGGTATACTGTTCCGGTGCCGCATAGCCCGGCGTTGCGCCAATTGCCAGTACGCCTTTTGAAAAAACAAGCGATGTGTTAAAATCGATGACGCAGATATCGCCGGCGGGTGTTATCATGATATTGCTGGGCTTGATATCACAGTGCAGGATCGGAGGTACCTGCGAGTGCAGATAGGCAATCACCTCACAGAGCTGACAGGCCCACCGGTACGCAAGCTTCTGGCTGACCGGACCGTGTGTTTTGACGTAGTTTTGCATGTTCTCGCCCGGTATCATGTCCATGATGGTATAGACATAGCCGCTCGGGCTTTCGATCACGTCATAGATGCGCGGAAGATACTTGTGCTTCAGCGTCTTGAGGATGTTGGCCTCCGCGCGCTCATCCATCCGTCCCTTGAACTTCTGTTTCACACGCTTGATAACGACGTCAACATCCAAACTGTCTTTGTGCGCACGGTAAAGCGTACCCATTCCGCCCTCGCCAAGAGGCCGGATCGCACTGTAGCCGCTCCCAAGATCCGCCGCCCATTGGCTGGTTTCGTTATAATTCATGCACATCCTCCCACACGACTTTTAAGACGGAAATTCGTCTTTCAGACTATCAAACTCCGATTGAATCTGCGACCAGTCAAAATCATCGCTTTCGCCGCTGTCCTGCGACGGGTCATAGGTAGGCGCCGTCACTGTCCCGGACGATTCGGTTCCCTGTCCGCTTCCCGCGCTGCCGAGGCCTTTTCGGAGAGCCTCCTGAGCCATCGAATTTGCGATGCCGGCCGCTTCGCCGGTGAGTCCGCTTTTTTCCACGACCTTGCTTGCTGCGCTGTCCGCTGCTTTCTCGGCCACCTTTTGGGTGACCGTCTTAGCGTTGTCTTTCGCATCAACCTTGACACTTACAGATGCCGATTGCCCCGATTCATCCTTCAGGAAATCATTAATCTGTACCGTCAGCGTGCAAGTTCCATCCGAGTTCGTTTTGATCTTGGCATCGATGGTGTTGAAATCGACGCCATTTGTTTCCGCATTCTGGAGCAGTTTCTCAATGCCGCTTTCATCGTCTAGTGCCGCATAGTGTGCTCCCAGCAGGGCATAGGGGTCGGCATTCTGCGGGTCTGCCGCAATCCACGCCTCGCCCACGTCTTTTGCAAAGACCGAATTCAAGTCATCCCAAAAGTGTTCCGAAAGCATTTGGAAGGGAACGTTTCCGCCACCGCTTTCAAAGACCAGCTTTGCATCATCCAGAAATCCTGGAAGAAAGTCCGCCTCGTCATCAAACACTTCCTGCGCCTGTTCAAAGACCTTGTTTGCCTCATCGGCTTTTCCCTGTGCTGCATAAGCGGCATACAGGCCCGCATAGGCTTCCTTGTTCGTCGGGTCGTGCTGGATGATATCGATATACTGCAAGATTGCGTTATCGTAATCCAGCGAGGTCAAGTAGTTCGTTCCAAGATTCAAGACCTTGGCTAGCGAAAAGACCTCTGCCGTCTCCGAATCTGAATCGGTGGATAATGTTGCCATCGAGCTTCTCGGACTGCATCCTGCCAGTGCTATTGCAGCCACTGCCACCAGTGCTGCAACGATGATTTTTTTACTCTTCATTGTCTGCTCCTAAAGCCGGACTCCTATCATCTTCGTCCGCCGCTTCTATCAGCTGAAACTTATTTGCACCATCTGCCAGTGCGACAATACTTTTCCCGGACACATAAGTCGGCACATTATAAGGAATACGCACCCCATTGACGAATACCCCGTTCCGGGAATGGTCGGTAACATTAAACCCAAGATCCTTTCCATTATATTGAACCGTACAGTGAATCCGGCTGATTTTTTCGCCTCTTACGATAAGCGACACCTCCGCTGGGTTCCGACCCAGTTCCACCGATCGTCCGGGTATCAGCTCAAAGCTTCTGCCCGCCAAACTTCCGGTCAACCCAGACAGTCTCCCCCGCATACAGGGCGGGGGAGGTTTCGTGTTGGGGTTGTCGTGCACTTCCGTGCGCTTTTGCCTGCTCCGCTCATATGCCTCAGCCAGTCGGTTCGTGTCCCGGATTGCTCGATACATTGCGACGAGATATCCAAGAACCGGAACCAGGATCATCCATACAAAGAAGGTTTCGCTGTCCTGCCGGACCTCCACATCGTATTCCGCCGCATTGTCACAAATGCGGTCCACGATCTCCGCAAGCCACACATATTTGTACACGCCGAATGTCAGGACACTGAACAGCATCATTTTTTCGACGCCCACCGTATGTTTTCCATCCTTTTCGCACAGAATGTTGACATCCTTCGCCCACAAGTCCATGAAATAAAAATGGTAGACCGAAAACGTCACGAAAGACAGCAGCACATACAACAGTAAGCTCCGATCCTGCTTCACCTCATCTGTTCCGCGATCCTGATTCGTTCTTTTTCTGCGTCTCTCAGGCATACTGCATCACTCAGCTCAGCCGGATGATATTGTTGTTATCGCCCAATGCAAGCTCCGTTCCCCGGGTCAGCAGCACCGGAGAATTCGCAGGGAGGCGGCTTCCGTTTACGTAGGTGCCGTTGCTGGAAAAATCGGTAACACGATATTTCTGAACCTGACTGTTGAACATGACCTCACAGTGGCGGCGGCTGATCTTCTGCGCACCCTGAGAAAAAACGATCTTCGCATAGGCAGGGTCTCTGCCCAGAATGACCGGCTGGTTCGGCTCCAGCGGATAGCTCGAGCCCGCATACATACCGGCGACCCCCTCCAGAGCTGCTCCCGCAGCTCTGGAAGCAGCCGGGATATGAGAAGTCGGCTTCTTTCCACCGGTGCTGCCAATCCCCATCAATTTTTTCGGATCTACAGCAATCGTCATTCCGTTGCCGTCAGTGGACGGTTTGATGTCATCCACCATGACCGGGCGGCCCTTCATTTCTTCATAAACAAAAGCAGTTGCCATCATCTTGTACGGTGCAACATACAGGACAGAAAGAATCCCGCCGGTAAGCAGGCTCAGAATATTCCAGCCGAGATAGCTGAGATCAAAGACAAACAGGTCAAATTTACGGCCTTCCGTCATCGCCTTGCAGCGCTCCATGACCTGTTCTGCATTCAGCTGCGGATGGTCCGCTTGCACCAGAGCCATAGGCCAGAACTGATATGAACGATAGGCCGCAACAACGAGAGCTGCAATCATGCCGATCATCACCAGCAGCATTGCCGCCAGATAACTCCGAGAAGCCGCTGCAACAACAGCCGCCAGCAACAGCGTAGCAAACTGGATCAGAACCGGGATCCACATGATCGTCAGCATCCGCACTCCTGTAACAAGGGCAAATTGCATAAAGAAATCAAATGCATCAAAGATGCAGGTGACTTTTGGTCGGATTCCATTCTTCCGCAGAGAAAGATAGTACCGGTATCGTGCCACTTCAAACGGCCCGGCAACTGCTCCACCGGCGATAGCACCGACGAGCGTTGCAATCGGAGTAATCAGCACATAGGCAATGATGATTCCCGCCAGACCAAACAGCTTGAACGGTGCCGACACAACCGCCGACACGACCCCAATGCCGCCTGCGATCATCGCACCCAGCAGGACACTTGTGATTGCCGCAATCACCCGATACAGAATCTCCATGCCGACCATTCCGGACAGATTTCCGTTTTCATTCAGAACACGTTTTGCCTTTTCTTTATTTCCAGCCCGATTTATCACAACGATTCCCCCTTATTTCGTTTTACCAGTGGAATTTTTCGCTGCACAAGGGAACAAACATCAGTTTCGTGTCGCCGATGCTGAGCTGGTCCATGGCCTTCAGCTCAATTGGGTTGAGCACAAGCTTATCGTTCACATAGAACAGCTCTTTAGAGCTGCCCGGCTGCGCAAGATACACATTACTACGCGGATCATACACAACAATCGCATGAGAGCTGCGGGAAACCGTGTTGTCGCCAAGGATGCAGACATCCATCTCCGAAGAACGACCCACAAAATTGCGGCCCTGATGCAGACGATAGTCGGTTCCCTTATTCACACCTTCCGTGCAGACGAGCCAACCAACAACTGGTGCCGACTTTTCTGTAGCACCGTCCAACATATCTGCAGTTACAGGGAGCGTGCGGTCATCGTCATCGGGAATTGCAGTGCTCAGAGGTTCAGTCGCTACGCTGGGACCCGGCTGAGACACCGGGACGTCCAAAGGAACCGTCGTCTGATCCGGCCCAACGTTCACACCTTCCATGCCGCAGAAGGGGCAGCTGCTGAACCGGGAAGCATCGTAGTGGTGGCCGTTGGGGCATTTCATCAAATTCATAATAAAGTCCTCCTCAAGTAAAAAGTTTGTTATATTCTCAGCAGACGAATTTCTGCCGTAGAATCAAAAGTTCCCTTTACACCCGAATCTATACGGTGTACAACAATGCACAGGTGAGTTGTTGGGATTATTTTCTGTCGCAGAGTAGCCCACTCTGCGATAATGGCGAAAAAACAACGGTAATTCGTTTGGCAATTCGGATTGACGGCTTATTTGACGGAAATAAAATCTGCCAGCTGTTCCATCGTTTCCCGCTTCAGCTCCAACGAAGGATGAACATATCGATTCATTGTGATGGTAACAGATGAGTGTCCTAAAATCTCACTCAGAGTTTTGATGTCGATTTTTGCTTCCACACAGCGTGTGGCAAAAGTGTGCCTTAAAACATGAAAATTCCTTTTTTCCAATCCACAGGCATCCAAAATCTTGTGAAATCTTCGCTGAATGCACCGCGGTTCGATAAACTTCGAAGGAGAACCGCTCAAAAAGAATCCGGTGTGACTCAGGGAATAGCGCTCCAGAAAACCGAACAGCAAATTTGAGATTGGGATATTCCGATTAGCGGAGCTGCTTTTGGGAGATGCAATCTCGATATGTGTTTTTTTGCTCCCAGGTACCCGATTCTGGATACGTTGCATCGTCTGACAGATATAGATATTCCTTTCCGAAATCGAGATCTTTTCCCACGTCAACGCACACAGCTCCCCGATACGTATTCCTGTCAGTAGACAAAGAAGAATCCCCAGATTCAGAGCATCGGGATGTTCCTCTAGATATTGCTGCAAAATCATCTGCTCTGGGAGGCTTAAAATGGGCAACGACTTTTGCGTCTGCTTGACCCTGATATCAAGAACCTTCGAATCTACGAATATACCGAGTGTTCCTGCATAATTCAGAATGCGACGCAGAACAGAGAGCACATCCGAGATTGTCTTGGGAGAAAGACCGGTTTTATCCTTTTTTCCGTGCAGTTCAAGGTGTTTGCAAAGCTTCCTTACCATTTCTTTTGTGATCTTCTCGATTTTTACTGTCTGGAATGATGGCATGAGATAGCATTCGATTAGCGTCCGATAACGAATGTAGGTGGATTCCTTGAAGTTAATGGAAAAGGCGTCAAGCCACTCCATGGAAACAAGTTCAAATGTACTGTTTCTGGTTCTTTCCTCGCTTCCGGATGGTTTACCTTGGAGCTGGAGCGTGTGCTGTAGATCACATCGCACTTCGCGGTAGGAGGAAGCATACAGATAACCATATTTGGGCTTTCCCAGCGCATTTCGCGACTTTATGTAGCGTGCTTCCCAGCGGCCATCCTTCCTTTTATAAATGTTCAATCCTTTTCTTGACACAAAAACCTTCCTTTCGTTGACGGCTTATTTGACGGAGCATACAATCGGATTGTATCGAATTTGTTGAAATTGTCGAGTAAGTACGACATTATTTTCTTTTTTTCAGAATTTCAGATTGCTTTCTCTTGACCATCCGTGTAATCGGCGGTAAAATTCAATTGAATCATCCTGTCGCAGAGTGGGCTACTCTGCGACAGGAAACATAAACCATGAATGTAAAAATTCATGGTTTTTATTTTTTCCATTTTCTTTTAGTCTATCACAGGTAGTTGATTATATCAATTAAAAATAATAGATTTAATCATTCGGTTTCAGCTATGCTCTCGACTACAATAGAGTTGAGAAGGATGGTGGTGGCCATGTACGAAGAACAGTTTTCTAAGAGGCTTACTGAGCTGCGCACACAGAAGGGTGTGTCTGCAAGAGACATGAGCCTCTCAATCGGGCAGAATCCCGGCTATATTCGTGCAATCGAAAGTGGTACTGCCTTTCCGACGATGGCAAATTTCTTTTACATCTGCGAATATTTCAACATTACTCCACAAGAATTTTTTAATTTCGGCGAGGAAACCTCCAATGGAATGAATGCACTTGTTGACCAGCTAAAACAGTTCGATGCCGAGCAGATCAATGCACTTACGGCTTTTATAAAAACAATCGTAAAAAAGTAAATTATCAAAGAACTTAATACTTGGTAAACCTACCGAAAGATAGGGCAACAAAGCCAAATGAGTCTAAAATCTCATATACGAGGTCATGGCAGCTGGTTGCTTTTTGAATGGGATAATTTTATCCCTCTACCATGTTAGAACCGTCTGTGAAGATTTCAACTCACAGGCGGTTTTTGTTATTTAAAAGCAAAATGATGGGGCATTCTTCAGCTTATGCGGTGGAGAGATAGCTTTACATAGCAGCATCCGGGATTCACCGTATTAAGCGGAAGAATGCCCGGATGCTGCTTTTTATTCAGGAGGTGTCTGTTATGCGGCAATCTGATTCGGTGAGCGAAGAACTTGACACGGAGAACGTTCAGTGTGCGCTTGATTTTGAGAACACAATGAATGAGCTGGAGACACAGTTATACTATCGCCATCTGCCGCCGAAGGAAGTTGCTCTGCGGGTCATGGAAGCGGCCTGTAAATTCTATGATGCCGACTGGTGCGGTCTAATTCAGGTTGATCTGGATTTGGGGCTGTGGAAGCCGCTCTGGTGGCACAATGAATGCCAAGAAGATAAAACCACTATCCTTACAAATGAGTTTGAATCGTCTGAATTTCTCGACCGCTGGGTAAAGGCAGTGCGCAGAGGAACCCCGATGGTCGTTTCTGATGCAGAAGATGTCAAGGACACCTACCCGGACGAATACCGGTTGTATGAGCGCTTAGGTATTAAGTCCGTCCTTGCGATTCCACTGGAACCACGGCAAATCGCCCTGATTGCCGTGCGCAACCCTCAGCGGTACACCCATCAGACCAGTATGCTTAAACTTCTGGCCTATGTGTTACTGGCGGCATACAACGATAAGCGAATGGCTGACAGTCTGAGCATGGCATTCTCGCCAGAAAATATCAAGAGCAGCCATGATGTCTTCATCAGCTTGTTCGGAGAATTGAAAATCCACACTTCCCACGGTGTCCTGCCGGAGTCTGACCTGAAATCTCCTAAAATCAGCCGTCTGCTGACCTTTATGCTGCTTTCCAATAAGAAAGCCCTTTCATCGTTGGAAATCGTACAGGAAATCTGGCCAGAAGAACTGGAGGATAAGGACGAACCCGGAAAAAAGGTCAAACAGCTCGTTTACCGGCTGCGGCAAGCATTCAGCATTATCTCGGATGAGCAGCTGATTCTCTCCACGCCGTCTGGCTACCAATTCAACCCCGACCTCCATATCACGACCGATTTTCAGCGGTTCGATGAGTTGTGCATTGCAGCCGCAAAAGCCACTTCTGCTATAAATAAGGTGAGATTGCTCGAAAAAGCGGCATCATTGTATCAGGGCAAACTTCTTTCTGCTGCCAATGGCGAACATTGGCTGGTTCACTACGCAAACCGATACCACCTCGCATTTATGAGTACAGTTAATGAACTGCTGAAGCAATTGATGGACTTCCACGCATACGATCTGCTTCATCGGGATGCTGCACTGGCCCTGACCATCGCGCCGGAAAACACAAAAGCCTACTATTGGCTTATTCGCTCGTACCAGAAGCAGCACATGGACGAGATGGCAGCGGGCGAGCTTGCGGCTGCGAAGCAAAAGCTGCCCGAAGATGAATACCAGAAACTACTCAACTCACTCGAATGATAAAATAACGTAGTTGCGTCATGCGACTTTCGTGTGACCTTCATACAACTTCTGTGTGACCTTATTTTTTCTAAAATCGTTCCATGTGACTTTCATAAGACCGTCATGTGACTTCTATAAGACCCTCGTGTGCTATGATAACAAGGCAAGTCAAAGCCTTGTTGTCTGGCCGCGAGGGTTTTATTTTTTTGTCCTTTTTTTAGCCGGATAAACCGCTTTTGACCTGTAACGAAGAAAAATATATCGAAAGCCTGAGATGCATTAAAGGCTGAGGATACTCATATTGCTTTCCATCCGCGGATGGAAAACAGTGTTTGTACCCTTTTCTTTAATGCGTCTCTTTTTTGCGCCCAAAGAAAAGCCAGTGCCCTGTCCAACAGTGAAGTGTCCTCATCCTCCGCATCCAGTGGAAAGGACATTTCATGTTTCTTTTTGCCCTCTTTTCGTGGCTGGAACTGGCCGCAAAGTATCCCTAGAATCTCCAAATTTTCAACTTTTTACGCTTTATCGAAAATTTGGAGGTTTAACATGGGATTTAACAATGGTTTTGAGCATGAGCGGTACTATCGACATTCAAAAGACCTCGCCTTTAATGATGCAGACACGGAGGACACCCATAGTAACGACCGCTATGAAGAAGCTATTTTGATGGCCGACACATACAGGGAGACCAAAAGTCGTTTTACATGGATTGGCGAAATTGAAGATGAACGCTTGCTCTCTGCCCTTGAGAAATTGAAAGAGGAGGATTTGAAAATTCTGACCTTATATGCCTATGACGGCTACACTGTTACTGAAATTTCTAAAGTTTTACGCTGCTCTCAGCCTACAATTAGCATCAAAATCAAACGAATCACTAAATTTTTGAAAAACTTTGAATTTGATGCTATGGATTGAGCTTTCTCGTGAGCTAGTAAGTGAGGGGACAATTTCCCAGACGGCTCTCGCCGCTGGTGATATACCCACACTCACGGACCTTGAAAGCTGAATAGTTCAGTCGTCTGGTACTCAGAACAATGATACTTCCGTAATTCGCGGCCCGGTCAGAAAGTAGACGGGGTGGTTGAGATGCCAATGGAGCGGTACAAGCCCGCCGCCAGATGATTCCCCACTCTCAGGGAGCCGAGGGCGAATATGAGAGAACTTTATTCATATTTTCATCGCACTGCCAAATCGGCAGAGCAGTGATTTGCAATCCCAACACGATTCCCCAACGAATAACACGTTGGTTTGCAATAAAGCAGGAGCGGTCGGATGCCGTTTTCGGTCTCCGACAACTCCTGTTACTTTTACTTATCCATATCTATCCGCAAAACAACTACCCGACATAGGAGGACATCTCTATGGTTGAATTGAATCCTACCGTGCGGGAGCAGGAGATTTACGAGGAAATGGAGCTGACCCCGGAAATGGTCAAATCCATCCGAACCCTCTGCGCGACCTGCCTCCGGCACTTCGTGGAAGCTAAGGCTTTCAAAATTGCGCTCGTGCCCAGCCCTGACAAGAGCATGGACACCTGCACGGTCTGCCAGACCAACCGTGGGCATGACTATGTTGTTATGCACCGGTAAGTCCGGCACTGCACTTTGTCACCGGGGAGGTGATAACACACCCCATTAAAATGAATGCCACCATAAATTGAACGAAGCCCGCTGCCAAGAAAAAGCAGCGGGCTTTGTACATAACAAAACATGGAGGTAAACATTTGCAGCAAAACTGGAAGTTCCGGCGCGGAGACATTTACTACGTCCAATTCGGAAACACAAGTACCGGCTCGGAACAGCACGGCGACCGCCCTGCGGTCATCATTCAGAATGATGTGGGCAATACCTACGCACCGACCCTCATTGTTGTCCCTCTGACAAGCAATACGGAAAAGAAAGTAACTCAGCCGACACACTGCTTATTGGAAAACGAAGGGCTGTCTATTCGCTATACCTGTTACGGAAAGCTCCGCAAGCAGACCAACTGCACCGGGCAGACGGGATATACCGTCCACATTCTGGATGAGATCATTGATAAAGCTGTCCGCCAGATTTTCTCCAAGATGAGGGGTATCCCCAAAGAGCAGATCGTTACAAAACGCTATGAAAAAGAGAATGCGGAACGCAAGAATCATCTGCAAGACCTTCAGACACAGCGGAACAAGGCAGAAAAAGACCTGTTCGCACTGAAAACCGAGGTTTTAGCTTGCATCAAAGGTGAAAGCGTGTTACCGAGAGAAACCCTTGCCGAAATGATTACAGCGCAGGAAGAGAAACTCACGGAGCTGGAAAACCTTTGCGAAGCGGCCAGTGAAGAACTGGAGAAAACGGCTGAGCTGATGGATAAAGTGTCGCGGCTGTATGATGAACTGATTTCTTATGCTGACCTGTACGACAGTGCAAATTTTGAAGCGAAGAAGATGATCGTCAACCAGCTCATCCGCAGGGTAGACGTATATCGCGGATACCAGATCAACATCTCGTTCAACTTCGATCTCACTCCTTACATTGAGGGGGAGTGATGCGTCCACCTGCAAAACAGTCGGACATCGAACAAGCATTTTCAAAAGCAACGAAATAGCAAGAATTGGGGGTTGCCGTCCATGCGCCTGCAAAATCAGGCATTTGGCTGATTCTCGATGCAACCTCTAAGAAAGCAAAAAGAAAAGCACCATACTTCACATGAAGTATGGTGCTTTTTTGGTGGAGAATAGCGGGATCGAACCGCTGACCTCTTGCATGCCATGCAAGCGCTCTCCCGAACGGTATCGAAACACACCCCCACACGAAAGTGCGGGGACAGGCTTAATATCGCGTTGATACGTTCTATCCACCAAAAAGGTTCACAGCTGCATCCTGCTTCCAGGAATCATGCTCCGCCTACAAGGCAATTTTACCACCCAATTTTTAAGTGTGTCAATGGGTTTTGCTCAGAGAGAAGGTCATTTACGAGAAAAGTTTTTTCTGACAGCTTACTTAGCGCAATTTTGATTTTACACATCAAAGTTGCGCTTTTTATTTTCCCCAAAAGTATTGACAAGGAGGTTTTCTCAACGATGCCGATGTATTTTTGCTGTTTTTTATCCATAAACCAACCGCATGACCCTTGACTACTTCTACGGACAGACTGGAGAGCTTTTCTCCTTCTACCGCATTCCAAAGGCTCTTTTTCAGGAGCAGCGGTTCCAGAGCCTGTCCACGGATGCCAAGACGCTCTACGGTATCCTGCTGGATCGGATGAGCCTGTCAGCCAAAAACGGCTGGCTGGACGAGCAGAACCGGGTGTTCATCATCTTCACGATCGAGGATGTCAAGAGGTCATTGTGTTGCGCAGACAACAAAGCGACGAAGTTGCTGCGGGAGCTTGAAGAATTTGGTTTGATTGAACGAAAACGCAGAGGTTTAGGAAGGCCAAGTTTGGTGTATGTGAAAAACTTTTCGGCAGATTCTTCAAAAACACGATTCCAGAATCGTGAAAATCACGAATCTGGAGGCTTCAAAAGCGCAAGTCAAGACCCTGCAAAACCACGATGTAATAAGACTGATAAGAATAATACTGAGATGAATGAGACTTATCTAAACTGTACCCCATGTCAAGGACAATTTCAAAGATGTGAGTCCGTTCCTTTGGACGGTTATCGCTTTTACTATCCCTGAGAATTATTCAAAAGCACATTGGCTGAGCCCTTAAGTATGGACAATCTCACTTCTTAAGCTCCCTGATTCCTGGACAAATTCAAAAGTTGACCACCGATCACGAGTCTTTTTTGCTGATATGAGCATCTAATTCCTTCGGATCTTTTGCCTTTTGTGGAGCTGGCGGCGGATTTGAGATTTTGACCGGATACTCTCCAGTCATGTAAAATTGGTAGAATTCATTCGGCGACAGTTTTGCCAGATTCCATTGATAACGTTCATTGTTGTAATAATCAATATAATCATCTACAAGGTTTTTCACTTGTGAAAAGTCTGTGCAGTTTTTAATTTGGTTGCCAATGTGGTCTTTCATGTGACCGAAGAAACTTTCCTGAGGTGCATTATCCCAACAGTTTCCTTTGCGCGACATGGATTGGCGCAATTCTTTGTCACGAAGAATGTCAATGAACTTATAGCTGGTATAGTGGTAACCTTGATCACTATGCAAAATTGTTTCCTTATGAAGAGATACACCATGTTCACGAACGAGGTTTTCAACCGTCTCCAAAACAAAATCAACTTGAAGCGAGGCACTGATAACATATGCTAGAATCTGCTTTGTGTAGGCATCTAGAATGGTGGACAGATATGCAAATGTTTCATTGTAAGGCAGATATGTAATATCTGTAAGCAGCACAATTCTAGGCCCAAAATCCTCAAATTGTCTTTGAAGGAGATTTTCTGCCACATTGCTGGTTTTAAGTGCTTTCGCTATGCGTCTGTATGGATTGGCTTTCCGAATCGGGCAAGAAAGATTATACTTCGCCATGATACGTCGGATTTTCTTGAGATTCATTGTCACAGGTGGGTTCATATGAAGCAGGCTCATATAAATTCCACGAGCTCCTTTAGAGTATCCTCGCTGTCGATATGCAGCTAAAATCAGTTCAAAATCTTTTCGATCCTGGAGTTCTTGCTTTTCTCTGACTGGAGCAGCCTTTATCCATGCGTAGTATCCGCTTCGGGAAACCCCGGCAATTTCGCACATCCGCGAAACAGGTAGACTGTTTTCAGCTGAATTGACCGCAGAGTAGATGATTTCAAAAGTTCTGGATGAATCTTCCATGAGCGTTACCCCTGCTTCCCGGTTCTTTTGCCCGACATAATTTTTTTTAGAAATTCAATTTCCTGTTCGAGGTAGTCGATCTTATGCTGCATTTCTAAAATTGTCTCTGTCGGTACTGAGTCATCGCCGGAAATAAGGCGTTTCTTTTCGCCTGCCGCACGAGGACCCTGATGAAACACCAGTCCTGCTTCTGCCTCAGCCTTTAATGTCCGTTGAAAGCCAGACATGCGTGCAGCTCCCAATATGTTTATGTCGTAGCCATATTTTCTGAATATTTTGGAAGGAGATAGTCTGCGCTGGTATTCAGACCAGAACAAATCCTTGAACTCTTTTGTAAAAGAGATTTGGTAGGCTGTGACACGGTAAGTATATGGATTTTGAGACAAAACTGCGATTTCCTCTTCTGTAAACTTGACCTTTTTACCCATTTTTTTCTCTCCTCTGATTAAAAATAGAATAGCACAAATCACGAGAAAGATTAAGAAGTGTTTTCTGTTGCGACCTATGATTTTCTACTTTTAATGGAAAATCTCACATTTCGCAGTGTCCACACTTATGGGTACAGTTTATCCAATCTGGCAAAAGATTTGGGATGCAGCGTTTCCAGCGTAACACGCTCTTTTACTGAACTGGAAAATGCACAGCTCGTGGAACGTGTCCGCAGTGGATTTTCCAAGCCCAGCCGCATTCTGCTCAAGATTCCGCTTACTACGCAAAATTGCACTGTCACAGTATGCAAAAATGCCGAGCATGACTGTGCAGAAATGAGCAGTATGATTGCGCAGAAATGCACACCTAACCAACGTAATAAGAACGACCTGAAAGATAGCCACCTGATAAGAACAACAGATGCTCATTTAACCCTTGGAGAATATCACAATGTCTTTCTGACAGAAAAAGAGTACAAGCGGCTCAAAGCCGATTTTTCCGGGCTGGATGATCTGATCGAGCAGCTTTCAGCTTATATCCAGTCCACTGGAAAAAGGTATGCTGACCATGCCGCCACCCTGCGCATCTGGGCAAAGCGGCAGAAAACAGAACAAAAATCGACGCCGGGCATCCCGGACTACACATTCAAAGAAGGAGAAAGCCTATAAAGACGATTGAGAAAATTTTGGAACAGTCCGTTTCCAGTATTCCCGAAAATACCGAGGATTATTATTGCAAGGACGGTCTGCTTTACTGCGGAAAATGTCACACCCCAAAAGAAGCGTTCTTTGCAAAAGGCATTGCCCTGATGGGCAAGAACAAGCACCCAGCCGAATGCAGCTGCCAGCGCACGGAAAGAGAAAAGCAGGAAGCCCTTATCAACCAGCAAAAGCACATCGATCTTGTGCGGCGGCTGAAAACCGAGGGATTTTCTGACCCGGCAATGCTGGACTGGACCTTTGAAAACGACAATGGGCGCAGCCCTCAGATGTGTCATGCACACCGCTATGTAGAGCAGTGGCAGGCCATGCGCTCAGAGGACCTAGGGCTGTTCCTCTGGGGCGGTGTGGGCACCGGCAAGAGTTTCCTTGCCGGGTGCATTGCGAACGCTCTGATGGAGCAGGAAGTGCCTGTGCGTATGACAAATTTTGCCCGGATCCTGAACGAGCTGAACAGCAGCTATTCCGGGCGGAATGAAGCCATCGACAAGCTCTGCCGCTATCCCCTGCTCATCATTGACGATTTTGGGATGGAGAGAGGTACCGAGTACGCACTGGAACAGATCTACAACATCGTGGACAGCCGGTACCGCAGCCGAAAGCCGCTGATTGTCACCACCAACCTGACGCTGGATGAGATACGACACCCACAAAATACCGCCCATGCCCGTATCTATGACCGCCTGCTGGAAATGTGCGTTCCAATCTCCTGCATCGGCGTGAGTTTCCGCAAAGAAACAGCGCAGGAAAAAATGGAACGTTTAAAAAGTTTAATCGGATGAATCAGAAAACATTTCCAAAAAATCCGCAGGACTGTCAAAGTTCTGCTACAAGGAAATGGAGCTGCCTATTGAAAAAATA